>Ga0247809_1000053_pt1 | contig 81542 bp, 47 predicted proteins | sample UWRJL104311B1_FD_180951 | JGI IMG/M metagenome (GOLD analysis project Ga0247809, IMG submission 180951) | Plant litter microbial communities from Arlington Agricultural Research Station in Wisconsin, United States - UWRJ-L104-311B-1 | ecosystem: Environmental > Terrestrial > Plant litter >... | reverse complement strand
ACTCGTAAAGCTTCTGCTGTTAAAACAGAATCTAACAGACCATTAAAATCATTATCTGATTCCTTAAAAGGTAAGCAAGGACGTTTCCGTCAAAACTTACTTGGAAAACGTGTGGATTATTCTGCTCGTTCGGTAATTGTTGTTGGTCCTGAATTAAAATTATTCGAATGCGGTTTGCCAAAAGATATGGCAGCTGAGTTATACAAACCTTTCGTTATCCGTAAATTGATTGAAAGAGGTATTGTTAAAACAGTAAAATCTGCTAAGAAAATCATAGACAAAAAAGAGCCAGTAGTTTGGGATATTCTTGAAAATGTAATTAAAGGACATCCAGTATTACTTAACCGTGCTCCTACGTTACACAGACTTGGTATTCAAGCTTTCCAGCCAAAATTAATTGAAGGAAAAGCAATCCAATTGCACCCATTAGTATGTACGGCTTTTAATGCCGATTTTGATGGGGATCAGATGGCAGTTCACTTGCCATTAGGACCAGAGGCTATTTTAGAGGCACAATTATTAATGTTGGCTTCTCACAATATCCTTAACCCTGCAAATGGTGCTCCAATTACTGTACCTTCTCAGGATATGGTCTTGGGTCTATATTATATGACCAAAGAACGTATCTCGACTCCAGAACATGTAATTTTAGGTCAAGACTTAACTTTCTATTCTGCTGAAGAAGTAAACATTGCATTAAACGAAGGAAGATTAGAATTGAATGCTCGTGTAAGAATCAGAGCAAAAGATTTTAATGACGCTGGAGAGTTAGTGTATAAAATTATTCAAACAACTGCAGGACGTGTATTATTTAACGAAGTAGTACCTGAAAAAGCAGGATATATCAATGATGTATTGACTAAGAAAAACCTTAGAGATATTATCGGACACATTTTAAGTGTGACTGATGTACCTACAACGGCAGCTTTCTTGGATAACATGAAAGATATGGGTTATAAATTCGCATTTAGAGGAGGTTTATCATTCTCTCTTGGTGATATTAGAATCCCGGAACAAAAAACAAAATTAATTGCAGATGCCAGAGAGCAAGTTGAAGGTATTTCTGTGAATTATAACATGGGTCTTATTACCAATAACGAACGTTACAACCAGGTTATTGACGTATGGACTTCAGCAAATGCTCAATTAACTGAGTTAGCAATGAAAAATATTAGAGAAGACCAACAAGGTTTCAACTCTGTATATATGATGCTTGACTCTGGGGCGAGGGGTTCTAAGGAACAGATTCGTCAGTTAACTGGTATGCGTGGTTTGATGGCTAAGCCTAAAAAATCTACTGCTGGTGGTGGAGAAATTATTGAAAACCCGATTCTTTCTAACTTTAAGGAAGGTCTTTCGATCCTTGAGTACTTTATTTCTACTCACGGTGCTCGTAAAGGACTTGCGGATACGGCTCTTAAAACTGCTGATGCTGGATACTTAACAAGAAGGCTTCATGACGTTTCGCAAGATGTTATTGTAAACATCGAAGATTGTGGAACTTTAAGAGGTGTTGAAGTTTCTGCTTTGAAGAAAAATGAGGAAATTGTTGAATCATTAGGAGAAAGAATTTTAGGACGCGTTGCATTGCAAGACGTAATTAATCCTTTAGATGGCGGAGTTTTAGTGAAGTCGGGAGACCAAATTACTGAAGCTATAATGAAGGCTATTGAAGCTTCTCCGGTTGAAAAAGTTGAAGTTCGTTCTCCATTAACATGTGAGGCATTAAAAGGTATTTGTGCTAAATGTTATGGTAGAAACTTAGCTACCGGAAAAATGACACAAAGAGGAGAAGCAGTAGGTGTTATTGCTGCTCAGTCTATTGGTGAGCCAGGTACACAGTTGACACTTCGTACTTTCCACGTTGGAGGGGTTGCAGGAGGTATTTCTGAAGAATCTAGTATTGTTACACGTTTTGCGGGTAAACTGGAAATTGAAGATTTAAAAACTGTTAAAGGTGAAGATAGTGAAGGGAATTCAGTTGATATTGTAGTATCCCGTTCAACAGAATTAAAATTAATTGACGAAAGAACAGGCATTTTATTAAGTACAAATAATATTCCTTACGGTTCCAGTATTTTTGTTCAGGACGGACAATCTGTTGGTAAAGGAGATGTTATCTGTAAATGGGATCCATATAACGGAGTTATCGTTTCTGAGTTTACCGGTAAAATTGCTTACGAAGATTTAGAGCAAGGCCAGTCATTTATGGTTGAAATTGATGAGCAGACAGGTTTTCAGGAAAAAGTAATTTCTGAGTCAAGAGCTAAAAAATTAATCCCGACTTTATTGGTTTACGGTAAAGAAGGTGAATTGATCCGTTCTTATAACTTACCAGTTGGAGCCCACTTGATGGTTGAAAACGGTGAGAAAATTAAAGCAGGTAAAGTATTGGTTAAAATTCCGCGTCGTTCTTCTAAATCAGGAGATATTACAGGAGGTTTGCCAAGAATTACAGAGTTGTTAGAAGCTCGTAATCCATCTAATCCAGCTGTAGTTTCTGAAATTGATGGTGTTGTTTCTTTTGGAAAAATCAAAAGAGGTAACCGTGAGATTGTTATCGAATCTAAATTTGGTGATGTTAGAAAATACTTAGTAAAATTATCAAGCCAGATTCTTGTTCAGGAAAATGACTTTGTAAGAGCAGGTGTTCCTTTGTCTGATGGTGCTATTACTCCGGATGATATTTTAAGAATTCAGGGACCAGCTGCTGTTCAACAGTATTTGGTAAATGAAATTCAGGAAGTTTACCGTTTGCAAGGAGTAAAAATTAATGACAAGCACTTTGAGGTAGTTATTCGTCAGATGATGCGTAAAGTAAGAGTTCAGGATCCTGGAGATACTTTATTCTTAGAAGATCAATTGATCCATACTAAAGATTTTATTGTTCAAAATGATAAATTATATGGTATGAAAGTAGTTGAAGATGCTGGAGATTCTGCAGTGTTGAAACCAGGTCAGATTATTACGCCTCGTGATTTACGTGATGAAAATTCATTATTGAAACGTAATGATAAAAATCTTGTTGTAGCCAGAGACGTAATTACTGCAACGGCAACACCAGTTTTACAAGGTATCACAAGAGCTTCACTTCAAACTAAGTCATTTATTTCTGCTGCTTCATTCCAGGAAACTACAAAAGTACTTAACGAAGCTGCAGTAGCAGGTAAAGTTGATGATTTGGAAGGCTTGAAAGAAAATGTAATTGTTGGACACAGAATTCCTGCTGGAACAGGTATGAGAGAATACGATAATACTATCGTAGGATCAAAAGACGATTACAATGAAATGATGGCAAACAAAGAAGAGTATATTTATTAATTCTTATCAATTCCCTCTTTTTCGAGGGAGGGAAATTGAAAAAAATATTTAAATTATGAGTAATCCGAAACAACAAGAACAAATTAATATTGAGCTGGACGAAACTATTGCAGAAGGAATTTATTCCAATCTTGCGATTATCAATCACTCATCATCTGAATTTGTTTTAGATTTTGTAAATATTATGCCGGGTACTCCAAAAGCCAAGGTGAAGTCAAGAATTGTTTTGACGCCACAACATGCTAAAAGATTATTGAGAGCAATTGGGGAAAATATTCATCGATTTGAAGCAGCTCATGGCGAAATCAAAGAAACTGAACAAGCGCCAATTCCGCTTAATTTTGGTCCGGCAGGACAAGCATAAATTTTAAAAGCTCCAGAAATGGGGCTTTTTTTATACAAAAAAGATTACGGATTGGTTTTTCAGTTGTCTTTAGTCCGATTTAATTTATTTTTAACGATTATCTTTTTTAAAGGCTCAACTTTAATATAATTTTGATCAACATAAAATGAGAAAATTATTTTTAAATAAATTCAAATTTAAAAAGCACTAATTTATTATTAGTGCTTTTTTTATGAAGTTTTTATCGAAAATTTTAAAAATTCAGGGGTTTCCCCTTATGTAATAAATGATTCTATTTGTACACCTTTGATGAGTTTATGATTTCAAAAAATCCAATTGTTTGTTCTGTTCATTATTAAGTTTTGCAATTATCTATAAATGGTTAAAAAATTAAAAAAAGTATTTCTAGTCATGATATTTGGCTTGCTACTTAGCTATGCCCTCAGTCATCTTTCAATTTTAATGATTTGTATCGCACTTGCGCCAATATTTGTATTTATAAGTAAAAATTCTAATCAAAAATCTCCTGTCGTAGGCTTTTTTTATGGGTTTGGATTAGGATTGGGTTTCTTTTTCTGGATGATTGAAGGTTTAAACCATTATACCGGAAATGGTTTTTTTTATGGGACATTAGTTTGTCTTCTCAGTAGTACTTTTGTTGGAATTTACTTTGCTGCTCTGTCATGGTTCACTAAAATGATTTTGATAGCTGAAAACAAATCAAGTATCTCATTAATTTTAAACAGATTATGTATTGCAGCTATCTGGGCATTTTTTGAGTTTATTACAGCATTTACATTACAATCATTTCCATTACATTCCATTAGGATTGGCTTTCCATTTGTTACTAATATTTACACCATTCAGTTGTCTAGTTATGGTGGTTTAATCCTGTTGAGTTTTTTAACCGTTTTAATCAACCTTTTTGTTGCTGAGTTTTATATTCATAAAAAGAAACTGTATTTGTTATATGTTCTTTCTATACTTGCACTTATGTTTACAATAGGAGCCATAAGCTTTTATACTTTTAAGCCAAGTCCGGTTGGAAAATCATTTAAGGTAGCGGTGGTCTCAGATAATACAAATCCGGAAACCAAATGGAATAGCGAGAACGGAAATACTTTTGCCAACAACTACTTTCAATTGTGTAAGGATGCTGTTGAATTAAAGCCAGATTTCATAATCTGGCCGGAAACGGCACTTCCCTGGACGTATTCTCCTGATGATGATTTATTAAAAGAAATAATCAAAATAAGCAGTAATCATGACATTACTCATGTTATTGGGGTCAACAATGAAAATAGCACCGACAAAAAGTTATATAACTCGGTTTTCTACATCAACAATCAAAATAAGGTAACCGGAATTTATAACAAACAAATATTACTTAAAGGTATTGAAGAACCATTAGGTAAGTTTCTGGTTCCTTTTTTAAGTCAGGATGGTTTTGTTTTATCAAAAGGGAAAAATCAGCTGCCTGTTGCAACTCGTTTTGGTAAAGCCGGAAATTTAATTTGTAATGAAGTTGTAGTTGAGAATGCTGGTTCAGAGCAGGTAAGAAATGGAGCTAATTTCTTGTTCAATTTTAGTAATGATGGCTGGTTTAAAGATAATTACATTTCAGACCTGCATTTCTATTATGCCCGACTTCAGGCTGTTGAAAATAGAAAAGACATTAGTGTTGCTAATAATTGTGGTATTAATGCTATCATTAACAGTAATGGATCAATTACTTCAGAAAAGAAAGATAAAAGCTCAACATTGGTGTCAGGTACTATTCAGCCCAATAATAATATTTCATTGTTTACAAAATATCCTTTATTTTTTCCTGTCTTGCTTATCACGTTTATTCTAATATGTTTATTAACCTTTAAACTCAAAACTATAAGAAACAGATAATTACCACGAATTTAAAACCCAATTTCAAACAATTTTTAAACAATTTACAATATGAAAAAAATATTACTTTTTACATTATTACTTGCGAATTTCTTTTTTGCAAATGCTTCTTCAAGAGTATCAGCTTATCGTTGGAGAAATAACGATGGAAACGAAACTACTGCTACCTGGAAAGCGGCACTAAATACTCCTTTACAAATTAATAATTTGGATGCAATCAGAATAAGAATTGCTGTTGAAGAAGCAGGTAATGGAAATCAAACTACTCTACAAAATCTTATATTTTCAATCGATGGAGGAACCAATTGGATAAATATTACAGATACAAGTTCACCATTTTCATTAATTAGTACACCCAATGTAGTTCATGAGAGTAGTACTACGCAACAAATAGCTACTGGAAATAACGCTTCCTTTGTTTCAGGGAAATTCTTTAGTGCAAATTCAGCTATTACAACAACTTTAGCAGGTAATTCGTATCAATTTACCGAATTGGAGTTTAGTATAAAGCCAAGCGCATCGATTTCTACTTTAGATAAATATATTTTTACAATCCGTAGTAATAATTTCCCAAATATTCAGGCGACAAATGCGGCAGTGCTTACTTATTGCCCCTTTGCGCCACCAGTAGTAAGCTCTCCACAAAATTTTCACTCAAGTGCAAAAGTTTCAGATCTAGCGGCTACAGGAACTGATTTAAAATGGTACACCACTATTACGGGAGGGACTGAATTAGATGCTACTACAAATTTAACAACAGGTTTATATTACCTTCAAACTGCATCTTGTGAAAGCACACGTACTCCAGTACAGGTAAATATTAATGGCGTTGCATTAAACTTTGCTGGGGGATATGTAAATTTACCAATTAATATGCCTGCAACCTACACGAAAGAAGCCTGGATTAAAGGAAATGATTTTTCAGGTTCTCATAATGTTATTTCTGGTGGTGGCGATGGTATGCACGCCATTTATGTATATCAAGGACATTTATCTTCAGGTCATAATGGTGCTTGGGAGACGGTCATTGATAATGAAATGTTAAATACTGGTGTTTGGTATCATGTTGTTGTAACGTATGATGCAGATGGTACTATGAAATTATATAAAAATGGTGTGCAAGTTAGTGTAGCTACTAATGTCCCTGCTTTTACAGGTAATTTTATACGAATAGGTGCATTTGAACCAGGACAAAATTTGTTCAATGGTACAATAGACGAAGCACGAATTTGGAATAAAGTTTTAACTGAGGCTGAAATCCAGGAAAATATGAATTGTGAATTTGCAGGGACTCAACCAGGATTAGTAGCATATTATAAATTCAACCAAGGATTTGAAGGGGCTGATAATTCAGCAGTTACTTCATTAACAGATTCAAGTGGTAATGGAAATGATGGTACACTAGTTAATTTTGATTTATCAGCAAATTCTTCTAACTGGATTGGCGATTCAAAAATTGTAACAGGTAAAACTTGTACAACTTTAAGTGTGGGTGATCACAATTTGGATTTTAGTTCAAGTCTGAAAGTATATCCTAATCCGTCAAGCAGTGCGTTTTTTATCAATAGTGACTCAAATGGAACTATCATTTTATTTGATTTATTAGGGAAAATTATTCAAACCCAAAAATTAAATTCAGGTACGACTACACTTGATTTAGGAAATACTCCAAATGGAGTTTACTTGTTGAAAGTTACTAATGAAAAGAATCAATCAAAAACTGTGAAGTTGATTAAGAATTAAAACAATGAACATTTTTAAAGCTCCAGCAATGGAGCTTTTTTTTGAAATAATGATAAAATAATTGCATTGGCAGAACTTACTTTTATTGCATTTAATCTGATTTAAGTTGTTTTCAACGAGTATATTTTAATCGGATATTGTTTTAGTATACTTTTGAGACAACATAAAATAAGAAAATTAATTTTTGAAATATAAACTTAATTTAATCCTATTAAAAAAGCGCCAATTGAAAAATTGGCGCTTTTTGATTTTAATATGTAGTTTTTATTCAAATTCCGAAGTGAAAAATAATTTTACGTTTGGATATTTACTTTGAGTCATCTGAATTGTAAAATCAGAGTCAGCTAAAAATACCAGTTGACCATATTTATCATGAGCAAGAAACTTTTGCTTGATTCTTCTAAATTCTTTGAATTCATCACTTTTAGGATCATTTGGTTTTACCCAGCACGCTTTATGGACAGGGAAATTTTCGTAAGTACATTTTGCTCCGTACTCATGTTCCAGACGATACTGGATTACTTCATATTGCAGTGCTCCAACAGTTCCAATAATTTTACGATTATTCATTTCCAAAGTAAATAACTGCGCAACACCTTCATCCATCAACTGATCAATTCCTTTGTCCAGTTGTTTAGCTTTCATAGGATCGGCATTATTGATATATCTAAAGTGTTCCGGAGAAAAACTCGGAATTCCTTTAAAGCTCATTAATTCACCTTCTGTTAAAGTATCACCAATTTTAAAATTTCCGGTATCGTGTAAACCAACAATATCTCCCGGATAGGAAATGTCTACAATTTCTTTTTTCTCAGCAAAAAATGCATTTGGACTGGAGAATTTTAAATTCTTTTTTTGACGAACGTGATAATACGGTTTGTTTCTTTCAAAAGTTCCGGAAACAATTTTAATAAATGCCAGACGATCACGATGCTTAGGATCCATATTAGCGTGGATTTTAAACACAAAACCTGACATTTTTTCTTCTGTCGGATCAACTAAACGGGTTTCGGAATCTTTTGGTCTTGGTGAAGGAGCAATCGCAACAAAACAATCCAATAATTCACGAACTCCAAAATTGTTCAGTGCAGAACCGAAAAAGACAGGCTGAATTTTTCCATCCAAATAATCCTGACGATCAAATTTTGGATATACTTCGTCAATTAATTCTAATTCTTCACGAAGTCTTTCAGCGGGTTTCTGACCAATAATTTTATCTAATTCCGGATTGTTTTGAACATCTGAAAAAGCAATCGTTTCTTCAATATTTTTACGACTGTCACCACTAAAAAGATTAATGTTTTGTTCCCATAAATTATAAATTCCCTGAAAATCATAACCCATTCCGATAGGGAAACTTAAAGGTGTAACCGTTAAGCCTAATTTTTGCTCCACTTCATCCATTAAGTCAAAGGCATCTTTTCCTTCACGGTCTAATTTGTTGATGAAAACAATCATCGGAATATTACGCATTCTACAAACTGCAACTAATTTTTCAGTTTGTTCCTCGACTCCTTTTGCAACATCAATAACAACAATAACACTATCAACAGCGGTTAAGGTTCTAAAAGTATCTTCGGCAAAATCCTTGTGACCCGGAGTATCAAGAATATTGATTTTTTTGTCATTATAATTAAAAGCAAGAACAGAAGTAGAAACCGAAATACCTCTTTGGCGCTCAATTTCCATGAAATCACTCGTTGCTCCTTTTTTAATTTTATTGTTTTTTACAGCACCAGCTTCCTGAATTGCTCCTCCAAACAAAAGTAATTTTTCAGTTAAAGTAGTCTTTCCTGCATCGGGATGCGAGATAATTCCAAATGTTCTTCTGCGTTGTATTTCTTTTAAAAAGCTCATATTTTGTATAAATAGGATGCAAAAGTACTATTAATTAATGCTAATTAAAAATAAAATACAATACTGTTTTTTGAACAATACACTGTTTTAAACCCTTTAAAAGTATTAATTGCGACAGTTGGAATTATATAAAAAATACTATTTCAAATGTTGCATATAATTTTTTGTTAATAGTATAGCTGATAGTTGTATTATGTAATTGAATTGTTATTTTTGTTCGGTTATAAGTCAAAAATAAAGTACAGCACTTTTGATTCTAATTTCATCAATTTAAAGAAAGAACTGGAATTGTTGTAAAAGGACAATTTTCTATTAGATTTGTAAACAGCAATTTTACATTAAAATTAAATTTAAAATAATGTTATTAAAAAAATTACAACAAAAAACTATTGAATTGAAAGTAGTATTGGCAATGTGTTTTTTGTTTTTTTTCAGCTCAATTATTTCAGCTCAGGAAATTATTAAAGATACTGTTGTTCAAAAACCAGTTGAAGTTTCAATTGAAAAGAAAAAAATTGACGGTATTATAGCTACTGTAGGAGATTATATTGTTTTAGATTCAGATATAGATAAAGGCTTTGTCGAAATTGCTGCTCAGGGCGGATCTGTAAAAGACATTACAAGATGTCAGATGCTGGGTAAACTTTTAGAAGATAAATTATACGCACACCAGGCTATTCAGGATAGTATAATTGTTAGTGATGCAGAGGTAAGAAACCTTATGGATGACCGATTGAATTATATGTTGCGTCAGGCAGGAGGAGATATTAATAAAATTGTTGAGTTTTATAAGAAAGGTTCTGTAGAAGAGTTTAAAACGTATTTTGCTGACATTCTAAAAGAACAGAAATTGTCTGCTGAAATGCAGAAAAAAATTGTAGATGCTGTTGAAATTACACCAGAAGAGGTTCGAAATTTCTTTAAAAAGATTCCAAAAGAAGAATTACCAACTTTTGGAGCTGAAATGGAAGTGGCACAAATCGTAGTAGAGCCGAAAGTTTCAAAAGAGGATGAACAAAAGGTTATAGACAGGTTAAACGGTATAAGGAAAGATGTTTTGGAAGGCTCAAGTTTTGCCACCAAAGCTGTTTTATATTCACAGGATCCAGGATCATCTTCTAGTGGTGGTTTTTATAAGATGACTAGGAAAACACCTTTCGTAAAAGAATTTAAGGATGTTGCTTTTAGTTTAGGAGAAGGTGAAATCTCTGAGCCATTTAAAACCACTTTTGGATTTCATATTATTATGGTGGATAAAATAAAAGGGCAGGAGGTAGAACTGCGTCATATTCTAATATCCCCAACAGTCTCTGAGAATGCACTGAAAGAAGCTAAGGAAAGAATTACAAATATCAGAAATAAAATAGAAAGTAAAGAGGTTTTATTTGCTGATGCTGCCAGAACTGATTCAGATGAAAAGGAAACCAGAGCAAATGGAGGTGTTTTAATTAATCCAAATACACAGGATACACGTTTTGAACTGACTAAAATGGATCCTACTTTATATTCTCAAGTATCCAATTTAAAAGATAATGAAGTCTCACAGCCTCTTTTAAATACAGATGATAAAGGCAAAAAAACATACAAGTTAATTACCGTAACAAACAGAATTGATTCCCACACAGCTGATTATGCTCAGGATTATACCAAAATTAAAGAATTGGCTTTAAAAGAAAAGCAATTCACTACAATTGGAAAATGGTTTGATACTAAAATCAAAGATACTTATATAAAAATAATTGGAGAATACAGAAATTGTGACTTTACAAACAATTGGCTGAAAAAATAATTTTTATAAAATAAATAAAAAGAGTTAGTTTTATGAATTCATAGAACTAACTCTTTTTTAATTTTAAAACACATTTAAATGTCTGACGTAGCAGCAATTCATAATTTAGTTCAAAAAAGAAATGAATTAAAAAAAGAAATCGCAAAAATCATTGTAGGCCAGGATGCAGTTGTAGATCAAATTTTACTTTGTATATTTTCAGGAGGACATGCTCTTCTGATTGGAGTTCCGGGTTTGGCGAAAACTCTAATGATTAATACTTTGTCTCAGGCTTTAGGATTGGATTTCAAAAGAATTCAGTTTACTCCGGATTTAATGCCGTCTGATATTTTAGGAAGTGAAATTCTGGATGAAAACAGGCAGTTCAAATTTATAAAAGGACCCATTTTTTCAAATATTATCCTTGCAGATGAGATCAACAGAACACCTCCGAAAACTCAGGCAGCTTTATTAGAAGCGATGCAGGAACGCTCTGTTACGATTGCAGGAGAGAATCATAAATTGGATTTACCCTATTTTGTATTGGCAACTCAGAATCCAATTGAACAGGAAGGAACGTATCCTTTGCCTGAAGCGCAGTTGGACCGTTTTATGTTTGCCGTAAAATTAGAATATCCAAGTTTTCAGGAAGAAGTTCAGGTAGTAAAACAAACTACTTCGGATATAAAAACAACAATAAATCCGTTATTTACAGCGCAGGAAATTATAGATTTTCAACATTTGATCCGCAGAATTCCTGTAGCAGATAATGTAATTGAATATGCAGTTACCTTAGTAAGCAAAACCCGTCCTGATAATCCTTTGTCGAATGATTTTGTGAAAAATTATTTAGATTGGGGTGCGGGTCCAAGAGCTTCACAGAATTTAATTTTAGCTGCCAAAGCACATGCCGCTTTTAATGGTAAGTTTTCTCCGGATATTGAAGATGTAAAAGCAGTTGCAACCGGAATTTTGCGTCATAGAATTATTAAAAACTATAAAGCGGATGCAGAAGGAATAACGGAAGAGATTATCATTCAGAAGTTGATGTAGATTAAAAATATAGGATATGTAACCCTAACAAGCTTTAAACTTGTTAGGGATTTTTATTTTAGCTCTGTTTTGGTGGTTTCATTAATCAAACGTACAGGTTTATTATAGAAAAGTTTTATCGATAAAACTTCTACAAGAGAGGTATATTTTTTGTTTCCACATTCATACCACCAATAAGAAAAATAGCGAATATTATCTTTCTCCATTTTTACAAACCAAATTTCTTCCTGGTTCCGGAGAATTTTTTTAGATTCAATTATTTTATAGCCATTGCCCGTCCAACAAATTAAAGGTTTGTGGACAGGAGTTTTGATGTAAGTTAATTTTCCGGGAGTTACAATCTTGTACACTTCCTTGTTTGCCCAAACTCCTTTTTGAGAAGTGTATTTTGGATCCAGATTTTCTAATATATTTTGATTTTGCTCTTTTTTTATCTCCAGACTTGTTATCAATAGTATTCCTGAGGTTATGATTATAGGTAACATTTTAAACGACATCGGTTTATTGCTAATTTCTTCGATTGCCGGTTTGAATAAACGAATCAAAAATAGCATTGGTAGGATTTGATAAAATGCAAAGCAAATTATTCCGATAGTATGATGTAATGCATTTTCTTCCGTACAATTGAATAAAATCAAGGTTATGATTCTGAAATAATTCGAAATTAGATTAAGTACAACTATTATTAAGCAGAAAAGTAAAATTTGTATTATACTGAAAAACTTTTGCTGTTTACGTTCTTCCAATGTCAATAAAAAAGCACCGGTAAGTAATCCGGTTTTAAACATTGATAAACCCATACAGGCAGTATCTATTGAAATTTTAGCATTATTAATGTAGAAATTAACGCCCTCTATTTTATCAATTATAATGAAGTTTCTTAAGGTCAAATAAACATTATAACAAAGTGCCTGTTTGATTTCGACAGTAAGATAATTGAATAATTGGTCAAAAATAGAGGAGAATAGAAAGAGACAGATAAAAGCAATGAATGAAAATTTTCTTGTAAAACTGTAATAAATAAAACATATAAATAAAGTTAATGCCTGAAAATGAAGTGTTTTAGTATGCAAACGATAGCTAATCAATTCTAAAATGAAAATCATTCCTAAAAGCGGGTAGCTCATTTTTAGAGTAGTTTTTCTACCCGCAAAGAGGAATAATAATATAGAAAAGAACACACCGAAAAAATTACTGTCCATTCCCGCAGCTATAATAGGATAGTTAATAGCCAGAAGGAAAGTCAGAATAAGAATTATGATTACTTTTTCATATTGAGTTGTTGGGATTTTCATTAAGTAGTTTGTTTTTTATTTTTTCGATAATAGAAAAACAGAGTAGTTAATGCAATAATAATCATCAGCCATTCGTGTGGTTCTGGAACAGCACCATCATTATTTATAGCTGCATTTCCTAATGTATCTACATTTTTTTCTATTCCGTTATTTTTATAATCAGCATCGGTTTCCAAAACAATTAACGATGAAATCGGGGTAACAATGTTAGCCTTTTTGGCCAAATTCACATATTTATTATAGAGTAAAGAATCATTTTGAATTTTGGTTTTTTCTTCGCGAAATTCGTCAACAGAAATTGCTGTGACGCTCGCAGTATCTTTTGAAATTGGCTCATCTTTATTATCTGATAAATGGGCATTCTGAATTTTGACTTGTTCCTCCAAAACTTTTCCAAAAGCATACATTCTGAATATATGATTAGGACCTGTGCTTTTTGATGAACTTGTTTTAGTACTTTCTTTAATTGAAATATTTGCAGGCTCAATATTTACTGAGTTTTCTTCTGTTTGAAATAAAATAAATTGATTGTTAGTCATAAGTTCTAAACTGTTTTTTAAGCTGGTTTGAAAATATTCAACATACTTCTGCTCTTTAACAGTCTGCCAGAATGGATTGATTTCCGATGAAATATTGATGACTTTTAAATGCCTTTCCTGAGTTCCGGATTTTATCTTTTTTAAATAATCAGAATTTTCAAGTTCTTCAAAATTGGCCGAAAATGTACCGTTTTTGGTAATAATTAAACTGTTTGGGTTTAATTTATAAAGTGGCAACAGGGAGTAATGTAAGTCTTTGAATTCTTCCTGAACAATTTTGTAGTTTTTTATGTTTATTGACTTTTTCTCTTTATTGCTATAGATATAAAACAATTTTCCTTTTAAATTTAAAATTGATTCTATTTCGCGGGTTGTCCAATTGCTATTCAAATCCAGAATAATTTCTGATGCTGTAAAAGCCACAGTAGTTTTTTGGATATCTTTTACGTCATACACTTTATCTTTCCAGACAAAAGAATTAGAATATAGTTTTTTATTATAAGGAATTGTAGCTTCCCAATGGTTCAATCCGGTTGACTGATTGATGTAATAATTATTTTTTAATTCAAAATCTTTATCAGTTTGAACTTTAGAATTTCCGGCAATTTGAATTCTCGATAATGTTTCAGCATTCGAAATATTTGGCCCTTTTATAGAAAGACTTTGGTATTTCATTTGGGTATCTTCAACTTTTAAAGGAGTTGTAAATCCGCATTTGAATGTTCTTGGGGTTTTAAAATTTACAGGAAAAACTCTCACAACTACTTTGTTGCCTTCTTTCCATTGCATTAAAGACGGATCCCGGCTTTCAACACCAACAATTTGTTTATAGGCCTTTGCTGCTTTTTCTTTAGTAGTAAGAACACCCTTTCTTTCAATGCCATTCACCCATAATGATAGTGAGGTAGCAACAGATCCTTCAGGCAATTGAAACGAATAAATAGCTTCCTTATCCTGCCAGGATTCTTTTTTACAGGCAATATCCATGGTGATTTCGGTATAGGCCAATCGGGTTTCGGGATAGAGTTTTATATCTTCTTTGATATTTTTGGTAAATAAATCTTCACCGCTCCACAGTTGTTCTTCAGTTTCTAATCGTTTATCAAAATTTGATTTTAGAATGTTTATCCTGTCATCTGCACTCAGATTCAGGTCGTTGCAAAACAAATAGGCAATCGTAATAAAGGGATTGTGAATTTTTCTTTCATTGAATTGACTACTTCCTATAGAATTAAAACTTCTAAACTCAAAAAAGTTATCCTGAGAGGTATAAACAATATCTTTTTTTAGAAGGATTTCGTTCAGAAAATTGTGTTCCAGATTTTGTGAAATAGTGATATAATTAGGTAAATCTTCATTTGAATCAAATGATTTTGTGGTGGTATTTTGAGTTATTTTTTTACTTTCTAAATTTAAGCCTACAATAAACAGGAGTAAACTCACCAGTATTGTTGAAAATCCTAAACCGAAGGAAAGAAAATACTTTCTCTTTTTTTGATAAATAATAAATAAAGTTACGGTATGGATGCCCAAGGTAATTGCCGGAACCAAACCATAAAAACCCATTCCAAGTGCGATAATACCCATGAAAGAATAAGGCATAATCGGAATAAGGTATACAGCAAAATAAATAATTAGCCCAAAAGATAATCCATTTATGAAATACGAAAGAGTTGAAAGATATTTATCATCTGTATTTCGGTAAATAAAGAAATTAGAAATACAAAAGAGCAGTGTAACGATATATACCCAAATAGCCAAATCCTCAAAAACCGAAATGAAAGTATTAAGACAAAAACATCCAATGAACCAATTTAATATTAAGAAAGGAATGAGATGAAGGTATTTTTCTTTATCTCTTAAAGTTAAAAAAGAAAGCACTGTTCCGTAAATAAATTCGATAATTAAACTAATTATAGCCAGTTGTTCAAGAGAGCGAAATTCAAGTTTAATTCCTATTAAGGAAGTAGTAAGGAGAATGATGTTAAAGAGTGTAATAACAATACTAATTCTCACTCCGGGTCTCTGAAAATATTCATCTAAAATTTCTAGTTTGTTTTTCATAGTTATATTTTTTATAAAGTACTTTGAAATACAAAGTTAATAGAATATTTGAATTCCAATTAAAATTTTTAAAATTTATTTTTTAAGTAGTTTTACGTATTATTTAATGAATGAAAAAACTAACTACAACGATATAAATACTTATTTAGAAACATTCTTGCTCAAAAGAGGAGTAAAATTTTATATCGTTTATAACATAAATTTTCCACTTTGTTAAAGAAAAGATTTTAAATTATTGATAATTTAAAATTTCTATCAAAAATTAAGATATCGACAATAATGGGTGGTAAAAATCATTATTTTGCAATAATAATTTTTGAAAAAGGGACATACATTATATTTTTTTTAATTCTCAGGTTTAATTCCTAAATTTGCGAACAAAAAATAAAAATACCTAATTTACTATGGCTTTTGATAATAATATTTACAAAGATTACCTTGCAGAAATAGAAGAGCGTAAAGGTCAGGGTCTTCACCCAAAACCGATTGATGGTGCTGAATTATTAAGCGCAATCATTGAGCAAATTAAAGATTTGAATAACGAGTATAGAGCAGATTCTCTAAACTTCTTTATTTACAATGTTGTGCCTGGTACTACTCCGGCTGCTAATTTGAAGGCTAATTTTTTAAAAGAAATCGTTTTAGGTCAATCAATAGTTGCTGAAATCACGCCTGCTTTTGCTTTAGAGTTGTTATCACACATGAAAGGTGGAACTTCTATAAAGGTATTACTTGATTTAGCTTTAAGTAATGATGTTGTTATTGCTAAGCAAGCTGCTGAAGTTTTGAAAACACAAGTTTATCTTTATGAAGCGGATACTGATCGTTTAGCTGAGGCTTTCAACAACGGAAATGAAATTGCTAAGGATATTTTGGAAAGCTATGCTAAGGCTGAGTTCTTTACAAAATTACCTGAAATAGCAGAAGAAATTAAGGTAGTTACTTTTATTGCTGGTGAAGGAGATATTTCAACTGATTTACTTTCTCCAGGAAACCAAGCGCACTCCCGTTCAGATCGTGAATTGCATGGAAAATGTTTAATTTCTCCTGAAGCACAAGCTGAAATAAAAGCATTAGCTGAAGCGAATCCTGATAAGAGCGTGATGTTAATCGCTGAAAAAGGTACTATGGGTGTTGGTTCTTCAAGAATGTCAGGTGTAAACAACGTGGCGCTTTGGAGTGGAAAACAAGCTAGTCCATATGTTCCATTTATTAATATTGCTCCAATCGTTGCAGGAACAAACGGTATTTCTCCGATTTTCTTAACAACTGTTGATGTTACTGGTGGTATTGGTCTTGACCTTAAAAACTGGGTGAAAAAAGTAGATGAAAATGGTAACGTTCTTCGTAATGAAAGTGGTGACCCTATTTTAGAGGAAGTTTACTCTGTTGCTACGGGTACTGTTCTTACAATCAATACAAAGACTAAGAAACTTTATAACGGCGATAAAGAATTGATAGATATTTCTAAGGCATTCACGCCTCAGAAAATTGAATTTATAAAAGCTGGAGGATCTTACGCTATCGTGTTTGGTAAAAAATTGCAAACATTTGCATCAAAGACTCTCGGTATTGCTATTGTACCGGTATATGCTCCGTCAAAAGAGGTTTCTATAGAAGGACAAGGTCTTACAGCTGTAGAAAAAATATTTAATAAAAACGCAGTTGGAACAACTCCAGGCAAAGTTTTACATGCTGGTTCAGATGTTCGTGTTACTGTAAATATTGTTGGTTCGCAAGATACAACTGGTTTGATGACTTCTCAGGAATTAGAGTCTATGGCTGCTACTGTGATTTCTCCAATCGTTGACGGTGCTTACCAATCAGGTTGTCATACTGCTTCAGTTTGGGATAATAAATCTAAAGCAAATATTCCTAGATTAATGAAATTCATGAATGACTTCGGATTGATCACAGCTCGTGACCCGAAAGGCGTTTATCATTCCATGACGGATGTAATTCACAAAGTACTTAATGATATTACTGTAAATGAGTGGGCTATCATCATTGGTGGTGATTCTCATACAAGAATGTCTAAAGGGGTTGCTTTTGGTGCTGACTCAGGAACTGTTGCTCTTGCATTGGCTACTGGTGAGGCTTCAATGCCGATTCCGGAATCTGTAAAAGTAACTTTCAAAGGAGACATGAAAGGATATATGGATTTCCGTGATGTGGTTCATGCTACACAAGCTCAAATGCTAAAAACATTTGGTGGAGAGAATGTATTCCAGGGAAGAATTATTGAGGTTCACTTAGGAACTCTTAATGCGGATCAGGCATTTACGTTTACAGACTGGACTGCAGAAATGAAAGCAAAAGCTTCTATCTGTATTTCTGAAGATTATACTTTGATAGAATCTCTTGAGATGGCGAAAGGCAGAATCCAGATCATGATCGACAAAGGAATGGATAATAAAAATGAAGTTCTTAAAGGATTGATTGCTATTGCTGATAAGAGAATTGCTGAAATTATATCTGGTGAAAAACCAGCTTTAAGACCAGATGCAAATGCTAAGTATTATGCAGAAGTAGTTGTAGATCTTGATGTGATTGCTGAGCCAATGATTGCAGATCCAGATGTTAATAATGCGGATGTTTCTAAAAGATATACTCACGATACCATCAGACCATTATCTTTCTACGGAGGGGTTAAAAAAGTAGATCTTGGATTTATCGGATCTTGTATGGTTCACAAAGGAGATATGAAAATTCTGGCTCATATGCTTAAAAATATTGATGAGCAACAAGGTAAAGTAGAGTTCAAAGCGCCACTAGTTGTTGCTCCTCCTACTTATAATATTGTTGATGAATTAAAAGCAGAAGGGGACTGGGAAATTTTACAAAAATATTCTGGTTTTGAATTCGATGATAATGTTCCTAAAGCTGCAGCACGTACATCATACGAAAACATGTTGTACTTAGAGCGTCCAGGCTGTAATCTTTGTATGGGTAATCAGGAAAAAGCGGCCAAAGGAGATACCGTAATGGCAACTTCAACTCGTCTTTTCCAGGGAAGAGTTGTTGAGGATACTGAAGGTAAAAAAGGAGAATCATTGCTTTCATCAACACCGGTTGTGGTTCTTTCTACAATTCTTGGAAGAACTCCAACAATCGAAGAATATGTAGCTGCCGTTGATGGAATCAACTTAACTAAGTTTGCGCCTTCTCATAAATTATTGGTACAGCAATAATCAAATGATAAAATAATCATAAATTCTAAAGCCTGAGTGATAAACTCAGGCTTTTTTATTACTAACTGCTCATTTTTTCGTATCTTAGAAGTTCAAAAAAAATAACAAAAACAATTACACAATTATGGCATTTGATATAGAAATGATTAAAAAAGTGTATGAAAACATGCCTGGTCGTGTTGATAAAGCACGAGAGATAGTTGGTCGTCCACTTACATTGACTGAGAAAATTTTGTACAATCACCTTTGGGATGGAAATCCAACAAAGGCGTTTGGAAGAGGAGTTGATTATGTTGATTTTGCTCCGGATCGCGTAGCATGCCAGGATGCAACGGCACAGATGGCTTTATTACAATTTATGCATGCAGGAAAGAAAACAGTTGCAGTTCCTACGACGGTTCACTGTGATCACCTGATTCAGGCAAAAGTTGATGCTGCAACCGATTTGGCCAGAGCAAAAACACAAAGTAACGAAGTTTTCGATTTCTTATCGTCAGTTTCTAATAAATACGGAATTGGTTTCTGGAAACCGGGAGCCGGAATTATTCATCAGGTAGTATTGGAGAATTATGCTTTCCCTGGCGGAATGATGATTGGTACCGATTCACACACTGTAAATGCAGGCGGATTAGGAATGGTAGCTATTGGTGTTGGTGGAGCTGATGCTGTAGACGTTATGTCCGGTATGGCTTGGGAATTGAAATTTCCTAAATTAATCGGAGTAAAATTAACCGGTAAATTATCAGGCTGGACAGCTCCTAAAGATGTAATACTTAAAGTTGCCGGTATTCTTACTGTAAAAGGAGGTACTGGTGCTATTGTTGAATATTTTGGCGAAGGTGCGACTTCTATGTCTTGTACCGGAAAAGGGACTATCTGTAATATGGGTGCTGAAATTGGAGCGACAACTTCTACTTTTGGTTATGATGAGTCAATGGGGCGTTACCTGCGTTCTACAAACAGAGCTGATGTTGCAGATGCTGCTGATAAAATAGCTCCTTACTTAACTGGAGATCCTGAAGTATATGCTGATCCTGAAAAATACTTTGATCAGGTTATCGAAATCAATTTGTCTGAATTAGAGCCACACTTAAACGGTCCATTCACTCCGGATTTAGCGACTCCTATTTCTAAAATGAGAGAAGAAGCCATCAAAAACAACTGGCCACTACAAATTCAGGTAGGTTTAATTGGTTCATGTACGAACTCCTCTTACGAAGATATTGCACGTGCGGCTTCTTTGGCGAGACAGGTAAGTGCTAAAAACTTAAAAACGAAATCTCAGTTTACCATTACTCCGGGTTCTGAGGTAGTTCGTTATACAATTGAAAGAGATGGTTTTATTGATACTTTCGAAAAAATTGGTGCTACCGTTTTTGCCAATGCCTGCGGACCCTGTATTGGTATGTGGGACAGAGAAGGGGCTGAAAAAGAAGAGAGAAATACAATCGTTCACTCTTTCAACCGTAACTTCTCAAAACGTGCAGATGGTAACCCAAATACTTTGGCTTTCGTAGGTTCTCCGGAATTGGTAACCGCTATGGCTATTGCAGGAGATTTAGGCTTTAATCCGTTAACAGATACTCTAATCAATGAAGATGGAGAAGAAGTAAGGCTTGAAGCACCAACCGGAGACGAATTGCCTCCAAAAGGATTCGATGTTAAAGATCCGGGTTTTCAGGCTCCGGCTGAGGATGGTACCGGAGTTCAGGTAGTAGTAAATCCAGAATCTGAGCGTTTACAGCTATTGGCTCCGTTTGAAGCTTGGGATGGTAAAAATATTACAGGTGCAAAATTATTGATCAAAGCATTCGGAAAATGTACTACCGATCACATTTCTATGGCCGGACCATGGCTGCGTTTCCGCGGGCATTTAGATAATATTTCAAACAACATGCTGATTGGTGCCGTAAATGCATTCAACCAAAAAACAAACTCGGTTAAAAATCAATTAACAGGTTCTTATGACGCCGTTCCTGCTGTAGCCCGTGCGTACAAAGCGGCTGGAGTTCCATCTATCGTTGTGGGAGATCATAATTATGGAGAAGGTTCTTCTCGTGAGCATGCTGCAATGGAGCCACGTTTCTTAGGTGTTAAAGCGGTATTGGTAAAATCTTTTGCCCGTATTCACGAAACCAACCTTAAAAAACAAGGTCTTTTAGGATTGACTTTTGCCAACGAAGCAGATTATGATAAAATCCAGGAAAATGATACAATCAACTTCACTGATTTAACAGAGTTCGCTCCGGGAAAACCATTGACTTTAGAATTCGTTCACGAAAATGGTTCAAAAGATATCATTTTAGCGAATCATACTTACAACACAGGTCAGATTGGCTGGTTCGTTGCAGGTTCAGCATTAAACTTAATTGCTGCCGGAAAAGCGTAATCTTTACCATTCAATTATACCAAAAACGCTCTGTGAAAACAGGGCGTTTTTTTTATTTAGGAGCTAATCCGGCTGTCCGCTATATCTTTTGTAGCGAACCCCGCCACAAAAGGATGCTGCTTCCATCCGGGCTAGGGCTTCAGTTTTCAATACACCTTCTTTTTGAATTTTATGATACAGTAAAATCCTAACTTGCACAAAAGCTTTAAGTTAGCTTCAAAAACTTTTTAAGTCTGCCAATTGAGAGTAAATTTGTTGTTAAAATATGTGTATTTTTTGCTTTAAAAAGTTAAATTCGCCTTTGTAGTAATATTGTTTTCTTTTTTGAGTTTAAAATATAGGAAAGAAATAGTAGAAATTAAAATTCCCCAATAATGATTTTTAGGTTAGTCTTTATCTTCTTGTTTTTTAGTGTTAGTGTTTTTTCCCAGGAAAATTATATTAAACATACCATCTCAAAAGGAGACAACCTTACTAGTATTGCAAAGAAATATGGAGTTAAACCCAAAGATATCGCTAACGCAAATCCCGATGCACCTAAAATTTTAAAACTGAATTCGGTTTTGTTAATCCCATCTGAAAATCAATCTGTAGTTAAACCGAAAGAGATCGTTGCAGCAACAGCACCGGACTCACATGAAGTTTTAGCAAAAGAAACACTCTGGGGGATTTCCAAACAATATAAAGTTACTGTTGATGAACTGAAAAAAGCAAATCCCTTTTTAGAAACCGAAGGATTAAAAATCGGACAAAAAATAAACATTCCATCGAATGAAGTTTCAAAAGAAGTTACAGTTTCAAATGTAGAAAAACCTCTAAGTGTTGAGGTAATAAGAGAAGTCCAGCCGAAAGAAACCAAATATTCTATCTCAAAGGAATTCGGAATTACAGTTGCGGAGTTAGAAATGCAAAACCCTGAAATCAAGACCAAATTACCTATCGGCTATAAATTGAAGATTTTGACTTCAAAAGAAAAGGCCATTGCCTATCAAAATACAAATCCTCCAGTCGCATCTCCAGATAAAACGTTAGACAATCCCATCATAAAATCTGAAAATTCAGTTATTAATGTGGATTCGGGAACAGTAAAAGTTAACAATCATTCCGAATTGATCGATCAGTTGGTTTACCATGCTACAGATAATATTGGTACTCGTTATCGATCAGGCGGTACATCAAAAGCTGGTTTCGATTGTTCCGGATTGATGTATTCGACATTTGGAAATTTTGATATTAAACTGCCAAGAAGTTCGATCGAACAATCCCGTATCGGTATGAAAGTAAATACTGATGAAGCCCAAAAAGGAGATTTAATCTTCTTTAAAACCAACGGTAGAAGCCAAATCAACCATGTCGGAATGGTAGTAGAAGTTGTTGATGGAGAAATTAAGTTCGTTCATTCCTCAACGCACGGAGGAGTAATAATTTCTTCAACCAAAGAAGCTTACTACGAAAGAGCTTTTTCACAACTAAATCGTGTTTTGGAATAATAAAAGAAATTGTTATGTGCGATAATGTAGCAGAGAATATACCTCAAAATAAAAGAGGCCTGTTAAGACCTCTTATTATTAAATTTTATCGTTTCTTCGCTCTTTCATTTTATCTCTGACCTTATCCCTGTCCTGTTCCTGACTTGCTTTCCATTTAGTATATTGGTCAGCAGTTAAGATACTTTTCATTTTAGCATCGCTTGCATCCTTTTCTGCTATCATTTCCTTTTTGAAAGCTTCTCTCTGATCTGCAGTCAGTTTATTGCTATTATCTTTTTGTTGATTTCTGGCTTCTCGCAACTTTTGAGCTTTGGCACTTTTTTCAGCTATAAATAGCTTTACCTGTTCTTGCTGTGCTGTGTTTAAATTTAACTCTGTCGTTATTTTTTTCAGTTGCCTGTCATTTCGTTGCTCAGGGGTTAATCTTTCTCTCTGTTCACGAACAGGTTTTTGATCCATATCGTCATCTTGGGCGAAACTTGCTATTCCAACGAATAATAAAGCCGCAATAAATAATTTTTTCATGATTTATTCTTTTAAGGTTATATGAATTAGACAGTATTAAATTCATTAGGTTTAATTGCGACATTAAAATTGTATTATTTTTAACAGATTGAATCTGAATCAGATAAGTTTTTATTGTCTCCTTTAGTTGTAATTCATTAAATTTAGAGAATAAAGAAATTTAAATAATTCAAAAAGATATGACACAAAAAGAAAATAAAATAGCTTTTTTTTCTACTCAGCCTTACGATAAAACTTTTTTTAATCAATATAACAGTGATTTTGGTTTCGAATTGGATTTCTTTGAAACACAATTAAATCCTCAAACCGTAATTTTAATCGAAAATGTATCTGTAGTTTGCGTATTTGTAAATGATGTGGTTAACGAAGCAGTCATCAAACAATTGGCAGAAAAAGGCGTTAAAATTATTGCCTTGCGTTGTGCCGGTTTTAATAATGTCGATCTGGAAGCGGCAAAAAAATACAATCTAAAAGTTTGTAGAGTTCCGGCGTATTCACCACAAGCTGTCGCGGAACATGCAATGGCAATGATATTAACCTTAAACAGAAAAACGCATAAAGCCTACAACAGGGTCCGTGAACAAAACTTTTCCCTAAACGGATTATTGGGTTTTGATTTATTCGGAAAAACAATCGGAATCATTGGAACAGGAAATATCGGTAAAGCTTTTGCGAAAATTGCGTTAGGTTTTGGATGTAAAGTATTAGCGTATGATATTGTAACGAATCCGGAAATGGAAAAAGACGGAGTCGAATTTGTATCGCTGGAAACTATTTTCGAAACAAGTGATATTATTTCACTTCACTGTCCATTAAACGATCAAACCAAACATCTTATTGATGAAAAATCAATTGATTCAATGAAAGAGCATGTCATGATTATCAACACCAGCAGGGGTGGATTAATCGAAACCGCCTGCGTAATTGAAGGTCTTAAAAAAGGAAAAATCGGTTATCTTGGAATTGATGTTTACGAACAGGAAGAAAAACTCTTTTTCAGGGATTTGTCTGCCGATATTATTCAGGACGATGCCATTCAGCGATTAATGAGTTTTCCAAATGTTCTGGTTACCGCGCATCAGGCCTTTTTCACCAATGAAGCTTTAACTCAGATCGCTTTGATTACTTTTAATAATATCAAATCTTTGTTGACTGAGAATGATATTAAAAACAAAGCCGCATTGTTAGTTTAGAAAATGATAGTTTTTAAATTTTATTCTCTGTAAATTTAAGTTGCAAATTTTAAAAGTAAAATCATGAAATATAAATTTTTGATGGTATTGACAATAGTAATTGTATTTGGATGCCAAAATAAAGATAAAACCGAAGATAAAAGCATTATTAAAACCATTGCGGAGGATACATTGACCAAAACAGTTGCAGGTACAGCAGATGTAAGTGACGCTCCTTCCAAAGACGATAAAGCTGTTAAACTAATTCAGGAACAACTGAATGTTTTACTTAAGAAAGACCTGCCAGCCATGACTAAAGAAGATAGGTTCTTTTATTACGAAGCTTTCGATTTGAATAACGATAAAAAAGATGAATATTTCGTTGGGTTCTCGAATCCGTATTTCTGCGGAAGCGGAGGCTGTTCGGGTTATATCCTGAATAATGACGGAAGTGAAATCAACTCTTTTACCGTAACTGATTTCCCAATTTACATTGCAACATCATCCACTGAAAAATTCTATGATCTGATAGTGGAAACCGGAGGAAAATTTCATATTGTAAAAATGAAAAACGGCAAATATCCGTCAAACCCATCTGTACAGCAGGAATTGACAGGCAGAGATCCAAAAGAGAGCACAAAGGTTTTGGATATTGAAGGAAAGAAATTAGAAAAATATTCATTTTAGAATGAAAAAAACCCGACAGGTTTTTAAAACCTGTCGGGTTTGAATATTATAAGTTATAATTTTTGAAATTTTTAATTTCAAAAAAATAAAACTATTCCACCAACTCCACAAATTTAAACTCACCTTCAACAGCTACTTTAGTCAAACCGTGCTTAGATAAGTTTTTCATAGAAGAATCCCATTTTTTACCACTTAAATTAGCAGTAATTTTTAATTGCTGAAGATCCATTTTATTTTCATTTCCTTTCAATAAATCCAGGATAAATTTCTCTTCATCAGACAATTCAATCTGAGCTTGTTTTTTCTCCGGACGCATTTGCGGAAACAATAAAACTTCCTGAATAGATGCATTATTCGTTAAATACATAATCAAACGATCCATACCAATTCCCATTCCGGAAGTTGGAGGCATACCGTATTCCAAAGCTCTTAAGAAATCCTCATCGATAATTCCGTTCGCTTCATCGTCACCTTTTTCAGACAAACGCATTTGGTCTTCAAAGCGCTCACGCTGATCAATAGGGTCATTCAGTTCAGAATACGCATTTGCAATTTCTTTACCACAAACCATTAATTCAAAACGCTCTGTAAGCTCCGGATTATCGCGGTGTTCTTTACATAAAGGCGACATTTCTTTAGGATAATCAGTGATAAAAGTAGGCTGAATATAATTTCCTTCACATTTAGCACCAAAAATCTCATCAATCAATTTTCCTTTACCCATTGTGTTGTCAACATCAATTCCCATTCCTCTTGCAGCTTCAAACAATTCGTCTTCGCTTTTTCCGGAGATATCAAAACCAGTAAAATGTTTGATAGAATCGGTCATCGTTACACGAGCGTATGGCGCTTTAAAATTAATCTGGTGTTCGCCAAAAGTAACTTCACTCGTTCCATTTACGGCAATCGCACAATGCTCAAGCAAACCTTCAGCAAATTCCATCATCCAGTTGTAGTCTTTATAGGCTACATATATTTCCATAGCGGTAAATTCAGGATTATGCGTTCTGTCCATTCCTTCATTTCTAAAGTTTTTAGAGAACTCATAAACACCTTCAAAGCCACCAACAATTAATCTTTTCAAGTATAATTCATTCGCAATACGCATGTAAAGCGGAATGTCAAGCGAATTATGATGCGTAGTAAACGGACGTGCCGCAGCACCACCCGGAATAGGCTGTAAAACCGGAGTTTCAACTTCCAGATAACCAGCATCGTTAAAATAACCACGCATAGCGCTAAACAACTTGGTGCGCTTTATAAAAGTATCTTTAACATGCTGATTCACAGTTAGATCTACATAACGCATTCTGTAACGTAATTCAGGATCGTTAAACGCATCATGAACATTTCCGTCTTCATCCGTTTTTGGCAAAGGCAACGGACGTAACGTTTTACTTAAAAAAGTAAATCCGTCAACACGAATACATTGTGCACCTACTTTCGTAGTAAACAATTCGCCTTCAATACCAATAAAGTCACCTAAATCAGTTAATTTTTTAAATACGGTGTTGTATAAAGTTTTATCTTCTCCAACGCACAAAACATCGCGATTCACGTACAATTGCAAACGTCCTTCGCTATCCTGCAATTCAGCAAAACAAGCCTTTCCCTGATCACGAACACTCATCAAACGTCCCGCAACGATTACCTTCTTACCTTCTTCAAACGACTCTTTCACTTGCTTTGAAGTATGATTTACTGGAAAAAGATTAGCCGGATAAGGATTGATTCCTAAGTTGCGTAAGTTTTGAAGTTTTTCTCTTCTAATGATTTCTTGTTCTGATAATGCCATTTTGTGCTCTTTTTTTAAGACTGCAAAGATAAAATTTTTGTTTCAAGTTCAACCTTAAGTATAAAGGTTTTTTGAAGCAGAAAATTATTGTATTTCAATCCCCTTTTGTCCCGCTATCCGCTTGTATCTTTTTTGCAGAAAAAGCAAAAAAGGATACCACTGCTATCGGGGCTAGGTTAGAAATTTTGGTTTTCAAAAGATATTTTTGGTTGGAGTGTTTTTGTCTTTGCGAGGAACGAAGCAATCTCATTTGCTGAATCTGCAAAGTGTATTTTAGTAGCGTGATTGCTTCGTTCCTCGCAAAGACAGTACTTAAAGAATACGTGTAATCAAAAAAAACCTCAGTATCTTAGCAACTCAGAACCTCAGAATCTTCAAAAAAAAAATGAACTTCATAAAAGCTTTTTTACTCTTAATTTTACTCTCAAGTTGCCAAATTACTGAAACTATAAACATCAATCCTGATGGAAGCGGAAGTATTGAAATTTTGAACCTTCGGGACGAAAATAGTTATATGAAGTTAGGAAGAACTCATTCAAGTTCGGAAAAATTTAGAGATACAATTTTCTTTTTTCAGGATTATATCACAAAGTACCATGAAACCTTTGTGAGATTTAATAAATCAGATCAGGCAACGTTTAAGGAAAATGCAAATGTCAAAATGCATATAAAGACAGATCCCATTCAAATGGAAAACTTTACTATCACTTCTTACGAATTTAAAAAAATAGAAGAAATGCCTAATGTTTATGAAAGTCTTAAATTGGCAAATTCTTTAAAGGCAAATTTCCCGATTTCAAAACAATCTTTTAAAATAAAATACACTTTTGATGGAACTATTTTTAAAAGAAATTTAATCATTACAGATCAGGAAAAATTTGATGAGGATAAAAAAACGATGGAGGAAAGGGAAAAAATATCCGGTAAATATAAATTGATGCAATCATATATTTTAAAATATCATTTTCCAAGAGAGATAAAATCAGTTTCAAACGAAAAAGCAATTCTCAGTCCTGATAAAAAATCATTTACCTTAGAATTTCAGCTGACAGATTGCATGGTAAATCCTGAAAGTACAAATTTGGAAGTGTTGTTGGAGTAAAATAACGGTTTTTAGAATGCAATTCAACTTTTGAAATAGACTTCGTATCTTTGATAAAAATTAATCACAATGAAATTATATAAATTACTTAGTTTTTTATTTTTAATCGCAACACTTACAAGCTGCACCTTTACTGAAAATATTTATATAAACGACAACGGTACCGGAAAGTTCTCTGTAGATATGGACGGTTCAGCATTGATGGCAATGGCTGGAGATCAAATCGGACAGCAGATGGGAGCAGATGCCAGGAAAAACATCGATTCTACTTTTACCTTCAAACAATTATTGGAAGAGAAAAAAGACAGCATTTCAAAATTATCTCCCGAAGCGCAAAAACAACTTAAAAAACTGGAAAACTTCGTGGTCAAGACCAAAATGAATGCGGAGAACAAAGAGTTCTTGATGACACTTTCAACCGATTTCAAGAACGTAAATGAATTGCAGGATATCTTACAGACATTAAGTACGCTTCAAAAATTAGAAAAAGGAACGGTAACAGGAGCTGCAACTCCATTTGGTGATAATTTTGGTAATAATAATACCAAATTAAGCTATACTTATAACGGAAAGAAGTTTACACGCAAAGCAATAATTGACACCCAAAAATTAGCTGAGAAAGCTAAAGATAGCGAAGTAGATATGTCTAAAATGCTTTTTGCATCATCTAAATATATTCTAAAGTATCATTTTCCAAAAAAAATCAAAAAGGTATCGAATCCTAATGCATTGTTTAGTGAGGATCGAAAAACAATTACTATTCAGCACACTTTCAATGAGTATATGGATACCCCGGAAGAATTAAACTTCGAGGTAGAATTTGAAAAATAAAATAATGAACAAAGAAATTCAACTTCAGGATTTAGGTCAGAAAGATTACAAAGAAACCTGGGAATATCAGGAAGAACTTTTTAAGGACATAGTAGACTTAAAAATAAAAAACAGGAGAGAAGAACTCGATCTACCAACTCCAAATTATTTGCTGTTTGTTGAGCATCCTCATGTTTATACTTTAGGTAAAAGTGGTGATTTTGAAAACCTGCTCTTAAACGAAAAGCAGCTCGAAGCCAAAGGGGCAACTTTCTATAAAATCAATCGTGGTGGTGATATTACGTATCACGGACCCGGACAAATTGTGGGCTATCCAATTTTGGATCTTGAAAATTTCTTTACCGATATTCATAAATATTTACGATTTCTGGAAGAATCTATTATTCTGACTCTAAACGAATATGGACTTGAATGCGGTAGAAGCGACGGTGAAACAGGCGTATGGCTGGGTGTTGGAACTCCGTTTGCACGTAAAATTTGCGCCCTTGGTGTGCGTGCTTCACGTTGGGTAACCATGCACGGTTTTGCCTTAAATGTAAATGTAGATCTAGGCTATTTCGATAATATTATCCCGTGTGGAATTCGCGGAAAAGCAGTTACATCTTTAAACGTAGAATTAGGAGTAGAAAAAGTGGATGAAGAGGAAATTAAATCAAAAATTGTAAAACATCTGAAAAATTTGTTTGAAGCTGAATTTGTTTAGTAATTGAGTTGAAATATGAAGATGAATATAACGATAACTAAAATCAAAAAGAGACCGGTTGGGTTTTTGCCAGGATTTGAATATGAATTTCAGTTTTAGTTAAAATAATTTAATTCAAGAAAGGCTTATCAAATTGATAAGCCTTTTTATTGTTCGAGAAAATCCAGTTGTAATTGTTCCGGCAAAAGTCTGAAGCTCATTCTGTGATATTTTGTCGTGCCGTACTTTCGAATCGCTTCACGATGTTCTTTAGTTGGATATCCTTTATTTTGTTTCCAGTTGTACATCGGAAATTCTTTATGTATTTCGTTCATGAATTCATCACGATATGTTTTTGCTAAAACAGAAGCTGCCGCAATACTTAAAAATTTACTGTCACCTTTTATAATACTTTGATTCGGAATTGATTTTAGCAATTCTATTTCGGTTGGGGAAAATTGTTTTCCAAATGTATTTTTCAGGCCTAATTTTGCATTCAGTAAACGATTGCCATCTACAATTACAAATTCAGGCTGCTGTTTTAATTTTAAAATGCATTCCTGCATTCCTTTCATGGAGGCATTAAGGATGTTTATTTCATCAATCTCATCCGGATGCAGATGCGTTACCGAAAAGCAGACTGCTTTTTCTTCTATAATCGGTTTTAGGCTTTCCCTTATTTTTTCAGATAGCTGTTTGCTGTCATTTAAAAATTCATTTTCAAAATTAGCAGGTAAAATTACAGCTGCTGCCGTAACAGGACCCGCCAGACAACCACGGCCGGCTTCATCGGTTCCGGTTTCGAAAACATATCCTGAAAAGTTTTTCTGAAGCATAAGACTGATTTTTAAATCGCAAAGATTATAAAATTTTCTTGAAAATTCCCCGTTCTATTACAATTCGTTAAAGGATTTATATAAATTAAGGTGTTTTTTTATTTATACATATTTATCATTTACCTTTGCTTAGCAATTATAAAATTCATTCCACTTACATAACGTTATCAAATGAGAATATTCTTTTTTCTATATCTATTATTCATTTCGACTTTACTGTTTTCTCAGGAAAAAAAGCTACAGAAAAGTTTAGATATGAATACCAAATATTCCAGCATTACTGATACAGTAAAAAAGAAAAAAAGCCTGGTAGCCAAAATCGAGCAATACCAGATTATTACTTTAGAGCATGATACTACTTATGCTGATACATCATTAACATTAAAAAGTGAATACAGGCAAAATTATCTTCGAAGAGATAATTTTGGACTTTTGCCTTTTTCTAATATCGGACAAACGTATAATACTTTGCAATACAGCCTGACTGATTTTGATCCTTACCCGGATATAGGTTTTAAAGGGAAACATTTTAATTTTTTGGAAGCCAATGATATTAAGTATTATTCTGTTGCAACTCCATTTACAGAATTGTTTTTTAATACTTCAATCGGAAGAGGGCAGAATGTTGATTCGTTTATCACTTTAAATACATCCAAAAACCTTAATTTTTTTGTTGCTTACCGCGGATTGCGCTCTGAAGGTAAATATATCAACCAATTAACAAGTATTGGAAATTTTAGAATTGGCTCGAGTTACTCCACTACTGATAAACGATATGTGCTAAAACTGCATTATACCTATCAGGATATATTGAATGAAGAAAATGGTGGTATTACTACGGCTGATGATTTCGAAAGCGATGATCCAAATTTTGCAAATCGCCAGCGATTACAGGTATATCTTACCGATGCAGAATCTTTCTTAAAAGGAAAAAGGTTGTTTTTTGATCATGCTTTCAGAGTAAATCCAAAAGAGGGAAACAATAATTTATATGTGACGCACCAATTTAATTTCGAAAATAAATTTTTCGAATATAAGCAACCCACGGTTATTTCAAACGTAGATGGTATACCGGTTGAGAGATTCGGAGAATCTTATGCGGCAACTGATTTAAAAGATCAGACCCGATTTGAAAAACTATATAACAAAGTCGGATTGGCGTATGAAAATTCGCTTCTTGGAAAATTTAATTTCTTTTTAGACGATTACCGTTCAAACTATAAATACAATCGTATTATATTTCAGGATGATGGCGACATTATACCAGATAATCTTTTTCAGCAGATCAACAGTTTTGGCGGACAATATGAGTATCAAAAAAACAAATGGAACGGCCGATTTTTATATTCGAGATCGATTACCAATGTATCTCTGTCAGATTTGGATGCCAAGTTGAGATATAATCTGAATGAAAAAATACAATTTGATTTTTTCTACAGAAATGTAAACAAACTGCCGAACAATAATTACAATTTGTACCAAAGCAGTTATGTAGAATACAATTGGTCCAATAGTTTTAAAAATGAAAAAATTAATACTTTGGGCGCCAATGTTTTTACTCAGTGGGCTAATGCTGAGGTACAATATACTGTTTTAAATGATCATTTATATTTTGAGGATAAATCCACTCCGGAACAAATCGCTGCTCAAACACAGATTATAAATCCTGCTCAATATGGAAATACCATTAACTATTTATCTTTAAAGGCAAACAGGGAATTTAAATTTGGCCGATTTGCTTTAGATAATACTTTCTTATATCAAAAAGTAACGCAGTCTGATTTGATTCTCAATGTTCCTGATTTTGTAACCAGAAATACATTTTATTATTCAGGTTACTTCTTTAAAAAAGCACTTTATCTTCAAACAGGAATTATTTTTAATTATTTTACTAAATTTTATGCAAATGATTATAACCCAGTTATTGGGGAATTTTTTGTTCAGAAAAACAAGGAAATTGGAAATTACCCCACTTTTGATTTCTTTGTAAATGGCAGAATTCGCCAAACTAGAATTTATTTGAAAGCAGAGCACTTTAATTCCTCACTTTCACAAAATAGTTTTTATTCGGCACCGAATAATCCTTACAGGGATTTCACCATTCGTTTCGGTTTGGTTTGGAATTTCTTTCAATAAAACGATGTTTTTTATCGTGTAATTCAATATTTAAAAATAAAAAAATGGACTTTTCAAATAATATTTTAGAGACAATTGGCAATACACCCCTTGTGAAATTAAATAAGGTTGTGGCTGAAATAGATGCTTTGGTATTGGCAAAAGTTGAAACTTTTAATCCGGGAAATTCTGTCAAAGACAGGATGGCCGTTAAAATGGTAGAAGATGCTGAGGCAGATGGACGTTTAAAACCGGGAGGCACAATTATAGAAGGGACTTCAGGGAATACAGGAATGGGACTGGCACTTGTCGCTATTATCAAAGGATATAAATTAATCTGTGTAATATCAGACAAGCAATCCAAGGAAAAAATGGATATTTTGCGGGCAGTTGGAGCTAAAGTAGTGGTGTGTCCCACAAATGTTGAACCTACAGATCCACGGTCGTACTATTCCGTTTCAAAGCGTCTGGCTGAAGAAACCCCAAATTCATGGTATGTTAACCAATACGATAATTTATCGAATTCTTTGGCGCATTACGAACAAACAGGCCCGGAAATCTGGAAACAGACGGAGGGTAAAATCACCCATTTTGTAGTAGGAGTAGGGACTGGTGGAACTATTTCTGGCGTAGGTAAATATTTAAAGGAAAAAAATCCAAATATTAAAATCTGGGGAATTGATACGTATGGTTCGGTTTTTAAAAAATACCACGAAACAGGAATTTTTGATGAAAACGAAATCTATTCTTATATTACTGAAGGAATCGGGGAAGATATTTTACCTAAAAATGTTGATTTTTCTTTAATAGACGGTTTTACAAAAGTAACCGATAAGGACGCTGCAGTTTACACCAGAAAAATTGCAATGGAAGAAGCTATTTTTGTTGGAAACTCAGCCGGAGCCTGTATAAAAGGATTGTTGCAGCTGAAAGAACATTTTAAACCGGAAGATGTAGTTGTGGTTTTATTTCATGACTCAGGAAGCCGTTATGTAGGTAAAATGTTTAATGACGACTGGATGCGGGAACGTGGTTTTCTGGATGAAAATATTACAAAAGCAGAAGATGTTATCAAAGATCATATTGATAAAGAACTGATTGTAGTCCGCACAGAAGAATTGGTTTCCCATGCTATTGAGCGTATGCGTAAATATAAAATTTCCCAAATACCCGTTGTCGATATTAATGGATTTGTGGGTTCTGTTGATGAAACCGACTTGTTCAGAAGTTTTGTGGCAGATAAAAATGTGGCTGAAAAACCAATCAGGGAAGTAATGGGAAAACCTTTTCCAATTGTTAAGTTAGGAACTCCCATAGAAGAAGTTTCTAAACTTTTTACCAAAGAAAATGATGCAGTTCTGGTGGATTTAGGCAATGGAAAGCATCATATCATTACAAAGTATGATATCATTGGGTCTATAAAATAATAAATAAATTCAGTTTTGGAATAAAGTATTTTATTCCAAAACTGAATTATTATAATCAGTTCATCTGTTTCTGCTTAATATATTTTGCTACTTCTACCATTGGCGCTACCCAAATATCACTTTCTCTCTTTTTTAAGTATTCCAGTAATTTTCGATGTTCTTCCAAATCAATATTTAATGGATGCTCTCCACCAACACCATGGAATAGAAAAACAATAAAAGAACCCTTTTTTTCTGCTTCTTCCACCAGAGCTATCATTTGTGCAGCAGTGCTATTGATCTGAACAAATGCATGTATGTTATTAAGATCAACTTCGTTTATGGTCAAAAATTTCGATGTTACTCCGCGAGCTCCAATAAAGTCATTTTTTAAGGCAGGATAATATAATGTGTCATTTATAGTAAAGTCTCCGCAAGGGTATGCAAATGTCCGTTCTTTTTTACCGTCAATTGCATTCAATAATGTGTTGGTAATCCTAATTTCATTAACAGCCCTGGCAACTGTATATTTGGATAAATCATTTTCTGATTTTACAAAATCCCTTCCGGGTAAAGTTCCGTCACAGGGATGATTTAGTGTATGATTTCCCAATTCATGACCTTTTAGAGAAGCTGCTCTCCATTCACTAATTCTTTGAGAGATCACAGGAGAAGAGGCTATAAGGTAAAAAGTGCCCTTGAATTTAAATGAATCAAGCATTGGGATTACTTTATCGAGATGTATATTTAAGGCATCATCATAAGTTAGTACTACAGCACATTTTTTATTATTCCAGTTTTTGGAAGTCTGACTGTAGCTTACGCAGGCTATCATGCTGAATAGTACACTATATAATTTTATTTGTAGTTTCATAGTTGGTTTTGTTAAATGATGATAAAAGGATTTAAAAATACATCAATTTGTTTTAAACTATGAAAATGATTTCAGGACTGTATAATAAAAAACGTCCCAAAAATTTAGTTTGAGACGTTTTTCAGGAATTTATTTTTTTTCCTCGTTGTTCAGCTTATCGTCAAAGTCAGGTTCTTCGCCCTTAAACTTTTTAGTGTCAGCATCGTAATTTGCATCATTTGTTAAAACTTCTTCATGATCTTTATATTGATGCTTTCTCATGTCACTTCGATTATCAGACCCGCTTTTCTTAGCGTTGTTCGGATTTGGATTATTTGTGCTCATAGTTATAAGTTTTAAATTTTAATTAAAATTAATTTAAACCTTAGAACTCATCCTTATATAATGATTATAAAAAATTATAAAATATAACGGTTAAACCATTTAAAGTTTTTTAAAGAGATGCTATTCTTTGATTTTAATTATGATAACTACTTTATTTCTTTATCTAGTCAATTATATTTAAAAATCATTATAGTACAAAATGCTTTTTAAGTTCCTAGTCATTTTTTTTAATTTATAAATTCTTTTGGATAAGATTGGAATCAATCTAAAGAGCATTGTTGAAATTAAAAAGAATAATATAACTTAATTATTCACACATTAGGAATAATAAATTAAGAAAATTATTTTTTGAGTATTTTATAAACGCTATGAATAAAAAATAAATGTCTTTTTCACATTTATCATTTATTTATTGATTCTTTGATTTGATTAATTATTTACTAATGACAGTTTTGGTTTTTTATTAAAATTTAATTTATATATAAAATATTAACATAAATTGACGATTTTTTGTATTAAAAAAGCTTAATTTTTTCATAGTTATTAAAAAAAATAAATAAACAATCGGTTGCATGATATTTAAATTTATATATATTTGTTAATGTATTTAACATATTAAGATAAAGAACTCATGTTTTTAACTTAAAATTAGCAGGTTTTGGCTTAAATAAATTGCTTGTTTAAATATATAAATAATGAATAATTATAATTAATTAAAGCAACCGATTGTTTTAATTTAAAATAATACTAACTAATTAATTCTAACTAATAACTAAGCCTATGATTGAATTAAACTCTGGAAAAAAATTATTGAATTTTTTCATGATACGATTTATAAAATATAGTATGCTGCTCTTTTAGCATTTTTAATCTGATTTGATTTCTCCCTTAATAAAACTTCTTTTAAGGATTGATTAAAATTTAATCAGTGTTATTTATCATTTGAAATTCAGTACGGTTAAAAATTTTCTATAAATATCAAAATTAGAATCAATCTTCTCTTTCTGATAATAAATTTAGAATAACAAGTAATTCTATGACAGTAAATAATATTCTAATTTGAAATAAAATAAAAATGTTAAAACATTATAAAAAAATACAATCTATAAGAGTGCCTTATAAAAGTAAAATTTTGGCTTTTACAATTTTGATTTCATTTATGTTTTCTAATCTTTTGATAGCAAAGAAAACTGGAAATTCTTTTCATGTGGAAAGCAAAATAATACAAAATTTTACTGTAACAGGTACTATTACTTCCACAGCAGATAACTTGCCAATTCCTGGTGTAAATATATTTGTAAAAGGTAATTCAGCAATTTCTGCAGTTTCAGATTTTGATGGTAAATTTAAAATTAGTCTTTCTTCATCTGATGCCATATTAGTTTTTAGCAGTATTGGAATGAAAACAATGGAACAAAGAGTTAGTGCTAATTCTGAAATCAATATTAGTATGTCTCTTGACCAGACTTCTCTTACAGAAGTTATTGTTGTTGGTTTTGGTAAACAGAAGAAAGAAAGCGTTGTGGGTGCCATTACTCAAACTTCGGGTAAAGTCTTGCAGCGTACAGGTGGTGTTTCAAGTTTAGGTGCTGCTCTTACTGGTAATTTACCAGGTGTAACCACTTTACAGACAACAGGAAAACCGGGCGAAGAAGATCCTGAAATTATTATTAGAGGAGTCAGTTCCTGGAATAATAGCAGTCCTCTTGTACTTGTCGATGGTATTGAACGGTCCATTAATAGTGTTGATATTAGCTCAGTTGAAACTGTTTCTGTTTTGAAAGATGCATCAGCGACTGCTGTATATGGAGTTAGAGGTGCTAATGGTGTAATTCTTATTACTACCAAGAGAGGTGCTGTGGGAAAAGCTAAAATTGATTTTGGTTTTAACGCAGTAATGAAATCTGTATCAAAACTTCCAGGTAAATTGGACGCTTATGATGCTCTTTTAGTTAAAAACAGAGTAATTGAATATGAATTAAACCAACAGCCGGCTAGTTGGGAATATATGCGATCTCAAGCTTTTATTGATAACTACCGCAATCAAACTACTCTGGAACAAAGAGAAAGATATCCTAATATTGACTGGCAGGATTATTTATTTAAAGATCAGGCAATGGCTTACAATGCTAACTTAAATATATCAGGAGGAACAGATAGAGTGAAATATTTTGCAGCTGTAGATTATGTTAATGAAGGTGATCTTGTTAAAGTGCCACCAAGTGGCCAGGGTTTTGAATCAGGATATAATTATAACAGATTAAATACAAGGGCTAATTTAGATTTTGAATTAACAAAATCAACTACATTTAGAGTGAATTTATCAGGATCTTATGGTCTGAAAAAAGCGCCATGGAGAGTAATTTCTGAGGGTTATATGTGGGCAGGAGCTTATAGTACACCTCCAGATTTATATATGCCAATATATTCTGACGGCTCATGGGGGTATTTCCCTACAGACACAGTTGGAGGGGCTAACTCGGCACTAAATTTAGCTATTGGAGGATTAGAGTCTAAGACTACTACTCGTATTGCAACAGATTTTAATTTGAGGCAGGATTTCGGAAAGTTGCTAAAAGGGCTTTCAGCTAATATAACTTTTTCTTTGGATAACAGTTTTCTTGAAGAACTAAGAGGAATTAATAATACTGGTTATATCGTTAAAGAAAAATGGATTGATCCTCTTACAGGAAATGTTACTATTAAGAATACACCAGACGGAACAACCAATTTTGATTTTTACGAATCAACCAACTGGCCTTCAGTTGGAGGTACTATGAATGATGGTGAAACCTATCGCAATTTAAATTACCAGGGACAAATCAATTATGTTCGTGATTTTGGAAATCACGCTGTTACTGGAATGGGAAATTTTCAGCGTCAGGAACAAGCTCGTGGAGCCGGTATTCCATCATATCGTGAAGATTGGGTTTTCCGTGCCACATATGGTTACAAAAAGAAGTATTTTATAGATTATAATGGAGCATATAATGGTACTGAAAAATTTACCCCAGATAATCGCTTTGGTTTTTTCTCTTCAGGCGCTATAGGATGGATGATTACAGAAGAGAAATTTATGAAAAAACTTACTTTTATTGATCAGCTTAAAGTGAGGGCCTCTTACGGTGAAGTGGGTGATGATAGTTATAATGGCCGTTGGTTATATGAGAGTGTATATGGCAGTAATACTTCACAATCTCTTTTGACTCAGGGTAATCAGGGAGAGTTAAGTACTTATGGCTGGATTACACAAACTCAGATAGGAAATCCTAATATAGCATGGGAAAAAGTGACTAAGAAGAATTTAGGAATAGATTTTTCATTCTTTAATAAAATGTTCTCAGGTAGTGTTGATTTCTTTAACGACTATAGAACAAATATTATTATGAATGGAAGAGACAGAGCAGTACCATCCTACTTTGGATTTGCTCCACCTGTTGTGAATGCCGGTATTGTTGAAGTTAATGGTTATGAGATAGACTTTCGTTATAGTCAGACACTTTTCGAACAGTTTCGTTTGTGGGCTAATTTTTCGTTGACTCACTCAGTAGATAAAGTCATATTTAAAGATGATCCGGGACTTCTTCCTGAATATCGTCAAAAAGCGGGTTTTCCAAACAGGCAATCTTATTCACTTGTTGATAAAGGTTTTTACAATAGTTGGGATGAGGTTTATGGTAGTACAGCATTTGAAAACAACGATTCAAAAATTCCAGGTAATTACAGAATATTAGATTATAATGGAGATGGTATAATTAATGGCCCTGGAGACACAGTTCCTTTTGATTATCCATCAAATCCTCAAAATACCTACAATGCAACCATTGGTCTTGATTGGAAAGGCTTTAGTGCTATGGTTCAATTTTATGGGGTAAGTAATGTTTCTCGTTTTATATCAACAGAAAGTTTTGGTAAAGCTCATTTTAATTCAGTTTATGAGGAAGGTACTTATTGGTCTAAGGATGATCAAAATGCTAATTCTCCAATGCCTAAGCTGAATAGTTCCTTGTATGGAAGTACAGGTACAAGATATTTGTACGATGGGTCTTATATCCGTTTAAAAAATGCAGAAGTAGCATATACTTTTACTTCAAATTGGACTAAAACTATAGGACTGGAATCATTGCGTATTTATGCAAATGGTAATAATCTTTTTTTATGGACGAAAACACCTGATGACAGGGAAGTAAATGGAAATACTGCTTATCCATCAATAAGACGTATAAATTTAGGTTTTAGATTAACATTATAAAATACTATAAAATGAAAAAATATAATAAGATAGTACTGTGCTGTGGGCTTTTCCTTTTTTTGGCAGGGAGTATTACTTCATGTAGTGATTATTTGGATATTAAATCAGGAGCTACAGGGAATCCGGATGACGCTTATGCTAATTTCCGTAATTTCCAAGGTTTTACAGAAGAGTTATACAATTGTATTCCAAGTTTTTGTAATAGGGATGATAATAATTTCTTTAACAATGGCGAGGAGGAAATGTGGCAACAAAATGCTACTACTCAAAATGCCTGGGTTTGGAATGTTGATTTAGGGAACTTTAGAGCTTGGGTAGCTAACAATGGTCAACTTGGAGCAGGAGGTTCTTTCCTGGATGCTAATAATACTAGTATTCTTGTACCTAATGGTTTAAGTACTGATAATGATAAAAAAACAAAGGCTCTATGGGGAGGTTCCTGGTATGGAATCAGAAAAGCCAACATAGGACTGGCAAATCTTGACAAGATGATAGATGCAACTCAGGAAGAAAAGGATATAATAGCAGGTCAATTGTATTTTTTTAGAGCATGGTTTCACCTTCAAATAATAACTTATTGGGGCGGGATGCCTTATATTGATCAGATATTGCCTTCTGATCAGCCTTTACGATTTCCTCGTTTGACTTATCAGCAAACTGCTGATAAGATTGGTGAAGATTTTAAAAAAGCATATGAATTATTGCCAGGAAACTGGGATGATGTAGCGGCAGGAAATGCAACTAAGGGTAAAAATGAACTTAGGATTAATAAATGGATGGCTACAGCTTATTTAGGTAAGAACTATTTATACGCTGGAAGTCCCTTGATGAATAAATCTTCAGGAGGAGGTGAACAATATAATGCAGAATATTGTAAAAAAGCTGCTGAGGCTTTTGGTAATTTATTGAATGCTGTTGAAAATGGCAGTTGTCAATACAGACTTCTTCCTTGGGGTATTAATGGTACATCTTATGAACAGGTTTATCGAACTAATGGTCAGGGAGGAAGAATGCCGGGTTCTGCTGTAGAAAACGGAGTGCAATATCTGGAAGCAATTTTTAGAGGACCTAATTATGGTGGTACTGGTCAGTCTATGGATAAAGAATATTTATGTGCGGGAGTTTTAAATGACAGAAGCTGGTCACAATATCCTACTGCAAATTATGTAAATTATTTTGGTATGAACAATGGTTTGCCTATAAATAGTGCAAGTAAAGCAGATGTTGATGATGCAGTTTCAGGTTATGATACACACTATCCATGGAAAAATAGAGATCCTCGTTTTTACCTTAATTTTGGTTTTGATACCAGAAAGATGGTGAATTCAACAGGCACAGCACAAGCAAAACAATATACATATGCCAATTTATATGATGGTGCTAAAGTAGGAAATTACAGATCTGAAAGAAATAAAGGGAGTAATACAGGTTATTTGTTAATGAAATTTGATCCTCTTGGATTTAATAAATTTGATAATGCTTTTAACAATCATCAAATCCATATTCCATGGATGCGTTTATCAGATGTTTATTTAATGTACGCAGAAGCAATTGCTATGGGGCACAATAATATTCATGCTACTGCAACCAATTTCGGTCAGGATGCTGTTGCTGCCATCAACAAAGTACGTAATCGTGTTTTATTACCTAATGGAACTCCATTACCTGGTGTTAATGTTGCTTTTTTGACATCTCCGGAAATTTTCATGTCAGAAGTTAGACGTGAGCGTGCTGTAGAACTGGCATACGAAGGACATCGTTTTCATGATTTACGCCGTTGGCTTCTGTTGACTAAGTATCCTTATAATATTAAAACAGGGATTACTTTTGACCGCGATATTCCAGAAACAAATGATGTAACTCCAACTAATGTTTTCCTTGATAAAGTTAATCCTGAGAATAATAAGATAAATAATTTGAAGGAATATGTTGTTTTTGAGCGTCTTTATTCAGATAAACATTACTGGCTTCCATTAAAGCAGACAGATGCTAGTATCTATTTAGAATTTGATCAAAACCCTGGCTGGTAATTGCAATATATAATCAAAAATAAATAATAATGAAATATATCAAAATAGTTTTTTTTATATGCGCAATACACACTCTTTTATCATTGAAAATGAGTGCACAAGATAGCAAAATAATAGTATCGGGTGTTGTCGTTGATAATAAAGGAAATCACATTGCAGGTGCAGTAATCAATGGAAATAACAACCAAATAAGTGTTGCTAATGAAACTGGAGAATTTGCTTTAACAGTTGATAAGAACAGCCCTTTGATTATAAATGCGCAAGGTTACAAAACCACTTCGGTTGAAGCTAAATCCGACTTGCAAACAATAGTATTAGAATCTAGTCAAATGGTGCAGGTTGCCTTTAATACAGTTGATAAAGCCGATGTATTAGGGGGAGTTTCAACTGTAAATATAGCGAATAGGCTACAAAGTAATTATGCAACTACTAGTTTAGATAACTTATCCAGTTATATTCCAGGTTATCATGAGACAGTTAATAGTGGAAATATTTGGGGTTTTAACGGGAGAATTCTTTTGGTAGATGGGGTTCCTCGTGATGAATTTAATGTTATACCTTCAGAAATTGAAGAGATTACAGTATTAAAAAGCGCTGCTGCAGTTGTATTATATGGAAGTCGAGCTGCAAAAGGAGTAGTTTCGATTACAACTAAAAGAGGGGCAGATAAAAAGAACAGGTTTGATGTGCGTTTAAATACAGGTATAAATGCTCCTAAACGTTATGCTGAATACTTAGGTTCAGCCGAGTATTTGGGTTTATATAACGAAGCACTTATAAATGATAAGATTTCAATTGCTAATAATGCTTCTTACACTTCCGAGGCTGATTTAGCAAATTATGCATCTGGAACAAATCCGTATCGTTATCCAAATGTTGATTTTTATTCATCTGATAACTTGAAAAAATTCTCAACCCGTTCAGAAATAGTAACTGAATATACAGGTGGTAATGAAAAAGCTCAGTTTTATGTTAATGTTGGAAATTATAATACTTCGACTTTACTTGACATAGGAAATGGTAAAAAAGAAGGAGAAAACCGTTTCAATATTAGAGGTAACCTTGATATCAAATTAAGTGATATGATTACTAGTAAAATTAATACCAGCGTTACTTTTTATGATGGTAATTCGGCTCAGGGTAACTTTTGGGGAAATGCTGCTACTCTTAAACCAAATCTAATCGCTCCATTAATTCCAATTAGTTATTTAGATAAAGCAGATGCTGCATCTCAAGCTTACCTTGCCAGCAGCCCGTTTGTAATAGATGGCAAATACTTGTTAGGAGGTACTGCTACACAAGCAACAAATCCTTTTGCCGACATATATACTAAAGGAACAATTAAAGGAACTTATCGTAAATACCAATTTGATGCTTCATTAAATTTTAATTTGGCAACTGTTTTAAAAGGATTGACTTTTGATACCCAATTTGCTATTGATTACAATACCCAATACTTTCAGAACATCGATAATAATACGTATGCTGTTTACACGCCTACATGGTCTACGGATGCTGATGGTGATTATATTTCAAAGCTAACCAAAGTTGGTGCTGATTTAAATAATAACTCACGTTCTTTGGATAATGCTTATCAACGTCAGACCAAGTTTTTTTCAGGTGCCCTTAAATACAAGTTTGATTATGATAAAGTGCACAACTTCTCTACAATGTTGGTTGCCCACGGTTACACACTTGCTGAATCTGAAGTATATCATGCTATTGGAAATGCAAACTTAGGATTTCAGTTTAATTATAATTATAAAAACAGATATTATGCAGACTTTACCCAAAACATGGTTCATTCTGCCAGATTTGCTCCAAAACAGCGCGATGCATTCTCTCCAACAGTTTCGGTGGGATGGAGAATAAGTAATGAGAAATTTTTGTCTGAATCTAATTTTATTGATGATTTAAAATTGACGGCTAGTGCTGGTATCTTAAATACTGATTTAGACTATGATGCCAATACCGGATACAATTTATATAAAACTTCTTACAGTAGTAACAATGGATCTTATTTTTCATGGCAGGAAGGGCGTCAGCTTAGAACTACGGATGTGCTGCGTGTAGCAAATTATGATTTAGGATTTGAGACAAGAAAAGAAATTAGTTTAGGATTAGAAGCTTCACTTTTTAAGAATATGATTCAGTTAAGCGCATCTTATTTTTACAGTAGACTGCTGGGTCTTCCTGTTCAGGATGTGAATGCTTATCCTAATTTTTTATCCGTTAACAATCCATCTATATCATCATTTATTCCTTATACTAATTTTCAGGCAGATCAGCGTGAAGGATTTGATTTAGGTATTTCTTTAAATAAAAAAATACAAAAAGTAGATTTAAACGTAGGTTTTGTAGCCACTTATTATGATACTAAAGCTTATACCAGAAATGATGTTCTATATGTTGACGACTATCAAAAACGTCAGGGAAAACCTATTGATGCTCTTTTTGGATTAAAAAGTGATGGTTTTTTTAGCGTAGCTGATATCGAAGCGATGGCTAATAAAGCTCCGGGAGCTCCTGTACCACAATCTTTTGGTGCTGTAAAAGCGGGGTCAATAAAATATGTTGATGTTAATAATGATGGTGTTGTTGATAATAACGATCAGGTTTATTTAGGAAGAGGAGGTAATGCAGGTTCACCACTAACATTAGGCCTTAATGTGACTGCCAAATGGAATAACTTTTCTTTATTCGTGTTGGCAAATCGTACAAGTGGATCTTATGGTTTTAAAAACAACTCTTATTATTGGGCCTCAGGCATTAATGCAAAATACTCAGCGGCTATGCGTGGTCGTTGGACAGAAGCAACAGCTGAAACTGCCACTTACCCAAGTTTGTCTACAGGTAATAATGGAGATAATAATTTCCGTAATTCAGATTTTTGGTTGTATAAAAATGACAGAATTAATTTAGCCAGAATTCAGTTGTCTTACGATATTCCTAAAACAGTGTTAGCGAGAACTTTCATCAGTAATTTAGGATTTTATGTTAATGGTAGTGATTTGTTGACCATATCAAAAGAAAAACAACACTTGGAAACAAATTTTGGTGCTGCACCACAGATGAGGTATTATAGTTTAGGTTTAACTGCTGCATTTTAATTTTAAAATTTAGAATAATGATAAAGAATAAAAACATATTTGTAATTTTAATTCTATCCGTCTTATTTGTAAGCTGTACAGATCTTATAGATCCGGCACAAGAAAATATACGTGATAACGAAACTACTTACGATGATCCTAACTTTGGACTGGGGCTTCTTACCCAGGGTTATGCCAGAATTCCAACAAATGGATGGTCTTTTAGCGAAGTTGCTACTGATGATGCTGTGGCTAATGTTCCTACTAATGGATATTTAAGATTAGCGACTGGCCAGTGGAGTGCTTCTAATAATCCTGCAGACCGTTGGACATCGTGTTTTTCAGGGATTCAATATATGAATATGGTTTTAGGTGAAGTAGATAAAATGACATTTGCAGAAGATCCTCTTGTAGATAATCTTTTTAAAAGCAGGATTAAAGGAGAAGCTTATGGATTACGTGCCCTTTTTATGTATAACCTCCTTCAATCTCACGCTGGCTGGGCAAATGGAGAATTACTTGGTGTGCCAATCTTTTTAACTGAACTGACTCCTGGTTCAGAATTTAACTTGCCTCGTGAAACTTTTAATGCTTGTACTGCACAAATTTATAGTGACATTAATAATGCTATAGAACTTTTACCAGTAGATTACGTTGATGTGGCTAATACTAGTAGTATTCCTGCCAGATATAATACACCAGGAATAACTACAGCAAACTTCAATCGTGCAATGGGAGCCAGGTTTCTTGGACTTGTAAGTGGACGTATTGCTATGGCAATTCGTTCTCAGACAGCTTTATTGGCTGCTAGTCCTGCTTTTTCTAGTGGTTCTAATGGTACATGGGAAGATGCTGCTGGATATTCTGCTCAAATTATTGCACTTAAGGGAGGTCTTACAGGATTACCGGCGACTTTTAATAGTGGTGTATCCTGGTATAGAAATGCATCAGAAATTAGTGCACTATCTGCAGGTTCAAATTCACCAGAAAGTTTATGGAGAGGTGGTACATCTAATAATAATGATTTAGAACGTGACCATTTTCCACCTAGTTTATTTGGAAACGGAATTATAAATCCAACTCAAAACTTAGTAGATGCTTTCCCTGCAAGTAATGGTTATCCTATTTCTAATCCTCTTTCTAATTATAGTGCAGCAAATCCTTATGCTAACAGAGATCCAAGGTTGAATGAGTTTATACTTTTTCAGGGAGGAAGAGCCGGAGTGAATAATGCTCAGGTAAGTTTGATTCCTACAACTAACCCTGTTAATCAGGATGCTGTAAATGCAGTAACGACCTCTACACGTACAGGATATTACATGAAAAAATTATTAAGACAGGATGTTAATTACAATCCAAATGGCAGAAATACGCAACTTCATTACAGACCGCGTATACGATACACTGAAATATATCTTAATTATGCTGAAGCTGCTAACGAAGCGTGGGGCTCTGTAGCTGATCCCAGATCATATGGCTTTACAGCTTATGATATAATTAAACGTATTCGTTCAAGAGCATTAGGCATCAATACTGATCCCTATTTGGAATCCATTAAAGCAGATAAGGATGCTATGCGCGAATTAATCCGTAATGAACGTCGTTTAGAATTAAGTTTTGAAGGATTTCGTTTTTGGGATCTGCGTCGCTGGAAAGTTTCACTTCCACAATTAAATGCGCCAGCTATGGGTATTTCAGTATCCGGAACTTTAGCTGCGCCTGTTTATAGTGCACCAGCTGTTGTAGAGGAAAGGGTTTTTCAGGATTACATGTACTACGGACCTATTCCTTATAGTGAAACGCTAAAATTTAATAATCTATTTCAAAATGATGGCTGGAATAATTAGAAATAACTTAATGATACAAAAAATGAAAAAAATAATTTTAGTTTTATTGATACTGGCATCAACAGTAGGATGCGAAAACGAACCCATCACATATGATGATTATGATTATTCAGCGGTATATTTTCCTTACCAATATCCAATTAGAACGATTACATTAGGAGAAGATATATATGATAATACTCTTGATCTTCAGCACAAGTGTAGCATTATGGCTACTTTGTCTGGTGTTTATGAAAATAATAAAGATGTAACTATTGATTTTGTTGTTGCAGACACTATACCTAATCGTTTCAATTTTGTTTTTTCACCACAATCATCTCCAGTTCGAGCAATCCGTCCTATGCCTAGTAATTATTATACCTTGGAATCCAATAAAATTGTTATTAAGAAAGGCGCAATTTCTGGTGGGGTTGAAGTACAGCTAACAGACGCTTTCTTTAATGATCCTTTATCTTTAGAGGCAAATTACGTAATCCCATTAATGATGACTACTGTTACTAATGCAGATACTATCCTAAAAGGAAAACCACTTAATGCAGGTACATCACCCAGAAGGTTAAGAACTAATCAATGGGATATAGTTTCAAAAGATTATGTACTATATGCTGTAAAGTATATTAATACATGGCAGGGAGAATATCTTAGAAGAGGTAAAGATGTAATGACTGGAAATTTAAATACTACCATAGTAAGACGTCCAAAAGATATTCAGACTTATGATGCAGGACTTTCGAATGTAGCCAATTGGCTTGTTAAATTAAATTCGACATCTCTTAAGGGATTGAAGTTTCCTGTTGTTTTAAAAGATGCTGCAAATCCGGCACAAAATTACACCTGTACTTTAAATTTAGCTTTTGATGATAATGGAAATTGTGCAATTACTTCTTCTGACCCATCTACTTTTACTGCTTCCGGAACTGGAAAATTTGTTAAAAAAGGAGAGAAAAACAGCTTTGGTAATAAGGATAGAGATGTTCTTTACCTGGATTACACAATTAATCACCCGGGAAAAGGTATTACAACACAAACAAAAGATACACTTTTAATGAGAAATAGGGGAGTGGTAAAAGAAACATTTGGTGTTATAGCCCAATAGAAAATTATGCAATATTCATCAGTTTAATTCCTACTGATATTTATAAAATTTGTTTAAGTTGTTTGTTAGTATTTGTTTTAAACAGTAGTAAGTTTTTATTTACTGCTGTTTTTTAATTACGTAATTGCAACATAATCATTTCAATTGATTTCTTAAAAGTTTAAAGTAACCGATTGTTTTAAATTGGAGTTATTTACGTATTTTAAAAAATTATAAATAAATTCTAATGCAAAGGTTTTAATAGCGTTAAGTTAAAATCAACAAATCTATTCGTTTCAAAAAAATATTAAGTTAATCCAAATAAAATGAAAATCAATTGTCTGTTCATTGCATGTTTATTTTCAATATTTATAAACGCACAGCAATATCCGTTTCAAAATCCTTCACTTAGCTCCACAGAACGTGCAAAAGATCTGATCTCACGATTAACTCTTGAAGAAAAAGCATCCCTAATGTGTGATCAGTCTGATGCCATCCCAAGGCTGGGTATTAAAAAATTTAATTGGTGGAGTGAAGCATTGCACGGCTACGCTAACAACGATAATGTTACTGTCTTTCCTGAGCCTATTGGTATGGCAGCCTCCTTTGATGATCAATTAGTATATAAGGTTTTTAATGCTGTTTCAGATGAGGCCAGAGCTAAATATAATCAATGGATACAAAGTGGTAATGAAAACAAACGTTTTTTAAGCCTTTCAGTTTGGACACCTAATGTAAATATTTTTAGGGACCCACGTTGGGGACGAGGTCAGGAAACCTATGGTGAAGATCCTTATCTTACGTCTCGCATGGGTATTTCTGTAGTCAAAGGACTCCAGGGGCCTGAAGATTCCAAATACCGTAAGCTTTTGGCTTGTGCAAAACATTTTGCCGTGCATTCCGGACCGGAATGGAGCAGGCACGAATTGAATTTAAATAATGTAAATCCACGGGAATTATACGAAACATATCTGCCTGCATTTAAATCATTGGTGCAGGATGCAGATGTGCGCCAGGTAATGTGTGCCTACCAGCGTCTGGACGATGAGCCTTGCTGCAGTAATACAAGACTATTACAGCGAATTTTACGTGATGAATGGGGATTTAAATACCTCGTAGTTTCTGATTGTGGTGCAGTTACCGATTTTTACACGACGCATAAAGTTTCTTCCGATGCGGTACATGCAGCTTCGAAAGCAGTGCTTGCAGGTACAGATGTAGAATGCGTTTGGGAGAAATATCCTTTCAAAGAGTTGCCAAAAGCTGTTGCGAAAGATTTAATTAAGGAGGATGATATTAATAAAAGTCTGCTTCGTGTTTTAATAGGCCGTTTTGATCTGGGTGAAATGGATGATGATGCTATAGTGCCCTGGGCACAAATTCCGGCATCGGTTCTTAACAACAAAGAACATCAAGAGTTAGCATTAGAAATGGCTCAAAAATCAATGACATTGTTACAAAATAAAAATAGTGTACTTCCTTTAAATAAAAAATCTGATAAAATAGCCATCATTGGACCTAATGCAGATAATGAACCTATGTTATGGGGAAATTATAATGGCACTCCGGTTAGAACAATTACAATTAAAAAAGGAATAGAATCAAAAACAGATGGAAATAAAATTTTTTATGATAAAGCTTGTGATTTGGTTGAAGACAAGGTAACACAAACTTATTTTGATCAAATTTCTTTTGAAGGAAAAAAAGGAATGAAGGCAACTTATTGGAATAATAGAAACAGAGAAGGAAATAGTGTTACGTCACTGCAAATTGTAAATCCAATAAAAATGACTACAGCAGGGCAGCATGAATTTGCTTCAGGAGTAAAATTAGAAGGCTTTTCGGCAAAATTTGAAACTGAATTTACTGCCCCAAAAAGTGATACTCTTGTTTTTAAAACGGGTGTAACAGGTGCTTTTGAATTATTGGTAAACGGAAAATCAGTAGCGAAATATAATAACTGGCGCACTGTGCCTTCAAATATTCCATTAATTGTGGAAGGTGGCAAAAAATATAAAATCGAAATTCTTTACGCACAGTCAGAAAATTGGCAGGCTAATCTCGAATTCGATTTTGGAAAAGGATTTGACATTGATTTTAAATCGTTAATCCAAAAACTAAAAGGAATTGACACTGTTGTTTTTGCTGGAGGACTTTCAACTTTACTTGAAGGGGAGGAGATGCCGGTTTCTTATCCTGGTTTTAAAGACGGAGACAGAACAAATATTGAGCTTCCTGCTGTTCAAAGAAAATGCCTGAAAGAGCTTAAAGCCGCTGGAAAAAAAGTGATTTTTGTAAACTGTTCGGGTTCGGCTATTGCCTTAACACCTGAAATGTCTAGCTGTGACGCTATTTTGCAGGCGTGGTATCCGGGAGAATCAGGAGGTCAGGCTGTAGCTGATGTACTTTTTGGAGATTATAATCCTGCTGGAAAATTACCTGTTTCTTTTTATAAAAACTCAGAGATATTAGGTGATTTTGAAGATTATTCAATGAAAGGACGTACTTACAGATATACTACCGACGTTTTGTTTCCTTTTGGTTTTGGATTAAGTTATTCTAAATTCAGTATTGGGTCAGGTAAATTGAGCAAGACCAATATACAAACGAATGAAAGCATTCAGTTGAGCTTTCCGATCCAAAATATCAGTAAACGAGATGGAACAGAGGTTGTTCAGGTGTATGTTAAAAAATTGAATGATTCTGATGGTCCATTAAAAACATTAAAAGCTTTTAAACGAATCAGTCTAAAAGCGGGAGAAAAACAAAATGTGACTATCGATTTGCTTTCTTCCTCATTTGAATTTTATGATTCCAAAAGCATAGGAATGAAGGTTACTCCCGGAGAATATGAAGTTTATTATGGTAATAGTTCTGATAGTAAAGATTTAAAGAGGTCTAAAATATCAATTCTTTAAAATAATAATAACCTAAGTATAGACGTCTTGTTTTGGATTTATATTGTTTCGATAAAGGTTGTGAGATAAACTATATCAAAAGGGTTTCTTATTAAAGTTTTTAAAGTTAAAATTAAGTATTATGAAATTTAGATTCTCTATCATTTTAATATTCACAACCCTTTTTACTTTTGGACAAAATGCAGTTGTAGAGTCTCCAAATAAAAAAATAAATATAACTGTAGGAAATGCTAAAATTAGTAATGTTGGAAATTGGCACATCCAAATTAATTATAATAGTAAAGATAAAATTACAGAAATAATACCCATAATTAATCTTGGTATTTCCAGAAGTGACCAGGAATTTTACACACAACTGAAACTTGTGAAAATTGGAAAGCCAATATCAATTAATGAAGAATATATTGCACTTCATGGAAAACGTTCTAATTGCGCAAATACAGCAAATGAAATAATTTTATATTTTGAAAATCCTTCGAAAGCAAAGCTAAATCTAATTTTAAGAGCTTACAATGATGGGGTTACTTTTCGTTATGAATTTCCGGAAAAAACAGGAAAATTTATAATAAAAGAAGAACTTACGTCTTACTTGATTCCTGAAAAGTGTCAACGTTGGTTGGAAAAATTTGATTTGTCAAACGAAGGATTATATACAGAAATGAATGCTTCAGGCGAACAGCAGGACTGGTGTTATCCGGCACTTTTCAGAAACAATGATGAATCAGCATGGTACCTAATTCATGAAGCAGATGTTGACAGAAATTATGCAGCATCAAAACTTAGTAATAAAAATACTAATTCTAAATACAAAGTGACTCTTCCAGGCCAGGATGAAGGTGTAGGAGAGCATTTGCCAAAAATTACGCTCCCTTGGAAATCTCCATGGAGAGTAGTAATTATAGGTCAGCTTAATGATATTGTTGAATCAACATTAGTAAATGATGTGTCTAAAGCCACAGTTTTAACAAATACTGATTGGATTCAACCCGGAGTGGCATCATGGAATTACTGGTCCAATAATCATGGAACAAAAGATTTTAAGGTAGTTAAAGAATTTGCGGATTTGGCAGCAGCAATGAATTGGAAATATACACTACTTGATTGGGAGTGGGACCAAATGACTAATGGCGGAAATTTAGAAGATGCTGTAAATTATATTCATTCCAAAGGAATTAAACCTTTAATGTGGTACAATTCAGGTAAATTCAAATGGATTACTTCAACACCCGTGGATCGTATGCTTACGCATGAAAACCGAATAAAGGAATTTGAAAAATTAAATAGAATTGGAGTTTATGGAGTAAAAGTTGATTTTTTTCTAAGTGAAAAGCAGGATATGATGAATTATTATCTTGACATTCTGGAAGATGCGGCAAAATATAAAATCATGGTTTATTTTCATGGCTGTCTGGTCCCTCGGGGATGGGAGAGAACATATCCTCATCTGATGACTTATGAAGCTGTCCGTGGTGCTGAATGGTATAATAATGGATCTGAACTCACAACTACTGCCGCTCAACACAATAATACATTAGCTTATACCCGTAATGTTGTGGGCTCAATGGATTATACTCCTGTGACTTTTACAAATTCTCAATTTCCGCATATTACTTCTTACGGACACGAACTCGCATTGAGCATTATTTTTGAGTCTGGGATACAACATATGGCTGACAGACCCGAAGGCTATTATGAATTGTCTGATCCTGCCAAAACGTTCTTGAAAAATATTCCGGCTGCCTGGGATGATACAAAGCTACTTGACGGTTATCCAGGTAAATTTACAGTAATTGCCCGAAAAAAAGGAACGAACTGGTTTATTGCAGGAATTAATTCAGGAAAGAAAGAAAAAGAACAGCATTTAAAATTTGATTTTTTGCCTGAGGGGCAGAGCTATAAGTTAACATTAATTGCTGATGGCGAACACGACAAATCTTTTTTTACGCATTATTTAGTTGTGAATAAAAGCAGTACTATTGATGTTAAAATGTTAAGTTTGGGAGGTTTTGTAGGATCACTATCGTTAAAAGAATAATTAGAATTAATACAAAAACTTTTAATTTTTTTAAATGAATTATTAAGAGAATATAAATATCAAATAAAAAAATATGATACAAAAAATCTATCTGCTATCGATTGGATTATGTTTGATTAGTTTCAATTGTATTGGACAATCTTTTAAAAAAACAAATTCAGGAATAAAAGCCTCAATTAATAAAATTGAGGTGGAAATACAGTTCTACAGTCCTGAAATAATTCGGGTAGTAAAATATCCCATTGGAGCACATTTTGAAAAAAAGAGTCTGTCAGTAATAAAAGTTGCAGAAAGAACGAAATTTACAATTGATGAAATAAACAGTAACCTTTATCTGAAAAGCAAAAGTATCGAAGTCATTTTGAATTTAAAAGATGGAAAAGTATCGTTTAAAACATTTGATGGCAAACCATTGTTAGATGAAAAAGTGTCAGGAGCAATTTTTACCGAATTCAATGATGCAGGTACTAAGACGTATAGTGTATCTCAATCTTTTAATCTTGACAAACAAGAATCTATTTATGGACTTGGGATTCTTCAAAATGGAAAAATGTCCCAAAGAAATCAGAAAATCCGGATGGTACAGAATAATACATGGGATTTTGTGACTTTCTTTCAATCTGATAAAGGCTATGGGTTGTTTTGGGATAATTACTCACCAACTGATTTTAACGATAATCCCGAAGAAACTTCTTTTAAATCAGAAGTTGGAGATGGAATTGATTATTACTTTATGAAATCTAACAATGCTGATGGAGTAATTGCCAAAATGCGTGATTTAACAGGTCAGGTGCCAATGTTTCCTAAATGGACTTTCGGTTTTTGGCAAAGCAAAGAGCGTTATAAAAGCCAAAATGAAACCGTTGGCGTAGTAAAAAAATATCGTGAATTGGGTGTTCCGTTAGATGGAATTATTCAGGACTGGCAGTATTGGGGCGATAATTATCATTGGAATGGCATGAGTTTTTTAAACCCTGAATTTTCAAAACCCCAAGAAATGATTGATGAAATTCATAATATGAATGCACATTTACTTATTTCGATCTGGTCATCTTTTGGACCAAAAACACCACAGTTTCAAGAGATGAAAACCAAAAATATGTTAATGGATTTTCAAACATGGCCACAGTCAGGAAAAGAGGTATGGCCGCCAGATATGAATTTCCCTTCAGGAGTTCAGGTATATGATGCCTATAATCCTGAAGCAAGAGACATTTATTGGAAATACCTTAACAAAGGTTTGTTTTCCTTGGGTATTGATGGTTGGTGGATGGATTCTACTGAACCAGATCATTTAGATATTAAACCAAAAGACTTTGATAATAAAACATTTTTGGGATCATTCAGAAAGGTCAGAAATGCCTATCCATTAATGGCTGTTGGAGGAGTTTATGACCACCAACGCGAAACATCATCATCAAAAAGGGTTTTTATATTAACCCGTTCGGCTTTTGCCGGGCAACAGCGGTATGGAGCAAATACATGGTCTGGTGATGTTAACTCTTCCTGGGAAACTTTACGAAATCAAATTCCTGCGGGATTAAATTTTTCTCTTTGTGGAATTCCATATTGGAATAGTGATATTGGCGGTTTTTTTGCAGGCAGCTATAATAAAAATTGGAATAATGGTTCCGGAGCTAAAAATCTATCTTACCAGGAGCTATATTTGCGATGGATGCAGTTTGGAGCTTTTACTCCTATGATGCGTTCTCACGGTACCGATATACCAAGAGAGATATATCAGTTTGGAAAAAAAGGAGAACCGATCTACGATGCTATTGAAAAAACAATTCATTTGCGTTATTCATTACTGCCTTATATTTATTCTAATGCATGGAAAATAACAAACGAACAATCGACAATGATGCGTGCTTTAGTAATGGATTTTGATTATGATGATAAAGTTAAAGATATTAATAACGAATATTTATTTGGTCAGTCTATATTGGTAGCACCTATAGTTAATGCTCAATATACACCTGAAGTTGTTGTAAAGACAAATGAGGATACAGGATGGAATAAAAAAGGAAATAATGAAAAACCTTTAGATCTCGCAATTGACTTCAATCAAAAAAAGTCAAAAAAAATCTATTTGCCGACCAATACGGAATGGTATGATTTCTGGACAAACGAAAAATACAGAGGTGGTCAGGAAATTGATAAAGAAACAAGGATTGATGAAATTCCTTTATTCATTAAAGCAGGCAGTATCATTCCTTTAGGTCCAAAAGTGCAGTATGTTGATGAAAAGAAGTGGGATGATCTTGAAATCAGAATTTATTCTGGAGCTGACGGAGAATTTACACTTTATGAAGATGAAGGGGATAATTATAATTATGAGAAAGGTAAGTTTGCAACAACTATATTTAAGTGGAATGATGCGAAGAAAGTTTTGACCATTGAGGAGCAAAAAGGATCGTTTACAGGGATGATGAAAGAACGCAAATTTAAAGTTGTAAAAATATCCACAAACTTGCAGCCAAATAATTTTTCTTATAAAATTGTTGATTATAAGAGAAATAAATTATCCATTAAATTATAGCAATTAGCTTGTTTGATTTTGAAAATAAATATTTTAACATCCGTTATTTTAACTTCTTCCATGTAATTAATATTTTAAAAATCTGAAGAATGAACTATAAAAAAAAGCCTAAAAATATTTTAGGCTTTTTTTTATAGTTCAAAGTTTATACTTAGTAATTTCAATTAAAACAGAATGTCTTTTATTTCATTAAAGTGTTAAAACAGGTTGATGGTATATGCAAAATTGGTAGGTACCGCAAAAACCTGATATTCTGCAAGCGGCTTAGGTCCGCAACTAGCAGATCCGACACCCAATGTTTTGGTTGAAATACAGAAAACAGTAGAAGTGCTGGCAGGCAAATCAATTTTATATTCTATTGGGTGCATTTGCTCATCAGTATGAGGAAGAGCTGCAACCTGCATTAATTTTTCATCAGCTTTTATAGTCAGTGAAGGCATATCTGTACCGGTTAATTTTGCCCAACTCACATCTTCATGATTACCACGTTCCATTGGTTTTTCATATTCGTATTGCTCGTTAATTCCTAATTCATATAAGCCTACTTCAGCTGAACTTTTGCGATCAGAATAATTCTCGAAAGGTCCACGTCCAAAAAATGACATTCTATCCATTTTTTTATCCAGTAACATTCGTACCCCAATTCGAGCTAAATTAATACGAAAACCAACAAATTGAACATCATTATCAACCTTTACAGATCCATCGCCTTTAATCAGATAAGAGGCTGTATGATAAACGCCAAAGCCTTCTTTGCCATCTGCTTTTGTTACGGACACAACTCTGACGGAGTATTTATCAATAATTTCTACTTTAAAATCGACCACTTTGTATTGAAGCGTAGTTACTCCATATTTTTCCCATTGTTGATAGGCCCAATTATCGTCATTACGGTGTGAGGCACGCCATAAATGTAATTTAGGGGAACCATCGGATGTTAAAATATTGATTCCATTTTTATTCAACTGATTCATGAAGCCAGTTTTTTTATCAAAGCTTACAGAAAAATCTTTTCCCGAAATAATAGCCGATTCTGCATTTTGAACCAGTTTAACTGTCTGAGTAATTTTTATTTCTTCTTGAGGGAGTGTGTTAACCGGAACTTTAAACTGTTCTGTTGCTACTTCAAAATCTTTATCTGCCCAAAGCGTTTTTTCTTTTTGTTTATAAGAAATTCTTAAATAATATTCCGAACCAGCTTTTGGATGCTCTATTTTATAAGGAATATTGGCAGTAAAAATTCCTTTCCCCCAGGTAGGGCGCATTTTAATTTTTCCGTTACCAATTTCTTGTCCGTTTTCCGTCAGGCTCCAGGTCGCATCAAAACCATCCAGAGAAATAAACTGGTATTTATTTTTAATTCTGATAGTTCCATTAACCGGATCAGTAAGTTCAGTATCAATCCATTGAAAAGCTTTTTTCATTTCAGGATAATGTGGCTTTACATTTTTTCCTTCTGTTGCACGGTCATAGGAAACTACTCCTTTGTGAATAAAATAATGATCATTTGGCTTTTCACCAAAACCGCCTCCATATGCCAGGATAGGATGATTAGGATCACGTTTGTTCCACAATGCCTGATCCTGGAATTCCCAAATTGCACCTCCCAAAATTTCAGGATTGTTATCAAATGCTTTAGAATATTCATCAAGAGATCCCATAGAGTTAAACATTGCGTGAATAAATTCACAGATGTATAGTGGTTTAGTCAGACCCCAATTTTTTGCCATATCAACATAATCTGCAGCAGTGCCATACATTCGTCCATCTAAGTCTGCAGGATTGTTTTTACCAGCTCCAAAACGTTCATAATGAACAAAACGGGTAGAATCGATTGCCTTAACTTCAGCCATAGCAGCTTTAAGATTTGTACTGACTCCACCACCTTCATTTCCAAGCGACCATATAATTACTGAAGGATGATTTTTAAAATTTTCAACGTTTGCCACATTACGATCAATAATAGCTGCTTTTATGGTTGGTTCTTCATCAAAGCGTGTATCATAACCATGGTATTCCATATTCGCTTCAGCAACTAACCAGATTCCCCACTCATCACACAACTCATACCAACGCGGATCATTTGAATAATGACTGGTACGGATATGATTACAATTTCCTTGTTTAATGACTTCCAGATCACGAATCATTTGTTCTTCCGTAACTGCATGCCCAACATCTGACCCGTGTTCATGGCGGTTTACGCCTTTCAGTTTGATAGGAACACCATTTGCCATAAAAACACGTCCTTTGATCTCTACTTTACGGAATCCTATTTTTGATGAAAGTATTTCACCTTCAGAATTTGTCAATACAACAGTATATAGATGAGGTGTTTCGGCAGTCCATTTTAATGGGTTTGCCACTTTGATTTTTACATTAAGTGATTCTTCTTTATTAGGTTTGAGTGCAGTACCTATCGCAGTTCCTTTGGCAATTTCCTTACCATCCTTATCATAAAGTGTAGCTGTGAATGTTTGTGATTTTGCAGTCTTATCACTATAATTTTTAATTTTTGCAGATACATCCAATGTTGCATCCTTATACTCTTTGTCCAAATCTGTTTTTACAAAAAAGTCACGTATATGTACTTGTGGAGCACTCCACAGCGTTACATTTCTGAAGATTCCGTGCAGACGCCACATATCCTGATCTTCCAGCCAAGTGCCTGAGCTATATTGGTAAACTTCTACAGCAATCATGTTTTTGCCAGGTTTCAGATATTTGGTTAGATCAAACTCTGCTGCATTTCGACTATTGACGCTAAAACCTACTTTTTGACCATTAACCCACAAAAAGAAAGCACTATCAACACCATCAAAAGTTATAAAATTACGGCGGCCAGTCCATTCAGAAGGAACCGTAAATTCCCTGCGATAGCTTCCCACTGGATTTCTTTCAGTATAAGATGTGTACCATTTCTCTGGTTCACTCATTACCCGTGGATAATCTTTCTTAATTGTATATCCTAAGTTTCTGTAAAAAGGGGTTCCATAACCATGAACTTCCCAGTTCGAAGGTACAGTAATTTCTTTCCAGCCAGAAACGTCAAATTCGGCTTTGTAAAAATCAACTGGGCGTTTTTCGGGAGTAGGAACCCAATTAAATTTCCATTCACCATTCAGAGATTTACTAAAAGATGAAGCATGTCTTTTTGCTTGTAAGGCTTCTTGTATGTTAGCATAAGGCATTAAGGTAGCATGATAAGGCTCTTTGTTTATACCAAGTATTTCCGGATTTTCAATTTCCGGTGGAATAGAAACATTTGTAATTGTGTTTTGTGCATCTAGCCGATTAGAAAGAAAGAATAATAACAATAGTAATGGTAATAAAAACTTTTTTTTCATAGGTATAGAATTGGATTTGTGAACTTTGGAACTGTATGATTTTATTTGATTCAAATTTTGTATGCCAATATTAAGTCAAATTTTAAATAGAATATATTTGTTTCTCTACATCTCCTCAGTCTTATTAAATTTCCATTTACTTGTAATCCATGTCAGTTATATGTTAACTTTCTTATAATGACATATACAAATATATTAAAAAAAATAAAAAAACAATCGGTTGCGTGAATGATCAAAAGAAAATTGTTAATATAAAAATCGATAAATAAAATTTTCCTGCAATTTTTCAATTAAAATAAGCGTCTATACTTTATTCATTTACAAATTTGTTTACTATGACCTCAAAACTACAACCCGTCCAGACCACTGTGACTGGGCTATTTGATTGTTTTTTTATTCCACTTTAAAAACTAATTCTACCATACTAAATAGGCAAAAAGTTATTGACACTCATTAATTGATTTCTGCAGTCCCATTTAGCTAATTTATATCTGCGAGAACAGCAAAAATGGTAGAAAACTCCATCACTAATTTTGCATACGCGGTTGTTATTGACCGGCATATATAAAAAATTATCATGTTTATTATAAAAAAAGTAAAAATTAGGAATTACTTATTAATCTTTTTTCCTTTAGATGATTTGAAGGCATTGCAATTAAAAATCTGAAGTTGCGATGGTTCTGGACAATGCTTAATAAATAATTATTTGAAGTTACCTTAACGATATAGGGCTGTTTAAGCATACGGTAGTGGAAGATTAAAGTAATTCAAAAAAGACATGTCTTTGAATTCTGTTTTTCAGAATTCATTTTTAAATTGTAGTGATTTCAACAATAATTAATATAGAAGAGTTTATAATTACCAACATAGAAAATATTACTCCAGATTAACTGCGTCATATTTAATTAAAAAGCGTAACACTTAGTTTTAATCTTTAGGTTTATTTTTTTCTTGTTGTAAATAAGTTATAAAGTTCATTGGTGAGATACCTGTCACCTTTTTAAATATTATAGTAAATCTGCTATGGGAAGAGAAACCACAAAGCTCGGCAAGATAACTTATCTTATATTGTAAGTAATTGTCATCATTTTTCAGGCGATCAATTATGTAATTTATTCGCAATTCATTTATATAGCTGGCAAAATCTTTTGTCCTATGCTTATTAATTACATAAGATAAGTAACGTTGGTTGATGGATAACTCAACCGCGACTGAATTTAGTGATATATCCTTATTCAGATAAAAATGCGATTTTTCAAGTTCACTAAGGCTTTTCAAAATATTATTTTCAGTTGTTTCGGACATGTATTCCTTAGCATTATCCTTTTTAGGTAGTATTTGTTTTTCAATATGAAGTATTGGCTCACTCTTATTGATAAACTTTTTAAACTTTTTATAATCTTGCTTTCTTTTATAGATATAAATTCCGATCGTAAGTAAAACGATAAAAATGCAGCACCCTATAATAATATATTTACTTTTTTGATAATCAGATTCGTTAACCAATTGTTTTTTACGTAATGTTTTAATTAAATCATCTGCAATGATTTTCCGGCTGTGTTCTTCATCCTTATATAATTTCAGGTTAAGTTCATTATATTTCACATATTTTTTATTATCAGTCTTTTTATAAAATTCCATTAGAGAATTATAGACTTCTTGCTTTAATGTAAAAAAATTTGAAGCATTAGCTATTTCTTCGGCTCTTTTAAAATTATATAGTGCTTTTTTATTATCTCCTATGGAAGTATAGACGTTTCCAAAACCATTATATATAAAACCTTTTAAAGGGCTGCCTGATGACTGTGATGCCGCAAGTTCTTTATGTGCTTTATTATAAAAAAATAAAGCTGAATCAATGTTATTTAATGAAAGATAATTTTTAGCTATAAGTTCATCATTAACGGCTGTCTGAAAATTTTGATCTATGCTTGTACCAGCCTTTTCAAATAATTTATTTCCTGATTTAAGACTATTAATTGCTTTTGAATAATTATAATCATACATTTCATAATATGCGATTTCCTGAGATAAATTGCCTTGAAATTTATACATTTCGTTTTTATCCTTTATTTTTCTACTCACAGCAACCGCTTTTTGAAGATGAATTTTGCCTAGGCTGTAAATTTCATATTCGCGGTAAACAGTAGACATAAATCCATTTATTCTTGCTTGCAGAGTATAGTTTGTTTCTGTTAAACTTAAGCTGTCGGCTCTTTTTAGAGCAGCAATAGCTTCATTTCTCAGGCCATATTGTCGTAGAAGTGTCGCCTTTAACATACAAGATTTAATACGTTCAGAATTATTCCTTGAAATCCTGTAAAGATAATTTGTGTTTTGTAACGCTTTTTTTGGATTTGATGCAATCAATACTTGAGCTGTCTCAGAAAAAATACGATCATATTTAGAATTTTGGGAATAACTTAATTGATTTGTAATTAAGGCTAGTATGAGGAGGATAGTTGATTTTAAACGCATATAAAAAAGGGATGATATAAATTAAGATGCTACTACAATTATCATAGCATATTTTTAATTATTAATAAAGGCTTTCTGATTTTTAATTTCAATTAATATAATTTACTGAAGGAAAGGTATCAAGTGTTAATACGAGATCTAAAAAAAAACTTTAGTTATTTTAGAAGTGTAAAAATAATTTTTTTTTAATATTATTTGAACTAATTCTAAATAAATAAAATTATATTTTTCTTCTTTCTCCATACTGCTGTACGACAATCCTATACACTTTGATCTGTTCATTGTTTTAATTTACTATATATGACTTTTAGCATATAAGCTGTATTAATAAATATAGAAAGATTTATTGTTATTGATTCGTGGATTTCAGTGTTTTTTAATTAGATGCTTTACTTATTACGTAATAGCTAAAGCATTATTGTCCGTTTCACAAAATATATTCATCAGTTTTACATTCAATTTTTAAAGAGAAACAGCCATGATAAGGTTAGTTTAAAAAAAGTTATATAAACTCCATTTATCATTCTTGTTATTGAATTAGTTAAATACAAAATATCACAAAATTATTTTTTGAAATTTTAATCACTTAATTATACGATAAACTTTACTTTTTTTTAAAATCTTAACGAAGACTAAAAATAACATTGAATATATTCCTGGTCTGCTTTTATTGTTATCATTTTTAAATAAAAATTATGCGAAAACACCTTTGTTTGCCACTCGTAACTTTGATGGAGTGCAGGCAACACCTTCATTGAATAATTCATTTCCTTTTCCCTTGTCGAGTATAATGGTGTAGTAAATGGAACAACTTCTTTTGTTGAGGAAGGTGCGTTAAAAATAATATTGAAATTACTTAAAAATAAATGGAAGCATAAAATGGAAGATTATGTTTTTATGGACGGCCCGTCTTTTACATTGTAGAAGGCGGGTTTTTTTATATCTCGCCCTTAATAATGCATTTGTTTTTCATTCGAGTTGATTTATAATTCTAAAATCTAATTTGATGGTTTTTAATTGTCTTTCGGCAGCTTTATAAAACGTCTTTCCCATTAGTTGTTCTTTTTTCTTCTTTCTAACTTGATTTAATTGATCAGAAGAATTTTAGCTTCCTTAGAAGAAAGTTCTCATTTCAAATATAATACGAGTCAGATCTTCGCCAGCCTTCCATAGACGATTGCCGATCATTTTGACATGTACAGCAGTAGATACTTTTATTATAGCTTTTCACTGGAGCTTAATTTTTTAATAATTTTAATTATGCCCTGTTCCTTATCACTTTAAGTAGGATTGTTTTTAAGATGCTCGTATTTATAAACTTACTTTAAAAGCTAATTTTTCTAAGGAAAAATGTACTACAGTAACCGCCTTATATCCATTTTTAAGGGTTTGATGTTTTCTGAACTTTGCACCGTGGATGAAGTTCTGTCATGTTGAGCATTTCAACAGCGTTACAGGATGTTCCCTAAGATTATTACAAATTAAAAATTATTAAAAAATGACAAAGAAACAAAACCGCACCCTGGGTGCATTTGAAAAAACATTTTGGTTACTGGATCAAATCGATTCTAAAGATTTTGCCCTAGCTGCAGAGGTAGAAGGCAAAGCGCCGGTTGAGGCATGGCAGTCAGCCATTAAGCAGGTACAGCAAAGGCATCCTAACCTCGCGGTAAGGATTGTTATGGACGAGTTTAAACGGCCTGTTATACAGCACGTGGACTCATTAGAAATTCCGATGAGGGTAGTGAATGTAGAAAGCGATTTTAAATGGGAAGAAGAGGTTGAAAAAGAATTATCAGTACGATTTGACACCAGTAAGGGGCCGTTGTTAAGAGTAATTATACTTCAGAAACCTCAAGATACCGTAGTGATACTGATAGCAAACCATACATTGGCAGATGGTTCTTCGCTCAATTACCTTTTCAGGGACATTTTAAATGCAGTAACCGGCCAAAAACTGGAAATACTGGCTCCGCAAAAATCTAACGACGAAACTTTAGGCTTGCCTGATGATATAGCCATTACCGAAACTAAAAGTTCAGGTTATGTGTTTAAAAAGATTGACTCGGTTTATCCGAAGGTAGAAAGCATAAGGTTTTCCGGCGAGAGCACTTTACGAATACTGGAAAAATCCCGATTAGAACAAACAACTGTGCACGGTGCAATTTGTGCAGCGGCAGTAATTGCAAGTAGAAAGCTGCGTAGTGAGTGGTCAGACAAAAAACTCGAACTGATTTCTCCGATCTGTACCAGGAGGGCACTTGAGTTAGATGATAACTTCGGGTTAAACATAACAACGCATCCGGTTTATTTTGAGCCTGAACTTAACCCTTATTTTTGGGATGTCGCCAGGCTGGCAAAATCAGGCCTCGCAGGAACTGATACCGTAGCGCACGTACAGAATTATATCGGATTTTTTAGGGAACTAACCTTTAACAGTGATGATATACAACAGATGATTGACGTATTAAAACAAGCTTTCAACCATGATATTATGATTACCAATCTGGTAAGTGTAAAGTATAATACTGATTTTGGAAAGCTCAAGCTAAAATCGGTTTATGGCCCAATGGTGCGCTCAGGCAAAGGTAAGGAACAAACAATAGGTGCAATAAGCAGCAATGGACAGCTTTGCCTTACCAATACGAGTGACAACCCGATACCTGGTTTATTAAAAGAAATGGAAAATATACTTTTAAAGCATGCAATGAGCGCGCAGAAAGTATTGCCTAATTAACTGTAAAACACCATTCAATGCACAGAATAGTGTATTGTCTGGTGTTTTTTAAATTTAGAAATCAATTTAAAAAATAAATATATGAGAATTATTAATAACATGCTCAACCTTAGTTTTATAAAGTTACCGGCCTATATAATCTTGGTATTGGTTTTATACAGCAGTCAACTGTATTCGCAGCATCGGCATCTTACGAATAAAGTAGAATCTTAAAAAAAAGAACATATATATTGCAATGATGGATGATATGCATAACATACCACTTAGTAATACGCCTGATACTGCATTTTTACAGCAAATGATAGCACACCACACCACAAGGGTGCTTTGGTAATGGCAGAATATGAAATACACATGGTAAAAATGCAGAAATGATTAAGCTTCCAAAGAGCATACTTGCAGATTAGCAAAGCGAAATCAAAAAAATGCAGCTTTGGATCAAACACGCTAAACTGGTAAGTGGTAAATTGCCGATTCTTTTACAAGTGGTATCAAAGCAACAATGGATACCATGATGAAAGCCATGCCTAATGAAGCCGGACTTAATGATACTGACATGGCATTTGTTGCCCTGATGAAACCCTACCACCAAGCCGCTATTGATATGGACAGGGTGATACTAAGATATAGTAAAAACAGTGGAGTAAGCAATTATGCAACACATTTAATAGCAATCCAGCAGGTGAAAGTAAATCAAATGTCCAACTTTTTAAGCGCAAAATAATCTGGTGCTGACTTTTTCCCAGACGTTATAATAATATGGCGTTAATATATTACAGACATTATTTGACGCTGAAAAAATAATATACCGGGACATTTTACTTAAAATAAATCAACCTGCAACTTGTTTTGATTTTCCTATATGTTGGTTAACTAAATGCGGGATTGTTATTTTTAATATTCTAGTAAGTGCTTTTTTTTCTTTTAACAATATCTATCGTTCCCTGTGAAGCAAATGCTATTTAAAATCACGCCTGATGCCAAGCTTTTTAATTTTAGAATTTAGCGTTGACGGCGGAAGATTTAAAAGTTCGGCGGCACCTCCCGCTCCCCATACCTTTCCCTTGCATTTTTTAAGCGCGGTTAAAATATGATCGCGCTCGTTCTGTACGATAGACTTGAAGCCATCAGAACTAGAGTCAGCCGCAACCGTTTCAGTATTGCCTGACGCAGGAATGTCAAGTCTTTTTATATTATTTGCCTGCGAAACAAGTACAGCTCTTTCAACCAGGTTCTCAAGTTCCCTTATATTTCCAGGCCAGTCATACTGCATCGCATCCTGTATCCCACGAGAGGAAATACCAATAATATTTTTTCCTAAACTGACATTAAAATTAGATATAAAATGAGCTATCAATAACGGAATATCGTCTTTTCTACCTCTTAGTGGAGGGAGTGTAATTGGAAAAACGTTTAGCCTATAATATAAATCAAGTCGGAAGCGGCCAGTGGCAACCTCCTTCTCTAGATTGCGGTTAGTTGCGGCAATTACCCTAACATCAATCTTAACTGGGGCGTTACCTGCTATTCGTTCAATTTCTTTTTCCTGTAAAACCCGTAGCAATTTGGCTTGGAGTTCATAAGACATATCACCAATCTCATCCAGGAAAATGGTTCCCTTGTGTGCACGCTCAAATTTTCCTATATGTTTGTTCAATGCTCCGGTAAAGGCACCTTTTTCGTGTCCGAAAAGTTCAGATTCTATAAGGCTTGGCGGCAGGGCGGCACAGTTGATTTTAACAAATGGACCTTCTTTGCGTCCCGACAGTTCATGTATCTTATGAGCGATTCTCTCCTTTCCTGTTCCGCTTTCGCCTAAAATAAGTACGGATGTATTTGCGGGAGCTACCTGTATAATATTATCAAATACATTTAGAAGTAAATGGCTTTTGCCCACAATGCCTTCAAAAACAGCTGCCATATTCTTGCCCTTGCCAGTAAACTTTTTTTCATGTACAATTGTATATGGCGTACGTTGGGTATCGAGTCCCAGAACTTGGCAAATAGCAAAAGATATGCGTGCATTTAGCCTGTCCAGTAATGCAACATAATCGGAATTATAGGCATCCGTCCGGCGGCTATAAAAATATAGGCAAATATTTGTATATCCAGTACAATCCAGAGGATATATTAAAAGGGAATTGACACTAAATTTATCTGCTATTTGCTTCCTTAACTCAAATTTGCCCAGCATCTTTTTAAAATCATCACTGATGAAAAAAGATCGCTCTTTGCCTTCTTCCGCATATTGTAGCATATATAGCTCATCAAAATTGCTTTTTGTGATAATCTCGAATTCCTCCTCCCCAATAAATTGATATTCGTCAAATCCGGTGCGCAAATAACTCATCAGCTTTCTTGTTTCCATGTCGTTATTTGTGCAAATAGCCAAATAGTCGAATGGGAGTATTGCCTGAATGGTTTTAGAAATCTGGCACATCTTATCTGTATCAGTTTCTTCCATCTTGACAATATCCTGCAGTAACTTCCAAAATTTCTCTTCTTTTCTTAAGGCAGCTTCGAGGCTGTTTTCATATCGGTATTGTGCTATTTCAAGCGTTACTATCAAATCCCGTTCTCTAAATGGTTTCACTATAAATCCATAAGGCTGTGTAGCCTTGGCCTGCATAAGGGTATCGTGATCAGAATTAGCTGAGACATAGATAAAAGGTATATTCCTCTGCTTTAGAATGACTGCTAAATCTATACCTGACAAGCCTCCTTTAAGTTGAATATCTACAAGTGCCAGGTCGGGAATTTCCTTGTCAATAATCTTTATCGCTTCCGAAACAGATTTCGCCATACCGCACACTAAATAGCCTGCTTCTTCAAGCATAATCTCCAGATTGTTTGCCTCAATAAACTGGTCTTCAACTATTAGAACTTTTAATGCCATTGCAGATGCGGTTTAAGATGTTAATTAAATCTCAATGTGATATCTGAAAAGGATACCTGTATTCTTGCAAATATAAATTTCTTTTGTAATATATTTTTCCAGTCACCAAAATTCGCTGCGTCATTATTTGGCTACAAATCCCAAGTATTATTCCAAGTTTCATGTCGCACTATAACACACAAAAAAGATAATTTTATCCAAACGCCCATATCAGGCTAAAAATAATAGTATTAAAAAAGTTACGAAATTGGAAGTTTGCGGTCAATTTTTTCCAACTGCGTAATACATCGGCAAGTTAGAAAAGTAATTTACGAAATTGCGCCAATTTTTTCTAATCGCATCAATAAAATTTCCGGATTCAATATCGCCATAACGCAGCATAACCTAGTATTAGGGTTATAAATCAAAAGCTAATCAAAAACAACATTAGTCCAGACAAATATCCTGCTCAACGTTTTTTAATTGGTATCTATAAATCATTTACAGTTGTTAATTCCTGCTTTAAGCCGTAAAGTTTATGAAATTTCGCTGTTTTATTAGCGATATATAACAAAACTTAAAAGGTAAAAATAAAAAAGCGTTGAATTTTAAAGCGTTAAGAAAGAGGTTTGATAATTGCTTAAATGCTAACTATCTAAATAACCTGAAAAATTTAAAAAATGAACAATTAATTTATACGCATTAGCTAGGCCTGCCAATAATATTAATAAACTGAAGAACATTAACCGATACAATTTAGGAGCATAGATGTTAATTGTTTACCTAAAAAAAAACATAAACATTTTTACAAATGATTACGATGATTTTGTCAGAGGTTGGTTTCTTAAAGACCTAATAAAAAAAAAACATAAAAAGATGGTTTGTTTTTTTAAGGTCACAGCTGAAACATTACAAAATTCAGCAAAGGGAAAAAAGTGCAATTCCAAGGGAAAGCAATCTATTGTAAGCATTATCAAATTAAAACAACTTTGCAACATCAAGTAAGAATATAATTAAAACCAATAAATAACATCTTCAAAAAATCACAAAATGAAAAATTTAATCTTATCAATAGGACTGTTTACTGGTCTATTAATCAACATCCAATCAATTGCACAGACAAAAAGAACACCAGCTTCTTACGGAAGGGAAAAGTACATTGAAGTGGAAAAAAATGTAAAACTTCACATAACTGACCTTGGAGAAGGGCTGCCGATAGTTTTAATCCACGGATGGCCATTAAGCGATGCAATGTATGAATACCAATATGCTTATTTTGTTGAAAAAGGATACCGAGTAATCGGTATCAGTTTAAGGGGATTTGGACTATCTGACAAACCGGGAGGAAAATATAACTATGATGTTTTTGCAGACGATATAAAAGTAGTACTGGACAAGCTCAAAATTGAAAATGCAACCTTAGGGGGTTTCTCAATGGGAGGTGCAACAGTGATTCATTATGCTGCAAAATACAATGCAGCCCACATTTCTAAATTGGCCTTATTTGGAGCAGCGGCACCAATCTGGACTAAAAGAGCTGATTTTAATTATGGAAATTGGACTAAAGCTGATGTTGATGGATTGATTCAACTGAACAACACCAACAGACCACAGCTTTTGGAAAATTTCGGACAGATATTTCCAGCAAATGCAACCAGCATATCTCCTGGATATGGAGCTTGGCTGGGAACAATCCAGGCACAGGCATCCCCTTACGCAATGGCTGAAGGCTTGAAAACTTTAAGAGACACAGATTTGCGTGATGATTTGAAAAAAATCAAAATCCCCACTCTTATACTACACGGTAAATTAGACAAAATCTGTTCTTATGATTTGGCAGAACAAATGCACAAACTTCTTTCAGGTTCTACATTGGTACCCTTGGAAAAAAGTGGTCATGCTCTATTCATCGAAGAATTAGAAAAATTCAATTCAGAGTTACTGAATTTTATTAAAAAATAAAAAAATTAAAAGGATGTTACTCTAAAAATTATTAATCCTTCTGATACTCTAATAAATATTTTAATATGAATAGAATCGCATCCATTCTACTCTTGATACTTTTGTCCTCTTGTAGCGATAAAAAAGAAATAGTAACTGTAAATCATTCCAATTCACCGACGCCTATTGGTCCATACAATCATTCTACGAGTTATGGAGATTTAATATTTATTTCAGGTCAAATTGGAATTGATCCACAATCAAACACTTTAAGAGAAGGAATTCAGGAGCAGACCCTCCAGATTTTTGAGAACTTAAAGATCATTCTTAAAGACAATAACTCGGATATGAATCGCATCACGAAAACCACTATTTTCATTACCAACATAAAAGATTTTGAGGTTATTAATAAAATATATGGTAGCTACTTTACTAATCACTATCCAGCAAGAAGTACAATTGAAGTGGTTTCCTTACCAAAGAATGCAGCCATAGAAATAGAATGTATTGCTGTTAAAAAATAATAGTAGCTCACTATTTAAAAAGATAATTTCACTTAACTAAAAATTAGGTATGTGGCTTTAATTATAAAATGGATAAACAATGTTTAAAAAAAAATCTGTATATATTACGCTTTGCCTGTTTTTAGTAACTATGGGCGTCAATGCACAACAATTAGATATTCAACTTATTGAAGCATTAACTGAGCGCACGCAATTGGCTCCGGAAAGTGTTTTTAAAAAATTTAGGCAAGCAGGCATGAAGCCTGTTAATCATATACTGTCACCGAATGAAAAAGAAAAGGTAGGCAAGGCATTTTCTCTATTGCCACCCTTACATCAAAAGGTTTTAAAAGAACATTTATACAGTATCAGTTTCATGGATAACATGCCAAATACGGCACTTACATCTCCGGTAGAAATTTCCGGCCCTGAAAAAATGTTTAATATAACTTTTAGGGCTGAAATCTTAAAAGAAACCATTTCTGAGTGGGCAACATGGAAAGAGAACTCCTGTTATGTTACATCTGAAAGCAATGAATACCAGGTTACTATAGAGGCCGGTAACCTTGAGGCCATTGTGTATGTTTTACTTCATGAAGCTACCCATGTTGTAGATGCAGTTTTAAACATCACACCACACCTTGACGACTTTGATGCATTGGTGGCTCCCACTCCTTTCACAGCAGATATTTGGAGTGAAATCAATAAACCTAAAGAAAAAGCTACCAGTGCATTGTTAGAAACTACCCGTTTTAGAAGCGGTAAGCCAGTACTCATTTCATCTGCACCAAAAGTTTATGAAGCACTTAAGGAAACGCCTTTCGCTTCTTTATACAGTATGGCGTCGTGGCATGAAGATCTTGCAGAAATGCTAACCATTTACCATTTGACCCAAAAGATGAATCAGCCTTTTAAAATATTGGTAAAGAAAAATGGTACAAAGGTATGTGCCTATGAGCCTTTTACTAATAAACAGGTTGTGAAAAGGCAAAATGCACTGGCAAAGTTTTATGAATAAATAAAATAGTACAACGTCAGGGGGATTTTATAAGATGTAAGGAGCTATGAGTTTTGGCTTAGGGAAAAATATACAATGAAATTATCTAATCGTCCATTTTGGTGCGCGTTAGTTCTGCTCATCTTTGCAATGTAAATAAATCATATCAATATTAACAATAATTAGAAAACAAAATGAAAACACTTATTTCAACATTAAGCCTTTTATGTGTATTTATGTTAAACCAATCAGCATTTGCTCAATCTAAGAGAACTGCTGCATCTGCCGGAAGAGCAGAGTATGTTGAGGTTGAACCCAACGTTAAACTTCATGTTACCGATCTTGGTGAAGGCCAACCTATAGTACTTATACACGGATGGCCATTAAATGACGCCATGTACGAGTATCAATATCAGTATTTTGTGCAAAAAGGCTTCCGCGTTATAGGAATATCACTAAGAGGATTTGGGAAATCTGACAAGCCTTATGGCAAATATGATTTTGATGTTTTTTCGGATGATATCAAGGTTGTGCTGGAAAAATTAAAAATAAATAACGCTGTGCTTGGCGGATTTTCGATGGGTGGAGCAGTTGTGATACATTACATGGCGAAATATAATGGTGCACACGTTAGCAAATTAGCACTTTTTGGAGCTGCTGCACCATCCTGGAAACAGCGTGAAGGTTTTCCTTACGGCGCTACTGACGAAGCTGCAGCAGGATTAATTCAAACTACAAGAACCAACAGGCAGCAGCTAATAGAAGATTTTGGCAAAGCTTTTGGAGCTTCAGAAAATTCAATTTCACCGGCAATGGGACAGTGGTTGGCGAATATTAACGCTGATGCTTCGCCTTATGCAACTACACAAGCTATAATTGCCTTAAGAGATCTGGATCTTCGCCCGGCATTATCAAAAATTAAGGTGCCTGTAGCTATCTTCCACGGAACAAAAGACAAATTATGTGATTTTGTGTTCGCAGAACAGCTTCAAAAAGGAATCAAAAACTCCTATATCGTGAAGTTTGAAAAAAGTGGACATGCCTTATTTATAGAAGAAATGGAGAAATTTAATACTGAGCTTGAAAAGTTTGCAAAAAGCTAAATTTCTTCTTCGTTGCCTTTTCAATTTAATTTAAACATTAAATTTATATAACCGGCCTTTTCTAAGGTCGGTTTTAATACTACAGCTACAATGAAACAACATATTTTTGATGTAAGCCTTAAAAAAATAGGCATGTTGCAGGTAGATACGGAAAGCTTGGAGGTTTTAAACTCTGAAGCTTACAAAGAATATATAAAAGTATTGTATCTCTCTAAAGGTTGTAAGGTTAAAGTAGATTTTAAAGTGTATGATACTACTTGCCCTTCGTTGTTTTTTATCAGCCCTAATCAAGTGCTAAGTATTGAAGAACTCGGAGATGAGCCTGGACACCTAATATTTTATAACCAGGATTTCTATTGTATTCAAATCCATGATGATGAGGTAGCGTGCGACGGGTTGCTGTATAACAATATTCATAATATGCCAATGACAGAAGTTCCTGGCCCGGAGTCTACATTTATTGATAATTTGTTTATTCAGATTGAAAACGAATTTAGTCTGAGGGATTGCTCTCAGGAAGAAATGCTTCGCACCTATCTTAAACAGATTTTTATTAAATCTACAAGGTTATGGAAAGTACAGCACGTGAATGATATAATGGTGGGGCAAAATAATGATATTGAGTTTTTCAGACGTTTTACTCAGTTAGTTGAAGCAAATTATAAGGAAAAACACAACGTTGCGGACTATGCCGATATATTAGCTATTGCGCCAAAAACTTTAACTCACAAATTTAAGCGGATGAATCTGCCTCAGCCTAACGAGATTATTAAGAGGCGTATTATATTGGAGGCCAAAAGGCTTTTAGTTCACACCTCTAAAAGCGCCAAAGAAATCGCGTATGATTTAGGCTATGAAGATCCTGCTTATTTCAGCCGACTTTTTTTTATAAAAACCAGTGAAACTCCTTTTGGGTTCAAAAGTAAATACCTTAGCAGTCAGAAAACTGAATTGGATAACCTGCCAATATTAACTGCATAATCTTACTTTACTCTAAATGAGTGTTGCCGCTTTATTATTCTTTACTTACAAATTAGAGCCAGTAAGAATAACGTCATCATCTGGAGTGGAGGAAGGTTTCATGGGGTTCATGCTTCTCTTTTTACAGATGCATCTAATGCTTTTTAAAATCGGTAGAAATGTCTAAAAGTCTGAAAACTAAGAACCCATTAATTTGGCTTTTTTTTATAGTTAGTGGGTAAAATTACAGGTATTGCAATGTATTGTCGCTCTCTTTCAACTAAAGACATATAGCAAATTCAAAATACTGATTTTACATATTCTCCTGAAATTTCCCGATAGTCTTTTAAAATGTTAAGGAATAATAATAACTCATTAACACTTTTTAATTTAAAAATCTAAAGATAAACTAAGATAAGAGTGTAAGCTTAATGAAAAACATGCTACACAGCATTTATATCTTTGTTCAAATAAATTTCCCTTTTTTTAATTTAAATACTATAATTTTATTCTTATTAGTTGTTATTGATTTTACCAGCAATTCGTTTTAACTATTAGTTGCCTAATACAAATTATAAAATGCGTGAAACTATCCTAATTTTTATATTCCTCTTTTTTGTCATTTCTCCAATCCGGGCTCAAAATAATAAAGAAGCAACTAATATCAAAAGCCACCAAAATTTATTACGGGCGAAGAATTCCCAGCAAAAAATTAATGCGTTATTAGAATTGGGAGAATATCACTATTCAATATCCAATCAATATATTTATTTAAAGTCGATTGATAGTGCCTTCTATTATACAAAAAAGTCAGCAAGTCTTAGCAAAGCTATAAATTACAAAAAAGGTATTGGAGAATCGCACCTTCTTAACAGTAAAATTTACATTAACACAAGCGCGTCAAATAACGCCATACAATCTGCAAAACAAGCTGTGGAATTATTTTCTGAACTAAAAGATAAAAACAACATAGCGAGATCTTATATGGCTCTTGTAAAAGCAAGAGGTACTCAAGAGGATATCAATGTAAGTGTCTTTCTTGCGAAAAAAGCTTATACATTATACAAACAAACGGAAAAAAAACTGGAACAGGCGAACGCATTGGTCGAAATTGCCTACTTAAAAATGGGGCTTGGAAATATGGAAGCTGCAAAAACGGATTTAGACCACAGCCTGGCACTTTACCAAGAATGCAATTACAAGGGAACTCAGCGTGTATATTCGCTTTTAGGCGTGGCTTACTTACAAATGGGTGCTTACAAAGAGTCGTTAGAAAATAGCCTCTTGGCGGTAAAACTAATAGAAAACAATGATGATACTTCTGTTTTAGCTGCCGAAATCTATAACTATGTTGCAATTACCTACAATCAGTTGCAGGATATTAAAAGATCGAACGAGTATTTTCAAAAAGCCTATCGCATATCAAGCAGATTTAATGAAAAGGAGCTAAAGACCATGATTCTTACCAATATTATTCAAACGTTCATCAATTTAAATAAGGATAAAGAGGCGGTTCTCTACCTTAAAAAATTAGAAAACGACATCAATAAAATGGACGAACCATCCCGTACATTATTAATTGCCAGAGCGCTAAGGGTATACACGGAAGTGTCTGACTTTAAATCTGCTAAAAAATACAACGATGAGGCAATAAAAAAGTTAGAAAAACAGAAATCAGGCAATAACATTAATCTAATACTGTATCCTTCAATTATAAGATATCTAATCAAATCAGCACAATATACCAAAGCACGCAATTATGTAGCAGACTATAAAAAGATAAGTGAAAAAAATAAAGACAAGAAAAAACTTCAGGAAATACACCTGATATTATTCCAGCTTGATTCGATTGAGTCTAATTTTTTATCGGCTATACACGAATATAAATTGCAAGAAAAATACAAAGATTCACTTTTCAGCCAGGAAAAAAACAAGCAAATTGCAGAATTACAAATTAAATTTGAAACAGAAAAAAAGGACAAAGACCTTGTGCTTAAAGAACAACAAAACAAGCTACTGAGAAAACAGGGTGAACTCCAAAAAACCAAATTGTCTAAAGCAAACCTTTTAAAGAATATAGGGTTTGGAAGTATGGTCTTGTTCCTTATTATAATTGTTCTATTGTATACAGGTTATAGGATAAAACATAAAACCAATCGGATACTGGAATCGCAAAAAGGAGAAATCAATCAGAAAAATGCGATCCTCCAAAAGTTAGTGGTTGAAAAAGAATGGCTGCTCAAAGAAATACATCACCGTGTAAAGAATAATCTTCAAATGGTAATGAGCTTGTTAAAAGTACAATCCCATCATCTTAAAGATCCCGCAGTGATATCTGCTATTAAAGAGAGTCAAAACAGGATACATTCTATGTCGCTCATCCACAAAAAGCTATATCAGTCAGAGAATGTCATGTCGGTAAACATGTCTGTTTATATACAGGAATTGGTAGAGTATTTTCAAAGCACCTTCGATATGGGCCGAGGGATACAATTCAGTTTGGACCTGGAAGCAATTGAGCTGGATACTTCTCAGGCAGTTCCTTTAGGGCTGATACTTAATGAGGCCATTACTAACTCCATTAAGCATGCATTTGTAAATAAAGAAAGTGGTTTGATCTCATTGTCTTTTAAAAATATTGATGGAAACTATTTAAAGATGTCCGTCAAGGATAACGGCATTGGAATTTCAGCAGATTTAAATGATTTTGACTTTAATTCATTAGGCATGAAATTAATACGCGGTTTTAGCAATGATTTGGATGCTAAATTGGTGATAAAGAATGAGAATGGACTGCTCATCGACATTGAATTCCTACAGAATCATTAAATTATACCGTTTGAAAGCAGGGTGTCGTTTTCCAACCATTGGTATTGGATCCATCTGGCTTTTATCCCATTTTCTAAAGAGACAAAACTTCCTTCTTTGTCAATGTCATGCGTTTAAAATTCATTGGATTCTTTTTTTTAAATTGAGAATATATTTCTTGCAATCTTTTTTACAAAAGTGATTTTTTGTTCTGGCATATAGTACAAAATGTGCATCGTTATCGATTGCCTTGAGTGTAAATAAAATTCTATCGTCTACTAGAACAAATTTAAAATTTGAGATTTTAATAGTAGACGAATTTAAATATTCTTGAATAATTTAAAACTGTAAGATTATATATAAACCTTTGTCTTATGGATAACACGAGAATATGGTTTGATATAAAGTTTCGAACCTAAGTTTCTGAGAAAGCTATTTTGCTGAACTAAAATATTTTGACTTCACTATAAAATTAAATGATAGATTTATTAAGTAATATTATCTCTCTTTTCTCTGCAGTTTATTAAAATATATATCCGGCACTCGCACTCAGATTTTGCCAGAATAGTATACTCGGTTTTATTTGCATTGAATAGTATGCCTCTGATATTTCTACTATTAGATTTTAACTAATTCTACTCTTCGATTTTCTGCTTTATTTTCTTCTGAGTCATTAGTTTTTAAAGGTTTTTCAGCACCAAATCCAGATGCTTTCAGTCGTTTTATATCAATTCCTTTTCCTGCCAAAGCGTACATTACAGTGTTGGCTCTTTCAGTTGAAAGCTTTTTGTTTCGTTCAGCGGTGCCAGAATTATCAGTGTAGCCTTCTATTGATAATTTTAGTTTTGGATCTGCATCCAGTAATACAAAAATTTCATCTACAGCTTTTTGTCCATCTGATTGTAAAGAGGCTTTATCTGTATCAAAATTAATATGCAAAACTGCTTTCCCGGTTTTGTCAATGTCGCTTTTCATTTGTGCTGCAGAGTACTTTTCAATGGTTTGCACAAAATCCTTAAGTTCCATTATAAAAATATTTCCTTGTGCCGAATTGGATTGGATGTTTAGCATATATTTTTTTCCATTGTTTTTAAAGGCATATACAGCAAATGGCGAATCACTTTCTCTCAAAAGTCCTTTAGTACCGTGTTTTCCACTCCACATGTTTTTTTCCAATTTTGCCTTGTCGTTTTCATCCTCTGGGAAATTGCCTTGATATATTTTTTTTGCACCAATTTTGTCCAGATAGTCGTAAACACTTTTATCAAAAAGTTTTTGATTAAAATCTTTATCGCCCTCTCCTTCAAAATCTAAAATTCCTAATTTACCCTGGGTTGTATAAATAGTGCTTCCGATATAATTTTGCATTGTTTCATAATCAAAAAATTCTGAAACACCATCTTTCTCATTCGCAATTGCTAGTCCTGTTGGAGCGGTGATAAACGGAAAATTTCCAATATTATTTAAATCGGGCATTTCGTCCCAATTTATTTCAGTCGATGTTGTTTATTTATTTATAGGTACTGTTGTAGTTGTATCCGTATTTTGTTCAACTGTTTCAACTTTATTTTCATTTTTACAAGCAAATAATACTATTCCTAATAGTGCAACGAGGGCTGTTTTTTTCATTTTTTATATTTTCTGGTTATAAATTTCGATTTCAAAATATAATTTAAAAATTCGGTAACTTAATGTTTTGTAAGTGCTAAGGTATAATTATTTTTTATAAGACAGGGTGCTTTTTGTTGCAGCTTAATTAGATAGAATTGCTTGAGGCAGAGATGAAGAAGAGAAAAGGCAGAGTGGGCGAGTTGGAGATTGGATGAAAACTATATCAAAGTAAAAAGGCATTTGGTGTTATTATATCGAGCGGGAGATAAATTAGGCAATACAGTTGATTTCTTATTAACTAAGGGAAAGTATAAAATGGGTACCGAGTCATTTCTAATTAAAGCAATTAGTAATAACTGTCGCTCAAGAGTAATAGAAATTGATAAAAGCTGTTCTAATTCTGCAGCGATAAAAGTCTAAAAAAGAATAGTTCTCAAGATTAAGATCCGACAGTATAAATACCTCAATACTATTGTTTAAAGGGCCGTCGGTTCATCATGAGGCGTATATAAAACGGATTAGGTTTTAAAAATTTTGAATCGGCCAAACGACCATTAAGCAGAATTGAAGTTGTGCATATGCTCAGAAAGAATCAGATGGTAGGACCGGGATATCTATGTTTAAATAATTCTGTAAACTGGCAGGATAACTTTAAATTACTTAACTTCTTATTATTAGATTCTGACAGATGCGACAGAATCTAATAAATTAATTAATGAGGATTAAAGGTTTTAAAAAAAAAATAACTAAATTTTAACATTAATTGGTTTTTTATAATAAATTTGATTATTCAATAAATAGCCCCAGCTTATGAAAAATAACTTTACTCCTAATTTAATGTGGTTGCTTTATATTTTTTCAAATAATATTAAAGGACAAACCCAGTTTTTAGTAATATCTTCAAATTGATTAAGTATCGAATAAAAGTTACTTAATCAATTGACAGTTTCGATCACTTCAAAAACAAGAATTACACCTAGTTAATTTCTGAAATAGTAATAAACTACTTTTTTTGATAAATCTTACTATTGTATTAACTGTGGTAGTATTTTAAATATTAAAAAACAGAAATCACATAATAATTTAGAAACATACAAAACAAAAAATTATATCTAATGAAAAAACTTTACTCATTAATTTTCCTTTTAACTATCCAAATTGTTTCCTACGGACAAGGTTTGTCTCCAGGCGATCTTGCGGTTATAGGAATGAATGCTGGACCAGATGGCTATAGTACTCCATCTAGCTTTACGGATCCAACTCGTCAATTTGCAATTGTTGCATTGGCTGCCATACCAGCTGATGAAGAAATCTTTATTACTGATCTCGGTTGGGTAAACGGATCCCCAGGCAGTTTCATAAGTCAGAATTTTGATGGAACTATTAAGTTTGTTCCGTCAGCGGTGATTCCAGCTGGCACTGTGATGATATTCAAACTGGATACCAGCACTGCAAGTAAGACAATTAGTGTGTCTGAACCAGATGGTACAGTGGTACCCACCACTGAACTTACAACGAGTGGTTGGGTATCAACCGGGGTTTCGTCACCTTGGAATAAGGATACTGGCGATCAGTTATTGATCTATCAAGGCAGTGCCACTACACCCACATTTATTTTTGCCTTTAACAACATAACCACCACGGCAATCAATAGTTCTAACGGTTGGTCTTATGATCCTGGTACCACTAGTTGTAGTTGTTTTCAAAAAACTAGTCCAGGATATAGCGAATTGCCGAGTACTTTGCCAGTTGGAAATTCTATAGGTTTCTTTACGTCTAGAACAGAAAGATTTCCTAATGTAAGTTATAGTCCATTAGCTGGTATGACCAGTGGCTCGAAAGCAGAGTGGCTCGCAGATATTATTAATTCTAGCAGGTGGACTTCATCTTCAAGTGCAGATACACCACAAAATTTTGCAGACGGTTTCGGTTCAAGCAGTATCACTCAATTCGGTTTTCCAACTTCAGGAACGCCAACTGTTACAGCAGCCAAAATCAGCATCAGCGGCGCAAGCGGTACAGGAGGGGCATTCAAGATAGGAGATGTAGTGACTGCAACCTGGGATAATACAGCCAGTGGCGATAATAATACAGGTGTTACAGCCGTAACAATAGACTTTAGCCAGTTTGGTGGCGGCACAGCGGTTTCGGCTACCAACAATAGCGGCTCATGGTCGGCAACCTATACGATTGCAGCTGGTAGTATCAGCGCTACAAATAGAAATGTTTCAGTAACCGCTACCAATTCTTCCGGTCCTACAACTACGGCTGATGACACTAATGCTACTGTTGATAATCAGGCAACAACAGTTGTGATCAGCAGCAGTGCCGGTGCCACAGGCGGATCGACCAGCAATTCGCCAATTCCATTTACGGTTACTTTTTCAGAATCTGTGACCGGTTTTGTAGCCGGAGAAATTACGCTTGGTAATGCTACCATTAGCGGATTTTCTGGTAGCGGAACTACTTATACTTTTAATGCAACGCCAACAGCCAATGGTGCGGTAACGATAAATATTGCGGCCAATATAGCACAGGATGCGGCCTCCAATGGTAACACAGCTGCCAGTCAGTTTTCTATTACCTATACTCAGGCCGTCACCGCAACACCGGTAGTAGCCAACCCTTCCAATGGCAGTTTAATCAATACGGCCACCCCAACTTATACGGGAACTGCAACAGCGGGGGCAACCGTTACGGTTTATGTAGATGGCGTATCGTTAGGTGCCACAACAGCAACTGGCGGGAACTGGTCACTCACGCAGCCGGCAGCACTGGCACAAGGTTCGCATACTGTTTATGCGACTGCACAGGTGACTGGTAATGCAGTGAGCGCAAACAGTACAACCAATACTTTTACGGTTGATAGCAACAGGCCATCAGTGGTGATTACGAGCAGTGCAGGTCCTACTGGCGGATCAACCAACACTTCACCAATTCCATTTACAGTTACTTTTTCGGAGACCGTAACAGGCTTTGGAGCAGGAGATATTGCATCAGGAAATGGCATAATCAGTTGGTTTTCTGGTAGCGGAACTACTTATACTTTTAATGTAACGCCAACAGGCAATGGTGCGGTAACGATAAATATTGCGGCCAGTATCGCACAGGATGCGGCCTCTAATGTTAACACAGCTGCCACTCAGTTTTCTATTACCTATACTCAGGCGGTCACCGCAACTCCGACAGTAGCCAATCCAGCCAATGGCAGTTTAATCATTTCTACCACCCCAGATTATACTGGTACTGCAACAGCGGGGGCAACCGTAACGGTTTATGTAGATGGGGCATCTTTAGGTGCCACAATAGCAACTGGCGGGAACTGGTCACTCACGCAGCCGGCTGCACTGACACAAGGTTCGCATACTGTTTATGCGACTGCACAGGTGACTGGTAATGCAGTGAGCGCAAACAGTACAACCAATACTTTTACGGTTGACTCGCAGCGTCCATCCGTTGTGATTACGAGCACTGCGGGTGCATCCGGCGGATCAACCAGCACTTCACCAATTCCATTTACAGTTACTTTTTCGGAGACCGTAACAGGATTTGTAGCAGGAGATATTACACCAGGAAATGCCACCATCAGTGGTTTTTCAGGCAGTGGAACAACTTATACTTTTAATGCCACGCCAACAGCCAATGGTGCAGTAACGATAAATGTTGCGGCCAATATAGCACAGGATGCTGCCTCAAATGCTAACACAGCAGCCAGTCAGTTTTCTATTACGTACGCTCAGGCATCTCAAATTATCGCTTCAGCCGTGACTTTTCCATCAGCGTTAAGCACAACTTATGGAACCGCATCAACATCAACAAGTTTAGCGGTTTCGGGTACAGGATTATCTACAGGTATTACGGCTACGGCTTCATCAAGTGCGAATTTTGAAGTAAGTGCTGATGGCGCAAATTTTGGTACTTCTGTAATTATTGGTACTTCAGGAACAGTGTCCGGTAATGTATATGTAAGATTAAAAGCAAATGCTCCTTCCGGTTCCAATATCCCCGGAAATGTAACCTTAACCAGTACAGGCTCGAATACTATAGTCATCAGTATTCCTTCGAGTACGGTTTTGAAAGCAATATTAACTTATACCTCCAGTCCTATATCTAAAGTTTATGGTGACGTGGTTCCAACTTTATCCGGATCAGTTACAGGTTTTGTAAATGCAGAAAATCTGGTAACAGGTACAACCGGCAGCATCACATGGTCAACTTCCGCTACAGCAACTTCTCCTGTAGGTTCATATACAATCAATGGAACTGGATTAAGTGCGGTTAACTATGATTTTGTACAGGCTACATCTAATGCTACAGCATTAACGATTGGTGCAAAAACAGTTACAGTAACTGCCGCAGCGAAAAGCAAAACCTATGGCGATGCTGATCCTGCACTGACTTATGGCTCAGCACCTTCACTGGTAACTGGCGATAGCTTCAGCGGAAGTCTGACCAGATCACCTGGCGAAAACGTGGGTACGTATGCGATCAACCAGGGAACACTTGCCTTGAGCAGCAACTATACCTTGACTTATGTTGGAGCTGATTTAACGATCGGTGCAAAAACTGTAACTGTAACGGCCGCAGCGAAAAGCAAAACCTATGGCGATGCTGATCCTGGACTAACTTATGGCTCAGCACCTTCACTGGTAACAGGCGATAGCTTCAGCGGAAGCCTGACCAGATCACCTGGCGAAAACGTGGGTACGTATGCAATCAACCAGGGTACGCTTGCACTAAATGGTAACTATACATTAACCTATATCAGTGCTGATTTAACGATCGGTGCAAAAACAGTAACGGTAACGGCTGCAGCGAAAAGCAAAACCTATGGCGATGCTGATCCTGCACTGACTTATGCCTCAGCACCTTCACTGGTAACAGGCGATAGCTTCAGCGGAATCCTGACCAGATCACCTGGTGAAAATGTGGGTACGTATGCGATCAACCAGGGTACGCTTGCACTAAATGGTAACTATACTTTAACTTATATCAGTGCTGATTTAACGATCGGTGCAAAAACGGTAACGGTAACGGCGGCAGCGAAAAGCAAAACCTATGGCGATGCTGATCCTGCACTGACTTATGGCTCA
>Ga0247809_1000052_pt1 | contig 82345 bp, 80 predicted proteins | sample UWRJL104311B1_FD_180951 | JGI IMG/M metagenome (GOLD analysis project Ga0247809, IMG submission 180951) | Plant litter microbial communities from Arlington Agricultural Research Station in Wisconsin, United States - UWRJ-L104-311B-1 | ecosystem: Environmental > Terrestrial > Plant litter >... | reverse complement strand
CGCCCCCCCGTGCATCTCGTGCCATGTATCTCCCACACCTTATACAACACCATCTGATATCACCGTGACCGTGTGGCCTGCCCATCGCGCCCTAACCCGCCCCCCCCCCTGCGACGGCCGTGCTCACTTCCTCTTGGGTTAGCCCCTCCGGTCTCCCTGTTCTCCCATCCCCCCCTATCTTTATTTACCACCGACCGACCTTGTCTATATGATCTTCGCCTAAGGAACCAAGAAGCACGCCCTTTGTTATCATTCCAGCTCTCCCCAGCCTAACCTCGCCTGAAAACATATGATTCGCTCTACAATTTTATTCAATTGAAGCTGTCTTTGATTCTTATGCTCTCTCTCCTACTGTCTCTCTCCTACTGCACGAGTAATGTCAAATATGTACTCTTGTACACAATGACCCTGACCGTTTACTGGAAATCTTTCCCCGCTCATTTACATTTTTCTTGCAACTTACCTGCGTCTAATAATAATACTAACTTCTAGTTACTTCTAATTATAATTATTGCTCAATTCTAATTTTTACAGTCATCTTACACATAACTTTAAGTACCAATCATCTAATGCAATAAGAATAATAAATCACTGTTGCTTATATTATCTGCTATTTAACATCGCCAAATATATAAATTATACCAAATAAGATAATTCATACTAACAAAAAGACTTCAAAGCAACCCTAAATAATTTATCCCAAGCTGATTTCTAAAAACTTCACATATATATATCAAATAATCTTAATATTTCTACTGCCTTGAATCATATGTTCTAAACATCTTAAATTAAGCTTAACCTTAAATCACTCATCTAAATATAAATTTCATACGTCTTTATTAAACTTGCCTATAACACATTAATCCAATAAGCTATATGAAGATGGGAACATTAAACCTTGCGTCAATATTTCCTGGATATGTTTATGCCTGATTCTGTAAATAATAATTACTAAGCCTCGAATCTATGCTGAGCTCCTGCCTCGGGAATCCCTACCTTTTCCATATGCTAATATCATTAAAATATAATCTTTGTCATCTTCATCTAGCCCCTGGTGTATTTGATCAAGCCAACCGTGGAAGAATAAAACGGTGGAAGAATAAAACAGTGGAAGAATAAAACACCTGTAAGAAGATGCTGGCTTCCATCGTGCCCCATCGCACTTTCTTCCCAAACCACTCTGCCATATGTCGTTGAGCCATCTGAACTTCCCCTGCTAATAATTCCGCTCCCTGGCCCCAGATATGCTCCGCCTGCATATGACAATAAACGCTGGCTGGAACAGTCGATAATGGGCCAGCCACCATCATGGCTGCAACTACCGATGGCGCTATCCCGTAATCTTGACATCGTCAACTACGAAAATGCCGACACTTGACCTCGTTTCGCGAATATCCTCCCGGCGATCACATATCTCTTGCGTGACTCCACAGTGGTAACATGCAGCATATGCCTCAAAGCGAATCTGCTTGAGCGAGTGCACCTCCGCCTGGATCACCTTCCGGGACCCATCTATACGGTCTGCGAATAAATGATACACATCTCGCTCCTCGCCTTGGCATTGCCGAATATAACACAGCATACATTTCCCAACCCACAAGTCGAAGCAATGCTTCAATTGTTAAAACCTCGGCTGTCGCTTGTTCTCGTTGCTCGCTAATATATATACGAACCTGAAGTCGCTCCTGGGATTGGGCGTGGTATTGATTCCGATCCTCTATGGATATATAATTGGTCTTGACAATATCGCCGTTGGAGTCGCGAGTTAAACCCCTGGTAAAGTGGCCAATGAAGTTATCCGCGGAAACACCCTTTAAAACGCCCTGGATATCGCTCCTAAAGCTGCTCTCAAAATCGCCTTCGAAAGTATCTGTTAAACCACCCTCTAACCCTAACCTTGAACTGCTTTCCAAGCTGCTTTTGAAATCATGTTCCAAACCACTTGTCAAATCACCCTCGAATCCCAGCCTGGATCTGCACTCCGAATTGGCGGGTGGTTCGCCCCCGAAGCCGCCCCCAAAACCGCCCCCAAAACTGCCCACCAAATTGCCCCCCTAACATGAATGACCACACGCACGTTGGGCTGGTCGATCCCCAATCCAAATATATTAGTGCCAATAATCACTCGACCTTCGGCTTGCTCCCCTAAGCCCTGTAGCCGGTCTAAGAAGGTCTCAAATGTTTTGCTGACCGCGGTTGCTGGCGTGACAATCACGATCTGGCTGCCTGAATAGCTGGTATGAGCATCCCATGCTATTAAAATGATAGGTTCAAAAGTGTTATCTGCACCTGAGGGAGGCTGCAATGGTGTTTCCTGCAGTTGAGCGTCAAAAGTGTTTTCTGCAGCTGGAGGAGGCTTGCATAACACATCCTGACACTTAATGCCAAGCGAGGTGTGAAATAGCCGCCTCTAAGATCTCATTGGTCTAGGCGCATCGGCAAAACAAAAATGAGGAGAGAGACAGCTGTAGGACAGCTGTAGCTGTTATCAATAACAAAATCTGAAATGTAACATCCCTCACCCTTGATTAATCCTACAAACCTTGTTAAGGCCGTGTATAAATAAAGGTTTTCTTGCCCTTGATACCCTCAACCATCTCCCCTTCTCTTATTTCAGCCTGCCTCAATCTAGTCTTCTAAGCTACAGCTGAACATGGCATTCTCGGATTCGACTCAAATACCATTCAACATCCTTGATGTTCTTCAAGGCCCACCCAATCAGCCGGTCTATTATCGCATCGAGGTCGGGTCTTCTATCAAATACTTAACTGCATCTAAACCTCTTTCGGGTCTACCAGACATAAATGGCGACTACCTGAAGTTCGATACTATTCCAAGCGGAGACTGGGACGTAGCTAGTCTTGTCAGTGATGTTGACGGCAAGTTTATAGTCGCCTCGACCGAGAAGAAACAGTTCCCTGATGCGACATCGATGTGGCACGCTTCAAACATCGACTGGCTAGAGCTGTGGAGGCTTCAGCTCCAAGAGCTAAAAGAAGGTCATGATAGCAACAGTCAAGACGACGATCACTTACAGCTCCGTGGTCACTTCCCCTCGGCCATCTTTCCCGGTCCGAAAAATCTGGGGGGGAGCAAGGTCGCCGCGTTCTGGAATCTGAATCTAAACGGCGAACATAATCACGGCCTTTCGTGCGAGAGTTACATATACTCTTTGATTCAGGATATCTCCGTGGCCCCTAAATTTCTTGCGCACCTCACCGATAATCACAAACATATTATCGGATATGTCTTGGAGTTGGTGCCGGCACGGAATGCGAATATTAATGATCTTTATCTCTGTAAAGAGGCCTTGCAGAAGCTTCACAATCTCGGCATCGCACATGGTCATCTCACAGCTGACACATTTCTTGTTCACCAGGAAACATCATCAGTTCAGCTTCAATCCTTCTTCTCGTCCTATGAAACGACGGATCAGGAGGTTTTGGACAAGGAAATGTCCAGCGTAGAGAACATCTTGCAGCAGCCTCCTCTGCCAAAGCGGGTTCGTGACAAGAAACTTATTCAGGAGATCACCGCTATTCAACAGCGCGACGGGTATATTCATCCGGGGCTCTTTAAGCAGCTTGAAAGTGACGGTCGTATTAATATCTCCAAAGATGATCATCGAGCTATGTTAGCTGACTTGAAGGAGAAAAACTGGCAATGGAATACACAAGAGGTTCAAGACAATTGAAGAGGGTATGGAAAGAAGAAAGGCAATTAAAACTAATACTTGCCTGATATCCACGTTACTCTTAGTTTGAGGATGAGTTGTTAAAACGAGTTGTATTGCGCGAGTTTTTAAACAAATAACAAAGCTTGTTCAGCCTATTCCACCTTTGTGATTTCACCTTCCATTCCTTACTTCTGATAAACCGAGGCATAAGCACCCAGAACCGAGTACTCCCTTATCGTCTCCCCGAATGTTCATAGCAGTTATATTGAAGAACATACGGAGTGTTAAGGATATGGGCGACACATCGTTGACGGGTTCGACGCTGGCTACATATTCCACCGACCCTCTGCACACCAGAGTTGGAAGCGCATCCGCACGCATATTCAACATATTGATATGTACACATTATGTCCTTCTCAAGCTGTAAATAAAAGATTAGAAGTTTACTTGCAAAAAAGAAAAGGGGCCACTCGCCTTTATACAAGCGGAAATTAAAGGTTGATGGAGGAGTTGTAGAAGCGTGTGTTGGTAAGAGGAATGTGTTATTCAGGTAACACTATAATAAGAATAGAGTGACGAGATTGTTGAGTTTCTTTTGAGTATATAACGTTATCAAAATATATAACTCAAGAATGAAGAAATAAGATAATAAATATGGGAAGACTTGTGATGATAGTTGATTAAAGAGAAGATGGAGAGATGATATGTCCTTTATATCTTTAATCTATTCCCCACTTGAGAAATGTTAGCGCTTGATATAATAAGTTCGAGGTAGGCTGAGCTATTTTTAATTTTTTATTTATTTAAGATATCTGACTAGTTATGGTCCGAAAGACAAGATAAAAGCATAACATCCCTTAAATCTTGACTTCTGTTGGTGTTTTGAACAGGAATTCGGGTCTGATAGCACGGTTACACCCTTGATCCTCGTGATAATTACGTCCTGTATAGTGGCTAAGGCCAGAGCTAGATCAGAAAGGCCGAGATATAACTTGGATTTGGCCTCGCGTTGGTGTCTTAAGCCAGGTGTGTAACCTGATGGTAGAATTACTATTCGCTATTACACATTTAATCACCTTAACTTTTAAGCGCCGTGCAGCGGCTGAGAGGCCTGCCATATGGTCAAGATCCTCCTATATCTTGAACTTTGCCTCGCGTTGGTGTTTTAAGCCAGGTGTGTGACCTGATGTTAGAATTACTATTCGCTGTGTATATTTAATTACCTTAACTGTTAAGCGCCGTGCAGCGGCTGAGAGGCCTGCCATATGGTCAAGATCCTCCTATATCTTGAACTTTGCCTCGCGTTGGTGTTTTAAGCCAGGTGTGTGACCTGTTGTTAGAATTACTATTCGCTGTGTATATTTAATTACCTTAACTGTTAAGCGCCGTACAGCGGCTGCGACGCCAGTAGTACGGGAAAGATCGCTCTGGATATGTTTTGCTTGTAACCCTAATAGCAAATAACTTCAAGATACTTCAAACATGCTATATACAAAGGCTAGCCGTAATACAAACCAGATTAGCAAGGTATCTCTGTTGCCTTAAGACCTGGAACTGTTTTAACAGGAGTGTTCTTCAAGGGTGAGCTAATTTTAATCATGTTGGAATAACATATTACGAACCCAACAAGACTAGGGAGGGGGGTTAGCGGCCCAGCGGCGGCTATTATATAAAAGATCCGCTGTGTAAAAACTACAATTATTAAAAGGCAATAACGGGAAACTCTTAAACATATAATCAAAATTATACCTTGGTTTATAAACGGAAGATTTGCTATATAATATTTTATAGCTTTTCGCTTGCGGTTGTTTTTACTAACTTCGGTTGGGTAGTTATGGTTTACCTTCGCTTAATCCGACCCCTGGCCTCCCGACCACCCCCCCTGGACCGTTGGCATGACCAAAGGAAAAGCAAATTAGATTTGCTAACAAAAATAATCCTTCGGGCCATATAAAAGGTCTCTCCTAGCTAGATATAAGAGAAAATATATGCCGGAACGTTACATTTATTACATAAGGTCAAATATCAACGGTTTTAAGCTGAAACGGAATTTAATTAAAGCACATGTCATCTTTGGATTAACTAACATACACCCGCGCGCGAATAATCCAAGGTGACTAGAGAGGTAAGTTAGTATCAACTTCGCTAGAATGGACCGGCGCCTGTCACGCCTATTACGTTATAGTAACGTACTCGGTAGGAGATATCTAGTATATTTACAGTAGACATGCTAAATACAAACAGGCTAGCTAGAGTCGGAAAGGAGTAGCTCTGGATCTCTACTGGGATCCCTTATCCCTTGGTGCAAGATATCTCATACACCAACACGGTCTACACCCTAGCAATGACCTTAAGACTGGCCAAAGGATTGAACACCTTTAAGCGCTATATTATTCAACTACCCCGATTTCGGGAGACGGTGGGGTTTCCTCTTAACACCGTCCGTCAATGTAAAGATGTAGCGGCTAGCCTGCAAATGCATCCGATATTTAATCTTTATTGCCCTTTTCTTTCTAAGATCACGCAAATTCCTCCAGCTTTCTTTTTCATACTTGTCTGTGTTTCTCTTTGGTCATATTAGAGCTCTGGCTCCTATTTATACAAATATGACAACTCGCTCGCTAAGTATGTCCTTCTTTATACAACTTCTAAGCCCGAAGCACTAATAAATCCGAATCTAGAAAGTGTTAAAGTTCGCTTTATAATCTACACCTTGGCCGTGGCGGGCATTTTATTTTATAGTAAGCAAGACATTTTTCAAACCCATATATATCTAACCTAAGGCTTAATAGGTTTAATACTCGTAGGATGCACCTCTTTATCTCCAGGCATTTCCGGATTATTTCTAGTTGAAATTCAAGATCTTAGAGATAATTCCACCTCAATTCGAGTTGGGTACTTTGGTAAGTGCCTAAACTCCGAAAGAAGCGATGTTTTAACAAGTAAAAAGGAATGTGCAGTAGACATACTATGCCTAATTCAACAGCACAGACACTATGTTCGTCGACTACAAGTACGTCTGCTGTTGCTTTATCCGAGTCGCTGCTAGCACCAGGGTCTCTAGCTCAGTACGGACTTGATCTAAGAAAAGCTACGTTTCCTCCATTTCTTGCTGTGGGGGGAATGTCTCTCTTGCTTGGATTTGCTTCTTTTCTTCTACTTAAGATGACTCTCCGCACTCAGAATAGCGACAGAAATGAGTACAAGAAACAAAATGCATCAAGTCGCGTTCCATTACTATTGTCAATCACCCTTGGTTTTGTGTGGTTGTCCGTAGGAGTAGCACTAACCGTAGCTTATACTACTACGATAGTTCTCTCTGGCCTTGGCCTGGTTACCTCCCGAGATCCACAGAGCACCACTAGACTAGTACGTGGAGAGGCAGTAGAAGTTCTGCAATGGTCTTTGGTTGGTGTGCTGGCGATATTCGGACTTGGCATAAAAGGAACTCTTCAGCTTCAGGATTCCGGGTCGGAGGCTGGAACCTCTTTGCCAATAGGATTCGCGGCGGGGCCGGAAGTAGATTTTAGACCAGTAGGAGGACCTGGCCTGCCAGGTGGTCCGCCAGGGCTATGATCACCACATATGTAATTGTTAAATCAAAAAATGTTATATTTAAAATTGTATTTCAAACTGCCTATCAAACATCCCTTGAAATCGCTTTCAAAGCTGCCCCCAAAATCGCTCTCCGAAGTGTCCCGGCGACTCGATAAGCTGCTAATATCTGGAATCTTGCTAACACTAGATCGCATGTTCCCTAATTGCGTCAATCCTCATACTTGCGGTCCTGAACAGGAATTCGCTTTCCATCAGGCAAGTTGTGCTTCTTCTAGCTCCTCCTCGTACATCTGACGCTTCTGCTTGGCTCTTCCGCTCATCCCCACCCTGTTACACGCCGATATAAATCCCAGCGAGCAATGCCACATATGGCTAACTTATCAAAACTTCTTCCGACGGCTTAAAATGCTGCTGTCACCTTCCATCAGCTCCCGTGCGTAAACCATGTTGGCCATGCGTGTTCCATGCCCAGCCCGCAAATCCCATGAATTAACCCTATTCTTGTAATTCTCATTTAATCATTGTCCTTCTTCCAGCTTGTCACGCTCCTTCTTAAACCGATCCTCCCGGCAATACCGTTATGAGATTGCGATTGTAATCTGTTGATATGCGCTAATGTTTAACCCTTCCACTCCTATCCATATTTGCCCAGCGGCATAAAGAATAGCCCTGGAGTATTCTGACTTTCATGCACATGATAGTGGTAATGCCATAACTCTAACCCTTGACCCCTTTCTTCGATATCGCCTTCAATGTCATTTCTTTCTATTACAGATGAATCTGGTATGCTGGTTGTCATCCTGGAGTTGCCGTATCCTAAACTAGGTCGTAGCCTCAATTTAATGCTGTATTTAGGGATAGGGATAAGCTAAAATATCTAATCTAAAATAAATAATATAACCTTAAGATAATATTTTACTTAGTTATAAAAATCAGATTGTTGGTCTGGTTGACTTATAATCGCCATTTTATATAACATGGCCTTGATTAGTGTTCCTCTTCTAACCTAGCAAATCTGATAATCTGCATCCACCTACCAGCTTGGAATCAAGTCGCCTGGTCGACGATATGGAGTAATGGGCTTCCGTCAACGTACATGATACCAACTGTGATACAGTAGTTGAAGTCGATGTTCGCCGGAAGGTTGAAGCGGAATCTCCCTGGCCACTTACCGTGCTTTTGACAGTGCGTACAGTATCGAGTGAGGTATTCGACGGTGGCCTTGTTGATGTCGTGGCCAGATCAAGGCAGTACCTTCGCGAGCTCCTCGCCTGAAGGATGCCTGAAGCGTCGACGTAATCGTCGTAATTCTAAGTCGGTCAAGTAGCAAGGATTGTAGTCAAAAGATTCTGTAACGCATGCAAACATGAATTCCAAAGCAGGAAGGGATGGCCAAAACGTCGTACAACTGGTACATTACCACTCGATGTGACGAGCGTATTCTTGAAATGGTTGAAGTACACGCCGCGTTCATCCAGATCTGCAAGACGAAGCAGGAAAGGAGTGTCGGCATCGACTACGTGAAATCGTACTATACCTACAGGCGTCCGGATCGTGGTCGAGCCAACAGACGCCGTAGATCCGATGCGGAGCTGTACCGTAACCATTCCTGTTGATAACTCATTAATATGAGTTTCAGCGTCAGCACGTGGTAAAGCTTGGAATGGACCGTATCCAGCTGTAGGGTGTCTTGCGGCCCCGGTATCGATTAGGATACCGTAGAATTGAGCCGAGGTATACCTCGAGAGTGTATTCAAATTGTAAGCTCCTTCTACAATCGAGGTAGGTGACTCATCAATATGTGGATCATTAGAAGGGGTAGAATTGCCATTTGCAATACCTTTTGCAATTGAGCTGTATGACTCATTGATGTGTAGGTCCTTCAAAGTGGTTGAATCGGGATTCGAAATTAGATGAATTGTAGCTCTATTGGTCAATTCTGCAACCACTGACGAAGCTCCTTCTTCTGTAATTCAGCTCAAGAAGGTTTGAATGTGCTTAGAATCTGTATCGTCAGGAGCTGGGTCAGCCTCGTAATCGTCGTCAATAGCAAAGGCTTGGAAGGCTTCCTCGAAGTCCTCGTCAGAATCCTCATCGTCGCCTTCAAAATTGATAATGTATTGACGAATCGTCTCACCAAAACGCTGGTTGTAATGAGAGCTTCTGGTATCGTATCGGCCTTGATTCTTGGCCTCGAATCGCTCCCTAAAGCGTTTCTCTTCTTCTTCTCGCTCTTTAAGGGGGTGGTTGTGCGATCGAAAACCTTCTTTCTTGCAGACGAAGCAACGTCCATGATGTCGTTGATTCAACCTACCGGTGTTGTTGAATCCTCGAGCACTCGCTCCATGTCTTCTGGGTTTGCGATGGCGGTGATGCTGACGGTCTGTAAAGAAGGTTTGAGGCTCGTCACGACTTGTAATAGAGGCTTGCGTCAACTCGTGAGCCTGCTCCTTCTCGTACGAGATAATTGACGATTGAAGCTTGTTGATAAGACTGCCGACGTCCCCAGGAGGGTCGCAAGTTGCGAATCGACAGGCAGGTATCCCCTGACAGGCCATCACGAGCGCATTGTGGAAGAATTCGCTGCCTCTAAGATTCTCACCGAGGCCGTACTTAATCTTCTTCAACTGGTTGATAAGGAGTCGAAGGCATTCGGAAGTTGACTTCCCCGTATTCTCAGCGATTACTGACGCAAACGTAATCGAATTCCACTTGTCAAAGTTCCTACGATGACATCCTTCGCGTCAAAGAAGTTGTAAAGGTATTTACGGGCCTCTCCTAGTGTACGCTCGGAGACTCGCGCTGGAGTATTGATTTAGAGCTAGGCCCTTTAACAACGCAGGAAAAGTCATTTGAATCTGCTCTGGAGGTAAGTCAACTCAACTACAAATACTGTAAAATATAAGTAGTTTGTGTTCTGAGCACTCTTCTTCTCCAGTACCACTATACTTCCGCTCATCTGTAATCATCTCTCCAAAGTGTCCTTCAAAGTGTCTCTAAACTGCCCTTCAAAATAATCTCCAAAGTGTGCTCCAAAGTGTGCTCCAAACCTCCCTCCAAAATGTCCTCCAAAGTGTTCTTCCAAAGTGCCCTTCAAACTGCCTTCAAACTGCCCTTCAAACCTCCTTCCAAATTGTCCTTCAGACCTCCTTCCAAAGTGTCCTTCAAACTGCCTTCAAACTGCCCTTCAAACCTCCCTCCAAATTGTCCTTCAAACTTCCCTTCAAACTGCCCTTCAAACTGCCTTCAAATTGCCCTTCAGACCTCCTTCCAAAGTGTCCTTCAAACTGCCTTCAAACTGCCCTTCAAACCTCCCTCCAAAGTGTTCTTCAAAGTGTCCCTCCCCGTTTATCGCTGGTATCAAATCGTGGTTAAGTCGGGGTCCTTGTAGGGGCACTGTAAACTCTTATACCCAGCATACGATATTACCCTAAGTGGTAGATGCGCGGAAGATCGGGATGTTGGCAGCACGGAGCTTTCTCGGATCCAGAGACTCTCTTTTATATCGGGATGGCAATAATCTCGTGTAACCCCTTTCTTCAACGTCGCCTCCCTCAACGTCACCTCCCCCGATCACAAATAACATTGGTAAATTGGTCGTGATACTAAGGTCAACTGGTAAAGGTTTAAGATGTGAAAGCTTGACTAGTCCAAATGGAAGGCTCAACTGGTTCCAGCTCCGAGAGGCGGGGAAAAAACTAGAAGCAGGCATATAAGATGAAGATCAAAAAGTAGGGGTAAAAACTACTGCTACAGCTGGCCCAGTGGCCAGAGGTGTCTCCAGGTGAGTAAAAAAGAAGTTTGCTGCCGGTTCTCTACGACCTGTTTGATTATTCTTATGTACACGTCGAAGGATAGTCGAGCCCCCGAGGCCATGCGAAAAAGCACAAATTCTGAATCAGGGTCATCCCAGCTGTTCATACCTATGTTCAGTTGGGATGACTTATTGGCTAACCAAACCATCTAGGAACTCTAATATATCTTTTTTGGGACTGGGGGGGAGCTTTGCTAAGCTATTAGACCTCTACCCATAGCTGGTACTTGAGGGTTGGTTCTACCAGGGCATTACAAGATAAATTTTGGTATGTTTTCTTTTAACCAAAAACAAAAGTTGTATCAAACAGAAACCAGGAGCATATATCACCCCGCTTATACTTTGCAAATTCCCTTTGCCCCGAAAATGCAACTCAAAACGTCCCCAAAAATGCCCCTAAAATGTCGCGGAAAACGCCCCCGAACTGCTACCCAAAATGCTACCCAAAGCCCCTGAAACCCAACACCCTCAAAATCACAACTGCAATCTGGCAACATGCGCTGATATTCAACCCTGCTACTCCCATCCACCTTTGACCAGCTGCCTGGAGAATACCCCTGGCACGTTCTAATGTCCATGCACGTGATGGTCGCGATGCCAATAACCTCACTTGGCCCCTTTCTTCAACGTCACCTCCTTCAACGTCACCTCTAATGTCATCTCTTCCTATCACAGATGAATCTGGTATGCTGCTCGTGATCCTGCAGTTGCTGTATCCTAAACTAGATGGTAGCCTCACCTCATCTTCTTCTTATTTTTCTTCCTGCTCAGGCCTAACCTTGGGGCCGGTCCAGCGTTGATGCTCCTTCTTCTTGCTATCTCCCTACAAAATGGACTTGAATGAACCTTCTTGGTAAGTTGGAATTGAATCGTCTCCAACAATGGCAAGATAAGCCATAAATAATATACCAGCAGCTCGCCAATCTCCCGGGGCAAATATCAATGGATGGTCTTGATGTGACTACTGCTTTGATAACCCTTGTAATATATTGCCACAAATACCACTAATCCTCCCTCGATAAAATATTCCGAACACCACCATATGCCGTATGTTTTAGCGTATCACGAGCAACTTGGGAGCGCGAGCTGGCTGGCCCCCGCTAAGACGAAGCAATCCCCACAACAGCGCTTGAAATCGCTCAGTATGACACTGGCATGCGGCGATTGCTGATGCCCGTTCTTGATATGCTCGCTCATGCAGCCACCATTGCCCATCGGCCGGAAACCGGTTGGGTTCGTCGGCGAAAACCGACCATCCCAGCCTGGTCTCGGATGCATAATCCCATGGTGTCCCATGGGATTATGGGCACTCGTTAGACATAAACCTCCTGATTTGCACCCACCGGCACCATATTTAAATACTTAAAAAACACCTGTCGTGCCTCAGTGGCCCGCCCATGTACCATGCCACGAAACTTCGCCATGCTAAACCGCAGCTTGGGATATAGCAACTCGTCTCCAATCCACTAGATCTTGCCCACAGCAGGGGTGGTATAGCGGATCTTGAACCCGTATGAGCGACTGCGATATATCCACGGTATAGGCGTGGGATCTCATCTGCTATAAGCCATGGTTATGAATTTGGTCACCATTTCCCAGGTCAAGTATTAATAACTGGGTGCCTCTCGACTGGCCGGTGGTGCGGCGATTTCACCTGCTTACTTTTATTTAATCGACTCCTGCCGTCGCTTATATGCCTTGTGGATCACTATCAACTGGGAAAGCTTTATCACTGCCAAATATTTAATAGCAATATTCTGTCGCTCGGGCAATTTGTAAGCTGGACGCTGCTCTTGTTAGAAAGTATTACTAGGGATCAGAGCTTTACCAAATATAATAATGTTAACAAGAAAATGATATAGTATTAACCCAAGATGCGAGAAGGCAATGCTAGAACAAAGCATGTTATACTACTTGCCGAAATTGTGCAAATCCCTCTCTTGTTCCTACTTTCTTGCTCTGATTTGTTTCCGATTCCTCTACCTTATTTGCCTTTCTCTATTACGCCTGTCCTTCCTCTTCCTTGCCCCCTTGTTTTCCTTGCGCCTGACCTTCCTCCTCCTTGTCCCCTTTGTTCTCTTGCGCCTGACTTTCCTTCTCCATTTCCTGCCGCACCCATTCAAGAGTCTTTCGCTCTTCCGCAATTCGATCTTCGGTAAATGCAAGCGTATTTTTATCCAGCTCCTCTTCTGCGAACCGCAAATTCTCCATAGTCCTTGGGATTCTATAAAAAGCCATATCTAATGCTTTGGGACCAACCCCCCAAACTCGTCTAATTTCAGATTGATACCCTGTAGCCATTAGGGTTAACAAGAGTAACGGGAAGATAGATCATAAGCAGCTAGGGGCTAGAAGCAACATACAGATAGGGAAAAATGTTGCACCGGCCCGTTCTAACGCTTCGGCTTGAGTTTGAGGAGGACTGTCAGAATCAAACAAATCCCGGTACCGATCCATATTTTCCTGGGTATGACGTAATAACCAGAGAGAATCTGGCCTGCCGTCGGGGTATTTGACAGCTCTTGCCATGGTCTGGATTGAAGTGTTATATAAAGGTCGAAGGGTTTCATTATCAGCCGGATGGGGAGCGGGAGGATATCGAGACATTTCAGAAAAGGTGAATAAATAAGACAATCTTCTAAGGGAGGTAGATGTTCCTAAACACAGTCAAATAACAATATAATAACTTCAAAGGAGGGCGTAATCCAGTGGTTTAATATTAACCACGTTAAAGGTTAGGCGGCGCAGCTGACTAGGAGGGGCAGTGTAGGAGTAGGCGCCGAGCAGCTGCGCCACAAACCGCCTGTGATATAACAAATAACATTAACCTCTTAATTAAAGTGGGAAAAGATACAGAATATTTTATATTATTAAAAATAGATAGCATTAAGGATGCTCGACTCAGGGGTTTCTCTAAACTTCTACGTGATATTACTAAGCGTGATAGTTTGTTAACAAACATCTAACTACAATGGCGAATTGTCTTGTTTGATATAAGACTTTAAGAGAGAAAAAGGAATTAATGTATTTAAAGAATATTATAATAACTTCAAATAAAGGCTTTGATTATTATATAGCAAGGTATGTGATATATTTAAACCCTTAAAGATCAAGACCCAGATCCGCCCCCAACTTCTCTCAAAACGCCCTAAACTCTGAAAACACTAAAACAAACTCCTAAAACGCCATAAACTCCTTAAAATGCAGGTAATCCTAAAAAATCCAATTCTAAGAACCGTTACCGCCAGCTAATTCCACGCCCTGGGTTCAAAACTTGACTTCGCCCGCAAGCTCCAGCCTGGGCTTAATATGTTCCAGGAACAACACAATAAGCCAAGCACCCCTAGCCCTAAGCCTAGAACCCAATAAACTTCACAGACATAATCCTTCCCTGATTGGTGCTAGACCCTGGTATTCCAAGCAACTGAGTATCAACACTCATACAAGCGCTTCCACTATCATGCTCGTGGAACTCGGTAATCCTCTGATTAGCAGGACATCCAGTCTAGGGATAATTAGTATAGAGAAAGCACCTTAGGGAAAAAACAAGCCAAAGAGATACTAACCTGTGCATAGGCAACCATTTTCCTTCGATTAACCAAGCCAGTGCCTCTTGCAAGAAAGATGGTATGAGTTTTTCCGTCTATGTCAATACATTTATTCTTGGAGGGATTAATAGTTCTACTGATCCGGTTCTGCTCAGTATCGCCGCCTTTATCATCACTATTAACCTATTAGTAGCTGAACCGCCGAATCAGGAGAATGTCAATGCCAAGCTTACCAATATGTCCCGGTAAACTGGGCAAGTTTGGCTCTGGTGAGACCCCGCTCAACAGCAGATGCATTAGTAAGGGCTGACCCTAACAGCAGTGTTCCCAATATTGAAACTGTTTGAAGAAGCATGGCTGCAAGGTTGGAGATATGTCAAGATAGTACTAATAAACGATAGAGATAAAGAAGCTGATAAAAAGAAGAAAATTAAGATCTGCTCAGCTTCTATTTAATGTTTTCTACTACCCGGGGGGAGAGGTAACATCAGCTAAAGACAACTGCCAAGACATAAAGATAATACCTTAAACAAGCCCTTAGGGTTTAGGATTAGGAATAGGAATAGGAATAGGAAGAAGGAAGTGGCTATTATAAAACTTTGGGAGCAGCAAGTTGGGTTGCTATTGTGTCGGGTTAGAAGATCATAAACAAGGGTGTATAATATACACGGTTTGAACCACTAAGCCGGGTTTGGGATTCCTTTTAATGCCCTTGATAATTACCCAGTCTAGCCGCAAGGAAAGAGTACGTGGTAAAGCCAGCGGTCGGGCACGGGGGGGAGGGGATTTCAATCCGGCCTGGTTCTATCGATTTCCTTCAACGCTTTTCCTAATTAAACCCCAACATTTCACACCTCGCCAGCTTCCCTCGGTGTCTTAATTAATTCAACTTTATTTAACATCTTAACCCAGCTCCTTCTCCAGCCCCAATCCTGCCGAACAATCATTGACCCTAATCATGCGTTACAATATGCGCCCAAGAACCGACCTCGGCTCTACAACCAACAACCAACAACCAACAACCAGTAATCAACAATCAACAACCAACAACCAACAACCAGCCACCCACACAGGCTCTTCAGTAATCTATTTTCGTCTGTCTGTACCAATCAATGGTTAGGAATAATATTTCTACGGGGGCAAAAGTCAAGGATAGGAAGATTATAACCCTGGTCATATGTTCTAAACGTTAGTAAACAAACACAATATTCCTCTCTTCGCCGGTTCAAAAATAAGGATGGCTCCTCCAGGCAGTGGCTAGGGTAGTTGGAAAGCGTGAATAGACAAAGTTGCTTAAAATAGAACAAGGCAAAGAGGAAGAAAGTAATAGAGTGTTTATACTTTCAGAACTGGGTTTAAAATGCTCTTGATAAGAAATATATAAATAGCTGAATCTGCTTTTGTCAAACCCCATTAGTTTTATTTTCAAATCCTCTATTATTTCTGTTCTTGGCCAGTATACTTAACATCAATTATTCTTACTTCTTTTAAGTCGCTGATCTTGTGTCTTAGATCTTCCTCTTCCAGTGGTTCTTACTATATAAATGCCTTTTATACGACCAAACACGATGTTACTTCCAATATTAGGCATTCTCAGCTGGAGCACGGTAGTATATGGGGTGGATATTGCAACTTTTGATGAGCCAGGCTGTGACATGACTAATAACTCACGACAATTCACCTGTCCACATCAACCAGAACATATTTGCTGTGGTTTTCCATCAATTATGACAGAGACAGATGCAGTAGGGTTTAGCGAGCTTGGAGAAGGAGATATTGCAACATGGTTTCACGAGGGTCAGCCGACCCCTGTTGCTCCTACGCCAGGGAATCCAAACCCGCGTCCTATCCGTAATCACTGTGGTGGGATTAGAAGAAGCCAGGTTATGATGGGAAGTATGCGTGGGCAATTGTGTATGAATGCCCACGAAGATGTACACGCGGCTGTTAGTGATGATGGGGCGAACTGGTATGGTATTATATTGATAAAATATCAAAGCGGAGGCTAACGATATATTTAGGATGCATGGACCAGCCAAGAACACAAAACCCAGAGTCCTTATAGCCAGTTCAGAATATGGCACGGTAGATAATATGATTGGAAGCATGAGGCTGGTCAGTGGAGTTGGGGCTCGTGGGCTGGGAGCACCGCCAGAAGTAAAAACAAAATGTTTGGGTACTAGATACGCCGAGATCACGGCATTTGAAAAGGGGGATAATGCTACTGGAGTATGGCATTTGGAAGGCAGTAAGGCAAACCACAAAAGATATAGCGAGGCTGCTCAAGCCAATCCAGCGGCCAACCATATAGAAGTAATGGCCATTATAAACAGCACATTCTATGAACATTGTAAGCGGTCTGACCTAGAACTAGATGGAATTACAAGAGGGGAAAGCTGACTTATTTAGGGGAGAATCATCCAGAAATCAATGCCATGAGGCTAGGGCTAGAGACTCCCCAAGTTGCGAGACGTTCTTTAATGGACTTGATTGAATCTGGTGCCTTGGAAAGGAATGAGGCAACCCTTCAAATGGCTGCAGACGAACTACAGCAACGGTCACTAGATGCCGATCAGACACCAGAAGAGGGCGACCAAGATAGAATTGCGGAGTTCTCCACACATAAACGAGACCCAGCCGCCGATATTCCAGACAGCTTCCCTTGGATCAACCCCGGCGAGCTGGGACAAGTGCCCGCACCTAGCAAAAGAGAAGCCGCCGCCGATGTTCCAGACAGCTTCCCTTGGATCAATCCCGGCGAGCTGGGACAAGTGCCCGCACCTAGCAAAAGAGAAGCCGCCGCCGATGTTCCAGACAGCTTCCCTTGGATCAATCCCGGCGAGCTGGGACAAGGGCCTGCACCCAGCAAAAGAGAAGCCAACCCTGTTCCTCTTTAGAGTAACCTTCTAGTTATTGGTCTATTAGACCATGGTGCCAAGTATTGCGGCGACAAATACGCACTGGATATATATGGGCTGGGCTGGTTTGGCTGGGCTGGTTTGGCTAGGATTGCATTCGAGGGGTGTGGTGTATGTAACAGAAGCGGCAAAGCACAAGGGTTAGAGTTGGAATTCGGAATATATGGTCTAGACTAAAAATTGTTTTTTGGGATTAGCGGGCGTTCAGGAGTTAGAGTTAGGGATGGGTTATGGAATAAGGTGGATTTGATAGTTGACTTTTAAGGGATTGGTTTCGGGTTTAAGAATTTATGTCTTTTGTGAACGCTAGAATATGTGGTGATGTGATCTGTATAATTTAGCTCGCATGGTATATTATGTTATCGTCGAATTAGGAGCCTTCCATCCACCCTATACTGTATACATATAAAGCTTGTATACAGCAATCGCCTACCTAGTATAAGCATCGTGTTTTGTACGTGTGTAATACCCTGTATACAAGGGGATCTAAGAACTATCTACAAGAAACTTCTTGGTAAAAAACCGATTTACTTTATTCAAAGTAAGGGTAGTATATTAATCAAATATATCAACTTTTAAACACCAGCCTCACTTGATAATAAAATCTTCAACCGAGGGCCTTACCGTCTAAAAGCTCCAAAGAAATACTAAGATAACTATCCACTTCTCTTAATTAACTTCAAAATGCCACTTCATCGCCTAAAAAGTGTCCCCAAACTGCACTCAAACAGCGCCCTAAAAGTTCTCTAAACTGCCTTCTGAACCACCCGTCAAATCGCCCTACAAAGTGTCCTCCAAAACGCCCCCAAACTGCTACCACAAATGCTACCTTAACACCAACGCCCTCAAAATGCCTCTGGGAAGCTTCTATTGTTCCATATCGCAATCAAACAATTCCTGACCTTGTGTTATACAGCTCATGTGTGACATGCGGTTGAACGGCCAAGTTGGATGGGTCATTATCATTACCCTGCACGTATAAACTTATAATTCCAACACCTAAAGTCATCGCTCTAATTATTGCTCTATGTCATCTACCATGCTATCGTCATCATACAAGGGCTGCTCGTGCACAATTGAATGTTTGGTATTAGCAAGAGGTATACACTTGGGCGTACAGTTGAAATCCAAAATCGCCTTGCCCTAAAATTCAATCTCACGAGCCTTGACGTGAATCGCTCGAACGCGGGGCGGGGAAGTGGATTTGGATATGGGAACAAGCCTAAGATGAACATCACCATCAAGGTATACCCGAAACAAGGATATATGGGATGGTCACGATGGATGTGGGAAGCAAAGCAGAAGGAATAGGTATAGCCCCTAAGACTGGTATTAGGTGGTTGGAAAGTGTACACGATAGTAAAAAGAGCCTCCCATCCCTAGCATCCCCTTTCAAGACAACCGCGGCAAACCAAGCTTTCCACCCTGGCATTTCACAAGCGAGCATAGCAGGACGGTGATCTAAACGTAAATTGGTTAATAGAGAATTCGGGAAACTCAAGGACCGCAACTTACGCTGGAGATTAAGCTGCCATTGGGTAGGCTGTGTCCCCCAATCAAGCATCGGTCGGAAACTCGCTGGCCTGTTTCGCCTGAAGCTTATCCATCGCTACCTCTACTGCTCTTCGGCGTGCCCGAAGATATTGCAAGAATTCGGACAGGGAATGTTTTTCGTTGGCCATGTCAATGCGCTTCTGGATATGCGTAAGCTCTCCCTGAAGAAAATCCTCACAATCCTGATACGTGGACGCCCCATGCTGCATCACAGTCACCAGGTAGGTTTCCATCTCGGCCTGTGCCGACTTGGGATTAAGGTTCGGTGGCATGATAGGCTTGGAAAGGCGAGGGGGTGTGGTAGTAGTGCGCTAAGTCCAGGTTAGCAGGAAGAGGTAATCTGGAGCAAGGACGCAAGGAAATCTAGCAGGGAACACAAGATGAATCCCTAAGGGACGTACCAAATTGATATAGGCAGAAAGTAAAGCTAAGCAACGGCTGCGGTTGATGGAGGTGGAGGTGGAGGTAGAGGTTGATAAATGTAGGAGATCAAGGGAGTATAGCGGTATTTTATACCTGCGAAAGCTAGAGGGATTCGGGCTCGTGACTGTACAAGGAGAGCCAGGGTGAACAGCTACGAGCTGTACAAAGAAAGCTAGTGTGAATAGATCGAAGCGGTACAAGGACAGCCAGGGTGAATAGCTCGTAGCTGTATTGCGAAATCACCTACCTTTGCAAAGTAAAATACCGCAAAACCATGCTATAAAAGATACTAGGCTAACGATCCCAGGATACTGCCTTAAAGGATACCGCCAAACACCCGAATCCCCCTGACATACCTGTATCTCCAGGGAGAGAAAACGTGAACGTCCCTTTAAAGACCTTATATCATCGCCCAAGCCAATCCGAAGTAGCTCCCGACCTGAACCAAGGAGCTGGGAAATAAGCGAACCCCGCATTCGCTAAGGGAAAGGGTGCGCTTGGCGTTATGCTTCTACCAGAAGGGTGTCTGTTTCCAGGTAGCAACCACAAATACAAGTAGATTTCAAGGAGTAAGGAAAGCCAGGGTATAAGAGTAGGCTATTAAACTAGGGGAGGAAGGTAGTGCCAGGAAATGGTAGATGTTTGCTGCTCCAACCTCAAGTACGCGATGCCAAGCAGAGCCTGGGAAATGAACACTTGTAAGTGAAAGGCACGAAATGAACCCAAAACACCTAATATGTAATAATAGGCTCGCTATTTCCTATACGTATCAAATGCAATGCTTGGGGAGGATTCATTACCGAAATGGGTCGAAAGAATACGACACATGCCCAAAGTGACAAAGGTGCCAAAAGTCAACACTTGTAAGTGAAAGCCACAAAATGAACCCAAAACACCTAATATGTAATAATAGGCTCGCTATTTCCCATAGGCACCAAATCCAATGCTTGGGGAGGATGCATTACCGAAATGGGTCGAAATAATACGACACATGCTTAATCCCTACAAAACAACCTCAGCTGATGTGAATATATACCTTTGTACGAAAGAATAAGCAAGGGGTGTCATCTTGTACTTAATACTCACACCATAATAAGTTGACTTGCAAATATCAAAATATTCAAGTATACTAGCGACTAATATAGTATACTTGCCAAACGTCTGGTTCGCTAGCTCTGATGAGAAAGAAGTCTTAGAGGAAATAAAGTGAAGTTAGCTAGGATTCTTGGGATAAGATAGGAACTAAATCTCCGAACCAATCCGAGGATGTTAGGGCTGGGCGAAGAGATCTGGCTAATAATATTATCTACTTTATACCAGGGGTTGATATTCAAGTAATAACGGGAAATGTAGTAAGTGAAAGGCAAATAAGCATAAGTAGCAATTTATTATCGGAGGATCAAATGGGATGCTAAGCACCCAAAGGAGATAAAAATGAAATCGAAATAAAAACCACGAGGCTGGGAAATCCGGCCAGATCCAAGAAGGATGGCTAGCAACAGCTGGCAAAACGCTCGCTCCCTAACATCGTAAGCCTGGTGACCTTCCAAAGACACCACCAATACGGCGAAAGCGGCCAGGTTGTCTGTACTCTCCCCTGGATAACAGTGATATACTGGTCCCAAGTCCACTTTTCGTCAACGGGAGCGGTGGCTTCTTGCTCACGGAACATCGCATATTGCGCCCGAGCATCCCCAAGAAGGGCTATCGGCTCAAACCAGACTTCAAGAGAACGGAAACGCGGGGTGAGGCATGCCCACTTGGGGCTGGTACCCATGGCGTCTAGTCGTTCCAGCTCAAAGAGGTGTTGGGTACAAATCAGCTGGCGATAAACTTCGGTATACGTAGTTTTCTGGAGGATTTCCAGTAGGTGGCGAAGGAGGCAGTTCTCGAACGGGATGCTAAGGATATATTCAATCGGTTGCGCAAAGTGGGGGCGGATGAGGTCAATCACACACCAGTTATGCCTAATAGAGACGATGACAGTTTGGATCATTACATCCATAGCTAGGCCACCATGTTAGCAAGCGAGAGGCAAATGGACTAGAGAATATATACCATCCTTGTATTCGATGTAAGGGTCTGGCGCTGGCAAGGGGCTACGCGCGAATGGCTCTTTTATGATCAAGTGATCGTGTATCATTAAGTGATCTTGGGGAGGCACATGGGCCTCTGGGGCCTGGGGAACAGCAGAGGGGGCGGGAAACTAAAAGTAACTAATGTCAACTTGCTTCTCAAAAGTCAAGGGCTATAGCGGGAGGATAAGCGCGTACCTGGATCCTAGCTAGATATCGAACAGCATGCATCGTTCCCGAGACAGGGCTCACAGGAGTAGCAGAGTCCTAGAATCAACATATGTAAGCCAGGGCAATTCTCACTATGCCAAGCGGCTGGTTTACTTACCCGAAGATCATAGTCCTTATCGTGCGGCGCGATTCCTGTCGAAGCAGCTGACACATATGGTGATACAGAATATTGTGGTGAGAGGGGAGCCACGTAATCCTGGTCAGAAAGAACCGGGGAGGAATCACGGGCTGGCGAGAAAGCAGGAGGCATTTTCTTCGTAATTTTGATCCTGAGGATCCTCGTCCTTAGACATGTCTAACGAGAGCTGGCTCAGAGAACTAAAGGAGAGGTTAGTAGAATGAAGCAGGACCAATGAGAAAAGAAAGAATTTGACCAAAAGTAGCACAATGGACAAAGGAGAAACTTACAGAGGGGCAGAGGTAGCTGCTCAGGTCAATATAGTTTTGGGAGGGTGGGAAAGCCTTACGGGGGATTCTCAGGTACGTAAAAATTGCGATTTGAAAGTAAAGGCAAATTAGATATGCAGGAGAGACGGTTGTTTGGAGGTTGCAGAGCTGACAGGAGATAGTGGCTTTGGGAGGGAGGGAAAGTATTGCTAGAGATCTTGAGGTATTTAGAAATCTTGAGTTGGAAGTGAAAGCAAAGGAGTCGTGGGAGGGAGATAGTTATTGTTTGAAGGTTGAGGAAGGTAGATTGAGGTTTAAGAGTTGACAAGACATAATCGCTTAATTGACGCAACCATAAGGCTACGAGATGTTGATTGAATATTCACCTAATTACCCAAGGAGTTGGGGTGGAGCTCGAATGCGAGGGGGCAAAATACGACAACTGACCTTGGGGTCTTCCCTACTCTCGAAACTTTTCTCGAATCAAACAAGAGACGGGGTGTGGCAGGAGGGGAGGAATTACAAAGTCATAATGGAAGAATGCCAAATTTCACTCTTTAATCAAACAACCAAGTTCTCAAACACCAGGCGGGGTGTGTCAGGAGGGGAGTTGCAAGGTCATAATGGAAGGATGCCAAAGCTCAATCTGGAATCAAACAACAACCAAGGACTAAAAACATCAGGTGAGTCGTGACAGAAGAGAAGGAATTACAAAGTCTGGTGGACAAATCTCCTTTCTTGCCATACGAATTGCAACTCCAAGACCAACTGCTCCCCAGGGAAGAGTTATAAAGAAGCCAGGGTAAGTGAGACGGCGCTGCGTGGAATAGGAATAGGAATTCCAGATATAAAAATACTAAAAAATAGCTGTAGGAGATCAGAACTAGTGTTGTTGATCTTATGCTCCTAATCATAATTGCTAATGTGAAAATACAGCCTGTGTTCATAGGATAAAGTGATTAAGGGCAGGCTGTAAACATAAAAGCTAATGTGAAATACCTGCTCCTGAACATAATGGTACGGCATATAATGTCTTCTGTACATGAGCGAAGAGCTTGGGGCATCTTTTTGGTATAGGCGAGAAGCTTGGAAGAACTCCCTTCTTCCTCCTCTCAAAAATCAATCTCATCATTGCCCCCTTCATTCCACCCGCCGGCGACCAGAACGTATATTAGAGCTTACCATACTACCTGTATAACGTGGTTAGATTGGGCATCTTCAGCGTGGGAGTTGTGTATTGGTTGGTGTGTACAAATATCCTGCCCAAGATCATGAGTTGTAGGCTGGAGAGACATGCAGTGCATAAAGAAGGTGTTGACAAGACTTCTAATATAATACCAGCTCAGAAAACAAGATGTGTAGCCTGGGAGTCGATCAGCCAAAAAGGAAAGGAACTTGGAAAGAAGAGGTACCACCAAGGCCGCCAGCTTTAATAATGACATGACCAACCTCAACTATATAATTGGGTGATATTTATACCAAATAAGCGTCAATATTGCACAGAGAAAGCATACCTAACGGGTGAAGGATTGGTATGTTGTTTCAGGAGCGATGGAGCAAGTGACAGGATATATTACCTTACTGAGAAAATAGTAAGATGACCGCAACTATGCCCGGCATCCTTGGGGATAATACAACTGTCAACGTCGCTAAGGAAAGTACAACAAGGATGGAATTAGTACCACCACAGTCCTAAGACTATCACAGGTTTTGTACTGCCCCAACTTAGGTTCCGCTTTTGATACCGCATCTAAAGCAAGCTCACTATGTGCGAGACAACAAAGTCAACAAAAGACAGCCATTCCAGTAGTAGGAGGGCATAAAGGGTTGAATAGCTCAAGAATAGAGATCGTGAATTAGCTCAAAGACTCAAGATCACATTACACGAGAATCACAAGAGAAATAATAATAACTTTTCTAAGGATAAACCTTACGGCAACGATAACTGGGAATTTCCAGTTGATAGTAATACTGAAGTGGATAGCTATTCACCGAATCCAACTATCGGGAATAACCCCAAATAGAGGAGCAATGAACATGAGGTGTATGTTAAGATTGCAAAAGCGGAATCTACTCTCACTACAGGTTTCAATTTTCATGCTAGACGCCCCGAGTCAATAAAAGAATGGGAATCTAATAGAAAGAAACTAGGAGAACGGGGCTGGGAATATACGGTTTCCGCTCTACAAACCGGCGGAAAGGGATCAAATCCAACGCCTTTGCTCCTGATGGCGTTCAAGATAAATCGCAGCTTCTAGGTTGCAACACCCGTGAGTAACTAACACACAGGGAGTTATTGAAAAAGGCAAGTTATCTGAGGTAGATAATACTGGGTCAAGGAAAGGAGACTGTAGACCCTGGGATAAGATAGAGCTCTACTGTTTGGAAGATGCATACCAAAAGAGGTTTACTTCAACTGGAATGACACCAGATTTATGGTCACAACTCCAGAAGACCCATGCAAGTAGTGAATTTAGTCGAACCGTACATGCTTTAAAGATAAAGTACCAGCGAGTCACCAGTAGAGGCAACAAACAAGTCGGAAGAGCCGATACTAGAATGTCGGTTGAGGCTTTGGAAAAGGGTGAGAGCTCTGGGCTACGTAAGTGGCATTAAGAAATAGGACAGTACGAAATATTTCCTATTATATCTCATGTATAATCTCAACTAAGGTTGACTCTAAGAAAGATTAGCCCAAGAGGTCCAGGGAACCTTTACCCAGAGACCTAATGGATATATAAAGTATATGATAATAAACTATTTATTCATGGGGGACGAGATATTATATCACTCTTGATTAGAGGACACAATTATCACCTACGTGGAGTAATACATATTAGTACCACATATTTAAGAGTGAACTGACAGTGTTTTTTTGTCCATATATTAATTATTTTGAAGGATTTCCCTAACCATATACCTGAGTAGAAGAAGAGTCAAGAAGGGAAAAGCGATCAAGAATCTGAACAACAAATATGATCTCTACAAAGCGGAAAAAGATTATGTATAAGACACTGTCGGATCACTCTTAAATATGTGGCACCAATACGTATGGTACAAAAGTACTAGTTGTATTCGGAGGTGTTAATGTTTGATTGGATTCTAAGTATAAGACTTCATCGGAACCGAGATTACTATAACCCGGGAATTGCCTCAACACCCAGGTGATGTAAGCCGCTCCGAAGGTCCTGGCCTAAGTTTAATAATTTGTTATAATACAGTTAAAACTCCGCCCGAGCTGAATTCTGTGCCACCCTTTTATTTATGTTACGCCAAAGGGTGCCTAAAACATACTCAAAAATGGTCTTTAAATCGTCCCAGCAGGATCACTCTTGAAAATGGGGCACCAGTAGGTATTATACGTAAGTGCTAGTTGTATTCGGTGGTGATGATGCTTAATTGAACCAGATCTACGTACAACCTAGTGTATATGACTTCACCGGAACCGGGTTTACTATAGCGCGACGCTTAGATGAGCACCCAGCTTATGTAAGCCGATCCACCAACAATCACTTAAAACTCTCCAAAATGCCACTCAAAATGCCACCCAAAATGCCACCCAAAATGCTACCCAAAATGTCACCCTTAAGGTCACCTAAAAGATCACTCAAAATGTTACCTCAAACAGCCTGTCGGATCACTTTATATACGGGGCACTATTACGTGGTTTCACATAAGTGCTGGTTGTATACAATGGGATCGATGAGTGTATTAGGAATTGCACGCAAGGGTGGTGTTGATAGGGATTCCTAAGGCGGTGAACCGCATTAGGGAGTTCTGCCCCTCGGTTCGGGTCACGTGCACCCGCCTCGAGGTCAGAATTGTACCAACACAGGGTTCTCAGCACTCTAAATGGGCTCTAAGACCCCGCCCGACCTGTAGTTTTTTTTCATATTAATTCAACATGCTCAAATACAGATACACTTCCCAACATTGCACTATGTACCTTATACGACTAGCGGAGTTTGAACGTCTTGGCGGCACTCGATAATAGACTATACATATGAGTCGAATATATGATACAATGTAGCATGGTCAAATACAACAAGCACTTTGAATAAGGTAACCTACATTTAAAGTTGTCCTACACTAATATGCTCCTACGGGTTTCTAGAATATATAATAACATAATCTATAGTAATAATCTAAAACATCAGCACAATGCCTGAGCATTTGATTAAGTGTATAATTTCCCGCCATCTCTTTGATATTATAAGCTGAGCGTTGGTTAAGTAACGACCGTTCGCTCTAACGCTTGGTCAATCTTTTTTCGGACATGATTACGTCTCCGGATCTTATCCTCCCGCTCATTCCCAACAGCAAAAAAGAGCCAGGAATATGTCTTGGGATTCTTGTTACCGATCCGATTGTGACGACAGAATAATTGGAGCTCAGTGGCAACAGTATAATCTGGCTCCAGTAATCCAATCCCCACAACTTCGCTAAGCGTGAGTCCTACCCCAAAAGCAGACGAGGTAGCAACAATATACCGCGGTTGGTTTACACTTTGCCCATCTCCATGAAATTGGGCGATTGCCTCGTCGATCTTTTTCTGGCTAAGGAGCTTGTGGATGAAAATAATCTCCTCTGGTGGGATGTGGAGGACATGAACCATCCACTGCTAGTGTTAGAGGACCAGGAAGATTCAAGGGGCTAAAGGTGCTTACAAGATATATGATACGAGCACCAACAAAGAAAAAGGAAGCAAATATCAGCCGGGCGGGCTTGCCTTCACCATCGATCTTTTCGGCCCACTCATCAATTTTTCCCTTGATTCTCTTTAACTTTCCAGAGGACTCCGCGATCTCTTTGATATGCCGGCGATAAGGTTCATTCATGCCAACCCAACCTCCTTTCTTCTCATTCCACTCAGTCTCAGTGAACCTTAAAGGCTCACCATCGTCCTGCATAATATCCATCAGGTACGGGAAACTTGCAAATAGGCGAGAGCGATAATGGAAAGTAACACCTTCGCGGGCCAACGGGGTATAACCGGAGGCACTGCCATGACGTGTAACATAAGCAGTCCGGCGAGCAGTTTCCCGCACCGAGTACTCCCGATCTTCCTGCTCTTTATGTTGACCTAGGCGGGTGTTCCATTCCGCACTATGCTCACAAGCCACCTCCGAATATAAGTTGGGCGGTAAGATCACGACCGGGCCTGTGCCAAGGAAGTTTGAAGCTGGGGTAAAACGAAGAGTGGTTTCCTCGATCACAGGTCGAAGTTTGGCAATCACGTTTATGCTGATTTGCTGGTTGGCGGTCCCGTCCTTAACAGCCCGGTTCCACTTCTCCCCCAGATGGGTAAGCTCATTGCCGCAATATTTACGCAGGACGTGATGATTATTCCAAGCTGGCCGAACCATGCGTTGTAGGTACGCAGCGATATCATGAGGTCCGCTAGTGATTAAGGTCCCGCTCATAACATTAAGAGTCAGATTCTTGTTCTGCGGAAGTTTAAAGAAGGGGTCATCGAGCAAAGTGAGTGTTTTGGAGGTAGCAAGTCGCTCTTTATGGGCTTCATCCCTCCACATACTCGAGATCACGATTGGGAAATATAGGATATTAACATATTTTGGGCGCGGCTTCGTGACATACCAATCACCGTTAGACTTTTGCTTGCGCTCACCCTCCGGCGTCCATTCAACTCTCTTTGTTAACCGAAACTTCTGAAGGACCTGGGTATGGAAAGAATTCGAGGTGGTTACAACAATAACACTGCTATTTTGGGACATTGGTTTGCAGTGTGGTGGTGTTTCCGTGTCTTTGGGGTCCCCCAAGTCCGAGTAAGCCAACATATCAGCTTTACTATCGCTTAGTTGATTACCATCGGCGGCTCGTGCATTAGTATGGCCCAGCACCAGCTTCATGTTAAGTGGATTCTCTTGATAGCACGCCTTCCATTCCTTGCACCAGGTCTCTAGAAGGCCCAACGGAGAAAGAATACAGTGAACTCCAAATCTTGGTTTTATACGATAGGTAATACTCGACTTGGCACACGGGCAGTCAAAACCGAATTTCGAGAACATCTCCTCGTTACTAGGGCAAGTGACACCGGGCTCTTGGATATTCGGAAGGTGGGAGCTGGAAGAGGAGCGAATCTCCTTGTACATTAGGTTGAAGATATGTTGAATATGACAGGATGCAATTGCGATGGTAGTCTTACCGATTCCCATCGCATGCGCATGGAAACAAGAACGAACTGGCGAATTCCACATAAACAAACCCTGGATAACACTGTGAGCTTGACACGGAAGGAGCTTGCGACCAAAACCGGGAACCTTGACACAGAATTCGGATTGTGTTCGATTTACCGGGTGATGCAAAAAGGCGCATGTTTCCTTCCAGGTTTCTTTGCTGAGCCGTTCAAGAACATTGCTCTCCAGATTTGCTTGTAACCTGGTAAATTAGTGTTAAGGTATATTATCCAGCCATATATAACAAGTACCTACTGTTGATTAATTAACTCAGCCGCTAGAGCGGCTGCTTCATCCTGGCGTAAGCGAAAGTCATCGTTGCTCTCGCCTTCCAGCTGCTGATCTGGAGGCTGGATTTCTGTCTGTAAAAATTCTTTCTGGAAATCAAGGGGGTGGCCTTGACCTTCTTCTTTCTCAGCCGTGGGACGTACGACAGGCGTGTCCGAAGTGAACCCTGCCGTAGGGGTGTCTGGCGTCGGGGTTTCTGGCGTTGACGAGACAGGAGACTGTGCATCTTGAGATTCAGATATATTATCTGAGTCGAGGTTTATTATTTCCGACAAGGGCGGTTTGGAAGGGAGCGATTTCCGGGGAGGTGACCTTGATGACTCTCGAGAATCAGGGGCATTGGGCTCAAGGTGAGGTGACCTTGCTGACTGTCGAGAATCAGGCGTATTGTGCTCAAGGTGAGGTGACATTGATGAATCTTGAGAATCAGGCACATCGTATTCGAGGTGAGGTGGTTCAAGCGGCCGTATGGTCATGGAGTCTCCACTTACCGGATCAGGAGAATCATCAAGATCCTAGATAGGCTTAAATACGATATTTTGGTTAGCCTGGCTGAGGACTTACGATTATGGAGGGTAATGCTCGGGTTCGGGGTCTGAAGGGAGAGTCTAAGGGCTTGGGCGAGAAAAGGTATAACATGAAAGGCATTGCGGGTCTCCTGAGTGTAGTGTAGTTGTGCATTATGGCAATAGCATTTTGAAATGTAGCTTCATCCTTTATAATGCCCCAACGCGAGGGATTATCGGGTCGGCCAGGAAACTGTTCGTAGCCCATCTCATCCTTTTCCACATCAAAGTCTACGAGACCTAGAAAGGAAAGATGGACCCGAAATTTTTCAAATGACAGGTGACACGGCAGTAGTTGATTGGTGTCCAATGATCCAAATTGTGGTGTCAACAATGGAGGGGCGATAAATCGTATAGACTTCACTGGGTCGTCTATAAGAGTTTGTTGAGGTCCCCTAATCTCGACATAGAATATTAGATCGGCTAGCCTGGCCGATGTTTGTAGCTCGTGACCTAAATACCAAAAGGTTAGGGTTACGATATCGGTATATTGGGGAAAACCGGGGTAACAGACCTTCCATATTGCTTATAATAATAACAATAGCGAGGAAAAATAAACTGATGGAAAACTAGGAAAACATATATTAATAGGCGCAATCAAACTTAAATTAGGTACAGCGAGAAGTAAAAAAATTGCCCAAGGAGGGGTGGGAGTTTTGTGTGAAAGGCACAAACACGATATAGGTTCTCGAGCAGAAAAATACCAAACACACAAGGTTAATTTTGTATTTTTACAAAGGATAAGATAGAGAATAAAAGAAAATGCCGGGCCTATTAAATAAATGCGCGTACTTACTATGGCGAGTTGTACCAATTGAAAGGAAAGTGGTAGGCTGTGATAGGAATCACACGTCTCTTATTCTTAAAAACATGCAAACGGGCCGGAAGTGGTTAGTTTCGTGTCACGCGGTGCAACCTTCGCTTCAACCAAACCGCCCTCCCCCAATGAATTATTACATTAATTATAAATCAGAAAACTACTAAAAAGAGTATCTTACGATAAAATATGATTCGGAACAGTCTGTCGTAGAAGCATTAAGAAAAGGAAGAGTAGGTTAGTCACCTTAGCTTTTCTTAAACTACCACTCACCTGTAATAGGCCAATAGAATATAGTATAAAAAGGTATATTTTCCTACTGACATAATATATTACATAAATATCGTAGAGAAGGTACCATGATACAAAGAAGAGATTCTGAGGACTTTTAGCCTAATATATAAATAAATAGCAATTGGGGTGGCATTTTAGGGAATTTTGACATAAGAAATAAATACCAGCTTGGGCGACAGTTAGAAAACATTTTGTGTGGTGTATAGTTGGCACTTTCGTTGGCACTTTCAAAGGAAGTGCGGGGGACGGTTTCAGTGGCACTTCGTGGGCGTTTTACGTAATATGTAAGTGACAGTTTCAGTGGTACTTTCAATGGCATTTTCAATGGCAGCTTGGGGACGGTTTTAGGGGCATTTTGTGGACGTTTTACGTAATATGTAAATGTCAGTTTTGATCGTAGGTTTAATGACACTTTCAATAGCAATTTGGGGGATGGTTTCAGTGGCATATGTGGACTTTTGCGTAATATAGAAATGATAGTTTTGATGGCATTATCAATAACCTTCTTAACAGTAGGTTTGATGCCAATTTCAGTGGCATTTTAAGTCTCCTCACGTGATACATGAGTGATACTTTGAGCGACATTCCGATAACTCTTCCGTGGTGCATAGGTTGCATCCGAGTTCTCATTTGAAAATTCTCGCCTGGTCTATAAATGTGATTTTTGGGCTACATCGTGGGAATATAATATAAGTTATGGCTGGGGTGGCATGCAAAGGACTTTTTATTAAGATGGATGAAGATAATTTATCTAGGAAGAATAACAACTAAGGGGCTAGCAATGGTACGAGTTTCATATAAGGGTCGGATGTTCAACTCGTTCTGGCGTATATACAGAATATGCTATGAACAACGAATAAATTACACAACGCTTCTTTATTAATTGGGATTGGGGGGGGATTAAATTAATGCTATCTTAAGACGTAGCCATGTTATAATCAGGTATAGCTAAGTTAAGGTATTTATAGAAGGCTTGGTATTTTTTTCGTGAACTTATAAACACAGTGCCGAGTCTCAGGAAGCAGCATGGTTATCCCACCAAAGCATTATGCGGTTTCTACACTGCATTAAATAAAGAAAAGCAAGATATGCCTAATTTATTAAATAATATGAAAAGGCGGGCAGTGGGTAGTTTATAACAAGGGAAGAAAGCTTGTCAGGCGTGATTCTTATCACTCGGCTTTTTGTCTCAAATGCAAACGGAGTGACCCAAAGTGGTTAGTTCTGTGTTACGCGAAGCTACCCTCAAAACATTCAAACCGCCCCCCCCCAAAACTTCACTTCTTGATATTACTCACAAGCTATATTGATCTAGCAAGGAGGAGCATACGAACATCCATAATCCATCAAAGTTTGTTTCCGAGGATTCAGAATACCTAGGAGAATCACACGCCTTGAATCTTCCAAATATTACATTGGACTGTAGGATATATCAAACAGCTCCCGCAAATGTCCGTGGGAATTAACTAACGTGACTTTTGTTTAGATCAAATCAAGAGCTGAACTGTACTGTATTAGATTAAAGTACCGTTACGGCGCGCATCCTGATCGGAAACCCCCTAGTTATGGCGCTGGCATTCCCTTCCGACAATGTCGAGGCGGCCAAAGCATGGCTGAACGACGAAATGAATAGATTGTTTGCTGGGTACTACTATAAAAAAGCATGGATTGGAAAGGATTGGGAGTCGTTGGAAGATATGATGAAGCAGGTAACAGGTCTTAAAAATGTTGTATACCTGATCAAGTCGGAGGCGGCAGGCGTACTTGAACAAACAGAGACACGGCAACATCTGAAAAATGACCAACGTGAAGATATCATACGAAAGGCAACGGCTACTATCATGACCCAAATGACAACATCGTGGAAGGATAATTCCGAAGTGTGGATCGAAAGAGCTGTAGACACGTTTCTGCCCAGGGCAGTTGCACTGTCTAAGAAGAGTAGTGGGAAAAAGAAGAACGAGAATAAATCGAGACCTGGCGTGCACCCAGAACTGACACAACAACCGAGCCAGGATACCACTATAAGGAAGCGGCCGGCGGACAATACCGAAGGGCGAGAACCTCGGGGGAAACGGGTGCGGGCGAATAGCGAGGGACTGGTAGAGATGCAGCCTGGGTGTGCTTTGCTTCTGGTGAACCGGAATATTGACATAGAGTACCAGCCACTTCCACCAGAGGCCGAAAACTTGCATATTATAATAGGGATATCGGCTATTATCGCGAAGAAATATTGTACGAGGACAATGGAGGAAATTAGATCGGATCACTTAGATTTTAACAAGTTCCAAAACATTGTCAGCAGTCAGGAACCGGATATCAATTTCAACCAATCTACCTACGAATGGTCTATAGCCTCCCAACCGTATTGCAGTCCAAACAGCGAGTCATTTGAAACTGGGGTGGGACTTGGGGTCATGGATTTAGAAAAGGAAAGGTCAGGGAGAGATATACAGATTACCCTCAAGGCAGTTGAGGATTAAGGTTCATGTACGGGAGCATAATATATGTGAGGTTGACAATAGTTCAATGGAGGTGTGTTATTAAAACCGTTAAGATTGCCAATTTTGCTACAGTTGATATGGCGGCAGCAAAACAGACACATAGAGACCTCATCCTTAGTGAAGCAGCCCTGCTATTCAAGCGCATACTTGATTACAACGATTGATTACTTTGGGGCACTTACGATGTCCCAATTTGGTTTTATAATGAATCTAAGGAGTGGGATTCCAAAGTTTGTGTCGACAATAGCGCTGACGACTTTAACACCTTTTCGGCCAGTATAAGAAAGAGAGCTTTTGCAAATGGTTCTTCAACTACGGATGGCCATTAGAATAACTACACGGTCGCTCCGGATCACATGCACCGAGACACTTGACATGACACCTGATTTTCCATGGACGTTTCTAGTGAAATGCACGGCAAGATACCTATTACACCAGTGCTAGGTACACAGATGCAGCTCGTTTTAAACCAAAAGCGTCAAGCACCCCTCGAACCCAAGGAGCTGGGAAATAAGCGAACCCCGCATTCGCTTAGAAGGAGGTTACATACCTAGGTAGGTACGCCTATTCCGCTTGGCGCTTCGCTAAAGAAAAAAGGGATGGTGGACTTTCTGGGAAGAACCATTAGTACAAGTATATTTGAGGGGGAGAGGGAAAATAATAAATATATTATAGGTAGGCTGGAACTGAGGACGTGAAGTCCTCGTGAGAAAACAGGAGTATTTATTCTCTTCTCCAAAGCCAATTAAACTATGCCAAGAAACGCCCTAGGAAAACAACATCTGGAATACAAAAGCAAAAGGAGGGCTCTAATCCGCCTAAGTTTCTAGTAACAAGTAGCTACTAGTAAGAAAAAACAGATGAGGCACTTGTATATAATCTGTTACCCAGATAATGACAAGATAGGTAGATGCACAGCAACACCTTATAGAACACCACTTAAAACAGACTCATTAACACATGTATCAGAATTGGTTTGGCTTTATTACAATATATATATTCCTTGATTTCAACCTGAACGTTAGCAAGGCAGAGGGGAAAAACCAGGGTGATATCGCTGAATTACGGAAAGATAGAAGTCGTATGTTAAAAGAGGATTATATTGAAGAAAGGCAAGAAAATGAACCTAATCTGGCTAAACAGACCAAGTCGCCTTCACCCGTTGACGTATTCCCGTTATATATTTGTCCCAAGCCAGCATGTCGTAGATGGGGGCGGTGCGTTGGTGGTCGTGAAACCGGATATTTTCCCCCCGTGCATAGCTAATGAGGTTATGCGGATAGATTCAGGCATGGAGGGAACAAAAGTGAGGATTGGTGTATGCCAAGTAGGGCCGGCAGGGTTGGCCTGGGATGCCTGCTCGGTGAACAAGAGATGGATATGAAGGAGTTGGAGCTTAACTTCATCAATAGTGGTTTGAGTAAGAATTGTCGTCAAATGCTTGAGTACCAAATCCTTGAACTCGGGCGAAAAGCTAGACTCTATGGGTTGAGGAATAGTAGGCGGATCGAGGTCAATGACACACCAACCAAGTTTAATAGCGTCAATAATTTCCTGAATGATTATATCCATGACTATGCAGGTTAGCAGGGGTAAAGCAGATGGATTGGGCAGGGGATATGTACCACCCTTGAATTCTAGGTACGGGTCAGCCATAGGCGAAAGACTGCGCGCGATCGGCTCGTGGTCCGAGAGGCTATTATCTCTATTTAAAAGGTCATTTGTGAATTGGTCGAGATGAGAAGACGTTGGGGATTAAAAATCACAAAAGTAAGTATGATGCGGAAATGGACAAAACAACAGCATGAGTAGAAGGACATACCTGGGGCGTAGCCATAAGAGGGATGGCCTGAATGATTTCCGGAGTAGTTTTCGTAGCAGAATCGGAGTGCTAAAAATAATGCACATAAGCCAAGGGAATTCATACCGTCTGGGGGTGCTTGTAAACTAACATGGGGATTATGATTACGATCGTGCGGTGTGGGTGGTGCTGATAAACTTTGCACACGACACTGATCATGGTATTTTAAAGAGATATAATAAGCAAAAAAGTCGTCAATTTTATGCTCAGCCGGCTCGGCATGAGACGCGGCGAACGATGGCGGGTTCATAGTGAACTGGAAAACTGGTTAGTGAGGAAAGCAGAACCTACCAGTGGAAATAAATCTTGGAGAATGCAATAGGGGTCTGAAGGAAACATGAGAAGGAGAACTTACGGAGACGACGACGTAGCTAATTCCTAGCTATTGAGGAGGGAAGAACCGTGACAGCGATTCCGAAAGTGACAGTAGAATAGCTGCAACGAGAAATGTGGTACGGGGAGGTGTTAATCTGCTTATGAGAGCTGATGGGAGGGAGAAAGTGATGTGCAGAATGGTATGATTTGAAAGTTGACAAGATACTGGGGTTGTTTCGAGATTAAGGAGTTTAGAACGAGGTCAAATATTATGGAAGAAAGGCTCAAGGAGAATTGGAGCGGAATGCCCCACCATTGACGGGATGAGTCATGTAAGACAGGAAAGACGAGGTCGAAAAGGATGTCAAGTGATATTGGGGATATTTTGTCTCTCAGATCTTTTCCTGAATTAACGATAATCAAAGCAATGAAAAGCAACGGAGGATTTTGCATGGCGGGCGACAATTTCGATAATTTCCTTGGAGAAATCTGTTTTATGGATATTTAAATAGTGACTCATGAAGTTGTTACCACAACAAGCCTGGTAATGGCTAAACGGTAATAAATTCAATACGAAAAGCGGTTAACTTAACAGCTACTGCCAACTGAGCCAAAATATGCAACTGAAGCTGACATAGCACTAGATAAAAGCAAAATTACAAGGGTGCAACAGATACGATATTGACAAATACATGTACTTGTCTGCTTGAAAAGGGGTTCCGAGTCCACGTTAAGAGCGGTGTTGAAATCCTTGTTGATATCTACGGGCCGTAAAGAAAATTCCGGTACTATCCTGTTCGTAGTATATACACTGCAGGTATCCTGAGCTTGATTCTTCTTATACGCAGTAATCAAACCGGGGGGCTTGTTTCATGAGGTGTCCAAAATCATTAGGAGGATGGGATTCAGCGTATCGACAAGCAGGAACTCAGTGACAAGCAGGTATGAACTTCTCTCATTAGAAGTCATCGTTCTGGAAATTATCTGCAAGGCCATGACGTATAATCCTCCATTGACTTTCATGTGTTTTCGGCCATTCTAGATGGTAGGTTGACTCCGTTGCACTTCTCTATCATCTTGTGATGATATCCAAGACCTTCAAAGGAACCTCTGAGGTTCTGACAGATCTCTTCGAAGGTGCATTTTGACAATCCTGAGTTGTAGAAGTGATCCGGGACGATACTCTTAAGCATGGCTGGGAAATATATTGCGTACGGCTTAGAAGGAAAGCAATAACAACTCACACAAAACATGGTTCTGAAGATTTAGCATTATAATTGGTAAAGAAGAAGATTAGGAGGGATAGCATATTCTATATTTATATTAAATCCTATGTCAACTTCTATTGTATCACCAACCAGGAAGAATTAGCTTGTCGGTAATATCGATTCCGTGATACTCCTGTTGCTGACTACATTCGTTAACACGCATTGTGTCAGCGCTAATGCTTTTTGATAAGAAGTTATGCTACAGACACATTAATACATACAACATACGAAACATGAAAACTTTGGCCATGGCCCTATGGGAGAAGTCACAATAAGTTCAATGAAGATATGGGAGAGGCGCGGCTGGAAACCCTGGTGGTTTAATTCCTAGATAATAAAACCCATGCGAAAATGACCGAATGCCCCCTACCGCTCTGGCTCCTAACCCCCACCCATTGCAACAAGTAGGACAAGGAAGCAGTATGCCATACTAAGGGTAAATTAGTAACCGGAAAACAGGAAAACAATGAGTTGCGGCTAATACCTTTATCCTTCGTCGGTGTCGTAATAGTCCTGGGATGGAGACTTCATTCTACGGGCGGTTTCCTTAGATGTGCGAACTGGCAAACTCCGAATATTGTCAATCACCTCCTCAGTACCGTCTCTCATTCCGCGAATGATATCAGTGGAGCTTTCCAAGAAAGTTTTGACATTGTGGATGTTGGCGTAGTCAACTGAGAGGCCGGCATTCAAGATCTGAACGAATGTAATGGTAAATTTAAGTTGGTCCGCCGGGTCTGGGAAAATTCGGGGGCAAAAGTCCTCCAGGAACATTTTCATGAGTTGAACAGCCTCCGCCTTTTGCTCGTCTGTTGCTGGCATTGCAGGCGAGTAGTTGAGGCAAGTGTGGATGTAAGACTTTGAGACCTGGTTAGCATCCAACCACAATTGGTAACAAGGTCAAAAGATAAATGGGATGAAAGAGAGTGAAGGAGCAGGCATGGAGAATACTGACCTGGATCGGAAGATCAACAGAATAGCGTAAACAGTGATGCTGTGGGAGGCCTGCAAAATGTTGATATGACAAGTGTTGAATGTTGGAGGACTTTGGAGGTTGTATGAAGTTGAGGAAGATTGGGTGCTGCAGCCATAATTTATAATAAACAGTCGCGGAGTGAATAGGGTCTTAATATGTAGAAGCGAGGCTGCAACTCTCACACTTTTCGACTTTCCTTTAATAACTCCCAACTCCCACTCTCTGTCCTTGCTGGTTTCTCTCCAGAACACTAAAGGCTAACAAGTTTCCAATGACAACGCTTCAATTTCTTCACGAGCTTTGGGTGTTTTCATCAGCGACGGCATCATCCTCTTGCTCCTGTCATCCCCATCTAGCCACCCATTTTGTTTATAAGACTCTACCCAAGTCCAAGGTACCTGATTTTCCAGTCGTCATTTGTTGGTACTTTGTGCTAACCTTAGTTCTAGAGCGCCATATCCAGATCTCTCTTGCCCCTCAACCATACCCATCATGTCAACATCCTCTCCAAAAGGCAAATTGCTTTACCGGGATCCTTCACTCTTTATTAGAGTCATTTGCACCTACAGGTACTCAGACGACATCGAGATGTGTTTCCTATAGCTTACACAAACGAGGGTTTATATTGAGTCGCTTATTCAGGCTGTTATACCTATACATCCTCCTCCAGAGATCTTGGCACAACTTCGCTCATGGCTTGGAGCCATGTATTATACAAATGACCACCTTGGATATCTTCAAGCCAAGAACAGGTCGCGCGTTCCAACCCTCATGTTTAACATGAACGAATTATGTGATCTGCATCTGAGTCCTACTCTGACATCCATTCGCTCCATGGTCTCGCCCTATTTATTGACCTCATTTGTAAACATAACTTTCATGATAATGTCACGAAAACCATTCCTTGGGTTACGTCTCTCAATATATAAAAATAAAAAGAGGTGTTATGTACCTGCTAACTAATACATGCCCAACTTAACCACAACACCCCTTTTTAAGCGAGATGTTAAGAATGGCAATACTAGATTGCCAGCAAATAAATAAGCAAAGAAATACATTACACAAAGGAAGGTGTGCGTGTCCTGCAGCCGTTATAAATAATGCTAGGCGGACTCTGGAACTTTTACTAATGGTTTGGTGTAGCAAATGGCACCGAAGTCTATGTGTAGTACGTGCGGTAGGAAAATATCGAGAGCGTAACGGGATTTTGAAGAGAAAGCGCTGACGCGCGGATCATCATCATTCTAACCCGCATAAAAGCGTTACGCCAAACCTGCACCTAAATTAAAGTTTATTCTGGTGGTCAAACCTGCAGACCATCTTCACTTATTGGTATACGAGGAATGGAATATAAAACTATGACGCGCTGGCCGTCAACACTACAACACGCGACAAAATGTTACGTGAACCTGTGTGAATATATTCTTAAAAGGCCCACAAGGTCACTATCTCGCTTCCAAATTGGGTAAGGGCGTAACGGAATTTTGACGTTGAAAATACTGATGTGGTGGGCATCAGCAGTTTAACCTATATAAAAATGTTACATAAACAAGGATAGGCCGAACCTCGAAATCATCAGGCGTAGTACTCAACGCACCCAAAAAACCTACTATTCGGTACAAACATGGTAGTGTCACCTAGAAGTCGAATGAGGAGAATGCGGGAGAAGAAAAACGAAGAGAAGCAAGTATTCCAGCCAACACCAGCAACAACAGCTACTAACTCCTGACCAGAATACGTGAGGCGGTGGCTATTAAGACTGCGAGAAGAAAAGAAAGAAACGCCAAAAATTCAAGAGCATATCGTCAACGAGAACGAACAAAGCAGGCAAGCGCCTTAGAGATAAAGAAATTGGAATCCAAAATACAGACCACTGAATCGGAATTGCAGACTGCGACGGCAGAGCAAACCCAACTGTTTCATGATCCTCGCAGGCATAAATTATTCAAAAGCTATAACCGGTGGGATAAAGAAAACCCAGGATCACACATAGGCCCATGGGGGGAATTTACACAGCAGCTATTTCAAGTGAGTAGACCAGCAGAGCCGGGAAAGGACTACCTTTTACAAACCGAGGTGGAGAACCATGACTTCTTCCAGCGGCAGGAAAGCTTCATTCCAATCGTGATAAGAGACGCATCGTTCGCAAGATGTCGCCCACAGACGGACACGAAAACCTTCATAGGCGAGCTACGAGCAGCCCAAAATATGGAGATTGACGTACAAATCCTCGGCCTCCCAAGCATCAACAACCCTACGGAAAGACTCTCTGTAGCAGATGCACTAGATCTTTGGTCAAAATGTGAGGATGAAGACGGGCCACCAATCAATTTCTTGAATCTGAAAGATGACTCTCATGGACCATGGCCGCGTGGGATGTCTAGAGACGAAAATGCGATCTTGACCAAGTGTTTATCCAGAGCAGATTCGCTACGTGTAGGGGACATAACTTTGGGGAAGGCAATCAAGGGGACGCTGATAACGGATGTGCGATCCTGTGTTCAATTCAAAATATTGGCACAAAGAGGAGCAGTCAGTGGGTGGCACATGGATAATATGGGGGTGATCACATGGGTATCATTATATAACAACACACCGGACCCCGCGACACCAACTCATGGAGTGGTCAAATATTGGGTATATATACCAATGCATGTGCATAGCAAGGAAATGCAACAAGAGATACTTGTCGAATTTGCACGAGACGGCTCGAGATTTGTTGCCCGCCCTGAACACAAGGCAAGGGTCCTTTCACTAGTCGCAGGGGACACGCTAATCATGCCGCCGGGGACAATGCATGCACCTATCTCGCTGACAAGTTGTCTCTTTCGTGGCGGCATGGCATGGAGAACTACGATGATGGGCGAGAGCCTGAAAACTTGGAAATACTTAGTTCAACACCCAGATTGCACCAACGAGTTTCTCCCACATCAATCCCGAGAAATCTTGAAGAGTGTGGGAGAACTGGCTAAGGAAGATCCGAAGTTGTTTCATCTGGATTCTTCTAGCTTAAAATTGTTCATGGAAAATTGCAATTATATAGCAGCAAGGTGCGTAGAGTGCAATTGCAAAAGGTCTTGCTCTACAGAGAGATGTCGGTGCTGGAAGGCTGGTCAACCTTGTGGTTCACGATGTCACGTCACAAGTCAGTGCAATAACTAGTAAATATTCTGCACATGAGCACGATATAAATCTTATATATTGGTCGTCCTGAAAAGAAGAGGAAGTTGGAGGACTGGGTGCAGGTGAACTAGAGATTGCGGCGGCAGTTGAATTACGGATCAGTTTGAGAAGTAGACCAGCGGTAGATTGAGAAATAATAATTATGAAAACTGTCAATCTATCTTTCTATTACTCTAGAAGGGTGCTTTTGTTTTAGCGAAGAACTCAACACCGATGTTTAGCTAGCAAACCTTTGCCTCAAACTTCAACCCTATAAAGATATGCGAACTGTATAGGTTGAGGACAAAAATATATACTCGGTATCACCAAATTGTGCAGTACTAATAGCTTCATGTGAGTGACGAAGCTCAAAAAGTGTCTGGATTTGGAAGGAAAATATATCAAGATCTGGTAATAGAGAATCAGAAGGTGGGTTCCAGCCTTGCTAGCAATTGGTAAATCTAAAGTAAAAGTTAGAGAATATTAATAGCCTGAGCAAAAAAGGATAGAAAAGGAAAAGAAAGAGTCTGGAAATCTATGAAAGTGAAATCAAGCTGTCTCAAATCTGAGGACATAGTACCAAAATGAAGATTGTCAAGTAGAAAAGTTCAGGGATTCTACAGCTTGGCGTTCATCGCACTTACCCTCCAGCAACCCAAATAATTGACAGACTAGGCAATGGTGGTAGAGTAATCAAGGAGTAGAGAGTAACTGGAAAGAGGGGGGGAGAAGAAGTGTTGGACTTAAGTCTTTGAATGTAGAAAGTGGATGGTAAGAATAGTGAGACGTTCGGATGAAAGATATATAGTTTAGGATAGAGAAGGTGAGATTGTTAGTCAAAATGTAGAATAATCAAGGTAGGGAGGAAACCGAAGTTCTAAATCTAGAGAATAATAAAGCAAGAGGGTATTGGCTCGAAACAAAAAGAATGAGTATGTGCTGCGGTACTGAGACGCTGTATACATTGGTGTTTTAATAGGTGGATCCAGAGAATGTGTTCTCGGGATCCGCTATGGATAAAAGGCTCTACAGAATTAACATACAGAATATAGTAATGCAGTATTCGGAAGCAAGACAAAGACATGTGACCTATAGGCTGGCTTAGGACCATAAATAGTTACTTATCATGTAAACGGTACTTAGAACGACTTAGTAAGTGGAGGTAACCCGCTCATCGTCTTCATTAGATTATGCGTATGGTTCTGAGACGGGGGAAAAAAGATGGTGGTTTACGTGATACAAGGGAGCATGTGGATAAAATAGAAGGCGGCGACTAGTTATCCTAATATATATAGATATCTGAAAAAAGGATAACTGGTAAACAGTACAAGCGTCTCTATGTTTGGGAGGGATGATTAGCTTGATAGTCCCAATTAGCTTTATATAGTGAAAACAAGGAAAATAAGGATAAATAAGAGAATACCGACCATCAGCTATGACAGAAGGTGTAACGGGGATAAAGTCAATGGATTTTGCGTTGGTAGACATGAAGAAGTACGATAGATAGCTAACACGTAAAAAAGGTGAAACATAAGAAAAATTAGGAATGTGAAAGGTAAAATCAGTAGCAGTTTTGGTGGCAATTTCAATAGTAGGGAGGCTGGGACAGATTGAGTGGCACTTTGATTGGCAGTTTCAATGATAATTTGGGTGACATTTTAGATGAGAGTTTGGATGGCAGTTTCAGTGGCAGTTTCATGGCAGTTTCGGTGGCGGTTTTGGTGGCACTTTCAATAGTAGTGAGGTTGGGACAGATTGAGTGGCACTTTGGATGGCAGTTTCAATGATAATTTGGGTGACATTTTAGATGAGAGTTTGGATGGCAGTTTCAATGATAATTTGGGTGACATTTTAGATAAGAGTTTGGATGGCGGTTTCAGTGGCAGTTTCATGGCAGTTTCGGTGGCGGTTTTGGTGGCACTTTCAATAGTAGTGAGGTTGGGACAGATTGAGTGGCACTTTGGATGGCAGTTCAATGATAATTTGGGTGACATTTTAGATGAGAGTTTGGATGGCACTTTCGGTGGCAGTTTGGGTAGCACTTTTAATAGAAACTCACGAGAAGTAAAACAATAGAACTAAAAGTTGATCATGAAGATTGATAGATAATAAGAGGGATGTATGTAAAACTTGGGTCAGACCCATTAAAGCATTTACAAAAGGATAATTAAAGGGGTAATCAATAAAAATAAAGAAAATGAAATGGATGGGAAACAGAGTTGAATATTGATTATGCTACGACCAGGCGCCCAATCTATGTAGGCCAGGAGACGTTCATTTAATGCCATCCGCTCTATAGTGTGCCAGTGATTTGAAAATTATGAACCGCCTGATAATGCAGTAGTGGATCTGATTTCCGGAAAAGAGAATTTGTGAGACCTGGAACTATAAGAAGTATGTTAGCATAAACTGGTCCAGCTTGGATACAAGAGCGCAGGGAAAATATAAAGCGAAGGATACCTTCGGACTTGGTTATAGACTAGAATGTTCATATCAGAATTCCCATGGCTCGTATGTACCGCGATTACAAATCTGAGGAAATTAGCAGGAGTTAAAACCCTTTGCAGGAAAAATGTCATACCTAAATCATCATGTGGAAGGCCAGTAACTAATGGCGGGGAAACAAGTTAACATCCGCTGCTTCGTGGTCCAAAGTCTGACATAGTTGATCAAAAGTAAGGCGAAGAATGGTTATTAAGCCATCTAGGTAAGAACTGCAAATGGCACGTCGTAATGGTTCGCCGTGGTGATTGGTCGTAATCGCAAGGTGCTGTGCGAAGCGAACCTGAAGTTCATCATGGAGCCATCGGAGGCGAACCAACCTATCGTTCTGAGGAAGTAACAAATAGCCGAGGGATATGACAAACGAGGCATGCTGTACTCCTCGTGAGAACGCGTCAACGGTTGGATTGTACGCCATAGCGAATGCTTAGAGAGACGATGTAATGGCAGGTACGGTTGGGACAAGGTTTGATTGTTTGGCCGCGATATTTGAGGAAAAGGACTAGAATATCGAATCTGGTGCGATGATAATAAATAATTATGCGGACTTCGTCTTTTCTGCCAGAGACTGAAACTTAGAATTGAGCAAATTCACTGCTATGGATAGAAGTAAATATGCGAACGCGGAATGGTGAAACTTGGCTGCCGAATATGACATTGTATGTATGCAAAAGCAAACGTGCATGGGGAATAGGCGGGCCACTTAGTTGAATGATTTGATGGCGAAAGTTGAAGGTATGAAATATTCCTTGAGTATTGTGGCGATCACTTATGATCGTACTAGAATCTAGGACCTGGCTTTGCTTTGTGCTGTGCAGGAGCAAACAAACAACCAATGTTGACGAGAGCGGTTACTAATTGCGAGTTAGAACCTGTATCTGAGAGGATTGTTGAGGAAGTAAAGCTGAGCATCAGGATTCAATCATGAGATGTGACAAGGAGGCGGAAAGGCGAACCGATTTTCGAATCTAGGGTGGAAAATGAATACGATAGGTGGGCCTAGCGAATCGACAGTGAATTCTTCACCCTAGAATAGCAATGGCAAAGCCCAGTGCTAGGTCTGATATAGAAAAGCGATTTAAACCCTCTTTCTGAAAGTGCAAGAATTGAGATTGAATCGTGAAAGTGAGAGAGGGACGGCGAAGCTTGAAAATATACAGTGGAGGCAAAATGAGTCTCTTTGAATACATGTTGATAAGGTCAAGAGACTTGCAGATCATATGATGGGTCCGTCAGAGAAGGCAGCAGCGAAGCTAGCCGTGGCAGGAAACGACTGTACTTGGTACGCAGAGTACAAGTCTACCTGGGAGGTAAATGTTCATACCGAATCCGAAGGATGTCGCTGACGGTCAAAAGCTTCAGAGGAAGGCCAAAGGGGTGGCGAGCAGTGCACATCAAGCAATCCTGCTGCGAACCCCACAGCCATCCTCTAGAATCAACAAGGGCGTATATGGAACAGAAGGCACCGCCAGTCAAGAACTTCAGGGGCGGGTGACAGAGTCACCAGCGAGGATGAGGTCTGCATTGCTGCTCAGACTATGTTATTTACCCCATAGCTTCTTATCTGACGACCAAAGACTCCGATAGCACCCTTCCATTCGTCGCGCCATCTAATTGCATCCGTCTGGTTTATCACCGAGCACTAGGAAGCCCGACCCGGCTCCCAAGGGAGGAGTTGGAGCATTTGCCACTAGAGGAAGTGGAGGGGACTGCTATCTTCGCCGAGGAGCCTCTCGTGGGAGCGAACATAATAGAGGTTGATAGTGCTTTGGATAGTCGGCACGTGGAGAAGCAAATGCCTTTCGTATGGGGAGGGTAGGACTGGCATGGAGCAGACCCAGAGCGAGGCATGGCGATATTGCAGACCAACAGCTATATGGTAACGGTAAGATGAGTGGTAGACGATACACGCTGACGCTGCTAACCTGTTTCCAGGTAAAATATAAGGAGGGATATCGTTCATAAGTCCCCTCGAATTAATCGTGCTTGTCACCCATCTGACACATGTATCGAGAGCATTGTAAAGAGGAAATGATAGCATGGCATACCCAAACCCAATGTTATATGAAGGAGAGCGGGGTGTTGGCAGCCATAGCATATGGGTATAAGGAGCAGTGGTCGAGAGAAATATCTTAAGAGGAGCGGCGAATACGCAACATCAAGCAATATAAACGACAGATTTCCATTATCCGTATGGCAGGGTCTTCTCACACTGGGTGTGTGACAATTGACCATCCCGTGCAGACTTTGTGCTTCGCAGGTCCGAACAACGAATGCGCGTAAATGTAACTTAACTCGAATTCTCGCAAAAAGTAGGCAGGACCACTGTAACTGGAGTTTGAGGTGAAGCAAAACCGCCCTGTAAACCGCCCCATAAACCGCCCTCGAGTTGGCCAACAGTTCGAGTATGAGGGTACGTGATAAGGTGACATGTAAATGACATGGTGAAGTGAGGTGGAGGTTTTCGGGAAGAATGTGGCATTGACGAAGATGCTGTTCATGAAAATGGCGTTTGGAAGGTATAAAGTTCAACACGGTACATAGCTGAAGGTAGAATACAATTGCGAGCGAAATCGGTATACACGAGAAACGGATATCGATTAATTGTTGATAATTCAATTTGTAAAACCGACGAGCAGAGACATATGGGCAAAGGCTCGCAACGAAATCAAAAGCTAGAAGTATTTCCTTATGAACCAGTCGGTAGGTGGGAGTCTGGATAGCAGATGGCCAAGCCATAAGAAGCTCTCCTCCCATAGACCGAAAGCATTATGGGCAGAGGGACAACACTCGCGAGGAAACAACAGATGAAGAGCGTAGAGCACGTATAGCCTGGGGTCGTTAGAGTCCATATGACAAACACCTGATAGATCGATGGTTGATCTAGAGGCCCGAAAGGGAAGATCAGCGACCTAAAGGCGAGCATGATTTGGAAAGGTATTAAGTTGCGGAATGACGGGCGGGATTAGGACGAGACGGGCCAAACATAAATGACGTTCGAGAATCATCGTAGAATTCAAGATGTCCAATGCCGTGATCCGCGGGGGGAAACATGAGAAGCGCATCCCGAAGGCAGAACCGTGCAGCAATTAAAGCGGTCCATCCATATAAAGGAGGAAGATCTGTAGCACCCATGAACTGGAGGACCTGAACTGCAATCCATTGAGTCCAATGGGGATTGTGACGAGTAATCTGAAAGAGGAACTTGCCGTGAAGCCGCAGGTCAAGGGCCATAACCCATGGACCCCAAAACCCATCACGGACATCACTGCCAGGGGAGACGAGATAAGTGGTATCCCAAGGTTGATATTCCCGACGAGGTTGGTAGCGGAGAGGATTCAAAGCTTCTGGAGCGGGATTAGAGGTGAAATCATAATGACGATCAAGAAACTTCAAGCGATGAAACATTTCAGTAGCGAAGTGAAGATGAACCGCTTCATCCTGGTGGAGAAGTGCTTTGTCAAGGGCCCGGATAATAAGGGGTTCCATGTCGTAGTTTCCTTGACGATACCAACGTGGAAATGATCGATAGACTGGATAAATGGCGGCTTGCCATGGGACAGAGGTCTCCCAGGAATGGGTGGCATTAACATAGGTGGGAGATGGCGGGTGTTCGTTGAGGTGCCACGTCCAGGTATAGTCAATAGACATTTCAGGTGTCATTTCAGGATGTGGGGTCCATAGGTCATTCCAACCGGTAGCCCACGATGCTGGCGCATTGCCTTGTCGAATCCACGAAGCGCACACGATAGGCTCTAGTAAGCACGTCTGGAACATGGCGAGCTTGGTGGCCTGGAAGCGGGCGTGTGCTTCAAAGGATAGCGTGGACTGGAATTGCTTCCAGGCAGGATTCTGGCCATCCGCAAGCCAGCGGAATTCAACCATTTTGCGGTCCCCGACCACGGAACTCCAGATAGAACGAAGGGCCCGTTCCGACGATGGAACAATTACAGAGTCATAACACGAGAAAGCCTCATCGGGATGCTGTGGGGGGGACTCAACGCAGTGGGGGGAGGAGTACGAAGGGGTGCCAGGAAGGACGGATGGCATGTTTTTCCAGTGATCGGGATGAGCCCAATCAGAAGAGGGATTGTCCCGGTGTATGGTCCAAGGGGTGAAATAGGTGGAAGCAGGATCGTCACCCATGGCTGCGAGCTTGTTGTAGGTTTGGAGAAAGAGATAGAATGCCCGAAAGATGGTATTGTTGAATGGGGTTCGGCTGGAATAGCTGGTGTTGAAACGTGAATGGCATGCAAGTGACGTTCCAGGGGGTGGCATGGTGAGGAAATGACGACTATGTGGAGGGTCGTGTTGCAAGAAGAAGTTCGGGATAAGATATAATAGTGTGAGGGAGAAGATTGGATACGGCGAAAGGAGCAGGGAGGGGTTCACCAATGGGTGACTTTGGGTGGCATCGTGAACCAAAACGTCCAAAAGAGCTTCAGCATCGGCAAGGGCCAGTTGGGGACTAATATCGTAAGAAGCAGAAACCGGGGACCAGAGAGGCTCGGTAAAGAGGGAAGATGGCTGGCTAGGAGGGTCGGGAGACGGATACTTGATGAACTCGGGAAACTCGTCGAGCGAAGATTGTGCGGTGTCAACGGACGAGGCCGTAGAAGCAGAGGCATCGCAGTCCAAGAATACATCCGCAGCGTTACGTCGGGAGGGAGGGATATTTTGAATGAGCGCGTTGACGGTTTTCACGGAGAGTGTTTGCGTGGCAAGGTGCGATTTGCGAGCTCGCCGCTTTGCAGCAGGAGTCCCATAACCGGCGGCGTGCTCAACGTCGACGACGCAGGGGTAGGTGTCGGTGTTGCCTGCGGTGTCTGGTACCAGCGGAGATCTGCCATGAATACGTTTGGGGTGAGGAGGCTTCTGTTGAAGCAGCTGCACCAGCGCTTGGTGGGCGGGGTTTGCAAGCAGTTGCGTAGGACCAAGCTCAGCAGCGGGACGTTTGCGTTTCTGGTCAGGAGGGGCGGAACGGCCCAATGCTGGCGGCTGGATGTTGATGCAGCGGGAGGAAAGAACCCCAAGCGGAGGTGCGTCAGATGGAACGGCGCCCGCTGGAGAAGGCGGCGGTGACAACGACAGGTGGGGAGCGGAAGGGTTCGCAGTTTCCTTCAACTTGAGGCGCTGGCGCATTGCATCCTCGATCATGCGCTGGCGTTGGTGCAGGTACGAGGAAGATGGTTTGGGCGGGCTGCTGATATCAGGAACCGAATGGTCATCGGGAAGCGGAACTGCACAGGGCGTTAGAGAAGTTAAACAAAGACAATGGATAGCACGGGTGATAAATGGAGTGGAATGGAGTGGAATCCAACGTACCAGGGAATGGAGACGGCGACGTGGGCTGCGATGCGGGAGGTACCACGACGGTGGCAGGAGAAGAGAGGTTGGTAGGGAAGCGGAACGTCGGCGCGGAGCAGGAGGGAGGGGAGGTTTCCCCTCCTGGTGGATGAGCGGATGGCGCAGGATGGCAAAGGCTGGGAGACATCAGGGCAAAGGAAGGGACGTCGGGAAGCGGGGATGGACGAGGAGCGAACGGCAAAAGATAAAAGGCAATGGCAAAGGCATAGCCAACGCCAGGAGACAGAAGAGAAAGACCTGGAGTTATATACGCATGGCGATGGGCTCTCAACCCAGTGGATGGAAGACACCATGGCCATGCATGCGGCGGTACAATTGCGATGGGGAGCCACCCAGCGCAATTGAACGGGAGGGGAGGGGAGGACGTCTCGACGGACGTCGTCGGGACGGGATCGACGCAGGGGGGGAGGATGGGTTCGGGTGACATTACATACATACATCAAATCAAGCACAAGGGAAGAGGAGTCACGGCAGGCAATATGTTGGATGACGATGAATCAGGCTCCGAAAATGAAATTGAAGGCTATAGGTAGAAATCTAGCGTAGGTCTGGAACAAGAGTATTGAGCTGCATGACCCCCTTATGAGCCGTGAGTAAGACGTGCTGTAGATGAATGACACCACCTTAAACCTGGGACCGCTGGTAAACATCCATGACAGAGGGACCATTGCCGATGCGGTAATAGAGGATGGTGGGATCAAATTTAGCGGGGAACAATAGGTGAAATCGAAGGGCACGAGGATCGTCGAGATTCCCTTCCTCCAAAACTTTCAATGGAACCCAGAAATGATGGTACAAGGCCTGGTAAACAGCAATCAGCTCCTTCAAGTCACCAATGCGGTCACTCATATCCTCCAAGCCCGTGCTTTCAAGTTCTATTTTCTCGAGGAGCATTTGACTGAGACGTTCCTCAGCAAATAAAGCTCCGGCAGCTCCATCAAGCAAAATCATATCCTCATGAAGACTACACTTGCTCAAAAGGTATGACATGCTCGATCGAAACATGGTGTTTTGCCTAATGTCCGATGCGTTTGCGACCTTTGCCCGTGCCGATAGTTCGGAATACATGTCATGTAGTTTTTCATAAATGCGAGACCTCTCCTCAAAAGCCGTAATGTTGACCAAGGCATGCGGATTCTGGGAGAGCACACCAATCTTCTCCTGGAGAACATGTTCCAAAACAGTTTTGGTCCATTTAACACCTGCTTCCGGCGCCAAGTCACAAAGATCCTCGTGGGCGACAATCTTTCCAAGCAACTGATGAACAGGTCCGGAGAAAGTAGGAGGCGGTGATGGGCTAGAATCCATGTTGGACAATGGATCGACACGGTGCTGTTTCGGTAATATGAGATGGCGATGGAGGATCGTAGAACAAGCGCATAAAGTAGGGCGTGGTAGGTATAGAGAGACGAGGTTTTGACGTGACGACCAGCAGCGTAATAACGACAGCTCCTAGATCTATGAATGGGAAAATGTTAGTGTCAATACCAATGGCATTATGCATGGTAGAAGATGAGGGAAACCAGGGTACTTGCAGATTCAGATGCCTTGTTGGACTCCAATTGAGAAGATCGAGGTGTGAAAGGACAAGCCACGAAGGGTTATTTTTGGGACTCAAATGCTGGATGTTGTATTATGATACAAGGTACAGGATAGTGTTGGAAGGTTGAAGTACGCGAATAGAATATATAGTCTATTAGTAGGACACGCGTGGGAAGACGAGAATGCGACGTAAGCGAGAGCTGGAGTGAATAGCGCGTTAACGCAAAAAGTGATCGTAATATATATTCAGAGAGACGAATACGAAGACGTGAGCTCGATGGTTTGGCTATTCACCGAGACGAAATATAGTAAATGGTGCATCAAGAAGTTTTCCGATCACTGATAAGATAGAAAGGTACAGACAGCGGGTGCCGATCGAGAAATATAGTAATATATCGGTGCGATAACAGTACTTAAGTGAGATAATATAAATAGAAAATAGAATGTATGGATGGTGTTTGGGGCGAAAGAAAAAAATTCACAAATTGAATCTAATAGCAAGAGAACTTCCTGGCAAGCTATGCACAATATAGCAAAGTAGAAGGAAGTTGCTGACATAGCGAGTATCTTAAAATAAGAGTTACTTATTTCCTAGGAACGAAAGAATGATTGGAGTTCAACATGACTGAAGCAGTAGAATGATATAAAATTAGATGCGAGTATGCACATGTAGCCAATAATAGTGGTAATAGGAAGTGAGTGGTACAAGTGCATATCCAGGAATACGTGGCAATCACGATAGAAGCAGAGCTTACAAATAGAGAAGCAGTTCGATTGATGATTGAAAGGGCCATGTGTTAATTGTAGAATGCTATGAACTTGCCAAAAGTAGGTCTACCACAAGCCAGCTTCCTTGAACCCTGGACATATCAACGAAGCAACATACCAAGTTAGGGCTGCGAAGGAGGCAAACCCAGGTGACAACAAGCCTCCTTCATCCAGTCTTCTTCAGTCTTGAGGGTGCTGTTAGGGACATCGTTGATAAAGAGCTTCGCGGTAATCACAGCATCTGGTAACTCGCGAGTAGCTGGGTCACCAGGGTAAAGGACCTGCGACTGTTTGAGGTAAAATGATTGGAGGCGGTAAACCTGCCGAGCAATGATAGAGAAGGCTGGTTTGGTTGGGCAGCGTAGGTCGGCTTCAAGCTGGCGTAAGGTTTGCTTGGTAGGCTTTTCATTGATGGTTTCGGAAATGGCAGAATTTTCTTTGTCGTACACCTTAGAGTCGAAAGTGATCATCTTATAATTGCGTTTACGTAGTAGAATAGCCCAGCCGAGGCGCCACTGAAGAACGAGGTCAATGAGAGGGTAATCCTTGGACGAGAGATCTAGAGCCGGGTTAGTAAGAAAGGAAGGAAGAGAGGGAGGGGTATAATACCAGCTAATAAGTTACATGAAAGGACGTTAAGGCCCGTAAATTCCGTTAACAGAGCCACAAGACAGGTAGTTAGACGACTGCTGGGTTCCGAGTCGCTGAGTGCTGGGAAACAAATCGTCTCCCACACGTGAGAGCGAACAGCAAAACACATGAGAAAAGCGTTACGGGAATGGGCGAATCTGTTAAGGGATTCGCGAAGCGTGTGCAGCAGTGGTGCTGTTTCGCTGTCATACTTGGCAAGGGAGATAAGAGAACGTAAGGGGCCTGCAGACTGCTCTCCAACGCTTTGCTGAAGATTGTGGACGGCTTTTTCAAGCGACGTGGTTTGCTTTTCAAGGTACGTAATTCGTGAGGCTTGTTGTTGAGTGGTAGTTAGAAGGGTCTCTATTTGCTCCTGCTGCTGCCCAGAGAAGGTTTGAAGATCACAGAGCGTCCTGTTGATACAAGCGATTTCTACCTGGTGTGTTTTCGACTGTTGCTCAAAGCGTCCACGTAACTCATCATTCTCTTCTTTGTTTTCCTTCTGCTGGTCCCGGAGAGAAGCGATCACGTTCCAAACCTCGTTATCATTATCGGCTGCAGGGGGCACCTGTGTCGTGAGCACCATGGGTCGAACAGGTAAACTGTCATGGCGAGAGAGCCCAACATTAGACGTGGCCTGCGCGGCTGGTGCATGGGAAAGGATGCGGGGAGCGGACGATGAGGAATGACGTTGGCGTGAGGATAGGCGACTCATTGAATCTGAAGTGCCATGAGATTTGGAAGTAGAAGCATTAGCTATCGAGGAAGATGACGGGATAGTCGATGATGCTGTGAGTGCAGGTGTCAACTTCTCTAAGCCAACCGAGAGATTTCTAGGATCAGACGAAGGGAAATGCTTGGGAACAGCGGGAGTTAGAGGTGACGATTGAGGGCGGGGGCCGGGCAAAGTGCGGACCATCGGTGGCTGACGGGAAGCTGGGGCAGGCGCCATCGCCGAAAGCTCCTTTTGCTTTGATGGCGTCAAATTGCCGGGCGCAAAGTTGGGATTCGACCCTTTACTTTTGACGACACCAGACGCAAGTGCTCGAGTGAGTAAGTGGAAGTGGCGAAGACAAATGCGATCAACAACCTGCTTGGGGATGGATACAGCTGGAGGACGCTTTAGAATCCACTATACAAGGTAGGAAGGGGAAGATGTGCTTACTCAAATCCGTGTCAGTGGGACTATTGCTGGCGTGGGGATACTCCTCATACATCTCTAGTATTTCGAGAGTGGCCGCTACGTGGGCGTCCATGTTACTTGGTTGTGAACAGGGAGGTTGAGAGCTGGGTATGTTTTGTGAGTTAAGAAACGAAGATGTGCTGGTGTTTGGATATATGGGGATGGGGTTAATATTTGTGAGTTCTGACAGGTGGAGGCTAAGGACGAGACGAGTATGCAAAAAGACGTTGGTGAGTTGATCTAGTGCTAGCGCCAGGCGGCTGGACGGATTCATTAAAGGATTCTGGTACGTTGACGGAAGAAGCGCGTGGAATATAGAGCGCGCCTGGGTTTGATTCACCGTCGTAAACCCGAAAAGTATTTTGGAGGGAGGGCATGGACAACAACCAATATAATACAGGGACATTTGAGCTTGAGAAGTTTGCAACTGTGACAGGCAGATGTATTGATGGATTAAAATAGACATGAGGTTTAAAGACGAAGGAGGCGAGGATCAAATACTAGATTTGAGAATAAGTGAGAAATAAATGGTTAAGCTACAATATTATAAAGCATACATATGACGTTTCGGAATGACTGGGCTCTTTCTAATAGGGAAGAAATGATACTATGAGGAATAGTTATAGAGGATTTAGGATTGGGGATTGGATAAGATAAGATCCTAGAATTGCTTTCTACGATAAGATGGTGAGAAAGTACTGAAGAGGAGGGAAGACCAAGGCAAGATATTTCTTTGGAATATATAACACATGTGGACATTACATGGTGAAAACTACGGAAGGGTTACCTGGGGAGACTAGGTAATTGGCATATACCAGGAGGTGTCAATGATGAAGCAGAATACCGGGAATGCATACGTCTTTACATGAACTGTATGTTGTACTAAAGCTCACCTTACATTGGCGAGCGTAAGTATACCTATTTCTCTGATGATGTATGTTTATAAGCTTTCAACACCCGAATTGCAGGGAGTGAAAACCATAATTGGGCGTGAAAGTGAAACATTAGATTTAATCATATGAAAAGAACATGTGTGTTAGACTATATATCGTGAAAATATCCCACCTTTAATGTTACCTACCACGGATATATGGTGATAAACTAGAGGGATGAATCAAAGTTTATACAAACTCAACGGAGCTAATAAGAGTAGGAAGATATAGATATCATCATATTGGCTCTTAAATAGGTATGGAGGAGGTTGATATTCAGGGACATGAATTTAAGCGAGACGATGCGAAGAAGAGCTAATGCTTTTGTAGATTAGGGTGCATACGAGCATGCTAGGTAATGCGGCTAACAGGGGCGATGACATAATCTGCATGTTGGCTACAACCTACAGATGACACTGGCTGTTAACATTCGGCATTACCTCAGATGAATTCTAGAAAAGAATATAAGAACGAGAGGCAGATCTTGTATACCTGGTATTCCGGGTGAATGTGTGTTTGCAGTCAGTTGGAGGTAGGTGCCTAATACACCTGCTACATTGCGGGGTGGTTGGATTTGTTGAGTATGACAGAGCACGTGAATGAAAGAAGCTAAAAGGAAGCAGAGGCAACAGGAACAACAGTTCAAACGTGCTTAAGAAAGGTCAGAAAATACAAGAATGTTGTGGGTAGGACCGGCTGCATCGAAGGAGGACAAGAGGGCGTGGGTCAGAAATCAGACAAATCTACCCCATAACAAGGATAGGAAGAAGATGGTGAAGGAGCCAAAGGATTGGATAGAGCTGGAGAATATACTATTAAGTGTTACTGGTTTTAGCATTTCTATCGATGAATTCCGAAAAGAATATTACAACAAGATTTTGGATAACGGTTCATTGCGCCAGATGGAACCTAATAGAAGGGCGTCCAAACCAGAGCTCTCAAAGCAATGGGATTCAATCCACGCGCTGATCGTTAAAGATATAAAGACAACGCCAGAAATGCAGTGGTGGGATGAGGGGGCGGATAACTGGTTGAACATAATGGGCTGGGAATATCTGGCACGAGCAGTGCATTTGTCAAGGCGGAGGTGGAAGCTAGAGGAGAAGTATAAAGAAGGAAATAAAGTCGTGCTGCCGCCGATATCAGACTTTGACTCGTATATGGGTGGGGAGTTACCACAACACTTGGGTGAGTCTGGCATGGGAGATGGCCCTCGGGCAAGGAAACGCCGGAGGGTTGTTACACCAGTGGAATCGATGAATAGGGTATGTGATAGATGCAGAGTTCAAGCACAAGATACGGCAGATCTCTGCTCGGTGGGGTTACAAGTAATCGATAGTACAGGCACCAGCTGCTTTATACTGATAGCTAGCTTGATGGACAAGAAGTGGATAGATCTTCCGCCATGCTATATCCAAAGCCATCATCTGTCTTACGACAAATTCATAGACATACTAACGGCTCAGGGGATCGAAGAGTGTTCCAGAGAGCGAGTGTGGTTATGTGGATCTATCCCCGTGGGAGACGACGAGGATTTCCAACAAGCAATAGGGGCGTTGCTATTTCCTGCTAGTCTACCAGGCAAACACGAAATGCTCAATGGATAGACCGACACAATCACAAAATCCTGTAAAACATTACTAGCTTATGATCCAAACGCTGCACTTCTCTACTACGGGTTGTATTTCTGAACCTCCGTGATCATCTTCTTCACTTCTGACATGTCTTTTCCGTAACCGTGTGGAGTTGTAGCCATATATCGTCCTCCATGTTGTAGGAATGGATTCACCGAAAGTGGTGAAGGGGATTGTTAATATATTGCTAATTGGCGAGTCTTGAATCGGGCATGTAAAGTAGTCGCAGGCGTAAGGGCGCTGTATACGTAGGGTGATAGAGGCGTAGTTGACATTCTGTCTCAGCTGTGCTCGCATTAGTTCGATTTTGAAATTGGAACTTGGTAAGTAGGCTTGGTACTTGCTCTTTGACACTCTATCAACAGAATCTTCTTTATATAGAAGCCTGTGCTTCGGATGAAATTATCTACTATCTGTAGCGCCCTATACGGGAAATGGGTCTGCGCCGAGGAGTTGTCCTAGCGCATCCATTTGCGCCGTAACTATATTATTTAAGGGCATAGATAGATACGTCGGGAGAGGGAAGGTGTCTGAAAATCCTAGCCTTGTTCGGAGAGTAAGGTTGGCGAAAATGTGTTACCGAACTTGCTAAACACTTGTCGGTATAATATTAACAGCTCTGGATCGTGATCTTCGTCCTTGATATAATCATCCGGACGTTGCTCCTTGTAGAAATTGATATTATGACCCACGTGGTCTTTGTCAGCATCATTGTCTGGTGCATTGCCTTGTACAGACGAATCTGGGGATTGTAGAAGACTAGGACGAGAGTAGATGAGAGGTCGTAGAAGCGGTTCTATAAACAATTTGGAGGACGTTTTGGGGGCGGTTTGGGGGTGGTTTGGGGGGTGGTTTGGGGGGGTCGGAGTTGTAGAAACATTAAGACAAAATGGAAAAGTACGAGATGAGACTAAAGTAGCAAGGAAAAAGGAAGAAATCAATACAACTATATCAATTATGCAGGATCAAAGACAGATAAAGAAAAAGCGACGAGCTGGAAAACATCTGGTAGGCTTTTCCATATACGATAACAATAGCAGATATTATTTATGTATGGTCTGCGTTACCCCGCCAACGATAAAAGACGTAGAGTGAACCACCGCCGAGCACACAAAACGGCAAGCTTACTAGGTCACACCCAAAAGTGACGACAGGAATGCTGTCTGTAAGACAACCGATACTCACGGTAGTCAAGGGTAGGCAATGCTGTTTATGAGTAGGCAGGAAAAGGAAACCAGCTAATCCAGAAGTAGGGAGGACAGACGAGACGCGCGGGGACTTTGGCAGCCACGAAATACAAGTGCATATCTTCCGACCAGGAGAAGATATAAGCTCGAGGAATGAAGCGAGGGAGGATTACGATCCGAAAATACCATTAACGGAATTGGCAGATGAGGGGCACACGGACTTGACTAGGAGAATATTACAAGGACACCTAAACTGGGGGATATTTCTAGACAGGATCGAAAAGGAGACAGGCATCAAGTTCGACAAGGAGCGGGATGAGATGATGTGGTTCTACTACAACAGGGATAGGAAGACGGGATTTTGGATGGCGATCAAGAATGAGCCCTCATGGCAAAACGGCGTAATGAGTCTGTGGAATCAAAAGGACCCCCACAGCACGTCAACTACTCTACACCTGATGATGTGCCACCCACGACACAACCCGCCGATATTCCCAATCGGCAGCCCCGTGGATGCGACGGGGATTTCACTGGGATGCAGATGGGGGACATAAGAGATGGAAAGGCAGAGGCAACGAAATACGGGGAAGAGGGGAGACAACAAGCCGACGCAACACGGATGGGATGGAGAAGGCCAGGCGCCAGTAGGTACGGGCGCTGCACAGTTCGGTGGCCACCTGCCATATGGTAAGTGTTCCTGCAACAATGGGTGGCCAGCGGCCGCGAAATCCGAAGCAGTCGGCGCATAAGGCCAGCAAAGGCTCACGGGGAGGGAGATTGGGACCAGCAGGAGACGGAGGCGGAGCATATGGAAAGATGAGAAGCCTAAATGCGGAAGAGTGCAATCGAACGAAAAGAAGTGGAGGAAGGGCGAGTGCGTGTGAGCCCAAAACACGACCATGGTCTTGGATTGGGACGGTTGGGGCAAGGCGAAGGCGAAGGCGAAGGCGTAAATCATTATCACATCACATAGATAGAAGAGAACAGAATGGCAAGCAAGTGTAAAACCACAAGAGGTCGAGATGGCACGACGTGTTCAGCAGAAACAGGAACCGCGGCACAGGAAACTAACTACTGCAGGTTGGGGGATTAGATGGTGTACGGAGGTAGTACAGTACAGTACAGTACGAACAGAACCAGCTGGTAAGAACCCTGTCGCAGAAGGCGGGGGGAAGTGGTGGTGGGGTTGACAGTTCAGGACTAGAAACACGGATGGCAACTGAAGTTGCCACGGAAGCACAAAATAGGCGAAGGTTTAATTAGTGGAGAAGGGAACCAGACTCCTCCCACGAACAAGAGACTCGGCATAAACCATGACATGAGGCGTAGAACCCGTGGAAATGGATCCTGGGACACAGATGGAATAGAAATAAAGGTAAACCCGGACCCTAATCTGAACCAAGAAGAAGAAGAAGAAGAAGAAAGGCAGTGACAGGCGTCGAGAGCATAGCGGCGGGAAAACATCCATGTATGCTACCTACCGAGCCTACCAACCCACCTGTGATAGTGACCACCCAACGAGCCGTAAACAAGAAAAAGCTCAAGAACCATCTTTTCCAACATCAATCAATGTGCCTAGGGTTTTCATAACACGTACGCTGCAATGACCGGTGAGCTTGAAAGGAGGGTGTGGGCATACAAGGATATGGCTTGGTGCAAACGCAACGGGGCTACCAATGGTTTGGTTGAAAAGCCACGACACAAGGATAAGAAGAAGAGGAGAGAGGAAGAGGACTGAGCGACAAGCAGCTTAATCAAGTTGGTAATAAGAATAAGAGTCGAACCACCACGCACGAATTGGCACGAAAGGAACGGGGAAAGAAGGCATAGTACGATGAGCGGGATCAACCAAAAAGGCTGAGAAGGCCGGGAAGAATAATTCGAAGATGTGGAAAAGTAAATGCGGGACGGTACCCCAAGGAAACTTCTATCCATCAATAGCAGTGCAGCGAGACACGCTAATTAGGAACACCAGCGGCGGCTCTTGGAGGTCTCGAACAATTGAAGTGTGAGGAATATAGTTTCCTGGGATGAATGGACCAAATATTACAATATGGACGAGAGATAGGAGTAAAGGGAAACATATCAATATAGGGAAGGGATTGGGATCTTCAGCAGCGGGTGGAACTGGCATATGGGGAAGGTATGATTATGTCCAAATCCACCACATTAAGGTGGTAGATCAATCCGAATAAACTACTGGCTTGAAAGCCAAGCAGACAATAGCCAGAATGATGCGCCAAATTACTTGTCAACGACGTTTATGTGGGAAGAGCGGTTTCGAAGGGGTGTAAGTTCGCTTGGATGATAGAACCGAGGAACGGCTGCTGGCGAAATGTTGGTGGTGTATACTACGGGCCAAGAGGCTCGAGATATGGGCATTGGACCGCTCGGGGTTTGCGATTTCAATACAAGGGAGAGGGGGGAGATCTTGGGTTGGTTCGCCGTGGGAGAGAGCAAGGTTCGGGATCCTCCTTTCAATTCTACATAAAGCATGGATGGTGTTGCCAGAATAAGGATAGTCGGGAATCTTAGCACAAGGAAAAGAATTTGATAAGGGATAGCGAGAAGAGGCCGGCTCGCTTTGGGTGGTTAAGCTTCGGATACTTATGCGGTTATCATTAACAGGGACGAGAGACCCTGGAGGAACTAGTGAACCAGAGGAAGTTAACTGGCATGGTGCCGGTGCATGACATGGTAGACTTCCAGACGCCAAAATATCAATATCGGTTGCGTGAAGGTTGTGCTGACAACATGGTTCTAAAGTGATGTTAATTAGGATAGAAGAGATGTTGGATGATATAAGGTACCTTTGACTATGGATGAAATTGCAGAGGCTAACTTGTGGATAGGAGGGAGCGAGATAATAGAAGGTTCTAAAAAGGTCATTTCACGGAATTTGAAAGGAAATGGGAGGGAGCGGTTACCAGTATAGTTCAAGTGCATCTGGGTATCTTCATTTTTGGAGTGGCGGTGGACGTCTACATGATATTAGAGGGTATCGATTTAGGAACATGTCAATAAATACCAGGTAGGAATGACTGCGTGGAATTGATGATGCTGAAAGGTGATTGTGCTAAGGGTGTTGAACCATGGATTGGACCTGAGAGAGGGTCATAAACTTCGACTATCAACGAACGATAATTAGGCGAACTAGTTGATAGATTTTGATGGGCTGCTAAGGGGCGAGGTGATAGCTTGACAGAAGGGGTCTTGAGGACGTGAGATGTCAGATGCTGGCAAGGTTGGCCCCGTAAGTCACCTATGGCAACACGATGCTCAAATTCCTTAATCCAACTGTCCTTTTTAGTCAAATCAAGATCGCTCCACTCAGCATTAGTCATAGGGTATTGCATCCCAAGCACAAGCCGGAAGAGATCAGAAGCGTGCTCCATAGCATCATTGTTAGCACCTTTGGCTAGAGAAGATAAGAAGGGCAGCGTTTTACGCTGTAAGCTTGACATCAAGATCTGATCATAGGAATTAATAAGGAAGAGAAGATACACATAAACTTGACGAGGCTGCCCTAGGAGAACAGGTCGACCAATGCATTGAAGGAACGCTGCCCAACTGGTGGGGATATCAACATGGAATATGCGAAGGGTGCAGGTCTGTATGTCAACGCCAAGCCCGGCAACCTGATCCATTACAAGAAGTGCTACGGACGGATGATTTGGATCATTATATTGTCGGATAATCGTATCGCGTTCGGACTGGGGAGTCTGGGACCAAATAGACAGGAACGGGATCCCAGCCAAGTGAAGAATGAAGAGCATGTTCCTGGGAAAGAATGAGCCTGAGCAAGGGAGAGGGACAAAGGTTCGTATAATGAACGGGCTAAACAATGAAACAAAACTAACCACTGGGACAAAGGACAAGTAAAAAAAAGAATATTTTTATTAACTGCGGAACTTGGAATGCGGGAAAGCATCTTCTGCAGGACGAACTGCGCTTTGACATTCTGGCGGAGAGCGTAGAAGAGCAAGCTGACGTTGTCGCTGGGTGGTAAATAAGCCGAAGAGTCAGCTGTCAAGTTAAAGAAGAGGGAAGCACCATAGTCATCACTATGGTCACTAAATTGTGTCTGGATATCGGAGGGATACGTTGCGTGATCCACAACCTTTTGCCCATCGGCACGTGTGATATAATCTCGAACCATCGTAAATTGGCAGAGACGAGGATCGGTTGCGGCCAAAGAACTCAGACGAGCAGAAGCCGCGTCAAGAATTGGATCAACGGTGATATATTCGGAGGTGAAGGAGGGTTTGGGACTACAGGGTGCGGCTGAATGGGAGACATCGGCCTCTGGATGAGGGGAGACAGCTTTCATGACTTGGAATATACCATTTTGCTGGTCCAAGGAGGCCTTGAGGGTGATGGTGTAAATGCGCGGTGCCGGGATATCATCTCCAGCGGGGCGCTGAATGCGATCTTCATGCATAATAGGAGACATATGATTGATGCTAATAACCATGGTGCGGTGGATGGTAGGGAACATCTGATGAAAAATCGCAGAAGACCACTTGTGCCGATGTAACAAGGTAATAAACATATGAGGGTCAAGTACCCAGAGAGGTAGACGATCTGGGTGTTCAGTTGACCAAGTATCCTCAAGGAAAGAAGCTCGTGCGTCCTTACCAATGGGAAGGTAATTACTAGGGGGCGGAACAAAGATGGAAGAGGGGTGGGTTAGAGAGTTGGGAGTAGACACCGCAGGATCAAACCCTTCCTGGTAAGCTTCTGAACCAACTTGAGAATTGATATTCAAGCACCACCGGGGTTTCCAGAGAAAATGCATATATGTAGCATAGTTGAGAATGCTATCATAAAGCGGAGTGGCGGTGGCCATATGAACGGCTTCATAGTTGGCGAGCGCGAGTGCTCGACGGTGTGGAGAATCAAGGGTCCTAATGGTATGAGCTTGGTCAATTACCAACCGAGCGAACAGGTACGAAACGGCACAGATACGAGCGTTACGTGGAGTGGTTTGGTCGGCAATAGCTTCAATTTGGAACTTGGTATTCCGGACTTCGGACAGGGGCAAGTAGAGAGCGGTACGACTAGTCCAGGTATCAATAGAGACGAGGATGATCCTGGCCGATGACTAGAAGGATAATCATTAGAGAAGACCACGTGAAAATGGGAGTAAAAGAGAGAACAAACCTGAGGATCACGCTCATCCCAAGATTGGAGTACCTTGTTAACGCTGTAGCAGGAAGGGTTGATCCATAGTTCGCGATGATGGGATAAGGGAAGGTCAGTCTGTCTACCTCCCCACGTGTGCACTGATAGGAGGTTAGGAAACCATCTATCGGCTTCATGGAGCCATTTGTTGACCATGTTAGCTGGGACTGCGAATAATGAGGCACGATGAGGCTTCAGGTGAAGCGGACTTGCGGCATTTTCCTCACACAAATGAAGGTGAGCAATATAAACGAGAAGCAACAAAATAATGGACTTTCCGAGCCCAGTGTCGACCGCCAGAACTCCGCCTTGTATGGGGGCTCTTTCACGCGCAAGAAGCATCGCACAGGCTATCAGATGATAATCGATATTAGCAAGGAGAGTTGTTGAGGATGTGAAGGGAGCCGGGTTCAGATGATGAGGACTTACAGACAACCTGGTGGGCCTTGTAATAGGCCCATTCATGAGGCGCATCCCCAACTACAGCTGCCTTATGATGCCGATGCATAAGCATATTGCGACCCTGAAGACTCTTGATCAACATCAAAGCTTTACTAACATGGAAGAGGGGAACACCATCATATTCAAGTGAGGCTTTCACCTGTGCAAACTCAAAAAGAGTCCGGAGTTTGCTATCGTGGCCAACTTCCTGGCATAAAACAGTTTGGGCTTCTAGTGCGTCGCTCTGGGTAGAAAGCATTTGGACATTGGGAACAGAAGAGTGTTCCTTGGCAATTTGCTCTATTCGGGCAGCAGCGTTCATGTCGGCAGCTGAAAGTTTCGAGGAGTGTTGCTGAAGAAGAGGTGCAAACTGGAGACGCCAACAATCAATCGCATCCTCGTCCCACTGAACCATGTCAGGGTGACGGAGTGAGCTAAGAATTTGTATCACATCGGGATATGATATAGATTTGTGGACTAGCGCATGACCAAATTCATCAACGGCAATAGTTCGGTGGCGGCGCGAGCACATTTCAATCAGGTCGTGTTGTTCCGCTTTCTCATACTGGTCTATGCGATTGGGATGAAGATATTGGGCATATTCAGCAAATTGCTCTTCCAGGGAACGTTTTGCTCCAAGAGTACCCATCTTTAAGGTAGCACGAAGAGAACGAAGGAGTTTCGTATTTTCGGCTGGCTCTGGAGAAGCGTGAGAAGTGGTTGCGCCTAATGGGGAGGTAGCGGGGAATATGGGGATGCGAGGAGCAGCAGAAGGGCGAATTGTAGGAAGTCGAATAGAGCCGGACTTATCCCTGAGCGACGAGTGAGTAAATTATTTTAAGTGTAAGGGTTTGAGGGGATGAGTGGGTGCAAAAGATGGCTTGGAGACGGACCTGGAAGCAGACACTCTATCAGAATAAACACCGCCATCTGCTTTCGCTTTGACGGAATTCATACTACGGAAAAACCATCGAATGAGATTGTAGGAGCGCCAGAGGTCCTCAATAAACCACCTACCATGAGTGGACACAGAGCCCTCATGGCCTGGGAACGGGCCACTGAAATGAAGAGTTCGATCTTCCCGAACATCAATATCAATTAGTTCGGTCACAAGCCTGCCTATTGCAATGCGTTGAGCATGCAAATGACTACGGATAGATGGATTTGAAGCGGAGAAGTACAGGAGATCTGAACTCCGATCTTCTAACAACTCAATGTCCCCAGGAGATAGAGGCACAAAGGTGTCGCAGAAAAAATCAAGGTGAAGCTTGACATTGCTGCCGCGGAGTCCCCAACCTTGCTCCTTCCAGGATAACGCACAAAGGCGCAGGCGAGTGAATCCTGAAGAAGGCAAAATTAGCTCCCGAAATAATTGCACACCAAAAACGGATAGGGCACCTACGTGGGCTGTTGAACCAATTCTTAAAGCTGGTGAGGGTAGCAAAGTTGAGATAAGCCGTGAGAAGGTTTGGCGACGTACTCAATGCTGTAGTCTTGGACCTGAGATGTACACAGAGGTGCACCTCTGGTGGAGTGGGTTCGTAAGGGTAGGTGGGGTCGAATGGAATGGCAGGAAGGGGCCGAGCAATGCCTGACGCGCTCATGTTTGGGCTTGAAATACGACACGAATGGCGGGAAATCGGAGGAGTGTATGAGGAGTTAGGAAGGTAGGTACCAAAGCAACCAGACATAAGGGGAATCAAGGACGAAGATGAGAGGTTCAGATGCCAGGGCAAAGTGCTCGGACTGTTGCGAAGGGCCTCTGAGTTGCAGTGTGCTTGTCATCAACCGGATGTGGCAGTTGGGGAAGTTGAGCAGCTAAAGGAGTACTATGTGAACAGCATTAAACAAAACAAAAGGGTGTGGAACGGAGGAGACAATGAATGGGTTTCAGGAACGATGGCGGAAGTACTCATACACAACGGGCCAAAATAATCCGGAAATATGGGCGAAAAAGGGGCGGCTATGGCGAAGGACGCAGGGTCAAACTGTCAGAGTTGGAATGACACATGAAGTATACGAAAGAATGTAATAGGTGAAAGGAGGAAAAGTAAAGCCGAAGATCAGGAAAAGGGACATATAACAAGAGATGGGCGGATGTGGATCAACGACATTACTGAAGCGAAATGTGTAAGGATGGTGAGGTCACGTGGTATTGACATTATCACTAACAAGTAGATTATAATTAGAGGAGGGAGCACATAAAATAAGGCTCAGGACTAACAAGAGTCACGAAAAAAGCAAGACATCATAGTCACGGAAAAGGACAGGAAGTTTAATGACGTGAGGAAAGATTGTTGGATCCTGAGATAAACTAGAAAATGTATGTCCGAGAGCCCAATAACATAGATGGTAAAATAGGCGAGTAGAGAGTTGATAATTGAACATGGCATCCAGACATAAATAATGGAGTAAGCAATTGAAGCAGGCCCGGTCGAAGTGACCGAGGGGAACGTCGAGAGGCGGTTGCTAATACACATATAAAGAGATGAACAGGGCGTAGCATAGTTTGGACGAAAGCAACAATAGGCACCGGCCACGATAATTGGTAGCACAGACAACTTAAAGTCCTATCGGGAATAAAGGGAACTTTGAATAGCTCGAAATGGATATTGCGTATTGTCACGAACAACCGACTAAAGGGGAGGACGTTAGCGATGGATTAATATCAGGAAAATGTTGATGAACCTCAAGAGTTCCTAACACACCTCAAACGTACCCAAACTCTCACAGAACATAATCCTTCTCCTTCAATCAATGGGCGAATAAGGCGAGTGGTGTAGATGGTACTATCACTAGTGTTTGAAAGAGGATGCTGAGAGGGTGGGTGAAATCTGTGCAAATGATAACTGGAAATTCGTCGCCACACGACAGTGGAGTTCTCTACGGGCGGGCAGCGAAGAAGACGCAGCTTGCGGATAGGAGAAACAAGGGGAGTCGACAAGGGGGTTGGGTTAGAATTCGCAGGAGGGTTGATAACTAAAGAATCAAAGGTGGTTATGTTAATGAAGTAAACAAATGTGCTTTAGATTAAGGCCATAACTGACACTTGGGTATTCTTTTCTTTCTCTTTCCTTTTTGTCTATAAGGTAAACTTGTGACAATTGATCGACTCTGTTTGCAAACGCGGTCATATGTTTGGCGGGTGGTTTGCTTAGTAGGTGATTGAGATGATGACTGAGAGGTGGGTATAATAATTGTGCATTGATGGGGACAGATATTTCCAGTGGTTTTGAGAGGACAGTGGAGCCGTGCGGATGTCATCCTGATAAAAAGTAAATAAAATAGACCGGGACTTATAAAATACGAAGAAGGAAAGAGGGCATGTTAAATAAGGGGTGTGTATCTGAGGAAGGAAGTAAATAGAGACATGATAGTTAGCATTGTAAAACCCGTCACCACCAGGCGTTGAAAATGAAACGAAATAAGCAAATGCGACATATAAGTAAATGAAGTGGGTATGTTGTAATGAAAATGGATAAAGCGAGCGGGGAATCTCCCTCCTTGAAAATAATTACTCACGCCTAATATACCAAATATAGAGTCCTCAATCGATGTGATGGATCTTGGCATTTCTAATTAGTGGGTGATTATATAATTGTTGAATAATACATATGAATTGCACCAAGAGGGAAGTAGAAATACTTTTTAATAAATATGATAAAGAGAAAGCTAAGACGGGAAACAGATTAAGTATAAATGACATAGGAAACAAAGGAAATGTGGGAAGAAAGGGGGGAAAGTTACATAATAAAATGAAGCATGGTCGTCCCAAATACGAGACGAGATATAATTTTCGAACACATTTAAGAATTATTATGTTGCATTTGAATCGTTAAAGCCTCTTAACATAGTAGAATTTGTAAGCATTAAGATAATATATAGTAGAAATAGGAAAATGCGCGTGGCGGATAGTGTTATAACAATAGGAGATGGAGGTCGACAAAGTATAAGAAGCTGGAAATCTGTAAATACTAGATTGAACGTGATCAAATGCTAATTACTAACGTAAGAAGTGTGTTAATATTCGAATCTAGCTTCAAAAAGGAGATGATAAATTGGCAATGTAAGAAGAAATAGAAAACCGGAGCATAACTCAAAGATAAAACAGAAAACTATACGCCTTAGGATTAACACCAACTTCCATAGATGGCATTTATTATAAAGGCTAACAATAGAATATAATAATTGGAAAGCTATTGACCGAAAACCTGTCAAAAATAAGGTACACTTACCCTAGACAATGTATACGGGTAATGACGTCGGGAACATTTTTACTCATGTGGGTTTAATCAAAATACTAGGATAATATAGAAGAAATGGATGTGTTGATACGTATACGCCCAAAGTTGAAATACGGTTTCCAAACTGCCGATTACAGTGTAGGGATAAAGCTGCAGCCGGCTTACCTTGCAATAAAACCAATTCGAGCAGGGAGAAGATCAACAAGACAAATACGCAAGCACTGGGGTCAGGGCCGATGATATCAAATTCTAATCAGAACGGGGGAATAACTAGAAAGGGGCTAATGTCAAAAGATGACTTCTAGTCAGGGTTTCCGCCGTCCCCCCCTCCCCCGAGTATAGGATCAATCTGAATACAAATACATCTTATATTATTAAGCTGATTGATAATTGCTAGTCTGCTTGACACAAAGGCTCGAAGTAAGCTCACGACCATAAGACACTCAAATGGATATACACGAGACACCAGACAGCAGTCCACCTATCGCACGACGGAGAGGAAAGCGCGTATGTGAACCGTCTTCATCAGCTAGCATAGCTACGTCTACTAAACGACAACGAGCGTCAGCTGCGCAATCGAGGTCATCCCCAGCACTACATTTGGTCGAAGAGGTGGAATTTACAAGTTCAAGTAATATGGGATCCGAGGACATATTATAATATGCTAACTGTTTATAAGTGGGAGGATTTATTGATGATGACGAGGAATCTGACACAGATAGCCTTAATTACAAAGACGCGGAGCGGGAGTATAAAGAGATGAAAGATTTGCAGTGGGAAGATTCACCGCAGACATTGCGATTACGGAAATGTAAGTAAAAACATGCTTAAAAGAGAAACATACTAATATGTAATTCGCAAATTGTGCTCAGTTCTACTGCGGCAAGTACATAATCTAAACATAATGAATGGGAATGTTGCACTGCCAATGGAATTCGTAGAACTTCAGGTAGGGATGGAGAAGGAGCTGAACAACCCGGGGAGTGTTCGCAAAATAGGGGACTTCCAACGAGACTGGGAAGAATGGGCAGAGCGATTAATGGATAACGAGGAGAGCATAAAGGCATTGAATAGACTAAAATACGGAGTGGGGGACGATATCTACAACATCCAGTGGGAGACGGTCATCCTCATGTGGCAACGAGAGGAACGAGAAGTGGTAAAGGAGGCGGAATCTGACGCCGACGATTTGGGAGGATGGAGTAGTGAGTAAAAGAAAGAAGGAAAGCAGTGGTTTATGCATGGAACCTAGCTCGAAGGAGGAACACGACAGCGAGGGGGTTGGAACTGGTGGAATATAAAATGATGCCAAAAATTTGAATAATACCAGACACGAAGCGTTAAACATTGACTGGGAAACACGAAACCCGTGAGATTAATCACAAGAGATGATGGTAAACAGGAGGAGGAGATCACATATGGCACATCATAGTTGAGGACGGACTAAAAAGAAAGGATGGACCGGCATGAGCAGGAATCGAAGCCAAATGCAGCACCGAGAGACCGGCGCGCCGTAAGGGAAGTGCCGTTTATAATAGGAGATGGATGGAGGGCAGGAGAGAAGGCGAGTCGAAGCTGACACCAGCAGGAGTATATGGGAGGGATCAGGGGCCGACCTGGGTGGAGGGAGGGGAAAGGGTACCGTCTTCAGACGGTAATCATGTAGGAGAGCGGGACACGAGACCGGAGAGTTGATAACGTACGTTTACGGGCAGGGGAAGGAACCAAGAAAGGACGAGAAGAGATTTGATCAAGGCAATAGTAGGGAAAGGGATTCAGGGGAGACGAGGCAGCAGAGATTCAATTGGCTCGCTTATAGTAGGACGACACTTGGTGGTTGGCGAAACCTTACTTCTAACGACCTACCTACCATGCCGCACGTGCCTACAGTACCAACATATCTTATTATAAAAAATAAGATACTGAAGGAAGGAGCTGGACAACACCAACGTGACTGGCAAGGTGGATGATACCTGATCTGACTAGTATAACTTATCGGTATCGAGCTACCGGCCGGTGAAAGGGAAGGTCAAGCATCCTATGCGCACAAAAAAGCCGGATTGGCCCAATTAACCTGGTGTTCAAACAACTAGAAAGCCGAAAGAGTTAGCGTGGAGCCTATCACAGACACATACCGCCCAAAAACAACTCACCTGAAGCATATGTTGGATCAGGATGGCCCAGTTTGAGCGGGGCCGGGAGTGATGAGGATCGATATCTTTCGGCCGACAGAGCCAGGTGCGAAAGTGAGCGTTGTCCAAATCTGGCTCCTCCTGACAGCCCAATTTGCGAAGAAGCGGCCGTAGCGCCAAAGGCTGCAGCGCCAGGAGAGAGAACATTAACTCGTTCGTGGTGTCAGGGTATTTGCATTGGACAATTCGGTTTTGGGCATTGTGGGGACAGATGTCTTGGGGAAGGTAACACGAATAGCAAATGTCGTGGTTCTTGGAGCCTAGATTGTTACGAAAGTACTTCCGGAACTCATTGAAAGCAGGCCGGTGATAACGAGCATGTGCCTTGAGGTGCTCGCAGTAATAAAAGCAATGTGGTTTTTGACTGGGGTCCGGGGGGAGCTGGTGGACATAGCACCATTGACATACCACTGAAAGCTTGGCAAGCATACGATGCATCATGGCATACTCAGCCACCAGGGACTGTGCACCGTCAACAAGGCCTCGTAGCCCCGGAGAACTGGTTGGCGGAGCGTAGGTGGCAGGGGGAGAACTGGACACCGTGCTGGCAGAGATGGAGATGGACTCCCCAGAAGACCCAGGCAAGTCGATATTAGACGAGCCAGGGGATGAGGGGCAAAGGGTAGGGGTTGGTTCGGCTGTAGAGGTCGAGGACGGAGGCAAAGAGCTGGCAAGGCAAGGAGTTGACGAGAAGGAAGAGGAGGAAGCAGGGGGTGGGAGCTGATCAGTCGTTTCATACGTCAAAGCGTGAAAATTAGGGTTTGATGTGGGATAGGAAGACGCGCTAGAAGAATTATTCGTCAAGCGGTCACAAAAGTCGCACTGAACAACGCGCATGGGGCATACAGCCACAGCTTCAATGCAGCTTTTGAAAGCACGGGTGGAGTCAAGGAACGATTCCAAAGGTTCTTGCCGACACCCACGGTGACTGATATAATCAGTTAGAGCAGCTTGATCTGCCGAGGCAAATGAATCCGTGGATCGAGAAGGTGCCCAGGCGTCGCGGGTAGAGGATACGTCTAGAAACATTACTGAGCGTCCAACGGATATGACGTTGCGAGCGCATCGTCCGGACTGTTGGACATAGGACACTAGACCGTGGGGACGTTCAATATGCAAAACAAGAGATATGTTGTCGATATCAAGACCGGTACCAGCACCAGACGTTGCCACAAGCCACGGGGACGCTGTCTTCCCTAATGCGAAGTCGTCCAGAATTTGATCTTTGGAAGCGGCGCCTGAGTAATGAAAGGGACAGCCAATGAGCGCCGACCATTGATGACCGATGTTCACCGAGTTAACAAACAAGATGCCCTTGGTACCAGAACGAAGGAGCTCCCGGGTCTCAATTTCCAGGAATTTGGTAACATCGCCTATAATCTTATCGCGGGGAGTGTCGATAATAATATATGAGATATTGTGTCGGCGAACGGGCGCACGATAAAGATCAATAGAAGACGGCAGACAAAGAGCCTGGCAGAAAAGAGAGAAACAAGGAGCCGGGGCAGTAGCTGTGAGGTAGGTGATAGGTACACTGTACCGTTGCAGCTGTGCGACGGAATGTTGGATGGTGGGACGAAAGTTGGACTCGGTAATAGCAACATGATACTCATCTACAAAAATATGGGAAACATCTGCGCCTTGAGCATCCATCCATTGCTGGAAAGCAGGTGTGCCAGCGCTCTCCCAAGGAAGAGCCACAAGGCTGGCAGTAGCGAGTGAGGTGTTGCCAGGAGCCCACTCGTGGGCTATAATGCCTCGACTCGTACATTGTTGAAGAATATGCCGGATAAGGGCATGATATGGGGCGAAAACTAATATCTTCTTCGTGGGATCAACGGTGGCACATGCGAGGAAGAGGGCAGATTTGCCAGAGCTGGTGGGCATAACTACACATAAAGAACCATCCGGACGGAATACCCGGCGGAGAGCGTCAAGTTGAATAGCGCTCTTAGGTCCGAAATAACCAATGTTAGTCAAAGATGCTGGAATAAGAGCTTCTAAACTACATTTTAACCGTTTGCGGGCAGTTTCGTTGACCTCGGAAAAAGGGCGAGGACGTTTGAGAGATGGAACGTGATGAAGGGGAAGAGTGCCTAGATGGTCGGAAAGTAAGCAAAAGGATCAAAAGTGCCATGAGAAAATGCGATGACGAAGGGTAGGAAATAATAATAAGGGGTGGATATACCTGAAGAAGAAAGCTGGAGTAATTTATGCCATTTAATAGAAACAGTACTATAGGCAGATATGCTGCCTGGGGTAACAGTTTCGAAGTTGGGTTTTTCGATAGCATAATGGTTGCGAGCAACTGGCTTTCCATGCGCAGATTGCTTTGTGACAAATGTCGCAAATACCTCATCGATGGTATCGTCATCATGATCGTCGTCATCAACGTCATCATCAGCGTCCCAAGAAAGGGAAAGGAGGCGATTGGCCACTGCAATACTAACCTGGCGATATGACTGAACCGTGAGTTGACAATCCATATATAGACGCGTGGAATCCTTCAAGGCTCGTGTGAGCTCAGAATTAGACCAAGGGAGGTCAGACTCAGAGGAAGCGTGGGAACAAAATAGATAGGGTGACAAGGAATAATCGAAAAGACGCAAGGTGGGCCGAACATAAACAAGATATTGAGCGAGGATTTGACTAAGTTTATCAGGAAGAAGGCGAATGACATATTCGGAAGTGCGACGCTTTTGGCGAGCTTTGTCGTACCAGGTCACCAAACCAATACGACCATTAATAATAAAAATGCCACGCAGACCAAGTTGGGAATTCTCCACTTTCACAGAGCCGAGTTCTCGCGCACGAGCAGGTTGACCATACTGGATATGAGTAGCTGCCATTAGTGTAGAGAGGAATGAGCCTTCAAGGGCAAGAAGGCGCCTGGAAGCTGAAAGGCTGATAGTGGTAGGGGCATTGGGCTTCATGGTAAACACGGCTTTCCCAGCAGAGGTGGAAGCGAGGTGACTTAATCGGGTGATTTGATCTATCTTACATACTGTTTTGTTATTAACATGCTCAAGAAAAGAGTAGCCAGGAAGAGAGAAGTCGCTCCCAGGGGAAAGAGAATCTTTAAGATCGCAAAGATTAAGGACTGGCCGTACGCCCAACGTAAGTTCTTCAAGGTGAGAATCTAGCTGGAGATTGAGAGAGTTGCATGCTGAACGGACCTTCTCAATATAGATGGTTTCGCCTTTAAAAACCAGGTAATCATTATGGTCTCCCCAGTGTATGTTGGCCGATCCTTGTGTGTTTTTGCATATGCGCTTGCCGTAGGCTAACTGGGAGATAATTTCGGAAGTAGGAGAACAGCAGCCGGTGACAAAATAAGCTTGACGTAACGATTGGAAGTCAAATGAAGGCGGAAGAGAGGATATAGGAGTCTCGCCATCTGGTAGCCACATATTGCGGTATGAGAGTGTGGTGGAATTGGACAAAAGTGATAATACGAGGCGAGCGATATAAAGCACAGCCCCCAGGATGGGGGTGTATTCACCCGGAGTGCGAAAACGATTCTGAGCAGGGTAAATCCCCAAAAAGGCGAGATATTGAAGAAGAGGCGACTGGGTAGCATTTGAATGAGGGTCGGTTTCGCAAAAAATTGTATAGAGAAAGCGAACCAGTGCTGCTTTGAGACTGTAGAGATAAGAGTCCTTCTCTGAAGGGGTGGAGGAGAATTGCGGGCTCTGGGACATCAAGGCTGAAAAAACCATATTAGAAATCTCAAGAGTTTGGTCAGGATTGAAATAAAGACCGGCGAATTCAGGAGGAGAAACGTTGAATGGGGTAGGACACGCCCGCCAACAGTAAGCGAGGAAGTTTTCGAAAATACCACAATATTTCTCTAGCGTATTCGATTCAAGGCGAAGGAAGTCATGTTTGGGTGTGTCTATACATGGGGACGAAAGCCAGGTACGTGTATCATAAGACTGGGGAAGGCGATCTAAACTCTCATAAAACAGCTGTTTCCATGCAGTGCAGATGACGCTCAAATCAGGTTCAAATGGATGGGGTGGCTGTACCAGGGCGATGACGACTGGAAAGGGAGGTGACGGGAGAAGGGCATCATAAATCCGCTTCCATCCAGTACGTACAACCCACGGAGTGACCTCAACTTGATCAATGACAGGAGGAAGAGAGAGGAATCGGTTGTTACGCAATAGCTGCAATTCATCGACTTGTTGCTGAAAGACAGACGCGTCAAAAGAAGTAGAGTCGAAAGGTGAAGGCGTGGAATTGACAACAGCCGGGTCAACAACACACCAAGTGGTGTCCCCAGAAGGAGATAGCCTCCAGGCTTGAACCAGTCCTTGCTCAACATACTGATTAGTAGCCGGGCCACGAATGTTGTGCGAAGTATTGATATGGGACTTGAGACCTGCGGAATTCTTTGCGGACTGATAACATTCCTGAAATGTGCAGATAAAGGCGGGCAAAACCAAAAGATGTTGAAGAGGAAGAGAGTAATGAGCGGGCCGAGATACAGTGGCTGGATCATATTTAAAAGGGTACTGGTCAACGAAATTGGCTAATTCCTGGATAATAAGTGGTGATAGCTTGTGCTTTTCCTGAAAGTGTCGTTTGGCAGCATTTGGGCTGCAGGTCTTGATGGCAATATGGCACGGGGAGTGGGAATTGCTGGGAGCAATACATAAAATCGTTCCATGGGTAATGTTAATGTGAATAATAGAAAGTAGATTGGAGGGAATGACCGGTAGTTGAGCTTGCTGGTCCGAGGTGAGAGATGTAGTTATAGGTTGTGACAATGAAGATAACATGACGGAGAATATAGATATAATCAAATAGGAATACAACTTAAAATGAACTGAATAAATGTACAGTCTGAAGACGGTACGAAGTTCTCAAGTGGAAATCAAACGGGGAGGGGCTAACACTTAATAGATTTTAAGTTTCACATTGGTCGAGAGCAAGGGGGAGCTCCTGCGTGAATTCACGGAACAAAAAAGAATAGGGGTTGGAAACAAGGAAAGGTTAGGGGCCTGGAAGCATATGGCCAAAAGGAGGAGATCATGCGAAAATCTAAATAATATCCAAATCTTTAACAATTTACCCAGGAAAGATCTCCAGCTAGAAACCGAAATATATAAAATTTGGAAACTGGAAGAACCGGAAGATATATAATAAGTGGAGGAGAAAGGAAAATGTCAGCTAAAGAATGTCAACTGGAATAAACTTGGTATGCACAAAAGCATGGTTGAATGAGGTTTCTTAAAATTAAGTGAAAATATAGCACTTGAGAGAATACAAAGCGGGCCGAAAAGAGTAGATATGGCAGAGAAATAGCAGGAGGTGGAGTGTGCTTAGAAATAATAGCGGAGTGGGTCGGTAGGAAAAAGCAGGGGGTGTGAAGCGAATATCAGTGTACATGGGTCTCGTACGCGAGGTAGCAGTAGGAAAAAGTGGAAATTGTAAAGACGTAACAATAAGACTAGGAAGTGCACTAAGACGGGGATACATACGAGGATTAGAAAATACGGATCGATCACTCAATCGTAGGGTTTGAGATATATCGGAAAGCTACCGACAGAATGGAGAGGGGCACGGGATAACAGAACGGCAAAATTGAGTTGCCCAGTGAAATAACATTACAGTTGAAAATATTGGGTGACAAAACTGAGCTAGGATTTGAAGAACACGCCAGGAGGAAACCGAAAAACGAAAATAAAGAAGGGGGATGAAGAGAGTGTGAGGATTAGCCCCTATGGATTATGAACTGAAAGATGAGTAAAGTAGCAAATAGAGAGATAACGATGACTTACCTGCCGATAGTCGACGAAATTTCAAACTGACACTAACAATCTGGATGGAAAACATAACAGTTGCTCACGAATGCGAGAGGTAAGGGAGGGTAAACGTGGCGTACAAGTGTAATTCATAATCTGAAAAAAGTCCATTGGTCCTACAAAAAGTAAATTCCTACTCGAGAATATCGACTGATCAATGATCGATAAACGGACGGAGAGTAAGGGAAATGTAAGGAGGGCGAGGAGGTTTATCGTTCACCATCTCCCAATGTAACAAACCAATAAGATGTGAAAAGGTTTGTTGGTTGGAAATTTCCTCCTCTGGCTCCTCAACAGATTGAGGGTTTTTGGCCCAGAACAATCGCAATATACGACAATCGTAAACAATATGTATTTCGCGAAGAATATCAACAAATATCGACCAGCTGAAATGTTGGCTATGGATAGCAGCAGGTGTCAATTGATTAGCGGTGGGGTCGGTGATAGAATCCAACGTGATCGTAACATGGCCAGGAACTTGACTGTTGCCCATGGCGGATTTATCCAGCAGAACTAGGATAACGATATCAGTCATCGGGATGGGATTTGCTTGAGACATCCGGGGAGAGGCTGACAACTGGGGAACTGGTGACGCCTCGATGCCAAACGACATAACTTGGCGAGCACCATCAGATAGCTTGCGGATTTTGTGAGGTTGGTCATCGACATGGCTGGCAGAGGAGCGGTAGTGGGTGGAGAAGATCGATGCGTCTGAAGATGACGACAATGGGGAGTGCAGGGAAGACGACGAAGCGGCTCTGGGATAGCCAAGGAAGCTGGTGGTGGGTCCCTTGACTTTTGAGAATAATGCCGGCGAGAACGAGATCTTGAAGAGGAAAAGCAAGCGAGGTGCAAGAGTTGAAACAGCGCGATCAAGCCATTTGTGTGCATCCTCGGACCAGCGCGTGGAATATTTCGTGCGATTCAATAGAAGATTTGAAAGATTTAAACTAAACACGTCCTTTTGTTGTAACATGTCATCAACGGATTGGGAGGTATGGCGTGGGAAAATGGATTGACAAACTTCGATGGTTTCTGGGTTGAAATTCGGCGGGCGATCAAGTATAGTTGCGATGCAGGATTCCAAGTCTGCCCAATTATCCGCATCAGAATTTTCCAAATCCTCCCATTTTGTAAAGTTAAAATTTGACGGAGAGGCGAAAAACTCCCTTATTGCGTCAGGGTTGTGCTTCGACCAAATCGTGAAATGGGACGGCCATAGGGGAGAAAGAGAAGATGAATTGTGACAGCGTCTCGATGGTGACGCAGAAGAATCTCCCATGATGGAAGAGGGAAATAGAGAGTGGGATGGTGAGGGTATTGCTGATACAGGACTGTTGAATACTAGATGCGAAGAGGTCGAGAAGAAGGGACCCAAAGTGCTTTTATAGCGTGGGAAAAAACCCCGATTGGGAATGCATGGTAGTGTGGTTAGGTGAGGCCATCGAGATGAAGATGAAGTTAAGTAGTTGAAGGAATGAAATAGCGATTCTAATCCGGTGAATGGAAAATCGTCGTGACAAGCTGGGTGAATATAATGACAAGGCGAGGGGATCCACCTTCTGAATTAAGCGAACCAGGTATACAAATCAGAATATTCAAATCAAGAGCTTATATTACAACAGAATCATCAACGCAACAGGTATTGCAAACTTCGGTCTGAGCATCAACAGATAGTTGACAATTCTCAGGTTCTCAGGTAGGCGTGCTCAAATCGAAGTCGTCGAATAAAAGTACAAAGACGAGCGCTAACAAGGCTTTAGATAGCATCATCAGGCGAAATCCCAAAGCACAATCTCAATGGAGCTCAACACGCATGATAAATGGAGGTATACACTGACTGGATTGATGATATATATAGAGTTTGACAAGATCTCAACCACTGGTGTAGTACAATCTACATCACCAAGCCTACCATTGAAAATCCCAGTAGGAAGTGTACTCCAAGATGCCTACGAAAAGACGGATGCGGAGTTGTTACGCGGAGCTCATCTTTCATGGGAAAAGTTTAAGGGGAGTTTACAAAAAGTGGGATTTGAGGTTGGGAACGGAAATTATGAACTGGGATGGATACAACCACGTTTTTGTGAAGGGACAAAAGACGAATACTTACCAATCAACACGGAGAAGGTATTCAGAAATGCCGTGAATGTTTTGTGGACCTTGGTGAATCAAAATAAAGAAACACCAGCTATCACATTACATCTAAGGAAGCCAAACCATCAAGGTACACAAATGCAACATCAAAAACTAGAGGGCACGAAGTTATTACCGTTGGGCGACAAGCGTTCTATAGGGCAGTATAAAGATGGTCAAGAACAGAAGGTTTCGGGACGCACAAAAGATGGGTTGGCACAATACACAAATAATCCACAAGCAGCATGGCACGCAAAAGATACTAGGGAGGTGATGAAAGCCAAGCTGCCAGATATAGTCTCAATAAGTTCGGAGTCGGAAGAGTCTGAGTATGAAAATGAGTCGCCAAAAGTTGAACAACCAACTCAGGAATTATCAGATATTACACTTGGAGGAAATGAGAGAGTGGCTTTTGATCCAAGTGCAATTGCCGATTCCATAGAATACATGGAATACGACAAGAAAGAACCACGGGAAGAGGACTTTGAGACATCTGACGACTGGAACGATGCAAGGAGGGAGTGGATGGAAAAACAACGAGACGCTGACCGAGCACGGTAAGTTACCTTGCACCCTTTAATAACAAAATACTAATGATATTATCCAGATTTCAGTCAACAGCAGATATAGAAGCCTGTATGAAGTTGGACGCAAGGGAATGGAAAGATGAAATATGCCCACTATTTCATCACCACCCGGAAAATGTCGCGCCTGAATACATGGTAAAAATACCGAATTTTAAACGGAAACTGCTTCCTGTGCAAATCCACGGGATTTTCAAAGCATTACAAACGATACATGGAAAGCAGAAATCCTTGATTCTTGGGCATGTAATGGGAATTGGCAAGACAACGCAGGCAATTGCAGCGCTTCATATACAGAATATAATAAACCACATGCGTGAGGATATCAAGTTTACACGAAAAAAGCACTGGGATGCAGCGAAGATGAACGAATCTGACAAATGCCCAATGAACAAGGAGCGTGTCGAAAAATACGGCTTTGACTGTCCATGCTGGCCAAAAAGTCCGACTTTCTTCATCAAACAACGACTTGGCATTGGGATGATAATGGTTCCACTTGGTCTGTTGGATGTGTGGAAGTATGAGTTTGCACAATGCGCACCGCTTAATCCAGATGGATCTCAGGTTAGACTTGCAATAGCTCATCATAGTAGCAAAACCAATGAGCAAATTTCCAAAGCCGATTGGGACTTGTTATGTGGAAAAGAAACAAAACGTCAGGACGATAATGGAATAGCCTTGGCATCATATTACAAGGCACGAGTTGAGAATGGAAGGGTAGTTGTGCTAACGACTACGGATTCAGCAGAAAGCCAATTCATCAAAGATCGACGAAACCAACAATGTAACAAAACGTACATCACACCGCCCCCAACATCAAGGACAAATAAGGATGGGAAAACACAGCAAGTACAAGGACGTGCTAAGGAATTCAAATCGGATGTCTATCAAGCTTGCGTGGTTTCGATTATTATCAAAGATGAAATGCATTTGCGAAAGACAAGCACCACTAAAGCAATTGGACAAGTTCAGAAGGCACAACAAAACAACAGACAAGCTACAGATATAGCTCTTTGTCTAATGACTGGCACACCATTAAGTAGCGGGCCATCAGACATTGCTGACCTCGTTGAACTCATGATTGCCCCCAGTTGGAAGGAAGACGAAGTTTTAAAAAACTGGATGGGGAATGAACTGGTTCAATTGGGTAAAGAATGGGACAACATAATAAAAAAGGACAAGTTGCCAGAAAAAGGACAGACTGAGGGGATCATAACCAAGATAACACCTTTGGTGGAAAAGATAATTTTGCGAGTTACAACAACTTCATCATTTTTTGGGCAACCACCTGTCAAAGTGCCAAAAAATGTATACTATGAACAAGTATGTGTTCATGAGAAGAAATGGGCAAATGCGTCGAACAATTTGTACGCAATTGAAGAAAAGGGAATCGAGGCAAGGGACAAGATACGACAAGATAATTATATGAAGCAACACGGCGACTTGGAAGGGTTCACACCTTTGAGCAAGAATAACACCAATCTATATTACAAATCGAGACTAGTTGCATCGTTCCCGTACCTCCAAGCATTGAAGAATAAGGACGGCACACCTTTGAAGCTGACGCAAAGGGAGTGGGAGGAGCAGACTAAGGGCAAAGATGGTGCAAATCGATGGGTCGATGGAAAGCCAGGTCAAGATCCATACTTTGACAACATCAATAAGATTTGCGAATCATCAGGAAAATGTCATGAGATTAAGAAGCAGCTGGACAACTACAAAGATGTTATAGATGGTGAGGGAAAGCCAGCGCGCTTGATATTCTGCTCATACTTTTATGCTGGGGCGAGAATACTATACTTGGTAGGTTTTGAGAAATAGTTGGAAAGGTTAAAGCTAACAATTGTCAAAAAGTACTTTCGACATATTCTAAAGATTCCGGATGAGGATATTGTTTTTATCAACAAAACAATGAGCCAGAAAAAGATTGATGAAATGTTGACTAGGTTTCATGGAAATATGGAGAGCTCAATACCAATAAAGGAGCAGAAGACAGCTCGGTATATAATAGCAACAAGCGCAGCTTTCTCTGTGGGTCTGACGCTTGCTGAAGCTATGGCAATTATATTTCTGGAGCCGGATTTTCGAGCCAGTACCATGACTCAGGGTTTTTCTCGTCATTGGAGACAAGGAAATAAAAACAAGGAGGTACAATCAATATTGTTGTTGGCAAAAGACAACAAGGTGGAGGAGAGAATCATGATGAGGAATAATCTACGTGCTGGGATACAAAAAGCTGCAACCCGAAAGGTTAACGAGCCACTAAAGATGGTTACTCAAGAAGTAGATATGGATTTGTATGATGCTGAGTAACAGGTGATGGTGGTGAGGGGGGAGGCTTTAGTAGGAGAACAAGATTGTATTTGAAAATTAGTAATTGGAAGAAGTAAAACTATGTCTAAGAATTTCATCTGGTGAAACAGAAAATAGGTGAGGCCAAGAGTAAGAGTTTGTTGGTATATTCTGACCTCGAGGCGGGTGCACTTGACCCGACTCGAGCGGCAGAATCACCCACAGCGGTTCACCATCTTCTAAATTATATGAACACCACCTTACGTAGAACGTACAATAATGCGCATCGATCCCACTGAATACAACTGGCACTTACGTGATATACACTTAGTGGTGCCCCGTATTCGAAGTGATCCGACAATGATCAGTTTTGCAATTGAAATCAGGACTTACGAAAAAGCTCATATAAAAACTTCCAAAAACAACCCCTCCAAGACCTTCGAACGCCATCTTACAATAGGTCAAAGCCTTGCTCTTCGCAGCTTCCCTAAAGAATGATCGCAATCACCCTTCAAACCTTCTAAAACCGTCGTGGAGTGCATGCTCTACGAAACACCAAAAACACCCATACAAAAACACGCCCACCGACAGCTAGAATCATTATACAAACTGGCCTTCACCTCCAAATTTCCTCTTCTTTCATCTTCCTTCCTCTTCCTTCTTCCAACTCGAAGTACTCTGTTCTCAGAGACTTGAGACGAGGCTACTAGTGATTCTCGGCCGATGGGAGTGTGTGTGTGTGGAGCGTACAATCATACAAACTGCCTCTGAAACCTATCGCCAACTTTATCAAAACGGCCCTCCAAACCACCTCCGACGAAGAAACCACCTTCAAAACTGCCCTCGACGAGAAAACCGCCCTTGAAACCGCCCTCCAAACCACCTCCGACGAAGAAACCACCTTCGAAACCGCCCTCGACGAGGAAAGCGTCCTCGAACCGTCCTCAAGTCCTATACAGCCTACCACAGTGACTTCGTAACATATATGATCCCCAAGCATCAATATACTGCCCTCATCAGTATCTATAAACAATGGCAACGACAACGACCCTGGCGGACCAAGTTCAGCGGCAGAGGATATATTATTCGTTAGAGATATCAACCTGTACGTCGAGGAGTATCTAGGAGAATATATTAGAGAAGAGGACCAGGGTCATGAACTCCAAGAGTTATTTCAACAAGACTTTGGCTAATACAGAAGCATCTTCCCCAGCGTCACCCTCCGGAATAAGCAGAAGCTGATCAAACACCTTCGATATTCAGGTAAAGCTTTCTAATCAAATACTGATATGTTTGAGAAGCGTACTGATATTGGTATTGCTAAGACTCACACTGCACCTAAACAATCAACGTATATACCTTCGCAACAGGCCGCTCCGGTTATACCCATCACAACCCGTCGTATTCTAGAGGTCACGGATTAATTATTTTGACATGCTGCTACGATAACTATTTATTCAAGGATCAGGAAAACGTGGTAGAGAAGAGATGCGATAAATAGGGGGAAAACAAGGGAGAAGGTGAGTATGCTAAAGGCATAGTAACAGTACTTGAACCCTTAATAGAATTTGTATAGTACAACAAGGAAATAAAAGGTACTTGCACTTTAGTTATACCTAAGATCAAGATGTTAATTCCTCTAAAGTTTGAGGATACTCTACAAGAACCTTTTGCTTTGTCCCAAACCCAGCTCGTGCAAGCTACAAACTTCACCAACACAAAATATCCTAACATCGAACTCGAATACAAGTTAGAGAAACCTGATAAAGTCACTGCTAACTCACCCTCATTCATTCAAGTCAAGATCACGTAAATTGTCGCCAATGGACTTGTTTTGCTTTTCAAGATTATAACACGAGACTTACGTACTCCGATGGCGTATATAAGAACAATGGTCGTCAGTCCCCACAGCTAGGTGAATTTTGTATTTCAAAATCCTGATTCTAATTTTCTAGACTTAGGCAGAGTATTTAGATAAGTTAATGTTAATATGCTTACTAGCGAAGTTTACCCTCAAACGAGTAATAGAGCAGAGATACGAGCTGTTATTGCCATTTTGAATTTTTGAGCTTGATATAGTAAAGGTTAGAAATTATAACAAATTCGGAAAGTGTTATTAAGGAAGTATAGAATATATGACAAATAGATATAAAATAGTAAAAGAAGAATAAATATGGAATAAATATGAACTTTTGAATAATGCCATAAGCCTAATTTCATAAAGCAGAAGATGCCGCATATATAGAAGCAGTAAAAACAGAAACGTAAAATGACATAGAAAGGAGAGGTATATGGTGTTAAGCACAGGAGAATTTGTTCACTGGCATAATAGCTACTAGATATACTTAATCTACAACTTATTATATAACACTTCTTGGATATATATAAATTGTAATTATTACTAGATAAAGTAGAAAATACTAGGATAACAGAAAATGCTGTTGCCTTAAATAATAACCTTGACTATTATATTATAGCTACTAATACTATAATATATCCTCGCGCCAGATATAGCTCTATAAACGAGCATATTAGGTCTTACTAGTAATAGAGCCTTATATGATACCTTGACAACAGCTATTAGTTCTTAGTTAGTCGGCTCTCTTATTTACATCTAGCAAATATAAACAAGACAGGGGAGGGAAACATAAGAATTGAGCATGGGTTTAAGCGAAACAACAAAGTTGAACAGGGTTAATAATAAAACTTAATAATTGAGATTCTTAAAAACCAACGTTATAGTTTATCTAAATATTTAATAATTTTGTATTTAAAGAAGATTTTATAATTTATATAGTATTCTAATATTAAAAAGTATAAAACTAAATTTTGAATTTTTAAAATATTTTAATGTTCCAATTACATTGTAATTGAATCTGCGTTACAAGGGGTTAATAGGATAACCGTACTCTAACAAAATATCCCAATTCCTACGGAATTGGAAGAGGGATAGTTGTTAGAAATCACTTGATTAAACCACTAGGCCAAAACACTTATTTTAATATCTAAATATTACTTCTAGTTTATATACTTCAATTAAAGTAAAATATAACTAATATATTTATATTAGCTTTTTTTTAAAAAAATAAAGTAGTTATAAAGAATCTATTTAATAGAATTTGTACTATAAAAAAATTAGATTTTAGTAATATATATAGTCTATATAGCCTAAGTTAGCGTACTATTTAATTTTAATTTAAAAGAGAATATTTCTTATTTTCTCTAATATAAAAATAAGATATATTACTATTATAAGGAATATCTAGCCTTAGAAGGTAGTATTAA
>Ga0247809_1000051_pt1 | contig 82352 bp, 88 predicted proteins | sample UWRJL104311B1_FD_180951 | JGI IMG/M metagenome (GOLD analysis project Ga0247809, IMG submission 180951) | Plant litter microbial communities from Arlington Agricultural Research Station in Wisconsin, United States - UWRJ-L104-311B-1 | ecosystem: Environmental > Terrestrial > Plant litter >... | reverse complement strand
CCTGAACAACTTGAAGCTTAAAAGACATAGTGTAATCTTTCTGTGTGCGCTTTACATAGCGCAATGCTTGATCTTTTTCCATAATGATACTTTTTGTGTATCGCTATTTCAGGACAAGACATGATTTCTAATAAAAAAGTCTTCCAAATGGAAGACTTTTTTATTTATATCTGGCTCATGCTTTCGCTCTTATTTTTAGCATATTCAAAGCCTTGTTTCCACCAATCAAGCATTAATCTCTTATTAAAGACAAGTGGGTTGTCTGTTAATTTTGTGGGTGTATAATAAAAATTCAGCTTTACATTATTGCTTGCTGCAGCTAATCTTCCAATGATTATATCTTTCTTTTCAACCTGATCTATTATTGTTCCGAACAAGTCGATTGTCAGTGAAAACGGATTCTTTCCAACAATTTTCTCTCCAATATTGTGTTCTGTTTCCAAAACAATCACGTCAATTTCAGTTGCTCCTCGATGAATCGCTTCGTGAATTGGAACTACATTCGAAATACCGCCATCAGCATATTCATATCCATTTTTTGTGGCCAAGCTCATAAACGGAATATAATTGCAGGAAATCCAAATCCAGTCGCAAAAATCGGTATAGCAGCACTCTAAAATTGATTTGTATTCCACCGTGTTTTTAGTAATATTTGTCACCGTGACAATGATGTCTTTTGAAGATTTTTTAAGCTCTTCAAATTCTTCTTCTGAGAAATTATCAATGATATATTTTTTGAGGTTTTTGCTTTCACCAAAGGTCCGCTTGCCTTTCATAAACTGCATCGCCACATTAAAGTGGTTGATCGTAATTATTTCCTGATCTTTTTTATGCTTGATAATAAATGGGTTGACGCTGAAAATTTTATCCATGTCAACTTTGGTATATAAATCGAAAATTTTATTCCCTTTATTTAATGCCAAGTGCGGAATTAACAGGCTTCCGGTCGAAGAACCTAGATAAAGCTCATATTTAATTTTCTTTTCCTTAATCAAATATTCGGCAACGCCACCGGCAAATGCTCCTTTGCTTCCACCTCCAGAAATAACTAATGCTCGCATAAATAATTAGGTAATTTTTGCTAAAATAAGGCGAAATTTCTGATTCAGATTATTTTTTAACAGCGTTTATTGCTGTGTTTCCTTTAAAAGCCTGTCCAGCTGTGCTTTTTCATCTTCAGGAAGCGACGGCAATAGTTCAGAAAAATAAACTTTGTACTTCTCTTTTTTCAGAAGAGAACGAATTTTTTCTCGAGCATATTTTGAGAATTGCCACTTGTAATGAACCAAAGGATTCACCAATAATTTCAATACATTGACATCATTCGGATTCACATATAACAAGTTGGCCAATGCATTTTGACGAACGGTGCTTTCATATTTTAAAGTTGCAAAACTTAACAATTCATCATAAAAAGCAAGCTTATTTTCTTCTTCATATCCTTTTGTAGTCAAAGTCATTGCAAGCCAGAGAATTCGGAGATTTTTATCATTAAAGCCAATCCAATTTTTAGATTTATCAAGATATTTTTTCTGATCTTCAGTAAATTTCGACCACAAAACATTCAGCGCAATTTCTCTAGTTACATAAGAATTGTCATCCAAAAAAGTTTCATAATCGGCTTTAAATTCTGCCGGAATCTCTTTTACTGTTTTCGCAATTGCCTGACGAACTTTTAAATCTTTTGAAGTCATTCCAAGCCTTAGAAGAGATTCTTTTTCAGAAAATTCTAAAGGTTGCAATTGAAATATAATTTCTTCTTTTACAGGATAATAAGCATCTGATTTTAAGATTTCTTCAAAAGGTTGTTGCTTTTCTGCTAAAGGTTTTTCAGCCCAAGAAAGGACTTCTAGATATTCTTTTATAAATTTATTTTTCTGTAAAATATTCAAAGCTTCTTTAACTTCAAAAGTGGATTTTTCAAGCCAAATATCTTGGAATTTCTTTGTATCAAATTTGGATACTTTGTGGATTTCTTTAAAAAAATCATCTGTATTTACATTCTTGAAAGCATGTTTTCCTAGATATGATTTTACAGCTTTCTGGAAGTTTTTTTCACCGACGTTTTCACGTATGACATGCAAAGCCCAAGCTCCTTTTTGATAAAAAGTCAGCGAACTCGCCTTTGGATTCAACAACGGAATCGTATCTGTTCTTGAAGCCTGCTGCAACCTTTCTGCGATTTCATACATTTCCCAATTAAAGTGGTCTTCACCAAAAAGTTCTTTTTCAGCAAGCAAAGCATAATAAGTCGCAAAACCTTCTTGTAACCAATGATGTTTGCTCGATTCAGCAGTAACTAAATCGCCAAACCATTGATGTGCAAGCTCATGCGAATTTACATTTATATAAGTTCGGTCATTAAAACCAATTTCATCAACGACATAATCTTGTGCAAAAATGGTTGAAGTCGTGTTTTCCATTCCTCCATATAAAAAATCTTTCACCGGAATCTGGCGGTAAGTTCCCCAAGGATATTTCACACCGATTTCCTTTTCTAGAAAGTCAAAAATTTGCTTGCTGTATTTGTAAGTAGTTTCAAATTTAGCAGCATCTTCTACTGAAAGATAGAATTCTAAAGGAATTCCTGAAGCGGAAGTTTCTGTTTTCTTCACAAATTTTCCAACGGCAAGCATCGCGAGATACGAACTCATCGGCTTTTCCATTTCATAATTCCAAGTTTTTAGATTTCCAGAAACTTCAGAATTCATCAATTTTCCATTTGAAATTACAGTAAAATTTTTATCGTAATTTACTGTAATACTAAAAATTAATTTCTCATTTACATCATCAAAACTTGGCAGCCAATGGCTTGTATATTTTCCTTGCCCTTGTGTCCAGATTTGCAGGCCGTCGCCTTCTCCAAAGAAATATAAAGTCTGTTTTGGTTTTGCTTTATATTTGAAGGTCAGCGTATTATTTCCTTTTTTGAATCCTTGAAATAATTTTAATTCTGTTGGAGAATTTTTAAATTGAACCGATTTAGTATTGATTTGAACTTCGGAGAAATCCATATTTTTTGCGTCAATTCTGATGGTATCAATGTTCGACAAAACTTCAAATTCATAAGAAATTTGACCCGTAATTGTTTTTTGAACGGCATCTAAATTAAGATTAGCGTGCACGTTTTTAAAATCTACTTTCTTAACCTGCTGTGAAAAAACAAAAAAAGGACAAAGAAGAAAAAGGAATTTAATCTGTTTCATATTGGCTTATTTTTCTTCGTAAATTTTCAATAATTGCGTAACAGTATTCCAGTTTCTGATTGTGGCAGTCACGTTTAATTTTTTCTCGATATATTTTTGGTCAAAACGAGTTTTTCCAGCGCCAACATTGTATTTGATATAAATTTTATTTCCATCAATGCTTGCTTCGTCAGGCTTGAATTGGCTTATCTTCAAATCATTGATGCTGTCACTTTTTAAAGTCATAGAAACAAAAGCGACATATAATTTTTTGGTATCAACATCCTTTTCTTTCAAGTAAGGATTATTTTTAAAACAAACCGCCAAATCGTCCTTATTTACAACAACAATCGGAACTTCGTGTCCAAAAACCTTAAAAATTTCCTGCTTGATTATGAAACCAACTTTTGAAGCATTTTCCTCGTCAGTATCCACAAAAACATTTCCAGATTGAATATAAGTTTGCACATTTTGAAAACCGATGGCTTCTAAAGTAGTTTTCAAAGCTTCCATTTTAATCATATTATGGCCAGAAACATTAATACCGCGAAGCAATGCGAGATGAGTTGTCATTTTATTTTTTTTGAATTGCATTGAAGCTAAATTAAATAAAAAAAGCTGAAGTTCGAGCTTCAGCTTTTTGTTATGTGTGTTATGTAGAAATTTATTAGCTACTATTTTTTCTTAAACTTCTTTTTTGGTTCGTCAGATTTCACAACAGGATTTTTCGTCTGTAAAAGCTGGTGCGCTAATAATTTTTCAATCAATTCGTCTTTTGTCAAATGATGAAAAACAGTCTTGATTTTATCTTTGAAATCTTTTGATACTTCGTGATTTGGCTTAGTTTTGAAAATCTGCTTTGCCCATAAAAAAGTATTGTTTTCTTCAATACTTTCTGCCGAAGGCTTTTTGAATTCACTGAATTTAATTCCTAATTCTTTTTCAAAATCAGCAATTTCAACAACTTCTTCTGGTTGCAAAACAGTTAAAGAAAGTCCCTTTGCTCCCGCTCTCGCTGTTCTTCCGCTTCTGTGAACATAAGTTTCATAAGTATCGGGAAGATGATAATTTACCACATAAGCAATTTCTTTGACGTCAATTCCTCTCGCCGCCAAATCGGTTGCAACCAAAATTGAAATATGGCCTTCGCGAAACTGATCCATGATTCTATCACGAATCGGCTGCGTCAAACTTCCGTGCAATGCGCCAGATGAAAATTTATTTATGGCTAGATTTTTAGCTAATTTATTTACGGCCGCTTTAGTTTTACAGAAAATAATACCTCGCTGTCCTTCTTTAGAATTTAAAAAATGTGTCAAAACATCTAATTTTTCTTCTGGTTCAACTACTATATAATTATGGTCAATTCCTTGGTTTCCAGAAGTTGCCATATCTGCGCTTATTTGCGTGACATTTTTTGACATATAATTCTGAACCAATTGTTTCATCGCTCCAGGCATTGTCGCTGAAAAAAGCCAAGTTCTTCTGTTTTTTGGAAGTTCGGCTACGATTTCATCCAAACCATCTTTTAAAGCGGTCATCATTTCATCCGCTTCATCCAAAATTAAAAACTTACAATCCTTGATATTGATCGCTTGTCTTGTAATTAAATCGATCAATCTTCCTGGTGTTGCCACAACGATATGTGCTCCTTGAGAAAGTCTTTCAATCTGAGGTTTTATCGGAATTCCACCGCAAGTTGACGCAATGGAAATCGATGGCGTAAATTTGGCGAAAGCCACTAAATTATCATAAATCTGATGGCCTAATTCTCTCGTCGGAACTAAAATTACAGCTTGGATTTTAGAATTTTCAGCATCAATCAATTGCAATAAAGGCAAACCAAACGCAGCAGTTTTTCCCGTTCCTGTTTTGGCAAGACCGACAAAATCATCTGTTTTGCTTAATAAAACCGGAATCGCTTTCTGCTGGATTTCCGTCGGGACAGAAAAATTCAATTCGTTTATTCCTTTAATTATATCGGCTGAAAAGCCAAATTCTGAAAATGCGTTAGCCATAAAATTGTTTTTGTTTGAGTAAAAGGCGTTTAAATAATGTAGAAAATCAATCCGGTTCGTTCATGATTTTTTCTCTGTATTTTTTTCCTATCAATAAGGCGAGTTTCAATTTATAATCTTCCACCAGCCATTCGCGGTAATTTTTACTGCTTTTGCTCAAGCAATTCGTAAAATATTTCACGCGGCATTCAATATCTTCCTCTAATTCTCTTGACAAATGTTTTGCCTCATTTAAAGTTTCTGTATTATCGACACACATTGCGGCATGCTGGTCTAGTGATTTATCCAAAACCACTTTTGAACGCTCATTTTTAGCGATAGCCAATTTGTGCTCTTCATCAACATCAAAACTCACATCGGCAGTTTTGCTAAATTTAGCGCGCAATTCTGGCGGCATCGTATATTTAAAATGAAACTCAATTTCAGCATCATCACGAAGATTTTCCAAATAAAATTCTGGAGATTTGAAAATGTGCTGCCAGTCAATCGGCTCGCTCCAAAGTCCGAAACGTGCAGCATTATTTCCTAAATCTATTACCGTAAAATTATCTTTATTTGGCAATTTTCTAGAACCACGGCCAATCATCTGAAAATATAAAGTCAATGATTTTGTGGCGCGATTTAAGATAATCGTCTCCACTGTCGGTTCATCAAAACCAGTAGTCAAAATTCCGACAGAAGTCAAAATTGCGTCTGGAGTATGCTTGAACCAAGACAAAATATCCTTTCTGTCTTCGGTAGTTGTGGTATTATCTAAGTGGCGAATCGCATAGCCCGCTTCTCTAAAAGTTTCATAAACATATAAAGAAGTGTTGATTCCATTATTAAAGATCAGCGTCTTTTTACCCAATGATTTCTCTGTGTAAGCATGCAATAATTTTTCTTGCATTGCCATATTTGTATATAAATCATCAGAAGATTTTACGGTATAATCTCCATTGATTCCAACCTTTAGCGACGTTAATCCAACGTCATAACTATAAGTCACAGCTTTCGCTAAAAATCCATTTTCAATCAATTTATTAATCGGATCTCCAACAATCAGCTCGTCATAATTTTCATTCATCGGAAGCTTTATATTCGAGCTCAAAGGCGTTGCCGTAACTCCCAAAATGAAGGAGTTTTTGAACGAGCTCAAAAGCTTTCTAAAAGAATTGTAATGCGCCTCATCGATGATTACAAGGCCAACATTTTCAATCTGCAATTTTTCGTCGTTAAGCCTGTTTTTCAGCGTTTCAACCATCGCCACGAAGCAAGAATATTCTTCCTGGTCAGGCAATTCCTTGATGACGCTGTTGATGATTTTGTTTTTTACGTTGAAGCTTTTCAGCATTTTTGAAGTCTGCTTGCAAAGTTCAATCCTATGCGTCAGCACCACTACTTTTTTGTCATAGTCAGCCAGATATCTTCTGACGATTTCTGAAAAAATTACTGTTTTTCCACCGCCAGTAGGCAATTGGTAAAGCAGATGATGGTTTTTTGGAGCATTGTCTAACCGTTCAAAAATGGCATTTATATCCCCTTGTTGATAGGCATAAAGTTCTTTTTTGTCTTCTAATTTAATCTCTGTAGCTGTTGTTTGGGACATTGTGGTTTTTGATAATTTGCAAAAGTACGTCTAAAAAAGGTCAAATGATACTTTTGAATTTATATTTTCAAAAATTAGCGAAAAACTTTATAAGAACATTGGCTAATCATATAACTCGGAAGGAAATTTTAATGACTAATTTTGAATTATTATGCAAGATTTATACCCATTAGATTCAACAGAAAACCTACTCTTTTTATGCTAAACTATGATGATTTTACGATAGAAAGAGCTACACAGCTTCAAAACGAAATGAGACAAAATATTTCGTTGAAGACGCTGAATAAAAATATTACCACGATTGCTGGCGCAGATATTTCTCACGATGTTGGCAGTTCAAGATTATTTGCTGGAATAGTGATTTTGAGTTATCCAGAATTAATTCCGCTTTCGTATTCTTTGGCAGAAGGCGAATCAAAATTTGAATATAAATCAGAATTTTTGGCTTTTAGGGAAGTTCCGACATTGATAAAAGCTTGGGAACAAATTCCGAATAAGCCGGATTTGCTGATTTTAGATGGACAAGGAATTACGCATCCGAGGCGAATGGGAATCGCTTCACATTTTGGATTATTAGCTGATCATCCAACGATTGGCTGTGCCAAAAACATGCTTCATGGAGAATACAGCGCTTTGGAAGATGAAAAATTCAGCGTTTGTCCTATATATAAAGGAGCGGAAAAATTAGGCTACGCTTTGCGAACGAAAAATAGCGTAAAACCTGTTTTTATTTCACCCGGACACCAAATGTCGGTTGACGACAGCATTGAAATTATGCTAAATACAATTCAAAAATATAGAATTCCTGAGCCTACGAGACATGCGCATCAGATGGTAAATTTGTTTAGAACCGGACAAAGAAAGGAAGGATATTTTGAATTAAACTGCCAGCTTCCTTTGTTTTAAAACGATATTATAAAGGTAAATAAGACAATAATTCGTGGAAAAACGGTATTCATTAAGGTAAATACTATATTTAATGAGGAGAATACGGTATTCATTAAGGTAAATGCAGTATTAATTATGGTAAATAGGATATCAATTAGGGCAAAGAAGATACTTATTATGGTAAATAGGATATTTGTTACGGTCAATACAATATTAAATACGAAAAATTCGGTATTTATTAAGGAAAACGCAGTATTTATTTAAAACATGTAAAAGTTATAATTCAGCCGTTGTGCAATTGATTAGTCAAAAATATCTAATACTCTCTCAAACTCATTTTTGTTTTCCCAGCGCTGTTCAAAAGCCCTATCTTTTATTTCAAAAATTCTTGTTTTATATTCAGAAATTAGTCCGTTTTCAATGGAATATTTTACGACTTGTTCGAAAGAATTCAGCATGCTCTTGTAGAAAGAAGAATAGCGCATTTCGCGTTTTGCGGCATATTTTTGAGCCACTTCAATGTTGTGCAGCATCAAATCTGCAATCACAAACGCATCTACGCCCAAACTTAAAAAATGCTTGATAATTTTTTGAGCCGTTGAGCGGCGCAATTTCGGGCGCTTGCCTTTCAAAGGGAAATATTCTATCGTAATTTTCTGCTTTGATTCTTGTAAAAGCTTCTCTTCCTTTGGATTAAACACAAAATCATAATAGACTTTTACATCTGAAAACTTCTCATAAAGTTCAATTAATTGCTCTTCGAGTTGTTCTTTATCTAATTCTTTCAGATATTTTTTTAAATCTCTCTTGCTCATTTTTAGAATCGCTTTTTTGCAAATATAGCACTCTTAACGTTGCAAAGTTTCAAAGTTTAAGGTTTAAGGTCTCTTTTGCCTATTGGCTATTGCCTTTAAAATTCTTAAATTTGTAAATCACAAAATACTTCAATGAACAATCAAATCCCTCCCACTCCTGCCGAAAAATGGATTATCAATCCGATTACAAAATTTATCAGTAAATCGACAACTGGAGGAATTGTGCTTTTTGTTGCCGCTGTTTTGGCCATTTTTTTAGCCAATTCACAATGGAAAGAATCTTATCATCATCTTTGGGAACATGAATTCGGATTTTATTTTGACAGAAATTCATATCTAAATCTTAGCCTTCACCATTGGATAAATGACGGATTGATGGCGATTTTCTTCTTTGCTGTAGGTTTAGAATTAAAGCGAGAAATCATCGGAGGTGAGTTGTCTCAACCTAAAAAAGCCCTTTTGCCGATTGTTGCTGCCATTGGCGGAATGATTTTCCCCGCATTGATTTTTACGATTTTTAATTTCGGAAGCGATTCATCACACGGCTGGGGAATTCCGATGGCTACTGACATTGCTTTTGCCTTGGGCGTTTTATATTTATTAGGAGATAAAATTCCGCTGACTTTAAAGGTTTTTCTGACGGCTTTGGCGATTGTCGACGATTTGGGAGCGGTTTTGGTGATTGCTTTTTTTTATACAGAAGAAATAAATTTCTTGGCATTGGGAATTGGAATCGGCTTTTTAGCTTTCCTTTTTCTATGTAATAAATTAGGTCTTAGAAATATATTTTTCTTTTTATTTATAGGAATTCTGGGCGTCTGGCTTCCGTTTTTGCTGTCTGGAGTTCATGCCACGATTGCTGCGGTTTTGGTTGCTTTTACGATTCCTGCAAGTTCTAGAATTGATGAAAATTTATTTATAAACAAGATTCAAAACTATCTGAGCCACTTTAAAAAATTAGATCCAACGGATGCTCCGACTTTGTCTGAAGAGCAGTTTCATGTTTTGGAAAAAATCAAAATCACTACAAAAGACGCAATGTCGCCCTTGCATAGTTTGGAACATTCGCTTCATTCTTTCGTGAGTTTTATTGTCATGCCGATTTTTGCTTTGGCGAATGCCGGCGTTACTTTTTCATCAGATATCATTGCAAATGCAACCAGCAATGTGACTTTGGGAGTCGCTTTAGGATTGATTATCGGAAAAGTTATCGGCGTTTTTGGAGTTTCTTCATTAATGATAAAATTGAAATTTTCAGTAATGCCAGAAGGAATGACAAACAAAAGCCTGTTTGGCGTCGGGCTTTTAGCATCAATCGGATTCACAATGTCTTTGTTTGTCACCGGACTTGCTTTTAACAATCCAGAATATGAGTTGCAGGCAAAGTTGGGTATCTTTGCAGCGTCTTTAATAGGAGGAATTTTGGGATATTTAATCCTGAAAAACAATAAAAAATCAATCACTAATATAAATACAAATGCTTAAACTTTTTAAAATCGTCGCAATTCTTGAGGGAATTTCATACTTGGCACTTTTTGCAAATATGCTGATTATCAAACCGACAAATCCTACATTATATAAAACGCTTTTGTTTCCAATCGGGATGGCACACGGAATTTTATTCATAGGATATATCATACTTTCAATCATGCTGAAGGTGGAAGAAAACTGGGACTGGAAGAAATTCTTGATCATTGCTGTTGCTTCTATAATTCCGTTTGGAACTTTTTACGTAGAAAAAAAATACTTAAGCACTAACTAAAAATGACCGATCAACTATTTAATTGGACATATAATCTCTTTAAACATTGGGGTTACAGCGAAACTATTTCCACGTATATCAATTTATTCGTGAATATTATTTTGTTGGTAATCTGTGTTTTTATCATACATTATATCTTCAAGAAAATATTGATCGAAGTTTTCAGTGCCGTCGCGCAACGAACAAAAACGGAATTTGATGATCTTCTTGTAGCTAATAAAACCACAAAATATATCGCTTATCTGATTCCGTTATTGTTTATAAATCTGATAGTTCCCATTATAATGAAGAAATTCGTGTATTGGGAAGGAATTTTCAGCAAAGGAGTTCAAATTTATATCGTAATTCTTGTGCTTTGGATAATCAGAAGTATTTTAAATGCCGTAAAAGATCACCTTAAAAAACTGCCTGATTTTTTAGACAAGCCAATCGACAGCTATATCCAAGTTTTCATGATTATCCTTTGGATTTTCGGAATAACTTCAATGGTTTTGATACTTTTTGAAACCACTTTGCTTACTTTATTTGCCACATTTGGAGCAATTTCTGCTATCGTAATTTTAATTTTCAAGGATACCATTTTAGGATTTGTAGCCAGTATTCAAGTTTCTGTAAATGATTTGGTAAGGATTGGCGACTGGGTTACTTTTGAGAAATTTGGTGCGGATGGAGACGTTATTGAAATTAATTTGGCCACTGTCAAGGTTCAGAATTTTGATAAAACTACAACTACAATTCCAACGTATAGCTTGATTTCTGATTCGTTCAAAAACTGGCGCGGCATGCAGAATTCTGGCGGAAGGAGAATCAAAAGATCAATTCTTATAAAAGTAAATAGCGTAAGATTTCTTCATACGGATGAATTGGAAGGCTTGAAGAAAATACAATTAATTTCGTCCTATTTAGAACAGCGCCAGCAAGATATTGAAAAGTTCAATGTAAATAATAATATTGACAAAAGCTTGACTATCAACGGAAGGAACATGACAAATCTGGGGATTTTCAGAAAATATATCAATCAATATTTAGCCACACATCCAGGAATTAACAAAGATATGACTATGATGTGCCGTCATTTACAGCCTACGGAAAAAGGAATTCCGATTGAGGTTTATGCTTTTTCAAATGACAAAAGATGGATCAATTATGAATATATTATGGCTGACATTTTTGACCATATTATAGCTTCAGTTCCCTATTTTGATCTTGAAATTTATGAATTGCCTTCAGGAAAAGGAATTTATACAGAAGAATAATTTATTTCTTGATCCTATCTTTTATAAATTCGATTGCCGTTTTTCCGTGCATTGAAGGCCTTCCAAAACTATCTAGATTTACCATTGTAATTGAGTTTACAGTAATAATGGTTTCTTTTGTCATGATGTTTCTAACTTCACATTTCAAAGTAATTGATGTTTTTCCAAACTTGATAACGTCAATTCCAATTTCAATAATATCGCCTTGTTTTGCCGAACTTATAAAATTGATTTCTGACATATGTTTTGTGACAACACGCTCATTTTCTAATTGAATGATAGAATAAAGTGCGGCTTCTTCATCAATCCATGCTAAAAGTTTACCTCCAAATAAAGTTTGGTTCGGATTTAAATCTTCGGGTTTTACCCATTTTCTGCTGTGAAATCTCATATTTCCTAATATTGCACCCAAAATTAATGATTTGATCGTATAAAAACTAAATCCTTGTTTATTTTTAATGAGCTATTTTAATTATAAATAAATCACTTGTAATTCAGCTGAAAATCTGAACATTACATTAAAACAATTACGAAAATTTCCGAAATTCGCATTATCCAATTTGTGGCAGTACATAAATCATAAAAATATTTTAAAATATTAGATTTTGAGGTTATTAAGCCAATATATATTATATTTGCAAATCCTCAAACATTTAAAAACACGGTATAAACTAATTTAAAGTTCTTATGAGAAAACATTTACCACTGCTTTCATTTTTAATTTTTTCATTCGCTGCAACAGCCCAAGAAACAGAAGAAGGAGGAAAAACTGTAGATTTCAATAGATGGTCTATAGACATTAATGGAGGTTTTAACAAACCATCTACGCCTTTCGCAGATGATTATTATTCAAATACGTTAAGTCCTTTTCACGTGGATTTAGGAGGAAGATACATGTTCAGCCCGAAATTTGGTGTTAAACTAGATTTTGGATATGACAAATTTACAGGAGCTGGGGATAGCTTTGAATATGATACAAAAAATTATAGAGCAGATCTTCAAGCAGTTGTAAACGTTGGAAGAATGCTTAATTTTGAAACATGGACAAACACATTAAATCTTCAAGTCCATGGAGGTTTTGGATATGCGCTTATGCAATTTGACAAAGATTTAGGCTTAGTTGAAGATGATGACATGGTAAACATGATTCTTGGTATTACAGGTCAAGTAAAATTAAGCAATCGTGTTGCTTTAAATGCTGACTTTACGATAATCAATAACAGTAGCCAAAATTATACTTTTGATGGAACAGAATTGAATCCTGATGTAAGAGGTTTTGATGCTACCTATTATAATGCAACTTTAGGTCTTTCAATTTACTTAGGTAAAAATGAAAAACATGCTGACTGGTTCGTACCTGCTGAGAAAAAAGATGATTTGACTGAGCTTGAAAATAGAATTGGTGAAATTGAAACTGGATTAGCTGATTCTGATAAAGATGGAGTTCCAGACATGTATGATGTTGAACCAAATTCAATTGCCGGAGTTGCTGTAAATGCACAAGGTCGTTCGATAGATACTAATCAAAATGGTATTCCTGACGAGTTGGAAAGCTACATGAACCAGAATTATGGTGATGGAAAAGGCAATGTAAGAAACAGCAGCACGAGCAATATCGCAAGTTCAGCTGGAAATGCTTCAATAAAAGAATTGATCAATGGCGGTTATGTAAATGTATATTTTGATTTTAATTCTGCTTCACCTTCTAAATATTCTCTTGAAGGAGCAAATTATTTGATCAAATACATGAAAGCTAATCCATCTACAAAAGCTGAAATTATTGGTTATGCAGATGAAATTGGAAATCCAGATTACAACAAAGATCTTTCTTTAAGAAGAGCTGAAGCTGTAAAATCAATCGCTATTCACTCTGGAATTGATGCTTCAAGACTTACAGTTACTGCTGGAGGAGAAGATACTTCGGTAAACAAAAATTCAAAAGACGCACGTCAAATAATAAGAAGAGTTACTTTTAAAGTTGACTAATTTCTTAATAACTATTTAAAAACCGCTGTAGCAATACAGCGGTTTTTTTTTATCTTTAAAAGAAAAACTATGGAAAATAGAGATGCTTTCATTTCTGAATTCAGAGGAGAAACTTTAGGAACAGTCACTAGCCAATCTTCACCTGACGAAGTTTTTCAAAACCAGGTCTTACGCCCTATTTTAAAATTGCAAAATGATCTTTTTATAGACGTTTTCAAAAACTACGTTTCAAAATATAAGAATGATTTTTATTCTTATTCTGTAGAAAAAAAATTAGTTTATATTGAAAATTCTATCCATAAGGATATCAAGTTCAGAAACTCTTTAAAAGGTATTGTAATTGGATTATTTACCATTTCAGAATACAATGCTTATATTCAAAATTCTTCTTCATTAAACAAAAGAATGATGAATATGTTAATCGAAAGACTGAAAAACCAAGTACAGTTATTTGAGTTACAGGAATAAAAAAAGAGGCACAAAGCCTCTTTTTTGTTTCTTATGATAAATTAATCCACTTTTCTAAAAATTGCTTTTGTTCCTTCGGGATTAAAAAGATATAGCTTATTATTTTTCAATTCATACCGCGTTGTGCTTTGCAAAGCCTTTACTAAAATTTTCTCTGTTTCATAATTCTCGCACATCATTTCAGTAGTAAATATATCTATAAAACGAAGCACATCTTTTTCAAAAAACAGCTTACCTCCCATTCCATTGCAACCAGCCATTCCAGAAAAACGTGCTTCTTCGGCATAAATTTCAAGATTTGGAACTCCTTTTTTAAAATCTTCCGGATTGATCTTTTTTCCTTCTAATTCTTCCAAAGCCCAAATGTCGTGAAGTCGATAATCTATGATATAATTCCCGCAACCTTCCAAAAGCATTTCTTTTTCATTTTCTCTTTTCAAGGAAGCTTTTACCGTATAATTATAGATTTTATCAGACATTCCATCAGAACATTTGCCTTGTTGGATTGTAAATTTCAAGTCAATTTTATCTGATTTTGCTTGATAGGAAATTATATTGGCATCCATCGCTTTTTGCGGTTTCACATAAGCTAATGCAAAATTATTTTCTTTTTCTGGAGAAGTAAATTTTATAGAATCTTCGGCGATTTCAATTCCCCAAAATGGTTCCGTTCCAGAAGCCTTGAAGAAAACTTTTGAAGGTTCTTCGTAAGTCGAAACTGCTTCTGGTTTTTCTCCAATAATTGAATCGTTTTTAACCGCTTCTTTTTCAACAGGTTTTGGCTTACAATTTGCGAATAAAACAAAAATTGAAAAAATTGCAACGATGAAATTTAATCTTTTCATTTAATTATTTTTTCGTAAAACAAAGCACTTTGTTTTTACTTCCGTCATAGAAATAAAGTTTTTTGCCTAATTTGAATTTTTGTACAGTATTGAAAGCTGTCATGAATTGATTTTCTCCCGTTCCTTCACATGCCATTTTCGTTCCCATAATTGGTCCAAACGTAATTTTATCTTCTTCGACTTTAAAAGTTCCCGACATTGAATTGCATCCAGAATTTCCAGAAACTCTGTTTTCTGTTTTGTCAAAATTTAAAGTTGGAATTTTTGCAAAGTCTTGTTTATCAATTGGCTTTCCGTTTATTTCGGCCAATTCCCAGCTAGATGTTGAAAGCTCAGCAACAGCCTCTGCGCCTTTTTTGCAACTGCAAGATTGTAATCCGACTAAAACGACAGCGCAGATTACAGTTAAAAATTTCGTTTTCATAATTTTGTTTTTTAGGTTCCTTATAAATTTACCAATTTTCCATAGTAAAAGAAAACCTCTTAAGAAATATTTCGCAATTTGAATAAGCTAGATCTTACAGTAATCCGTGGTATTTTCTAATAAACCATTCTGAAGCTAAAGAAATTACGATTAAAACCAGAAGCCAAATCCAATCTACCAACGGAGTTTTCTTGGTAATTGCTTTTTGAACAGCTTTATAATCTTCGTTTTCCAATAAAGATTTTACCAAATCGTCCACTTGATTTGGATGGAAAACTTTTCCATTCGTTTGCGAAGCCAATTGCGTCAATTTATTCAAATCTGGATTGACGAATTGTTTTTCGATATCAAAATCCAAGACTTCAAAGGAACTCGTGTAGGTCGCTTTGGATTTTGCTTCCACAACCTTAAAGCTATAAATTCCAGCGGAAAGTCCGTCAAGATTAACTTTATACGAGTTTGTTGATTTTAGCAAATCGTAGTTTTTGGTTTGCTTCGTCGCTTTATTTGTCAATGAAATGGTCAGTTTTGCATTTTCATCAAATTCATAATTCTTGTTGAAATATTGTGCGTTGATTTCAATTGCTTCACCAGAATTATAAAAACTTTCATGATTGACAACCAACGATTTCTTCGCATTATTAGAAGCTAAAAACTGAATGGTTTTATCTACAAAAACATCAAATTTATCAAAAGATTGATTGTCGATGTGGCTTTGCAACCTCCATTTCCAAATATTTTCTCCTAAAAGAAACGCGCTTCTTTTTCCTTGATTTTCGGCATAAGCCAACAATGGCGAGCCTGTATTTACGTTTCTGATTCTTGACGAAAGCAAGACATCAACATTTTCTTTCGCGGTCACCGTTCCAAAAGAATTTTGCAGTGGCGGAAGATTTTCAAAACCAATATTATCAATCGCAAACAAATTAAATTGCGTGCTGAAATCAGCCAAATAATCTTCTTTCTGACTGCTCATTTTGAACTGCACACTATTTTGCATTTGGTTCAAAAAGTTGAAATCTGTGTTGGTTCCGGTGATAATCCAAGTGTTTAGACTGGCATTTTTATTCGCTTCAAAAACAGATTTGAATTCAGAAGTTGGTTGGTACAAGACAAGAATATTGTAATCTTGCAACGAACTGATTTTATTTGGATTAACAATCGTTACTTTACGTTGCAGATTAGTTTCAATGGAACGTTTTAAAGCACCAATATCTGGATGATTTATTGCAGAAACAATTGCAATTTCTGATTTTTGGTCGATGACTTCAACTGCAAAATTCTTGATATTGTTGTACGTATTTTTCTCGGGTTCTTTTGAAGTAATCGAAGCTTTAAAAATTTGAACGCCGATGTTATTTGCGGGCAATAAAAGATTTAAAACCTGTGATTTTTTGGAAGGAGAAAACGAAATACTTTGTTTGCTTAAAACCGAGTTTCCTTGTGAAATACTGAAATCCGCTGTAACACTTTTGTTTCCTGAATATTGAAGAAAAACTTCCACCGGAAATTTATTCTTATGGAAAGCATATTTATTTACGTTAAGCTGATTGATTTTTAAGTCCAAAAAAGTGGTCGTGTCACCCAGAATTACCGGAAAAACTTTGTTATTTGGATTAAAACTGTAAACATAATCGTTTCCTGAAGTTTGATTTCCATCGGTTAAAATTACCGTTGGGAACGTTGCATTTTTATTGATGCTTTTTAGATTTTTGGCAACTTCATCAAGATTAGTTTGGTTACCCTTAAAATTAAAGTTGTCAGAAAGCTCAAATTCATTTGAAAACTGATACGACTGAATATCGAATTTTTCTTGTAAATCTTTATTAGAAACTAACTTTTTATAGATTTCTAACGACGTTTCATTCGCCTTTAATTCAGAAATGGAACTTGAATTATCAACCACAATTGGCAAAGGCGTTTTTACAATCTCAAAAGTATTGCTTGTAATCTTTGGATTAATCAGCAAAAGCAAAATCCCGAAGATGGAAAAAAAGCGAAGAAAAGCTAAAAGTAGATTGGTTTTCGACTTATTCTTAGCCCGAAAAAAATATTGAAAAAACGACAAACCACTTGCAATTATTATTGATAATAAAATTAATAGAATAGTGTTTGTAGTCATTTTTTGTATTTAGAAATTTTGAACCATTAAGTTATTAAGAAAGTTTAAGTTCACTTATATTTTTTTCTTTTTGTTACAGCATAAATTAATATCGATAAAGCTAGAAGAACTAATCCATAAGTTACCATTACCTGACCAGTAATAAAACCTATTTCAAATTTCCCATAAATAAAAAATATCCCAATAAGGATTATAATTATCGCACATATCCCAATTCCCTTACTATTTTTCATAATATTATTTGAGTATTTAATATCGACAATCAAAGTCCTAGCCCCGATTGAATCGAAAATCCTTTCATTGAAAAAATCTATTTTTTCTTGGCGTGAAAGAGCGACCAACGGAAGCTCCTTTCACGCCTTAGAAAAAAAGATTTTTTGATGAAAGATTGAAGTGAAAAGCGGGAAAAGCTTCTTAAAAAATTTATGATTTTAGATTTATGATTTATGATCAATTATTGTCAGCAAAAATCTTAAATCTTAAATCAAAAATTACGTAAGCATTCCTCCGTCCACGTTCATAACTTGTCCTGTGATGTACGCGCTCATGTCTGAAGCCAAGAAAAGACAGGCATTTGCAACGTCTTCAGTTGTTCCGCCACGTTTCAACGGAATTCCGTCTCTCCAGCCTTGAACAACGTCGTCGTTTAATTTTGCGGTCATTTCTGTCTCGATAAATCCTGGCGCGATGGCGTTACAACGGATGTTTCTTGAGCCTAATTCTAGCGCTACCGATTTTGTAAAACCAATAACACCCGCTTTTGACGCTGCATAATTTGTTTGTCCAGCGTTTCCTTTAACTCCGACAACTGAACTCATATTGATGATCGAACCTTTTCGGTTTTTCAGCATTGTTTTTTGAACGGCTTTGGTCATATTGAAAACCGATTTCAGGTTCACGTTGATTACCGTGTCGAAATCTTCTTCAGAAATACGCATCAAAAGATTGTCTTTTGTGATTCCAGCATTGTTGATCAAAATATCGATGTTTCCGAAAGTCGCGATTACGTCGTCAACTAATTTTTGCGCTTCGTTGAAGTCTGCCGCGTTTGACTGGTAGCCTTTCGCTTGAACGCCAAGGGCTGTCAATTCGTCTTCTAAAACTTTTGCAGCTTCTGCAGATGAACTGTATGTGAATGCCACGTTTGCCCCGTGTTTTGCAAAAACTTCAGCGATTCCTCGCCCAATTCCGCGACTTGCGCCTGTGATAATCGCTGTCTTTCCTTCTAATAATTTCATTCTACTTTAATTTAGTTTGCTCTTGTTAGGTTGACAAATATAAGAATTCAATTGCAATGAAATTGAGTATCTTTTAATCTTTCACGAATTTATTTATCCTTTTGTCCCAAGCCGAACTGAAAATTGCGATTATCATAAAAACCAGCAAAATATAGTTGTACCAAGCATTTGAAATTAAGTCGAATAGCTGTAATTTTCCTTTGGCAAAACTTAAAATCAGCAAAACTTGCGCGCCATAAGGCAAAAGTCCTTGAATTACACAACTGAAAACGTCTAAAATTGTGGCAACTTTCTTTGGACTTAGTTCAAATTCATCGCTGATTTCTTTAGCGATTTTTCCGGTGATTACGATGGAAACGGTATTGTTTGCAATGGCCATATTTGTGATTCCGACCAAAGTTCCGATTCCCATCTGAGCAGATTTTTTGTTCTTTACTTTAGATTTTATTTTATAAAGTACGTAATCAATTCCGCCTGCTTTTTGCACTAAAGCTGCCAAACCGCCTGTTAACATTGAAAGCAAGAAAATATCGGTCATACTTAAAAAGCCTTCGTAGATTTTCTGTGTAAATTGTAAAAGCGTAAAATCGTTTCCGAAGAAACCAATAATTCCAGCAACTAGAATTCCGATTAATAAAGTCGTAAAAACGTTCACTCCAATTACGGCTAAAATTATGACCAATATATAAGGAAGAATCGACAGCAATTGATAGTCGCCTTTTTCGATTACAACGGAAGCTACTTCGGAATTAAATCCTAAATAAGCCAACAATAAAATCGTAACTATTGCCGCCGGAAGCGCAATAAACAAATTGACTTTAAACTTGTCACGCATTTCACAACCAAGCGATTGCGTTGCGGCGATTGTTGTGTCAGAAATGATAGAAAGATTATCGCCAAGCATGGAACCGCCCAATAATGAAGCGGCAATTAACGGCATTGATGCGCCACTTTTATCGGCCAAACTTATGGCGATTGGTCCCAGAGCAACGATGGAACCTACGGAAGTTCCCGTGGCTGTTGATAAAAACGAAGCAATCAAGAAAATTCCCAAGGGAAAATATTCTGGGTCAATATTATTTATTCCCAAATTCACTACGGAATCAACGGCGCCCATTGCTTGCGTTACCGTTGCAAAAGCGCCTGAAAATAAATAAATCAGACACATTGTAATGATTTGGCTGTTGCCACAACCTTCAATTAAAGTACCAACTTTAGATTCTGTGGATTGTTTGAAAATGATAAATGCGACGATAATTCCAAGAACAACGGCAATTGGCGAAGGCAAAGCATAAAAATCATTCAGAACAATTCCGGCTCCCAAAAAGGTAAAAATAAAAACGAAAAAAGGAATTAAGGCGAATGCATTACCCTGAATTTTAAGATGTTTCATCATCGATTTGCTTAAAAATTAATAAAGCTCACGACGAAAAGCTAACCGAAAAGAAATTGTAAAAACAACATTTTTTCCAAAGGATTTGGCTTATCGTTTTAGCACCTTGCTTGTTGCTGCAGGTTGCTATCTCTTTTATGAGATTCGTGATAACGGATGCAAAGATAGATTTTATGTTGAATTTAATTTAATCAGAATACAATTTTTATGAATAATCAATAACAATCGAAATAAAAATACAACTCTCCTAAAAATAAAAATGCTTTGCTGAATTATCAACAAAGCATTTTTTAAATTTTCGATAAAATCTACTGATGTATTTCTGGCATAACTACATAACTGTCATCTTCTGGAACTTTTGGAAACTCTTTTTTTCTCCAGCGTTCTTTCGCAATTTCTAATTTTTCATTGCTTGAAGAAACAAAATTCCAATAAATAAAACGTTCTTCTGGTAACGGCTGTCCGCCAAAAAGGATAACGTGCGTGTTTGGCATCAAGGTCATTGAACAAGCATCTTCTAATTTCGAAACCAGCATATTTCCTTTTTCAACGTGGTGTTCACAAGCTTGGATTGCGCCTTCGACAACACAGATTCCGATTTCTCCAAACAATTGACCTTCAGTATGTAAAAGATATTCATCTTCAGTTTTAATTTCAACCATAAACAAATCTGAATGAACGGGAACTGGTGATTCTTTTCCGTAACCTTTTCCTGCAACTAGCGTAAAATCAGTCGTTCCGTCTTTCCATCTTGGCAAATCATTTCTGTCAAAATGATGAAATTCTGGCTCCATATCTTCTTTTTCTTTTGGCAAAGCAACCCAAATTTGATATCCGTGAACATCGTGCTCAGAACCATCTCTGAGTGCTGAAGGAGTTCTTTCAGTATGTGTCACGCCATTTCCGGCAATCATCCAATTTACAGAACCTGGAGCTATTTTTTGTTCGGTTCCAAGGCTGTCTTTGTGCATAATTTCTCCTTCCAATAAAAATGTCAAAGTCGCCAAACCGATGTGCGGATGCTGACCGACATCCATATAATGTTCAGGTCCCATTTTTGCAGGTCCCATGTGGTCTATAAAAATAAACGGACCAACCATTCTTTTCTTGCGAAACGGCAAAAGTCTTCCGACTAAAAAATCTCCGATATCACGTGGTCTTTCTTCTATTATTAGGTCTATGTTGGACATGTCTTTTTGGGTTTAGTGTTTTGGGTAATGGGTTCAAGTGTTTTGTGAGCAATCTAAATTACAAAATTATTTTAATGCTTCTATAATTGCTTCCCATTCTGATAATTTCTGCAAAAAACTTTTGGAAGCGTTGGCTCCGCTTGGCGAAGGAAGAATTGTGTATTTCAAATCTGATTTTCTTCCTATATATTTATCATAATAATTTGACGCATTTTTACTTGAGAAAAAGACGTGTTTTATGTTTGGGTACTTTTTATGGAAGCTCTCAAAATCATTTGGCTCTTCGTTTTTGATATTACTGTCAAGGCTTCCTGTTCTTTCGCAGAATTCTAAAACATCCCAAAGAGCGATGTCATTTTCTATCAATAATTGCTTTTTTTCGGCAAAAGTTTCGGGCAAAGGTTGGTCAAATAATGTAAAAAGTAATTTCCAAAAACTATTTCCTTTGTTTCCATAATATTCTTGTAATTCCAAGGATTTTTCTCCGGGCATTGTTCCCAGAATTATTATTTTGGAATTTTGGTTTACTAAAGGTTCGAAAGCTTTTTTCATTTCCTAAAAGTAAAAATTAACGCAGAGAAACACAAAGATTTTTCGCAAAGATTCACAAAGTCTATTTTTTAGGTACAAAAAAAGCCTCACAAAAATTGCGAGGCTTTCTATATAAATTTACAGGATAATTATCCCATGATTTCTTTTACTTTTTTACCGATTTCTGCAGGAGAATCAACAACGTGGATGCCGCATTCTCTCATGATGCGTTTTTTAGCTTCTGCTGTATCATCAGCACCACCAACAATTGCACCAGCGTGACCCATTGTTCTTCCTTTTGGAGCAGTTTCTCCAGCGATGAATCCAACAACTGGTTTTCTGTTACCGTCTTCTTTAACCCATTTTGCAGCATCAGCTTCTAATTGTCCACCAATTTCACCGATCATAATGATACATTCCGTTTCTGGATCATTCATCAACAATTCAACCGCTTCTTTAGTTGTAGTTCCAATAATTGGATCTCCACCAATACCAATCGCCGTTGTGATTCCTAAACCTTGTTTAACAACTTGGTCAGCAGCTTCATAAGTTAAAGTTCCAGATTTTGAAACGATACCAACGTTACCTTTTTTGAAAACGAAACCTGGCATGATACCAACTTTAGCTTCCCCCGGAGTAATTACACCTGGACAGTTTGGCCCGATCAAACGGCATTCTTTATTTTGGATATAAGCGTAAGCTTTGATCATATCTGCAACCGGAATTCCTTCAGTAATCGTGATGATAACTTTAATTCCAGCATCAGCAGCTTCCATAATTGCATCAGCAGCAAAAGCTGGCGGTACAAAAATGATTGTTGTGTCAGCACCAGCTTGTTCAACAGCATCTTTTACTGTGTTGAAAACAGGACGATCTAAATGCGTAGTTCCACCTTTTCCAGGAGTTACTCCACCAACAACGTTTGTACCATATTCAATCATTTGAGAAGCGTGAAAAGTTCCTTCGCTTCCTGTAAAACCTTGAACAATTATTTTAGAATCTTTATTGACTAAAACGCTCATAATATATTTTTTAAATTTATTTTTTGAAATAGTGATGCAAAAGTAAGGTTTTAAGGGCAATAACTAAAGTATTTTTTTCAAAAATAGTACCGCTTTTATGGAATTTTTTTTATGTTATCTGATTTGAAAGGATACTCGCAGATATAAAATTCATTTTTTTGTTCTGGAAATTTTTCATCCCATTCTCTTTTTATTTTTACATAAATTCTTTCTTCAGAATAAATGGCCACTTTCAGTTCTCTCATTACTACAGAACCTAGGTTTACCGTAGCGCCGTCTTTCTTTTTTAAGAATTTCTTTTTGGATTTATAAATAGCCAATTCTGGATATGCATCAATATTTTTAGTATATAAAACCAATAATTTTGAATTTCCTGGATATACTTTAAAGGAAAGAAAACCATCCCAAAAACCCATCAATCCTAAGCATGGCATAACTCCAATTAGGATAAAAACAGCAAAATTGAATTTATTTTTTAGAAATGAATAGCTGATGTTTATCTCATTTGAATTCCAAAATAATACAACAAGAAATAAAATCAAAGCAAGATTCCAAGGCCAGACCGATGGATTATAATTGATGCCCAACGGCCCCAGCAAAAGCAATAAAAAAAGATGCATCGCTATTGCCAATAAAGCAATTATTTTTTTCTTCCGTAAGAGTAGAAGTCCGATTCCTAATGCAAATTCAATAAATGCCAAAATCAATCCAGAGTAATGGATGTAAGTATTTGAAAGCAAATTTTTGTCAAAATGGAAAAATCGGTGAAGAATCATTCCGCGCCAAATATTATGCAAAAAGCCTCCGTTGAACTTATGAATTCCGCTTAAAATATATGTAAAAGCCAACATAAAAGTAAGCAGTTCTAAAAATTGAGAAGTATTTTTTTTGTAAAAAATAAAAAACAAGAAAAGCAACATATATTGATATTCCCAAGGTTGCCAACGCATTTGATCAAGCAAACAAGAAAATATTTCTATAAAAAAGAAGAAACCAAAAAGATATTTTTTCTCTGGAAAAAGGAAAATAAGCATTAATCCCAACAGCGAGAATGCAAAAAGAATGCTATGAAAAGTATTTGAAAATTCTGGAAAACAATCCAGTACAGGAATTATCGGAAATAATCGGTCAGAAATCCAGACTTTCCAAGTAATTATTTTACCTGCAAGCCATGCAAGACAAGTTATTTTGAGAAGCAGTTCTTCTTTTGAATAACTTTTCAGGCTAAACATTTAAAATTAAGAAAGTTGACTCATTTGAAATCCTCTGAATAGTTTCTCGTCTTTTATTTCCCAAATCACCATAAAATGAGCCAAAAGCATTTCTTCTCTTGGGTTTTCAAAGGTTTTTACATAATGAGAATAACGAACAGAAACCTGATTGTCTTCTTCTAAAATATGGCTGATTCTAATTTTTGAACGCACATAAGCAATCCCTAATTCTGCTGACAAAGCTAAAATTTCAGCACGGCTCATCTGCAGAAAACCTTTGGTGCTGTTCCAATCCAAAACTACTTCTGGATGTAAAAAAGATTCTAAAGCGCTTTGATCAAGAAGCACATCTGATTTATAAAAATTCTGAACAATTTCTTTTGCAGTCATCTTATTTCAGTTTATTTAGAATTTCTGGTATTCTTTTGATATTCACTAATTGTTTAAGCTTTTCGCGAGATTCTTCAATTGGCGTACCAAAATAAGTCTTCCCTCCTTCTATCGATTTTGTAATTCCGGTTTGGCCTAAAACGACAGCTTTTTTACCAATTGTAATACCACTTGTAGTTCCAACTTGTCCCCAAAGTGTGACTTCATCTTCCACAATAACACAACCTGCAATCCCAGTTTGGGCTGCAATTAGGCATTTTTTACCAATAATGGTATCATGTCCGACATGAACTTGATTGTCAATTTTTGTTCCTTCTCCAATTGTTGTATCGCCTGTAACTCCTTTGTCAATAGTACAAAGTGCTCCGATTCCCACATTATCTTCAATGACAACTCTTCCTCCAGAAATCAATTGGTCAAAACCAGCTTCTCTTTTTTTATAGTAAAAAGCATCGGCTCCTAAAATTGTTCCAGCATGGATAATCACATTGTCGCCAATAACTGTGTTGTCATAAATAGAAACATTTGAGTGGATAATACAATTTTTACCAATTTTTACATTGTTCCCAATGAAGCAATTTGGCTGAATAAAAGTATCTTCTCCAATTGCGGCACTCAAAGAAATGGAAACATTTACACCTTGAAATGGCCTGAAATGTCTAGTCAATTTATTAAAATCCCTAAAAGGATCGTCAGAAATCAACAGTGCTTTTCCATCAGGACAATCTACATTTTTATTAATCAAAATAATTGTCGCAGCAGAATTTAAAGCTTTGTCATAATATTTTGGATGATCGACAAAAACAATATCTCCCGGCTCCACAACATGAATTTCATTCATGCCAAGAACTTGGAAATTGGCATCGCCAACAAACTCGCAATCGATTAAGTTAGCAATTTCTTTAAGCGTATGTATTTTTGGAAACTTCATATTTTAATTAGAGAATGTGAAAATTAGATAATTAGATATCCACAAGATAGTGAACTTTCTAATTATCTAATTATCTAATTTATTAATTGTCTAATTATTCCTTAACACGCTCCATATAAGAACCTGAAGCGGTGTCAATTTTAATTTTATCACCTTCATTGATGAACAAAGGTACGTTTACTGTTGCTCCTGTTTCAACAGTTGCTGGTTTTGTCGCATTCGTTGAAGTATTTCCTTTAACTCCTGGCTCAGAATAAGTTACTTCTAAAACTACAGACGCCGGCATGTCAACAGATAAAGGTGCTTCAGTCTCAGCATTGATAATAACTTTTACCGTTGTCCCTTCTTTCAATAAATCTGGAGCATCAAGGATTGCCTTGTTCAATTGGATTTGCTCGTAAGATTCTGTATGCATGAAGTTATACAAATCACCTTCTGCATATAAGAATTGATATTCATGCGTTTCAACACGAACCTCATCAATTTTGTGTCCAGCAGAAAAAGTATTATCCAAAACTTTTCCGTTTGTTAAACTTTTTAGTTTTGTTCTCACGAAAGCTGGACCTTTTCCTGGTTTAACGTGTAAGAACTCGATTATTTTATAAATATCGTGGTTGAATTTAATACACAATCCGTTTCTAATATCTGATGTACTTGCCATTTTGTTTTTGTTTATTTGTTGAAATTATTCAACTGTTTGTTTGTTATTTTTTTAATTCAAGAAGCTTATCGGTTGTTCAAGAAGCTTTGCCTTTTGGCTAATCACTTGTGCCTTTCCTCTACTAATAAATTCCTGTATATCCTTTCATTACTCCTCTCGATGAATTTCTGATAAATAGAATAATTTCATCACGTTCTGGAGTTGCTTCCATTTCAGCTTCAATAATTCCCAGAGCCTGAGTCGTATTGTAGTTTTTTTGGTATAGAATTCTATAAATTTCTTGAATTTCACGGATTTTTTCAGTCGTAAATCCTCTTCTTCTCAATCCTACAGAATTAATTCCTACGTAAGAAAGTGGCTCTTTAGCCGCTTTTGTGTAAGGAGGAACATCTTTCCTAACCAAAGATCCGCCAGAAATCATTGCGTGATCTCCGATACTGATAAATTGGTGAATTGCTGCTAGACCGCCAATAATTGCATAATTTCCAACAGTTACGTGACCAGCCAAAGCTACTCCGTTTACTATAATTGCGTTATCGCCAATGTGGCAATCGTGCGCAATATGTGCTGTTGCCATAACCAAACAGTTTTTTCCAATGGTTGTCTGGCCAGAAGCAATTGTTCCTCTATTTATTGTAACGCATTCTCTGATGGTCGAATTGTCGCCAATAATTGCCAAAGAATCTTCTCCACCAAATTTCAAATCCTGCGGCACTGCAGAAATTACAGCTCCAGGAAATATATTGCAGTTTTTCCCGATTCTCGCTCCCTCCATAATCGTCACGTTGGATCCGATCCAAGTTCCATCGCCAATCACAACATTATTGTGAATAGTCGTGAACGGCTCGATTACAACGTTTTTAGCGATTTTTGCACCTGGATGAACGTATGCTAACGGTTGATTCATAAATTTCTTTTTAGTTAATTTTAGCGATTTGCGCCATTAATTCTGCTTCTGCCACTAATTTTCCATTGGCATAAGCATTCGCTTGCATGTGACAGATTCCTCTTCTGATTGGAGAAATCAAGTTACATTTGAAAATCAAAGTGTCGCCTGGCAAAACTTTATGCTTGAACTTCACGTTATCGATTTTCATAAAATAAGTAAGGTAATTTTCAGGATCTGGAACAGAGCTCAAAATTAAAATTCCACCAGATTGTGCCATTGCTTCCACAATGATAACACCAGGCATTACTGGCGCTCCAGGGAAATGTCCTACGAAGAAACTTTCATTCATCGTTACATTTTTCAAACCAACAACATGTGTATCAGACATTTCAATAATTCTGTCGATAAACAAAAATGGAGGCCTGTGAGGCAAAATGCTCATAATCTTATGAATATCCATCAAAGGTTCTTGGTTCAAATCATAAACCGGAACCTGATTTCTTTGCTCAATCTTAATAATTTTAGACAATTTCTTCGCGAATTGCGTATTCACGAAATGTCCAGGTTTATTTGCAATTACTTTTCCTTTGATTCTTGTTCCAATCAAAGCCAAATCTCCGACAACGTCAAGCAATTTATGACGTGCTGCTTCATTTGGATAATGCAAAGTCAGGTTATCCAAAATTCCGTTTGGCTTCACTGATATTTTTTCTTTCCCAAAAGCTACTTTCAGGTTTTCCATCGTGCTTTCAGAAATTTCTTTGTCAACATAAACGATGGCATTGTTTAAATCACCGCCTTTAATCAGGCCGTTTTCTAACAAAGCTTCTAATTCATGTAAAAAGCTAAATGTTCTTGCGTCAGCAATTTCAGACTTGAAATCAGAAATGCTTTTCATCGTTGCATTTTGAGTTCCTAAAACTTTAGTGCCAAAATCAACCATTGCAGTCACTTGATAATCATCTGCCGGCATTACTAAAATTTCGCTTCCCGTTGCTTCATCAGTATAAGAAATTACTTCTTTAACTACATAAATATTACGCTCAGCATCTTGGTCGATAATTCCAGCTTTTTCAATCGCTTCAACAAAAAACTTTGAAGAACCGTCCATAATCGGTGGCTCTGAAGCATTTAATTCAATAATTACATTGTCAACATCACAGCCTATGAACGCCGCCAAAACGTGTTCAGATGTCTGGATTTTCACTCCTTTTTTCTCTAAATTAGTGCCTCGTTGCGTATTTACAACGTAATTTGCATCGGCTTCAATAATTGGATGACCTTCCAAATCTACTCTAACAAAGGTAAAACCATTGTTAATTGGAGCTGGCTTGAACGTCATTTTTACTTCCTTTCCAGTATGAAGTCCGACTCCTGTCAAAGAAACTTCGTTCTGGATAGTTTTTTGCTTAACCATTGTTTATGCTATTTTCGTTTGTTATTTGTTTTTTTAGAGCTTCAACTTCTGATACGATTTTTGGCAAGTTCTTGAAATGAACATACGATTTATTATAATCAGAATATGAAAAACTTGGGCTTCCTTGAATGACTTCGCCATCTTTGATATTTTTTCCAATACCAGATTGTGCCTGAACGCGGACGTTATTTCCTATTTTAAGATGTCCTGCAATTCCAACTTGTCCTCCAATTATACAGCCAGTTCCAATTTTTGTTGAACCTGCAACGCCAGTTTGTGCTGCAATTACTGTATTTTCTCCAATTTCAACATTGTGGGCAATCTGAATTTGGTTGTCAAGCTTCACTCCTTTTCTAATAATTGTAGAACCTAAAGTAGCTCTGTCAATTGTCGTACAAGAACCAATATCCACATTATCTTCAATGATTACATTTCCGATTTGTGGCACTTTGCTGTAAATTCCTTCTTCGTTTGGAACAAATCCAAAACCGTCTGAACCGATAATAGATCCCGAATGAATTACGCAGTTTTTACCAATTACAGTTTCAGAATAAATCCTTGCTCCTGCAAAAATGATAGAATTGTCTCCAATAGAAACGTTATCTCCCACAAAACTATTTGGATAAATCTTTACGTTTTCGCCAATAGTTACATTTTTTCCAAGGTAACAGAAGCTTCCCAAATAAAGGTTTTCGCCATAAGTCACACCTTCAGAAATCACAGAAGGCTGTTCGATTCCAGACTTCATCAGTTTCACCTGATTGTAATATTCTAGTAATTTTGAAAATGATTTATAGGCGTCTTCCACTTTGATAAGTGTAGTCGTTATAGGCGATTCAGGCGTAAACGTAGCGTTTACAATCGTGATCGTTGCTTGAGTCGTATATATAAAGTTAAGGTATTTTGGATTTGCCAAAAATGTCAGCGATCCTTCTGAACCTTCTTCGATCTTGGATAATTTAAAAACTTCCGCATTTGGATTCCCAACTACTTCGCCTTCTAAAATACCTGCTATTTGTTCTGCTGTGAATTTCATCTTGACAAAAATATAAAAATTTGAACTTATTTATGAATTTTCCGCAAGTACTTTTGGAAAACAGATAAAATATTTAGTTACGGGCTTTGAAAGCGCCTTTAAATTTAATTGGTCAGAAGCTTCCACAACGTCTTCAATTGTTTTGTCTTTCTTTAAAATCTTGATAGGTTCAGCATCTTTGTTGTAAGCCTGATTTTTAATTTTTCCTTTGAAAATAAAATAAGCAGCTTCATCTTTTGAAATTCCGAAGAAATTGGTAAGCTTTGATTTTAAATCTTCTACGTCTTCCGATGTATATTTTTCGCTGTTTAGCTTAATCTTCAACAAATCTCGATTGATAATCATCTTGCTCAACGTTTTCAAGATAAAATCTTCATTGTTCTGCCAAGATTTTAAAGCCGAAATAATATCTGAATCATCCAACTGCGAAAATAAATCTAAAGTAGCATCATCAAAATTTTCAAGCTCTACCTTATTATGTAGAAAAAACGACAAAGGTTCACTGCAAGGAAGATTAATTCCTTTTTGGGTCAATTCTTTGGCACGTTTTAAAGTCTTTGTAAGGATTAGCTCTGCAACCAAACTTGTTTTATGCAGATAAGCCTGCCAATACATCAGTCTTCTCGCCATCAAAAATTTCTCTACAGAATAAATTCCTTTTTCTTCAATGACCAGCAAATCATCGACAACATTCATCATCTGGATCAATCGGTCAGAATTTATATTTCCTTCAGCAACGCCTGAATAAAAACTGTCGCGCTTCAAATAATCCATGCGATCCATGTCTAGCTGGCTTGAAATCAATTGCAACATGAATTTTCTGTGGTATTCTCCTTTAAAAACTTTTATTGCCAAGGTCAACTGTCCGTCAAATTCAGCATTTAGCTTATCCATAAAAAGCAAAGAAATCGCTTCGTGGTTTACATTTTCAACGATGCTGTGTTCCATCGCATGAGAAAACGGACCGTGGCCTATGTCGTGCAAAAGAATGGCAATATATAGTGCTTTTTCTTCTTCATTAGAAATCTCGGTTCCTTTGAAACGCAAAACTTCCACCGCCTTCTGCATAATATGCATGCAACCCAAAGCATGATGAAACCTTGTGTGATGCGCTCCGGGATAAACCAAATAAGAAAGTCCCATTTGTGAAATTCTTCGCAATCTTTGAAAATAAGGATGCTGTATCAAATCATACAGCAGCGTATTTGGGATGGTGATAAATCCGTAAATCGGGTCGTTAAATAACTTTAATTTATTGGTGTAAGTCACTTTGTTAAAATTAGTGTGCAAATATAAGCAAGTTCGCCTGTTTTTAATCAAAAACCTGCAATTAACACTCATTATGATTTGCCGTTAAATTGCGGTTAATTGTAATAATCTAATTAAATTATAATTTTTTAAGATGTAAATTTAAGTATACTAAAAAGTAAGACTATGAAAAATTTATTTATGGCTATTGCATTCTTTGGCTTTGCCGGAATTGCTTCAGCACAAACAGATATTGAAGACGAAATTCAAAACAATCAAGATAAAATTCAGCAAGAGCCTCCAAGAGATGCACAGCGACAACTAAGCAATGCTGCAAAAATTGATGCCGAAAAGAAAAATAGCGAATCTAATATTGATGCTGAAAAAGAAGCAAAAGATAAAGGGCAAAGCAAAAATTACACAAAAGTAAATCCGAATAAAATACCGCCTGTGAAAACAGATTCTGTAAAAGCTGTGGAACCTGTTAGAAAAAAAGTATATAGATAATTACTAAAACTTATACGATTATGGACACCAAAAACAACGGCAGAGAAGACAAAGCACGGGACATTAACCCGAAGGAAGTCAATAGAACAGACGATGCCAAAAGCATCAAATCACAAGAAAAAATAGACATCAGAGAAAGTGAATTAGGCCGTGAACAAGGCCAAACTCCTGCTGATGAACATGTGGAAGGAATTTCACAGATTGACAAAGGCACGAAAAACCTTCATGATAAAAATCACGCCAGGGAAGAAAAATATGATTTGAATTCAAAGGAAATTCCTGAAGAAGACAATCGAGATAAAGGCGACAGCATTGATGATTGGAACGCTCAGAACAACAGAAGTGGCAGACATAAATAGTTAAACAAACCTAAAAACTTTGTAAAAAAATCTTATTTAAATATAAATAAGATTTTTTTCTTTTTCTGAAATTTGAGATTGAACAAACCCAAAATCAAATTTTAAAATGAAAAAAACTACTACACTTTTATACTTGGCGTTACTGTTTGGTATAATGATAGCCTCTTGTACTCCTTGTGATGACGGCGATTCAGATGATAATTCTACTTCTTTTGAAACGCAAAAAATACATTCTGACACTACAAGCGTAAATTAATTGGAACAAAAAAAAGGCTTGCTTAAATTAAGCAAGCCTTTTCAATTTAAGAATTTACCTGTTCGGCTCCACTCCTTCTGTGTCATCACCATTTTCATTTCTATTTGAATCTACAGCTGGATTTTCAGATTTTCTGTCTGGATTTTCTTTATCGTCATAATATCCAGGGTCGAGTTCATTTTCATTTGTGCCATCATGCCGATTTCTTTCGTCTTGGCTGTAGCCGCTTCCTGTGGTTTGATCATCTTCTTGCAAATTATTTTCTGAATTGGCAGCATTTCTATTTGAATTGTTGTTCGTTTCCATATTGTTTTTATTTATTTCTATCTAATTTACGATAGAAATCAACGACACGACTTATATTATTCGTTCCACAATTTACACTATTCATTATTATTTCTAAAAACAAAAAAAGCCTGCCAGAACTGACAAGCTTTATGCTTTTGTTTTTTGCTGATGATTAGCCATTCGGATTATTATCTGTAATAACCCTAGGTTCTGGAGTTCGCAAATTTGATTTAGAAAAAGTATGCGCTCGATAATCAACGTGGTCTTCTTTTAATGAATCTTCAAACATTTTTTGAGCTTTGGCATTGAATTCTTCTGATTCCAAATACCTTAAGTTTTGCATGTTATTGAAGGCAACGGTGGAATTTCCTCCGAACCAAGCCTCATTCCCTTCTTCAAATGACTTTTTGTTTGTGTCCATGATTTCAGAAAGTTTAAGTTTATTATTCAAAGATACGATTATTTAATCAATTGAAAAGCAACACATTGAAGAATAAAAGAAACAGCAATACGCTTCTTAAAAGTGTTTTATAGAATTTAAAAGAAGTGGTTTAAAAATTCACAATGTGTACTAAAAAGCACTGAATACACAGACGGAAGACAATTTTCCTCTGACGGAAGACCTTTGGCGACCGACGGAAGACAAATTTCTTTCAACGGAAGTAGTTTTTCCATCGACGGAAGACAAGTTGCCACCGACGGAAGATCTTTGGCGCCTTACGGAAGAAGATTTTCTGTCGACGGAAGATCTTTGGCGACCGACGGAAGACCTTTGGCGGGCTACATTACTTCTTCTGACGCCTTATTATCCTTGACGGAAGCTTATTTTATATAAATTATCAAGCTACAGCTTCATTCCATTAAAAAAGCCCATCATTTTGACGGGCTTTTTATGTATTCTAATCCGATTTTTATTGCTCCGGACTAATTCCTGTGTCTGTTCTTGGAAGTCTGTCTCTGACAGATGTCTTCGAAACGCTGTGGCTTTTGTATTCCACCTCTTCGTCTTCCTCATTTTTAGTTGCATCAGTTTCTTTTGATGAGTATGCTTCTGAATTTAAATCTTTTAAATTCTGCTTGTTATGAAATTCTAGCGTGCTATCTTTTGAGAAATCTGGTTCGCCATTTGACTTGTCTTTCTCGTCGCGGTTGTCATGATTCGTTGCCATAATATATACGTTTAAATGTTTATTATAAAGTTCTTCTTTTTTGTAAAAAAAGGCATTACAGCATTTTTGAAAATAGTTATACTATTTTTAGAGCCAGCGTTTATCGACAAAGATTGGGACGGGACTTAACAAAAATGCAAATGGATTGCTGTCTAGCCCCGATGATGCCATTGTTTGAGCTCTTGCTTTTGCGCTAGAAAAAGCAAAGCGAGTGGCTTCAGCGGGAATTGCCTTTGCTGAAAATCACTGGTTCTTCGCTTCAAAGATAAATTAAACACAGATTTCACAGATTTTCACAGATTAAAAAATTTTATTAGCAAAGTTGAAATTACTGGTTATTCGCTTCAGAGATAAATTAAACACAGATTTCATAGATTTTCACGGATTAAAAAATTTTATAATTCAATATATTTCGAAACAATGCCAAAAATAATCTGTGAAAATCTGTGTTTAAAACCTCCTAAACTACAGTAAAACCAAACCTTTTATTTTACATAAATTTTAAGACATACAAATTGCAAAAGTGTTAAATTGCAACTCAATATTATAGACACAAACATCCTAAATATGGACAAAATAAAGATACTCTGGGTTGATGACGAAATTGATTTGCTCAAGCCACACATATTATTTCTTGAGAAAAAAAACTATGACGTGACGACTTGCAATAATGGCCGTGATGCGATTGATATTTTTGAGGAAGGCAACTTTGATATTGTTTTTTTAGATGAAAATATGCCAGGGATGAGCGGTTTGGAAACGCTTTCAGAGATGAAAGAAAAAAAGTCGGCGACTCCGGTAATCATGATCACTAAAAGTGAGGAAGAATATATCATGGAGGAAGCAATCGGGTCAAAAATTGCCGATTATTTGATTAAGCCTGTGAACCCAAACCAGATTCTTTTGAGCTTGAAAAAGAATTTGGACCACACGAGATTGGTTTCTGACAAAACGACTTTGGATTACCAGAAAGAATTTCGCAAGATTGCATTGGAATTATCGATGGTAAATTCATATGAAGACTGGATTGAATTGTATAAAAAACTGCTTTATTGGGAATTGGAATTGGAAAATATCGACGACCAAAGCATGTTCGAGATTTTAGAGTCGCAAAAGGTGGAAGCAAATTCGCAGTTTGGGAAATTTATTGAACGAAATTATGAAGACTGGTACCAGCCAAAAACGGACAAGCCTGTTTTGTCGCATACTCTTTTTAAAGAATTGGTTGTTCCTGAATTGAAGAAAAAAGACCGTCCGGTTTTGTTTGTCGTGATTGACAATTTGCGCTATGACCAATGGAAAGCTTTTGAAAGCGTGGTGAACAACCATTATAAATTAGAAAAAGAAACGCCTTATTATGCGATTCTTCCAACGGCAACGCAATATGCAAGAAATGCTATTTTCTCAGGATTGACGCCTTTGGAAATGGAGAAAAAATATCCGCAGTATTGGAAAAATGATGTGGAAGACGGTGGGAAAAACTTATTTGAAGCCGAATTTTTGACAGAGCAATTAAGACGCTTGGGACTAAATATCAAACAAGATTATTTTAAGATAACGAATTTTACAGCTGGGAAAAAACTAGTTGAAAATTTCAAGACATTGAAAAATAATGACTTGGTAACAATAGTTTATAATTTTGTCGACATGCTTTCTCACGCCAAAACAGAAATGGATGTGGTGAAAGAATTGGCTTCAAATGACAAAGCTTACCGCTCGCTGACTTTGAGCTGGTTTAAAAATTCTCCTCTTTTGGAAATCATTCAGCAAGCACAGCAAATGGGGTTCCGCTTGGTTTTGACGACCGACCATGGGACAATTAATGTAAAAAATCCTTCAAAAGTTATTGGAGACAGAAACACCAGCTTGAATCTTCGCTATAAAACAGGAAGAAGCTTGACGTATGAAGACAAAGATGTTTATGCGGTGAAAGATCCAAAAAGTATTCAATTGCCTGCGATAAATATGAGCAGTTCTTATATTTTTGCAAAAAATGATTTTTTCTTGGCTTATGTGAATAATTACAATCACTATGTAAGCTATTATAGAAACACTTATCAGCATGGAGGAATTTCATTGGAAGAAATGATTATTCCGTTTTTGGTGTTCAACCCAAAATAGATTTTACTACTAATGGAAATACAATTTACGCTTGACGAAATACATCAGGCTGCACAAAAAGTAATTGCGAATAAACTTAACAAAGTCATACTCTTTCATGGAGAAATGGGAGCTGGAAAGACAACATTCATTAAAGCGCTTTCAAAAGCACTTGGCGTTTCAGATGCTACTTCTAGCCCAACATTTTCATTAGTAAATGAATATGAAGCAAGCAATGGCGACTTGGTTTATCATTTTGACGTTTATCGATTGAATAGTGAGTCGGAAGCGTATGACATGGGAATTGACGAATATTTATATTCAGGAGAATGGTGCTTTATTGAATGGGCAGAAAAAATCCCGAATCTCATTCCGACAGAACATTCAACGATAACTTTAAAAGTCAATAGAGACGGAACTCGGAAATTAATCTTGAAATAGTTGCATTGTCTTCAAATACAAACAATAATTTATTGCTTTTTCATAAGTTTTTCTTAAATTAGTCCATTAATTTTCACAGCATTCCAAAAAATATGTCATTCACACCATTTACCAAACAGCAACTCATGCCCCAAGAGGAAAAACTGGAAGTTGCGCGCCAGAAAAGCGATTTGCATATTGGAATACCAAAAGAGACTTCTTATCAAGAACGCCGAATTTGTCTTACGCCAGACGCTGTAAACTCGCTGACATCGCATGGACATAGGGTTTTAATTGAAGCTGGTGCCGGAGAAAGTTCCAGTTATTCTGATAAGGAATATAGCGATGCTGGAGCTGAAATTACGCAAGACACAAAAAAAGTTTTTCAATGTCCGATGATTCTAAAAGTAGAGCCTTTAACATTGGCTGAAATTGAATTGATGGATCATAAATCTTTAGTGATTTCTGCACTTCAGATAAAAACTAGAAAAAAAGAATATTTTGAATTGCTGGCAAAAAAGAAAATTACGGCTTTGGCATTTGAATATATAAAGGATGATGACGGCTCTTATCCGGCTGTGAAATCTTTGAGTGAAATTGCAGGAACAGGATCGGTTCTGATTGCTGCAGAATTGATGATCAACAATCAATTTGGAAAAGGTTTATTATTTGGAAATATTACCGGAGTGCCACCGACAGAAGTTGTCATTATTGGCGCTGGAACTGTTGCAGAATTCGCCGCAAAAACCGCCATCGGATTAGGCGCCAATGTAAAAGTTTTTGACAATTCGATTACCAAATTAAGAAGGCTTCAGAATAATTTAAACCAGCGAATTTTTACTTCAACAATACAACCAAAGTCTTTATTAAAAGCTTTAAGGAGATGTGATGTTGCCATTGGAGCAATGCGTGGCAAAGAAAGATGTCCGGTCATGGTTACAGAAACGATGGTGGAACACATGAAAAAAGGAGCTGTAATTGTTGATGTCAGCATTGATACAGGTGGCTGTTTTGAAACTTCAGAAGTGACAACTCATGAAAAACCTACCTTTATAAAAAACAATGTTATTCATTATTGCGTTCCGAATATTCCTTCCAGATATTCAAAAACAGCTTCTCTTTCTATCAGCAATATTATTACTCCTTATTTATTGCAGATTGCAGAAGATGGTGGCATTGAAAGTGCTATAAGAAGAAACAGAGGCTTAAAGCATGGAATTTATTTATATCACGGAATTTTAACCAGCAAAACCATTGGAGAATGGTTTAATTTGCCAGATAGCGACATCAATTTAATTGTTTTTTAATCTATCTTTGCGCCAAATTAAATTATAATGAAGTTTTCATACCGCTTGGCTTATTATTTAGGAGGATTATTATTAGGAACTGTTTTCGTAGTTTATTTTCTTCAGGCAAAAGCAGACGCTAGAGATGTAAGTTTTTGCTATTTCCCCAATTGCCGCGTATTGCAAGATTTAAGAAGCAAACCATTGGAAGTTTCTGACAGTGCAAAAGCTATTTTTGAAGAAAAATGGGTCAATATGAAAGATGTAAAGAACTGCATGGAATATGGCGATGTAGATTTTTCTATCAGCAACAAACCTTTTGAACACGGAAAAAATATATTTCATAGAAGGGAAAAACACTAAAGGAGAGCCAATTACAGTTACAATGGTAAACTATGAAAAGAAAGTTATATTGAAAGATATAAAGAAAGAGTAAAAAAATATTCAAAAGCCTTGCAAATATAAATACTTCCTGTATATTTGCAGTCGCAATAAGGGCGATTAGCTCAGCTGGTTCAGAGCACCTCGTTTACACCGAGGGGGTCGGGGGTTCGAACCCCTCATCGCCCACAGAAGACAAATAAAGCCATTGGATTCCAATGGCTTTGTCTTTTAAATAAGTTAGTAAACAGTTACACTTTCTTTATATTTAATCTGTTACTTTTAAATTCTGAATTTGCCCATCAACAATATCAAAGTGAAATTTTAACGTGATAGGGCTTCCTGGAAAAGTTCCTGAACATGCTGCAGTTAAGATGCTTCTTATACCATTTTCGGTATATTCCAGCGGTTTCATCACTGATTTGTAGTTCTTGTTTGAGTGATCGATCCAACGCTCTATTTCAGGTCTTCCATTATGCGTTTTACCTTCATCAAACACTACTGCAGTTTCTGAAAACAAATTGGCATAAGCCACGGCGTCAAATTCGTTTTGTGCTTTAATCAAGTCTGCTACTACTTTTGGTAAGTTCATTGTTATTATTTTTAAAGATTATTAAATTGTTGGTACGGTACCGCCATCGATTATATATTCAGTTCCTGATAAATAACTGGCTCTCGGAGAAACAAGAAAACCAACCAATTCAGCTACTTCTTCCGGCTCAGCAGGTCTGCCGTAAGGTATTCCACCTAATGCTTGCATTACACCTTGCTGTGCTTCTTCTACAGTGCTATTGGCGTTTCTTGCAATCTCAGCCAGCCAAGCTTTCGATGCTCCTGTATTGATCCATCCAGGAGAAACAGTCAGCACGCGAACACCTTTAGGCGAAACTTCATTCGATAAACTCTTGCTATAGTTTCTCAATCCTGCTTTTGCAGCCGCATAAGGCAAAGTAGAGTCATACAGTGGCAGAATTCCTTGGATAGAAGCTATATGAATAATAACTCCGTTTTTTCGATCTATCATTTGAGGTAAAAATCCCCTGTCAAGTCGAACCGGAGCAAGCAAATTAGCCTGCAGGGTTGATACCCAATCTTCATCAGATAATGCAGTAAAACCACCGGCAGGTGTTGTTGAAGAACCAAGATTGTTTACTAAAATGTCAAGCCTTCCGTAAGTCGACAGCACTTCGCTGATTACTTTTTTTGTTCCTTCTGCTTTGCTCAAGTCGGACGGAATGAAATGCAGTTTGCTGTTTTCTTTTTCCGGTGCGTTTCTTGCAGTGATAATAACTGTTGCTCCAGCTTGTAGCAGTCTTTCTGCAATTGCTATTCCTGCTCCTTTTGTGCCTCCTGTTACTAAGGCGATTTTACCTGATAATTCGTTTTGATAATCCATCTTATATTCGTTTTAAATTGTTAGGTACAAATTTCTGAAGTATGTAAGTTTCTCACAAGTACGGAATTACGATTCGGATAGGGATAAATTTTTCCCCTATTGCAGGAATTGGCAGATAGGTTTACTTTTGTAGTATGTATGAGAGAAAAACAATACCGAACTTAAATTGCGGACTTGATCTTATAGGTGAAGTGCTCTACGGCAAATGGAAGATACGTTTGCTTTGGTTTATTAATGAAGGATTTCAAAGACCGAGCGAATTGCAACGCAAAATACCGGATGCTTCACGCAGGGTTCTAAATATTCAGCTTAAGGAATTAGAAGATCACGAACTTGTTTCAAAAGTAATTTACCCTGTTGTGCCGCCAAAAGTTGAGTATAGCCTGACGGATTTTGGAAAAACACTAATTCCTGTAATTTCAGCTATAGGTGGTTGGGGAGATGAGCATGAAGAACGTTTACGATCGCTCATCTTAAAACGTTTAGATTAAAATTAAGATGTAGGAAAACTGATACTCCCTTTTGTTTTATCCTCAGTTAACTTTTTCTATCTGTACAGAATTTATTATTCTTTATATCAGCAATTTATGAGAGTTTAAATTCTGTGACAAAATCGTAATCTGCTAATTACTTTAGGCCTTTAAAAAAACGTCAGAATTACAATTAAGTGTTCGATTGAAATAACAGATAGCCCACAAATAATAAAATCCGACAAACCTTAAGAACTATCGGATTTTTGCTTTTTATAGAATAATTGAATGTCATAATTCTTTATCTTCGTAAAATAATTATCAATTTCTATTATATTTTATTGTATTTTGTCTACGTAATTCCCCCATGTTATGCTTCCAGAAATTCAAAATCTACATGATGTTTGGCTTTCCAACAGAACAGACCAAACGACTTCAACACATCAAATATCTTTTGATGATCTTACCAATTCTATTATCAGCACTGGTCCGTTTTCCTTTTATATCATAGATTTTTTTGACATGTCGCTTTCGCATATCAGTCCGTCGATTTATGACATACATGGATTTGACCGCGAAACACTTACATTCAATGATGTACTTGGTGCAATTCACCCAGAAGACATAGAGTTTGTGGTAAAAGCAGAAGCCTTTTTGACGAAATTTTTCCTTGAAAATGTAGACCGAAATAAATTGCTGAGCTATAAAATAAGCTACAGCCATAGAGCAAGATTGAGTAATGGAGAATATGCCTTATTTAACCACCAAGCGCTGATGCTTACCATGGACGATAATGGCGGTTATGGAAAATCATTAAACATTCATACCCGAATCGATCATTTAAGCAATTTTAATACTTATAAAATCTCTTTAATTGGCTTGCATGGCGAACCATCTTTCATGAATTTAAGCTTAGATGACAACAATCATTCTTTAAAAGAATTTTCAAAAAGAGAAATTGACATCATCAAGCTTATTGGAGAAGGCTGGAATAACAACGAAATTGCCGAAAAGCTTTTTATCAGCGAACTTACTGTAAAAAAACATCGTACAAACATTTTAAGAAAATCTGATTCAAAAAATACAGCGCAACTTATAAAAAATTGTATTCTTCAGGGAGTGATTTAGGTTTATTTAACCCTTGTCCAATATTGCGTTCTTCCTAATAAAGAAAAACCGACATAACCCCTTACCTTTAATTTATTTTCATTCTCTAAGCTAACCACGCATTTATATTCTTTACCTGATTTTGGATCTAAAATTTTGCCTCCATCCCACTCGTCGTCATTTTTTGAAAGTCCGTCGATGATTACCATTCCTTTAATCGGCTTGTTTTTTTTATCGCCTTTGCATTCTTCACAGACTTTATCTTCTTTTCCTTTTTCTAAAATCTGGATAACTTTCCCGTAAACTTTTCCATTAGCTTGATAAATTTCCACAATTGATTTTGCAGCACCAGTTTCATCGTCAATTGTTTTCCATTTTCCAATAACTGATTGCGCTTGCATAGAAACAATTCCTGCAAAAATAAAAAGAACGCTATAGATAATTGATTTTTTCATATTCCAAAAGATTTTGATTATCATAAAGTTAGTAAATTGATTACCAATCCAAATGCCAGACTGCAAACTTTTAACACATAAAAAAAACCAGCTTCTCTCGAAACTGGCTTACTTTATAAAAAAGAAAAAAATTATTTTCCTTTTCTTCTATCTCTTTCCGTTTTAATCAAATTCAATTCACGGCTCGTTTGTCCGGCAACAGAAGTATTTTCTTCCGCTCGGCGAATCAAATATGGCATTACATCACGAACCGGTCCAAAAGGCAGATATTTCGCTACATTATATCCGTTTTCAGCCAAATTATAGCTGATATTGTCGCTCATTCCATACAATTGACCAAACCAAACTCTGTGATCGCCTTTCTCAATTCCGTTTTCATTCATCAATTTCATCAACTTATATGAACTGTCTTCATTATGAGTTCCAGCAAAAATTGACATCTTTTCCAAGTGTTCTATCATATAAACTACGGCATCGTCATAATTAATATCCGTCGCTTCCTTTGAAATACAAATCGGAGAAATATATCCTTTCTCTTCCGCTCGCTTATTTTCTTTTTCCATATAAGCACCGCGAACCAACTTCATTCCAATATAAAATTCTTCTTCTTTGGCAATTTCGTGCACTTTTTTCAGATAATCTAAACGATCCCAACGATACATTTGCAGCGTATTGAAAACAATCGCTTTCTCCTTATTATACTTGCGCATCATATTTAAAACCACTTCATCAGCCGCATCTTGCATCCAGCTTTCTTCACCGTCAATCAGCAAAGCCACATCTTTTTCATAAGCCGTTTTACAAACCAAATCAAAACGCTCCAAAACTCGGTGCCATTCGTCTGCTTCTTCAACCGTCAAAGTCTTTCCTTCGCCTAATTTTTCATACAATTCAAATCTTCCAAAACCGGTCGGCTTAAAAACCGCAAACGGAATCGCCTGCTTTTCTCTAGCAAATTCAATGGTTTTCAACGTCATGTCAAGTGCAATATCAAACTGCTCTTCCTCCTCTTTCCCTTCTACAGAATAATCCAAAACCGAAGAAACTTTTCCCTTTGTGTACATTTTATCTACCACAGTCAGGCAATCTTCTTCATTTACGCCACCGCAAAAATGATCAAAAACCGAAGCTCTAATCAAGCCTTCCACAGGTAAATGCGCTTTTAATGCAAAATTTGTGACCGCAGTTCCGATGCGAACCAAAGGTTCAGAAGCAATCATCTTAAAAAGAAAATAAGCCCTATCAAGTTCAGTATCACTTTTCAAGGCAAACGCCACTTGTGTATTATTGAAAATCTTTTCCATTCGTTAGTTTAATAATACTGCAAATATAATTACTCATTTGCGATTTTTTCTTAAAAATTGCCTTATTTTGCCATTCAAAATTAAGTTTTTCATCAGCAGCGAATCAGCAGTGATTATCAAAAATCCATTTTCCCGCTGAAGCCGCTCGCTTTGCTTTTTCTAGCGCAAAAGCAAGAGCTCAAACAACGGCATCATCGGGGCTAGTTGAGAAACTATTTGAATTTTTGTAAAGGCCAGTCCCAACCTTTGCGGTTACAGAATCGACAAAAAATAATAGAATGAACACAATTCCAGCCAATGGCTACCCAATACATTTCAATGAAAATGCTTATTTAGAATTGAATAAGTATCTTTTTGAAAACAAATATTCAAACATTTTTATCTTTGCCGACAGCGAAACGAACGAGCATTGCTTGCCAATTTTTCTTCCAAATTTAGAAACGGATTTGAATATTGAAATCGTGGAATTTGAACCAGGCGAAGAAAATAAAAACATCGAAACCTGCGTCGAACTTTGGAATGTGCTCACTGAATTAAAAGGCGACAGAAAAAGCTTGGTAATCAATGTCGGCGGTGGCGTTGTCACAGACTTAGGCGGATTTGTAGCTTCTACTTTTAAAAGAGGAATTGACTTTATTCACGTTCCAACGACTTTGTTGTCAATGGTCGATGCTTCCGTTGGAGGAAAAAATGGCGTGGATTTAGGCAACTTAAAAAACCAAATCGGAGTGATTAATGTTCCCAAAATGGTTTTGATCGATACACAATATTTAGCTTCGCTTCCGCAAAATCAAATGCGATCTGGTTTAGCTGAAATGCTAAAACACGGATTGATCTTTGATAGAAAATATTGGAATTTATTTTCAGATCTAAATAATTTAAATACAGATGATTTAGACACTTTAATTTATCAATCCATTGAAATAAAAAATAGTATAGTAATGCAAGATCCGACTGAAAACGGAATCAGAAAAGCATTAAATTTCGGACATACTTTAGGCCACGCGATTGAAAGTTATTTCCTTGAAAGCGAAAATAAAACTACACTTTTACACGGTGAAGCAATCGCTGTCGGAATGATTTTAGAAGCTTATATTTCTTTGAAAAAAGATTTGATTTCAGAAAGCGATTACGCAGAAATAAAAACCGTAATAAACAGCATTTTTGACAAGATTGTTTTTGAAGAAAATGATCTAAATCCTATCATGGAATTGCTTATTCACGACAAGAAAAACGAGTATGGAACTATTCAATTTGCCTTGCTCGACGGAATCGGAAATATAAAAATCAATCAAACGGTTGAAAACGAATTGATAATCAGCGCTTTTTTAGATTATAATTCTTAATATTTTTTTAATAAAAATCATTGTAAATCCGATAGATTATTTTTTACATTTGCCCCAATGAAAATGAACCAAAATCCGAATCTTTATTTGCTTTGCGACAGCGTGAACCACAAGTCTTACCAACATTTGTTGAAAGTATTATGTGCCATTAAAAGCATAATGGTTTTTGACATTTTTCAATATTCGAACACATATCAAGAAAAATTACCGATCATTTATGCAAATATTAGGGTTTGAACTTTAGATAAAAAATAATTTTTTACTATATTTAAATCTAAAATCCTGACAAATAAATGAATACGAAATATTCTGATCTAATCAATCAAACTTTTTACTTTCCCCAAGAAGAGTTCAAACTAAATAAAGACAACCTTTTGTTTCACAACATCGACTTGATGAAAATCGTTGAGCAATATGGTACCCCTTTGAAGTTCACTTACTTGCCTCAAATTTCTGCAAATATCAACCGCGCCAAATCATATTTTAGAAAGGCGATGGAGAAAAACAAATATGACGGAAAATATTTTTACTGCTATTGTACAAAAAGTTCTCATTTTGAGTTCATTATGAATGAAGCATTTAAAAATAACATCCACATTGAGACTTCTTCTGCGTTTGATATCAACATTGTAGAAAATTTGTTGGAAAACGGAAAAATCAACAAAAGCACTTATGTAATCTGCAACGGCTTCAAAAGAGACCAATACATTACAAATATTGCGCGTTTGATTAATAACGGACATAAAAACACGATTCCGATAATTGATAACTACGAAGAGCTTGATTTGCTTCAGGCTGAAATTCCTGGTAAATTTAAAATCGGAATTAGAATTGCAGCTGAAGAAGAACCTAAATTTGAGTTTTACACTTCTCGTTTGGGAATTGGATATAAAAATATTGTAAGCTTTTACAAAAAACAGATTCAGGAAAATCCAAATCTGGAGCTGAAAATGCTTCACTTCTTCATTAATACCGGAATCAACGACACTTCTTATTACTGGAATGAGTTGGTAAAATGTATCAAAGTATATATTGCTTTGAAAAAAGAGTGCCCAACTTTAGACGGTTTGAACATCGGCGGCGGTTTCCCAATCAAAAATTCTTTGGCTTTTGAATTCGATTATCAATATATGATTGACGAAATCATCAACCAAATCAAGATTGCCTGTGAAGAAGCAGAAGTGGATGTTCCTAACATTTTTACTGAATTTGGATCTTTTACTGTTGGAGAAAGCGGCGGTGCGATTTACCAAGTTTTGTATCAAAAACAGCAAAACGACAGAGAAAAATGGAACATGATTGACTCTTCTTTCATCACGACTTTGCCTGATACTTGGGCAATTAACAAGCGTTTTATCATGCTTGCCGTGAACCGTTGGAATGATCAATATGAAAGAGTTCTTTTAGGCGGAATGACTTGTGATAGCGATGATTATTACAATTCTGAGCAAAATATGAATGCGATTTACCTTCCTAAATATAATAAGGAAAAACCGTTGTATATTGGTTTTTTCAATACTGGAGCTTACCAAGAAACAATTGGCGGTTACGGCGGTTTGCACCACTGTTTGATTCCGCAGCCGAAACATATTTTGATTGACCGTGATGAAAATGGGATTTTAGCTACAGAAGTATTTTCAGAACAGCAAAGTTCAGAAGACGTGCTAAAAATATTAGGCTATACGCAAAAATAATTTGAAAATTAGGCGATGTGAAAATTTGAAAATTCGTAACATTGCCGAAAGAATAAAACTGTAAACCCTATAATAATTTCTGTGATTCAAATAATCTTTGGCTTTCAGAATTATATAATTTTAAAAATAAAAAAATGAGTAAAGGACCAATCAGTCAGTTTATTGAAAAGTACTATTTGCATTTCAATTCTGCTACAGTAGTTGACGCAGCGAAAGCTTATGAACAGCAATTGCAAAATGGTGCGAAAATGATGGTGACTTTGGCTGGTGCAATGAGTACTGCTGAGATCGGGAAGATTTTCGCAGAAATGATTAGACAAGATAAAGTTCAGATTATTTCTTGTACCGGCGCAAACCTTGAAGAAGATATCATGAACCTTGTTGCGCATTCTCACTATGAAAGAGTTCCGAATTATCGTGATTTGACACCTCAGCAAGAGTGGGATTTATTGGAAAGAGGCTTGAACCGCGTTACAGATACTTGTATTCCAGAACATGAGGCTTTCAGAAGATTGCAGAAACACATTTACAAGATTTGGAAAGATGCAGATGATGCTGGCGAAAGATATTTACCGCATGAATTCATGTATAAAATGTTGCTTTCTGGCGTTCTTGAAGAATATTATGAAATTGACTTAAAAGACAGCTGGATGTATGCTGCTGCAGAAAAAAACCTGCCAATTATCGTTCCGGGATGGGAAGATAGCACTATGGGAAATATTTTTGCTTCCTACGTAATCAAAGGCGAATTGAAAGCTTCGACTATGAAGTCTGGAATTGAATACATGACTTATCTTGCTGACTGGTATTCTAAAAACAGTAGCAATGGCGTAGGTTTCTTCCAGATTGGTGGAGGAATTGCTGGAGATTTTCCGATTTGCGTTGTGCCGATGTTGTATCAAGATATGGAAATGCATGATGTGCCTTTCTGGAGTTATTTCTGCCAAATCTCTGATTCGACTACAAGTTATGGTTCTTATTCAGGAGCTGTTCCGAATGAGAAGATTACTTGGGGTAAATTGGACATCAATACTCCAAAATTTGTTATCGAGTCGGATGCTACTATTGTGGCGCCTTTAATTTTTGCTTACCTACTAGACTTATAATAAAATTTTATGAAAAGAATTATTGTAGATTATTCTAAACTAACCAACGAAATCTTGACCTTATTAGTCGAGAAGTTTCCTGACGGGTATGATGACTCTAACATCATCCGTTTTAGAAATGCAAAAAATGAGCTTATTGAAGCTGTGGAAGTTCGCACGGAAGACACTATTTATTTAGTGAAAGTGAGCACTAAGCTTGCAAGTAGAATTGAAAACTTTGATGAAGATGAGGATATCGATGATGTTGCAGTGCCAATCGATGCTATAAAAGGCCTTGATTTAGACGATGATATCGCTGATGATGACGATGACGAAGAAACTGAAGAGAAAATCGAGCTTGATGATGAAGATGATGAAGATCGCGACGCAAGTGATATTGCTGATGACGACGATGACGATGATGAAGATTAATCTTTTGACGATATAGTAAAGGGAACCTTAACAGGTTCCCTTTTTTTTGTGGGTTTGCTTTTTTAGTTTTTTAAAGCCTTGTGGAAATTTTGTTTTGGCTTTTTGATATTCTTTCTTTGTTGGTGTTCGTTTTATGGCTTGCAGAGGTTTTGGTTGCGAGCTTCTCTCCTATTTTGTTTATTGCTTTGATAGTTTCTCTACTTTCGATTGGAACATTTTAATTTATTTTACTTTTTTTTTAATTCACCTCAGCTGAATTAGAATTTATTTTAATCGTATTTTCATTTATTTAGCTAGAATTATAATTTACTGAAGTAAAACCATTGCTTACTTTGGTAATATTATCATTTACTGGGCTAAAACTATCATTTACGATACTAATATCATTACTTACTTTGCTAAAATTATAATTTACTATATCAGCATTATCATTTATTTATCTAGAACTATTACTTATTTCGGCAGTATTGCTGTTTACTCTACTAATAATTAAAATTACTGTTGTTATTTATTTTTAGCTGTTTGCTGTTTTTCTTTTGCAGTAAATTGTTTTTAGATTTCATATTCTCTAAATGGCAAACTGCTTACTAATGCATATTCTGGACTTGTGCTTAAGAAGGCTGACAGTACATAATTTTTTACTAATTGCATTGTTGCTATCATTCCTGTTTGTGGAGTGTAGAAAAATTTATTTCTATCTATTAATGCATTTGTATAGGGCGAGTTTGCAACCTTCAGTGCTTTGTTTATTTGTTCGAGTTGCTGGAGATAAGCTTTTAATGTTGTGACTTTCAATTCCTCTTCATTTGGATTGTATTTTTGTTCTCTGGAGAGAAGTTCAATTAATGCTGACAGATGCTGTATTTTTGAATCATAACTTTGCTGTGAGACTGAAATTCTTTTTATTGGCTTGCCTTCTTTATCAAATTTTGCCTTTGAACCTGGCGCTCTTGTGCCTTGCATTTTTCTATTTATTGTGATTGCATCTGCTATTACTGTTGCAGGTGCTCCAGAACTTGATAAGGCGTTAATTATTCTTGTTGCAAGTTTCTTATAAGGTGCAAATAATTGTATTCTTTGTCCTTCTACTTCTTTGAATGCTGTTTTTTGTGTGCTTACATTTGTTAGTTTTTGCTTTGCCGTGAGGTGTATTGCTACTAAATTGGCTATAAGCAAGTTTTCATTTGAAGGATTGTATCTGGCTCCAAATGTTCTGCAGTGTTCTATTAAAGTTTCTGTGTTAGATACATTTTTTGCATGGCCTGTTTCTGCTGTTGATGACATAATTTTATTGTTTTAAATGGATTTCTATATTCAAAACTATTTTAAATTTTAAAACAGGGTATTTGTTTTTTTAACTATTTTTGAAATTTGTGCAAATAATCGATGAAATGCATTTTTTGACGATGAAATGTAGAAATTGATATAATCTTCTTTGTAAATTTTTAAATTTATTGAAATGATTACAATAATTATGATGTTCATTAAAATGAAAATTTAGAATATGAGTATAAAAATTCACTATTAACAATGGAAAAACTATTTTTACTTACCCCTGATTTTATAGATGGAAATATTGACAGTGATGGAATTCGCTATTACTGTATGGATTGTGCGATGATTGAAGGAGTGCTTAACTATTATCCGGAACTTGAAAAGGTTTTAGAAATAAATTATGTTGATTTTAAAAGACCAAGAAAGGCCGTTGTTGAATTAATTGGGGATGAAAATCAAGGATGTCCGGTTTTAATTATTGAAAATAATGAGGACGACGGTGTTGACAAAAGTTATTTCAAGTCATTTGGGAATGCACTTTTTATTAATTCTAGCGCTTTGATAGCTAGATATCTTTCAGAAAAATATGGAATCGGGATTGCCCATCCTTGATATTGTTAAGAATTTGAATTAAACAACTATCAGCATTATGGAAAAAAATTATAAAACATTGATTGCTTTGTTTATTGCTATTTCAGTTATAAGCGTTGCGGGATTTTATAAATCTTACTTTCAATTTTTTCCTTACTTTGAAGGCACTGCATTTTTTACGCATATTCATTTTGTTATTTTCCTCAGTTGGTTTGCTATACTTATCTGGCAACCTATTCTTATCAAACAGCATCGATTTTCTTTGCATCGAAAAGTGGGACGGTTCTCTTATTTTTTGGCTCCTGTGATGGTGGTTTCCATATTGGTGATGGTGAAAATGAATATTGCCACTAACCTGTCTAATTCAAAGGAACAAGCTGTAATTGCTTTTACCGGGGCTATTTTAGATGTTATTTCTTTTTCTGTTTTTTATATTATCAGCATGGTAAATAAAAATAAGATCAGATGGCATGTTGGGGCATTGATTGGTGCTTCGCTGATTATTTTAAATCCGGGATTGGGACGTTTGGTCAGTACTCACTTTAATCAAGAACTTGGTATTTTAGCCATGTCGCTAACTCCCTTTTTGGTATCATTGCCAATTCTTTTTTATGAAAAATTCAAACTAAAAAGACCTGCTTTAAAAAGCCCTTATCTTTTGATTCCAGTTATATGGATATTGGAACTTGTTTTGTTTATCATTCTTCCGGGAATGGGTTTCTGGCAAGCATTTATTGAGGGAATTGCAGCACTATAAAATATGATGAAAGTTAAAAACAAACTTGTTGAAGAAGAAATTTCAATTGTGATAAACAAGGACATTGAAACTGTTTTTGATTTTTTTTGCGACTTAAGAAATGATAAGTTGTGGCGGAAAGAGATTAATTTCACAACTGCTAACGAAATAGAATTGGGCGCTGTTGCTGTTGAGAATTCTTATTTATCAAAGAGAGTTTCGAATTATACCAGTGAATTAATTTGCTGTGCCTATATGAAGAATGAACGAATCATATATGAAACTTTGCCTGACTATTTCTTTTTGAGAAGCGTTAGAGCGGTTGAATTTGTGACTGCTACTGCAACTAAAATAACGTATAAACTTGCATTTGACAAAGCAATTGTCAAACATGGGCTGGGTTTTGACTTGCCCCATTTTCTTGTCAGCTTGGTTGCAAAAAGTGACATGAAAAAATATATTCATGGATTGAAAACGATATTGGAGAATAAAAACTAGATTAAAACGATTAGAATGAAATTTAATGATGAGATGAGGAATCCGAAGACGGGACAGGATATTAAATTTCTGCAGACGGGAAAGGATACAAATGGCGCGCTTTTAGAAATGGAAGCAACTTATAATTCTAATTCAAAAGAACCAGCTTCACATTATCATCCTTACCAAGTGGAGGATTTTACTGTTTTAAAGGGCGAATTGAGTGTGCGAATTAATGGAGAATTAAAGATTTTAAAGGAAGGCGAAACGCTTCATATTGATGCAAACACAGTTCATTCAATGTGGAATAATAAGGAGGGCAAAACGGTGGTAAATTGGAAAGTCAGGCCGGCGATGGATACTGAAAATTTGTTGAGAACAATGACTGGACTTGCTATTGATGGAAAAACTAATGAAAATGGAATGCCTAACGTATTGCAGATCGCTTTAGTGGCAAATAAATATTCAGATGTTCTGCGACTTTCAAAACCGCCGTTTGCGGTTCAAAAAGTTTTGTTTGCAGTGTTGATGCCTTTCTCTTATTTGCTAGGCTATAGGGCAGTTTACAAGAAGTATTTATCGCAATGAAAGGATTAGAAATTAAAAACAAGAAAAAAATTCTTGCTATTAATGGAAGCGCCGGCTTGAATTCTTCGAATGCTAGCTTAATTAACTGCTTTGCTAAACTGACTGAAGATTTTTTTGCCTTGACTGCTTTTGATTTAAAGTCGCTGCCTCATTTTGATCCTGATTTATCAGTAAAGAATGCGCCTGATGCTGTGTCAGAATTTAGAAATTTGATTCAAAATGCTGACGGGATCTTGATTTGTACTCCGGAATATGTTTTTAGTATTCCGAGTGGTTTGAAAAACGCTATTGAATGGTGTGTTTCAACGGATGTTTTTTTAGAAAAGCCTATCGGATTGATTACTGCTTCTGCTGATGGCGAAAAAGCGCACAGGGAATTGCAATTGATACTAAAAACTGTGATGGCGAAATTTAGCAGTGAAACAACTTTGCTTATTCAAGGCGTGAAAGGAAAGATTAACGAACGAGATGAAATAATTGACAGTAAGACTTTAAGTGATGTTTTGAATTTTATTGAGGCATATCAATTGCTGGTTGGTGTTGATGATAACTAAAAAAGGAACCCTTTCGAGTTCCTTTTTTCTATAAATATCTTTCTTGAAAAACTTTCTGATGGTGTTTTTGATGCCCAATAATTATAAACCCTAAAGCTCTTACTGAAACTGGTTTGTCAGAAGCTGTTCCTGTTCTTAGTAAAACTTCTTCAGAAAAATTCTTAAAAAGCATAATTGTCGATTGCCTTACCAAAGCTAATTCCGTGAGCAAATCTTGAAGATTTCTTTTGTTTCCATTAGCTTCGTCAGCATAATCATTTTCTTCAAAACCTGGCAAAGGCGTTTTGTCGTTTCTGGAAATTCTTAGCGCTCTGTAGGCAAAAACTCTTTCTGCATCGATCAAATGCTGGATGATATCCTTAATCGTCCATTTTCCTTCAGCATAACGGTAATCAAATTTATCCATAGGAATATTTTGCACAAACTTTATAAATTCATGCACCGAAATTTCAAGTTCTTCGACTAAATCAGCTTCATTGGCAAGCGAAATATAGGTTTGGTAAAAAGGAGCAAATTCTGTATCAGATAATTGGCTAGGTTTCATTAAATTTAGTTTTAAGCAGAGTTTCTGCTGGCGTTAATATTCCCGAAAAGCGAACGCATTACGATTTTTTCATAGATTTTCATCAATTCTTCATCGTGGTTTTCTTTAGCATTCAATTCATTGATTTTTGACAATGCATATTGCTGGATGGTCAGCAACGGCAAGACAATTTGCTCACGCATTTTAATGGAAGCTTTGCTATCAGGATAGTTTTGCATCAACTCTTCGAAACCTGAAATTTTTAGCAACAGCCTTTTGGTTTCAGAGAATTCATTGAAAATAATTTCCCAGAATTTACCAAATTCAGGATCTTCTTTCATATAAGCAGTCAATGGGAAAAATGATTTTGCCAAAGACATCATGCTGTTTTCAATCAGTGTTTTAAAGAACAAAGAATGGTCGTAAAGATGCTGCACTTTCTCCCAGTTTCCGTTTTCTTCAAAGTGTCTCAAAGCAGTTCCGACTCCGAAGAAACCTGGTACATTTTGTTTCAGCTGGCTCCAAGCTCCTACGAAAGGAATGGCTCTCAAGTCATTGAAATCTAGCGTATCAGACTGGCTTCTTTTTGAAGGACGGCTTCCGATATTTGCTTTTGCATAATATTTCAAGGCGCTTCTTCTCTCTAAATAAGGAATGAATTTTGGATGGTTTTTAAAATCAGAATATTCTTTATAGCTTCTATTTGCCAGTTCTTCCAGCAATTCTTTTTCGTCTGCTGAAAGCTTGTTTTCGCCTTTGTGGAAAACTTGGTTCGCAGCACCAGCGCTTAAAAGATTTTCTAAATTGTAACGGCAAGATTCCAAGGTTCCGAAATTTGAACTGATGGTTTGCCCTTGAATTGTGATTTGGATTTCTTTATTTTCAATATCTGGACCTAGGGAAGCGTAGAATTTGTGGGTCTTTCCTCCTCCTCTAGCTGGCGGTCCGCCACGTCCGTCGAAGAAAATTACTTCTACATCGTATTTTCTAGAGATTGCTGTCAATGCTTCTTTTGCTTTATAAATACTCCAGTTTGCCATTAAATAACCGCCATCTTTTGTTCCGTCAGAAAACCCTAGCATGATGGTTTGCTTGCCATTTCTGCGGTCGATATGCTTTGAATATTCTGGATTTGAGTATAAAGTTTCCATGATTTGTTCCGCATTTTGCAAATCATCTACGGTTTCAAAAAGCGGCACGATGTCGACTGTTGGATTTTCCCAACCGCAGAGACCGAACAAAGCATACGTCTCTAAAATATTTTGAGCGCTTTGCGTATTGCTGATTATGTAACGGTTGGAACCAAATTCTCCGTTAGTTTCTTGGATCTGCTTGATTGCAAAAATAGATTCTACTGTGGATTTTGAATTTTCTTCTTCAAACCAGTTTGGATCTAAGTTTCCTTTTGCATTCACTAGCACTTTTATTTTTTCAGTTTCTGAAAGCGAATCATAATTATCAGGAAAAATATTTAGGCTTTTCTCTGAAGCTACTTTTACGATATCTTTATAAACGGCATCATGAATTTTGCTATTTTGGCGTACGTCAAGGGTTGCGAAATAAAATCCGAATAAGTTTACCTTGTTTATAAATTCATCTAAATCATCCAGATAAAGTGATTGGTGGTTGTCAATGATTCGTTTTCTAACGTCAAGAAGCGTGGCTTTCAATTCCTCTAAAGTAATAAAAACTTCTCCTTCAGAATAGAATGCTGAGCGGTAAATTTTTTGCTCCATTTCTGTCCAAATTGTATCGACCTGACTGAACGTAAGCTTTCTTTTCAATTGCCTGATTTCTGCATAATAACACCTCAAGATAGAGATACGAAGCCTTTCAGTAACTTTTAATGTAATTTCATTGGTCACAAAAGGATTTCCGTCGCGGTCTCCTCCTGGCCAGAAACCAAGTGTTATTATTGGATTTTGAAGCAATTCTCCTTCAAAAATATTTTTTTGGAAGTATTGCATCATTTTTCCAGCCGTTTCATAGAAAACGTTTTCCAAATACCAAGTCAAGCTGACCGCTTCATCATAAGGAGTCGGTTTTTCTTTCTTGATAAAAGGCGTTTTTCCTAGTTGGGCTAACAGTTCTTTAATTCTCTTCAAATTATTATTTCGAATTGCATCTTCCAAATCGGTAATAATACCTAAAACAGAACCCGGATAAAATTGCGTCGGATGTGCTGTCAAAACAGTTCGAATCTTAAATTCATCAAAAAATGCCTGAAGTTCTTTCATCTTGTTTTTAGACTCTGCCTTTTCTTTTGTATTTCTGATGGAATTTTCTCCGTCAATATTATTTACGATAGGAAATGCGGCGTCTTCGATAGCGTCAAACAAGACAACTTGCCTTTCTACATATTGAATAAAGCGAAACATAAGATCGATTTTTTCAGTTTCAGAAGCGTTATCAAGATATTTTTCAGAGAAAAAGTCAACGATTTGTTGCGGATTCCATTGATTTTTAAAGCCCGAATCGCAAACTTCAGTAAAAAGAGGCAATAGTATTCCGGTGTTGCCGATATTGTCAAAAGGAAGCGTGATAAGAATGCTGTTGTAAATCTGATATTTAGACATTACATTTTCTTCAAAACGCTCTAATTTGGGTAGATTGTACATATTTTTATTTTGGAATGAAATTAATAAAAAAACCCTCAAGTTTTCACAAGAGGGTCTTAAAATATTGATTAGAAATCTTACAAATCTTTGAAGATTGTGTGCATCAAGCGTTTTTTATCGTTGATGCTTTCGTCAAGAGAAATCATAGTTTCTGTTCTGTAAACTCCCTCGATATCGTCAATCATGAAGATGACTTCTTTGGCATGTTTTGTATCCATTGCACGAATCTTGCAGAAGATATTGAATTTTCCAGTTGTAACATGAGCCACAGTCACGAACGGAATTTCATTTATTCTTTCTAAGACAAATTTTGTCTGAGATGTGTTGTGAAGAAAAACTCCAACATAGGCGATAAAAGAATATCCTAGTTTTTCGTAGTTTAAAGTCAGAGACGAACCCATAATGATCCCTGCCTCTTCCATCTTTTTAACTCTTACATGTACAGTTCCTGCAGAAATTAATAATTTTTTTGCAATATCTGTAAAAGGAACTCTTGTATTATCAATCAGCATATCAAGTATCTGATGATCCACCTCATCTAAACGAAACTTATTCATATTATTTATTTGTTTGTATTTGTTTTTAAATCCTTTACAAAAAAATTAATTTTTTTTCAATAATAAAAGGAAATCCTTAAATAATTGGCAATCCATTAACAATTTTAACTTTTTCGCCTAAATAAAAATCTATTTCTTGGCCTAATTTTGGAATATTATCAAAATCATCTGAATAAATTGCCCCAAGAGCATCGTATTCAAAATGTCCAAAATTTTCACTCAATTCACCCATTTCTACTAGCAAAGCGACAAACTCAATCTTTCCATCATTGAGAATTTCCGTGAATTGAAATGCAAAATTCGTAATAATTTGTTTATTATCATAGTAAATATTGATATTTTTATAAATGAAATCATAAAATATCGGTTTATTTTGAGGAATATTGAAATATTTATCGGTTTCTTTGCAAACTATATCGTTTTCGTAAATACATTTCAAACCTGAAATCATAGCAATAAAAATATATTTTCGAGTTTCTTCTCTTTGATAATCCTTAGGAAAATGGCCAGCTTCAAACAAAATCGTGGGCGTTCCTAAATGTTTAAATGTATCACCAACGCAATTCATATTAAAACCGTCATCAAATCTTCCAACTTGCCCAGGAATAAAGCTTTGTAATATTTCATTCATCTTAGAAATAACGTACATTGCCTTTTGGCGAACCTCATTTATATCTCTTGCTTCATTATAAGAAGGTGCTAAAAAAGAAACTGTGGCGGACTTGTTTGTGTCTCCAACAGCGTAAATTGTTCGCTGATCGTGCAGGTTAAAACAAAAATCAGGATGAAATTCATCATAAATTTTTCGAAGAAGCTTGCTTTCTGGTTGTGTCATATTTTGAAAATCACGGTTTAAATCAACTTCATTGGCATTAACCCGTGTATATTTTGCAGCACCATCAGGATTCAGCATTGGAATGCAGTAAAACGTAAAAGTATTTAAAAACACATTTGCAATTTCATCTTCAGAATTCAGGAGGTTTAAAAAATCAAAAAGTGCTTTTGTAGTCGTGCTTTCATTTCCATGCATTTGAGACCACATCAAAATTTTTGTTTTTCCTGAACCAATTTGATATGAATAAATAGATTTTCCTTCTACGGATTTTCCAATATCCAATAGTTCTCCTTTATTATAAGAAGCTAAAATTGGCTTAATCTTTTCCAATGTGATATATCTTCCAAAGAGTTTTTTTTCTTTGTGCTTTTCAAATAAAATTTCGAAATTCATGCTGTAAAATTTAGATTTACAAAAGTAAACATCTTATAATTTACATTTGTAATTAGACTTTTTAGTTATTCTAATTACTTCTGTAAACACTATTATTTGTCTGCATTAAAAATAAGCTATCTTTAATTTCATATTTTGCATTTAATATATTATTTTACTTAATTTCAATATATTAAAGCAATTACAATAAAGCTATACTTTCATCATAATTTACATTTTACAATTGTATAATAGGTTTTTGCAGTATTTATATTTACATTTGTAAACTTCCTAATTTGATAAATGTATTTACAATGGTAAACACTGATGATTTCATAAAACGCCTTGAAATAATCCTTGATTATTACTCTTTGACCGCTTCTTCTTTTGCAGATAAAATCGGCGTACAGCGTTCTAGCCTCTCTCATCTTCTATCAGGAAGAAATAAGCCGAGCTTGGATTTTATATTAAAAATTATTGAGATTTTTCCAGAGATAGATTTGTACTGGATCTTAAATGGAAAAGGAAATTTTCCTAAAACAAATAGTGCTACTGAATTAAAAAACATAGAAGAATCCCTTATTTCTCTAGAAGAAAAGAATGTGGATTTATTTACTAATTCGAGTGAACAGATTGAGTCTATAAAAGAGAAGGAAACTGCCGAAAATTTGTTTAAAAGCAAGGATTCTAGTAATATAGAAAAGATTGTGATTTTGTACAAAGACGGCACTTTTAGTGAATTTAAGCCACGATAACTGTCTAAAAAAGAAAACCCCAAGCTTAAAATAAGATTGAGGTTTCCAAACCAATAAAACAAACACAAAATCTAATCTCTTAAATAGATTCCTGTTACTCCAGGTTCTAATCTTGCCGTTAATGGTGTTGCATCAGATTGCGCTGCAGTTGGGTAAGCAAAACTTAAAACCCTTCCTCCCGCATTTAATCTTTCTGCTATATAAATTCTTTTTGCATCTTCATCAAAAGCCACGTCAACAGGATTCCCTAATGTTGAATTCTGTCCATAAATTCTTTTCTGGCTAATTAAAGGAATTGTACCTCCTGCTGCAGTTGAAGAGAATACAGAATTGAAATTTTCAATCACAACTATACCTCCATCAACATCTGAAGTAGCACTTCCTACATCTGTCAAAACCATTGTGTTATCTTCATGATGAATACCATGTGTTCTTACTAAACCTTCAATCGCAACTATTTTATCTGGAGCTAAATTTCCTGCTGGTTTTGAAAAGATATTGTTGAAAACAGCAATTCTGTTGCTCAAATCTTCAACAGCAAATAAGTTTCCATCTTCAATATCAATTCCCCAAAGCTTAAACGGAACCGTGAATGATTTTTCAAGCGTAAATCCTGTTGTGGTTCTTTGATAAACAACTAATTTGTTTGTCAGTCCGTTTGCATCATTTTGATCTTGTACGACAACTACCCTATTTCCATCAACAGAAATTTCTCTGGCATTTGTAAAATCGCCTGTCGTACTGCTAGCTGTCATGGTAAGTGAGGTTCCCGTGGCAGACAAAGTATTTCTGAAATTTCCATAAGCTTCAAGCCTATTGTTAGTTCTTGAAGCAACAATTACTTCGTCTTTTTCATCATCGTAGTAAATTCCATCGGCATCTGTAGATCCTATTGAAAAATTTCTTGAAACTGGAGAAGCTACCATTAAATCTGTGTAACTAATCATTCCTGATGTGTTGCTGGAAGTAAAAAGTGCTAATTCATCATTGCTACCTCCGTTGTTGTTTTCTGAATCATCGTCATCGCTACACGAGACAAATCCGATTGCGCTAAAAGACAGCGCTGCTAAAAATAAATTCTTTTTCATAATTTGTGGTTATTAAATGGTTGAACATACTCTAAATTACGAAGCGAAAAGAATTATGGTTTTATAACAAATATTAAAATTTTATTAAAACTCAAAACTATTCTTAGCAATCTTACCAATTACGCCTTTATAATTAGCTTTTAAAATCTTAAAATCTTCTTCAATATTTCCTGTCGGATAAAAGGCTTCATGAAGAACAACCTGTTTTTTAAAATAATCAAAAGCAATAGGAATTATGGGGATATTTGCTTTCATGGCTATATAATAAAATCCTGTTTTCCAATCAGAAACTTTTTTTCGAGTACCTTCGGGAGCAATGGCAAGACGAAAAATTTCTCTCTTCTGAAAAATTTCTGAAATAGCATCTACTGTATTTTGACGAGAATTTCTATTTAACGGAGCGCCTCCCATCCAGCGAAAATAAAATCCGAAAGGAAACTTGAAAAGCTCTTTTTTGGCTACATAATTCATTTCTAAACCAATTATTCCTCTGGCAAAAAGTCCTATATAGAAATCATGCCAGCTGGTGTGAGGCACTACTATCATTACACTTTTCTTGATATTCGCATCCATCTTTCCAACAATCTTCCATCCCATCAATTGGAAAAAAATAATTTTATAAATAATTTTCTTCATTCTTAATTATTTTCTGTAAATGTAATATTTATCGTTTATTTTTGGATAAAATTAAATTTGTGTTCAAGAAGCTCTTCAGTTATATTATTCCCGTAAACATCCACAAGCAAAATTCTTCTATCAGCAAGAATATTGAAATTACTTGGGCGAACGGCGAATTGGTGCTGGATTCTAAAAACACGAATTACTCTTATGGAAGCCTGCAAAGAATACTGCGAAAAGGCCTAAAAAATATTGGTTATGAAAGAATTTTGAAAATGGAAAACATTTTAGTTCTGGGAGTTGCCGGCGGTAGCGTAATCAAAACTTTATCTGAAGAAATTAAATTTAAAGGAAAAATTACCGGCGTTGAAATTGATTCAGAAATCATCAAAATAGCCAATTCTTATTTCCACTTAGACCAAATTGAAAATTTTGAAGTAGTCATTGACGATGCTTTTGAATTCGTCTTGAAAACCAAGGAAAAATATGATTTGATAATCATTGATATTTTTCAGGATACAACGATGCCAAATTTTTTATTTGAAGAATTTTTCCAAAACCGGACTTGCTATTTATTAAAAGAAAAGGGAATAATTCTGTTCAATACGATGTGTCTTTCTGAAAAAGATAATCTCCGCAATAAAAAATATCTAGAAAATGTGGATGTGAATTTATATACGGTTCGAACGATTCCGCGTGTTGAAGACCACAATGAATTGATTATTTTGGAGCGAAAATAATTTAACCACAAATTACAAAATTTATTTTCAGAAAAATTCATTTCCTCCTTACCTTTATATCCCAATTATATAAAGATGTCTGAATTTCAAATACTTTCCCGCGATTACTTCGAAGATTTCAAAAATTCACTAGATGAAAATTTTGAAGCCAGTTTTCTTTCCATCAAGTCAAAACCGATGGACAGTGATTCTTTTACTTTTTATAATTCGGTTGCGGTCGTATTTTCCTCTAGAATTGAAGGAGAAAAAATCGAATTTGGTGATTATTTGAATTATAAGTTGCTAAAAAACAGCTTAGAAGATGATTTGATTGAAAAACCAGATGATTTGTTTAAAGCGTATATTTTTGCCCAAAGGGAAAAGCTGAAATTTGATAATTTTTTCAAGGCGCATTCCCTGCTTTCAAAAACGCTCTTGCCACAAGAACAGCAAGGAAGAATGCGTTTTGGACAGAAAGTGATTTCAGCAGGAAAAGATGGGAAAATCACTTATGAAGCCTGCCAAGCCTCAGATGTTCCAAAGGAATTCAGGAAGCTATTTGAAGATATTGATTATTTGTTAAAGAAAGATTTGACTTTAGAAGAAAGTTTTTATTTTGCTTCATATATTCATTTGGTCTTCGTAAAAATACATCCTTTTGATGACGGAAATGGACGTTCTGCACGACTTTTAGAAAAATGGTTTTTAGCCAGAAAATTAGATATTGCTGTTTGGAGCATCAATTCTGAGAAATACTACCACGATCATTTAATGGAATATTACAAGAATCTGGAAGATGTTGGCTTCTTCTATGATGATTTGGATTATGGAAAAGCGAATGGATTTTTGGGAATGTTGAGCAAGTCTATTTCTTATAAATGAATTATAGCATCTTTCTCGCCTTTTCTAAATCTTCAATCGTATCAATACCGATTCCAACGTGCATAGTTTCGACCATTTTAATTTTTTTTCCATATTCCAAATAACGAAGCTGTTCTAATTTTTCAGAAGCTTCTAAGGATTTCATCGGAAGGCTGTAAAAATCTAATAACGCTGGCTTTCTGAAAGCATAAATCCCGATGTGCTGAAAATAACGAACACCTACATTTTCCTCTCTTGGATAAGGAATCACCGAACGTGAAAAGTACAATGCCAATCCGTTTTGATCTACAATAACCTTCACGTTATTCGGATTTGTAATTTCCTCCTTGTCTTTTATTTCACGCATCAACGAAGCCAAATCGATTTGGCGCGCTTCATCATTTTTAAAAACTTCCAGTAATTTTTCAAGCGGTTCTTTGTTAATAAAAGGTTCGTCGCCTTGCACATTTACCACGATGTCAACATCCAAATCTTGAACGGCTTCTGCAATTCTGTCGCTTCCTGATTCGTGCTCTTTTTTGCTCATAATCGCCTTGCCTCCATTGGAAACAATTTCATTAAAAATCAAATCAGAATCGGTTACCACAAAAACGTCGTCAAACAGATTGGTTTCAACCGCGGATTCGTAAGTTCTTAAAATGACTGTTTTTCCTCCTAAATCTTGTATTAATTTGGCCGGAAATCGTGTGGATGCGTAACGTGCGGGAATGACTGCGGTTATTTTCATTGAGGAAGTTTCTGAGTTTGAATGTGACAAAGTTACAAAGTTTATCACTTTACAATTATTAAAAGTTTTTATAAATGAGTTTTGTAGACGATTGATTTTTTATTTCTTTTGCCTCTTCAATAGTAAAGTTTATATAGGTCTCATTTATTTTTACCTCGTAAACTTCTACATTCATATTTGAAAAAGTCAGTATGTTTTTGAGACAATCTCCCTGTTCTACAAAAATATCTCTATCATATCTTTTTAAGAAGCCACATTCTTTTTTATCAATAATTACCAAATTTCCATCAGAACCCTCATAATATAAATCTTGAAAATCTCCATATCTATCTTCAATTTCCATAGAAATAAGAGCAAAATATAGAAGTGTAAAAATTGCGACTATAAAAGCTAAAACACAAATTAATATGATATAAATCTTTTTCATAATTTACTCTTCTAAAAAACTTTCATCCTTAAAACCAATCAAATATAATTTATCTTTAGCTCTTGTAATTGCCGTATAAAGCCAGCGAATATAGTCTCTATCAATCCCGTTTGGCAAGTAAGGCTGTTCCACGAAAACTGTATTCCATTGGCCTCCCTGAGATTTGTGGCACGTGATTGCATACGAGAATTTGACTTGCAACGCATTAAAATACGGATTCTCTTTTACTTTTTGGAATTTTCTATAATTTGATCTTTCTTCTTCATAATCCAGCATTACTTCCTGATACAATCGGTTTGATTCATCATAGGAAAGTGAAGCTGATTCGCTTGTCAATGTGTCCAAAATCAAGACGGTTTCAAAAGGTTTTTGGTTTGGATAATCGACCATTCTGATTTTTACGGTGGCAAATTTAAAGCTGTACAATTCCTGCATTTTATAGATTTCTAAAACTTCGATGATGTCGCCATTGGCAATAAAATCGGTTTCGGTGGAATCTTTCAGCCAGAAATAATTATTTTTCACGACCATCAAAAAATCGCCTGTGGAAAGTTCGCTTTCTTTATCTAAAATTCTAGTTCTAATTTGCTGATTATAAGCGTTTGCGCGTTTGTTGGAACGTACAATAAAAGCGGTGTCTTCCAAACCATAATTGCTGTAAGCGCCGTGAATCGCATCTTGAATATCATAACCGTCGGTTAACCTGACGATGTCTTTGAAATTTTTTACGTCGAATTTAAAATCTTCGTAGAAATCATCATTTAATTGTTCGCGAAGTTCGGTTGCATTGAACAAAATTCCGGAGTTTTCTTCCTGGCGCATGACTTCGTCAAATTCGATGTGGGAGATTTCCATATCGTAATTTCTAGAAAGCAAATCGATGTCTAATGCCGGCGAAATATCAAGATTTACGGGAGGCAACTGCGCAGTATCGCCCAATAAAATCATCTTGCAATTGGTTCCAGAATAAACATAATAAATCAAATCATCAAGCAACGAACCGTTTTCATACATGCTCGAATCAGAACTTGAGTCAGAAATCATTGACGATTCATCAACTATAAAAATCGTGTTTTTGTGCTTGTTTTGCTGAGTTGTGAAACTTACGCCACCGCCTTTTGTTTTTGGGTAATAGATTTTTTTATGAATCGTATGCGCCGGTTTTTGGGAATAATTGGCGATGACTTTTGCAGCGCGACCTGTCGGTGCCAGAAGCACATATTTTTTATTTATTTCTGTGAGATTATTGACTATCGTGGAAATTACGGTAGTTTTTCCGGTTCCGGCGTAGCCTTTTAAGACGAAGATTTCGTCTTGTTTTGTGTTGGTTAAAAATTCTGCGATTTTCTGGAAAAAAATGTCCTGCTTTACTGTGGGATTGAAGGGGAATTTTGTCTTTAAAGTTTTGTAGAAAATTGCAGAAGTCATTTGGATTTTATTTGTAGCAAAGTTAAAGCTTTTTTAAACGCAAAGTTTAGGAAGGTTTTCGCAAAGTTTCGCAAAGATTTGAAATCGTCTTCTGCTAATTCAAGAAGTCACGAAGCTTCTTTTTTTACTTTGCGGGTCCTTCCAAACTTTGCGTTTATCCTTTTGAAGCAAAAACAAAAAGCTTTCTTTAATCATCAGTCCCGCTTTCCGGTACAATCTTTTTCCTCGCTAAAGAAGCGAGAAAAAAGGATTTCCCCTGCAATCGGGGCTATTTAAAAACTTCAGGCACTCTTTAAACTTTCGGACCGATATTGCCGATAAACTTTGTCAATAAACGATTAAACTTTTAAAACAATTAAACTTTTCGATTTCTTTTTTTGTAAGTTTGCGAACATCAGTAAAAATCAATGTCGGTTAACCAAAACATAACAGAGAAAACATATAGAAAATTGGCTATTCAAGTATCTTTGAGTGGTTTCAAGTTCTGTGCTTTTGATACTTTGAATGATGTGGTTTTGTTTGTAAAAACGGTTGATTTTAATGATTTCCCGAAGTCGAATAAAGTGGAAGACCATTTTTGGAAGGCTTTTGTAGACGACAAAGATTTGACCAAAACGTATGACGAAGTTGTGGTAATTCACGAAAATAATTTATCGACTTTTGTGCCAAGCGCGCTGTTTGACGAGAATTATTTGGGAAGTTACTTGCAATATAATACAAAGGTTTTTGAGACAGATTTCTTTGCTTTTGATGAACTTTCGACTTTTGAAATGACGAATGTTTATATTCCGTATGTGAATGTCAACAATTATTTGCTGGACCAATTTGAGTCTTTTGATTACAAACACGTGAACAGCATTTTGGTTTCAAAGCTTTTGGAAGCATCAAAAAATGTGGAGGAAAAACAGGTTTTTGTGCATCTGGGCAACGGTCATTTTGAGATTGTAATTGTCGAAAATCAGAAGCTTTTGCTTTTCAATTCGTTTGATTTTGCCACAAAAGAGGATTTTATCTATTATGTCCTTTTTACGGCGGAACAGCTTAAATTGAATCCGGAGACGTTCAAATTGCAACTTTTGGGCGACATTAATGAAGAAAGCGATTTCTTTAAAATTGCCTACAAATACATCAGAAACGTTTCGCTGATGGGCGTTTACCAGACTCAGAAACACAACGATTTTTCTACCGAAGAAAATTTAAAGCATTTTATTTTATTCAATTCATAAATGAGAATTATATCCGGAAAATATAAAGGCAGGAGAATTTCCCCGCCTAAAGGTCTGCCTGTTCGTCCCACCACAGATATGAGCAAGGAAGCGCTGTTCAACGTTTTGAACAATTATTTTAATTTTAGCGGGTTGAAAGTTTTGGATTTATTTGCCGGAACTGGAAATATCAGTTATGAATTTGCCTCGCGCGGCAGTGAAAATATCACAAGTGTTGACGGCGATTTTGGATGCGTGAAATTCATAAAGCAAACTGCTGACGAATTTGATTTCAATATTGCCGGAATAAAAAGCGACGTTTTCAAATTTATTGAAAAGAATAAAAGTTCGTATGATATTATTTTTGCCGATCCGCCTTATAATTTAGACCAAAAGACTTTTGAGAAATTAGTCGAATTGATTTTTGCCAATGAACTTCTGCAGGAAGATGGAATGATGGTTATCGAACATTCAAAATATACAAAATTGGACCACATGATTAATTTTTCATTCAAGAAAAGCTATGGAGGTTCGATTTTTTCTTTCTTTGAAATTAACGGAGAAAGTGAAGAAGAAGTAAAAAATGAAGTGGACGGAACTGAGGAAGGATAAACTCATATTTTTCACCGATTGAAAATTAAGCCACTGATTAGGTGGCTTTTTTGTTGCCACGAATTCACGAATGATTGTCCATACTATTGCTAATTCGTGAAATCGTGGCAAATTTTCTGTTCGATTTTTGATGATTATTTTATTCTATCTGAATTCTCATTGATTTCTTTTTCTTTGAAAATCGATTCTTTTAATTTCCCGAAAGTGTATTTCAAGGCGATTGAAAATTCATAATTATCAACTATAAAAATGACTTTCGAATTCACATTATTGACTTCGAAGTTTTCTTTGTAAATGTTGTTTTTAAAAATGTTATTGTAACTCAAAGTATATGACAGATTTTTATAGGTTGGAAATTGCTCCGTCAAGATTGAAGATTGCATTTCTTTGAAAAACACCTTCATTTCTAGTCGAAAGTCCCCAACCAATCAATGAAATTGTCCAATCCTTTTTCAAATTAAAAGTTTGGTTGGAATAATAATATAAATATGGTTTTGAAGTTCCAATTACAGCAGATTTGTCTTCAATTTTATTCAAAATAAAGCTCAAAGTATTTGAAGAAGTCCAAAACTGTTGACTGAACGGAAGCGAAAATTCTAAATTATATCCTGTTTCTTTGTCAAAATTTTCGGGTCTATAAATCAAGATATTTTCGGCTTCATTGTATTGAAAACCATAGTTCATCGCATTTTTATTGTTGTAATAAATCAACTTAACCGATTTGTCTTTGTACTGAAAATTTGCCGAAATTTCATCAGAAGTCGATGGATTCAGATTTACATTACTCGAAAAAATAAAATAAGGATTGATATAAGTTTGACCGTGGCTTGTTTCTGAATAATTTGGTCTAGAAATGTTTTTGGTATAATTAAAAGTCAATGATTTCGTGCTGTCGATTGGGATTTCAATCTGAGCTTTTGGGAAGAAATTTGTGTAGATTTTAGCAACCGAAGCAGACGATTCATCAGCATAATTTCCTTTGATATTTGTATTTTCGATACGAAATCCGAATAGCCAAGAAACCTTTTTTATAGTTCCAGAAAGTTGCGTGTAAACCGAAGCATTTTTCTCCTTTAAATTATATTTTGAATCTGAATTTGTGTTTTCTTTAAAGTTTTGCAATTGCAAATTTGAGTTCGCATTTGCTGACGAATAGATTCCGCCTAGCTCCAACTTCATTTCGTTTTGAAACTTTTTCTCGAAATCAATTCTTCCTGAAAAAACGTCGACTTTAAAATCTTGATTCATTTTTTGGAATGGCTGAAAATTAGTTTCATTATAATTATTCGAAGAATTAATCATCGAACCTGTATTGTAATTTGAATATTGCAAACCACCGAAAAAGCTGGAACTTGCGTTAATTTTTTTATTATAATTAAGGAAGGAATTAATAAAATTTCTATCGCCATTGGCAATACCCAAGGTGTTTAGATTGATTTGTTGACCGTTTGCAAGATTATTTGTTTTAGTTTTTAAATCAAAATCGTCCTTTTTCAAATTCCCATTTATGGAAAAAGAAAACGAATCATTTTCATTAACCGTATGATAAATGCCACCGCCAAAAACGTAATTATCGCGACTTGTCAAGCCCACAACTCTGTAATTTGAAACAATATTGTTGCTCGGAATTTCGTAGTTATTTCCGTTGCTTTCCCAAACATTTAAGGCATTATAATTGAAATTTGCCTTGAATTCGGTCTTTTTTAATTTCAAAGTAGAATTGATTCCAGCATAATTATTAAACCATTTTTTGAACGAAACCGTTTCTGAAATTACGGTCTGAAAACCTTCTTTTCGATTCATTTTTCTGGTAATCAAAATCACGGCTCTGCCTTCGGCTTCATATTTTGACGACGGATTATTGATGATTTCAATCGACTTAATATCATCAACAGAAAGCGCCAGCAAATCGTTCATTTCAATTCGTTGATTGTCCAAATAAAGTAGCGGATTTCCTTTTCCAATAACAGAAATTGCCGTTTTATCTGGGCTAATTTGCACTTTCGGAAGCTTTGATAATAAATCCAAAGTATTTGGAATTGATTTTAAAAACGAATTTGCCACGTCCACTTTCAAATTTCCATTTTTGTAAGAAAAAGTTTTGATTTTTCCCTCAACAACAATTTCTTCCATTTGTTGTAAACTGTCGATTTCTGTGTCTTGCGAAAATGATTTGGCGCATAAAAGCAAAAGAATTCCAAGCGTAATTTTTAATTTCATATTATAATTTGTGTAGCCAATTAAGCCAATCTTCGGCAATTTTATCCCAGTTGTAAATTTCTTGATTTGCACTTCCGTTCGTGTCTATTGGAAAATAATTGTGTTCTAAATTCAAGTAACTATTGAACAAAATATTTTTCTTTTTCTCCCGAATCGCTGCCATTTGAAACAAATCATTAAATGGAGCCGACCAATCTTTTGTTCCGTAAGAAATCAAAACCGGAATTTCTAAATTCATCAGATTTTCTTTTTGTGGCAATGAAAAACTGTACGTCGTTTTATAAGAATCGCCCGATTGTGAATTAATTTCATTCGGATTTTCGACTACTTTTTTCCAATATTCAATTGTATTTTTACCTTCGTTTATTGAATCAGTATCGAAGTTTCGGCTTTGCGCTAAAATGTTCATAATTCTGCCATAAGGATTTCCTCCTGAATAAATCAAATGCGTAATTTTTCTATTGACGGAAGCCATTTTTGAAGCAATCGTACTTCCTTCAGAATGTCCGGCGACAATCAGTTTTTTGCTTTTTACCCAACGTTCTTTTGCCAATTGTTTCAAGACAAAATTGTTTCTGAAAACATAATAATCAAGATAATTTCGTTCCAAATAACCTTTCGGAGGCAATTCTTTTTCCACATCTTTATAATAGCAGAAATTACTTCCAAGCTTTTTCACATCAGAAATTATCGGAACAAATGGCTTCCCTACAATCACAATATGAAACTCTTCCAAAAACGGATTTTCATCAAATGGCAATGTTCCATACAAACCTTTTTCGTCAAATTTTACAACAGGTTGCGGTAAACTTCCTTGGCAAAAAAAGAAAATTGGCTTCGCTAATTTCTCCTCTCCTTTTTTAGAAATCACAATGATATCAACGGGTTCGTTTTGATATTTCATCGCTATGTGTTTATAGCCAAAATCTTCAGGAACTTTCTGAGAATATGCGTAGATTTTTGAAAATAAAAGCATAATATTTATGAGTTTTGAATTATAAATTATGTGTTCGCACAAATTGAAATTGACTTTGAAATTGTTGTTGTTATTTTTCTTCATTGCAAAGTTGATTTAAAAACAGACTTCGTAGGTTAATGTGGGGTTAATGCTAGGTTAATGTCTATTTTTTAGAATAAATCGCTTATTTTTGAACTGTAATTCAGTGATATGAAACAGAAAATAAATTTATTGATAGGATTTTCAGCGGTCGTTTTGATTGCGCTTTCAGCTATTCAATATTATTTGGTGAAGACGGCTTATGAATACAAAGTCGAGCAGTTTCGTTCAGAAATCAAGGAGAAAATTGCTAAGATTACTAACGATTACAGCGATATTGATTCCACTATTTTCAATAAAAAAGATTTGCTTTACAAACAATTGGCAGAGAATTATATCCGAGATAAAAAGACACGTTTTCATATCAAAAATCAGTTGCTTCAGAATGAATTTAAATGCGAATTGACTCGAAAATTGCAAGAAGAATTTGAAAATGAAGTTCCTGATTTGGAAATTGATTTTGCGATTGTTTTGGATAAATTCGTGATTTATAACGCTACAAAAGAAGCCGATACCATTTTTGCCGAAAAGCCTTTTATTGAAAATAAAATGTATGGAAATTTGGCTTCGCTTGACGACGCTTTTTTAATTCGGAATTATGTGGGAACGACGAGCGGTTCGTTGCAACAAGAACTAAATTCTGATTACAAACTTTTGACTGAAGACACTTTATATGTTTCCATTCAAAACTGGGAAACTATTGTTTTGAAACGAATGACATTGATTTTGGTTTTTGCTGTTTTTTCTATTTTGACATTAATTACTTTGTTTGTAATTGCGTTGAAAGCGTTGATTAAACAGAAAAAAATGAGTGACATCAAAACCGATTTTATCAACAATATTACGCATGAATTAAAAACGCCTTTGACCACTTTATCGGTTTCTACAAAGATTTTGGAACGCAAAGATATTCGTGATAATGATGTGACTTTTGCGACCGTTTTAGGAACAATCAACCGCCAGAATAATCGCTTGCAGAATTTAATTGACCAAGTGATGACGAATTCTTTGGGCTATGACGAAATTGAATTGCATAAGGAAAAAGTGTCGATGCCTGATTTTTTACATTCAATTGTTAGTGATTTTCAATTGGCTTTCCCGAATGTTTCCATCACAACCGATTTTAATTCGGAGAAAGTAAATTTGAATTTGGACAAATTTCATTTGACAACAGCAATTGCAAACGTGTTGGAAAACGCCGTGAAATATGGTTGCAAAAATATTTATGTAAAAGCTTCTTTGGTAGAAAATCAATTTTCAATCAGCATTTCTGACGACGGAATTGGAATTTCAAAAAGCAAACATTCGTTATTATTCGATAAATTTTATAGAGTCGAACAGGGAAATCTACATGATGCAAAAGGTTTAGGCTTGGGATTATATTATGTAGACCAAATTATAAAAGCGCATCAAGGAACAATAAATGTGGTGAGTGATTTGGGCAAAGGTTCTACTTTTGATTTGAGATTTTCGATTTAATTTCAAACACAGATTTCACAGATTTCACAGATTTTCACAGATTAGAAGTGTCGATTTTTTTTATTATTTGAAATGCTAGATAATTTTAGATCTGTGAAATCTGTGTTCAAAACAATTCATAATTAGTGGTGGCAACAAAAAAAGTACTTTTAGCGGAAGATGATTTTGATTTCGCAATGATTTTAAAGCATTATCTTGACTTGCATAATTTTGAAGCTTTCTGGGCAAAAGATGGACAAGAAGCTTTGGAATTATTCCAAAAAGAAAATTTCAGCATTTGCATTTTTGATGTGATGATGCCAAAAATCGACGGTTTTACTTTAGCCGAAAAAATCATTAAAATCAATCCAGAAATTCCTTTTGTTTTTTTGACAGCTCGAAAATTAAAAGACGATAAAATCAAAGGTTTAAAATTGGGAGCTGACGATTATATTGCCAAACCTTTTGAGGCTGACGAATTGGTTTTGCGCTTGAATAATATTTTAAAAAGAGGCGAACAAAAAACAAATGTGATTTCATCTGAAGAAATTTACATTGGAAATTACTCATTTAATCCGAAAAGATTAGAATTGAAAAATGATGATTTCATGCAACGAGTTACTGAAAAAGAAGGTGCTTTGATTTCATTTCTTTATAAAAATAAAAACCAATTGCTTAAAAGAGATGAGATTTTAAAAGCAGTTTGGGGAAGTGATGACTTTTTCTCTGGAAGAAGCATGGATGTTTTTATCAGTCGACTTCGCAAATATTTTGGTGAAGATTCTAGAATTTCTATTGAAAGCATTAGAAATATCGGACTAGAATTCAAAGTAAAAAAATAATCTTTCGTCTTGGATTAGGGACAGCACTTTTTCTTGCATTCTCCGCCCCATTTGTGCTGTCCCATCCAAAAACTACAACCTAAACTTAATTCTGATTTATTGATTGATGATTATTTTCAAACTTGCAATTTGGAAACTAAGGTGACAATCTCTTTCATTCTCTGCCCCATTTGTGTCACCCATTCCAAAAATTGCTATTTATTTTGTCTTTGTTAAATTAACGTATTATCCAAACTTTATTTATTTATATAAAATCTTTCCGTTTATATTGATGCAAATCTCTACAAATGGTTTTGAAAAAATGGTTAACAATCGGTTAACGAAGAGTTAACGGTAAAATGGGGTGTTTTAAAAAAAAATTAATACTTACTTTTGCCTTATGAAAAATAGGACTTCACTACTGATTTTTAGCTGTATAGCCACAGTTTTTGCTTTATTGGCGATTCAGGCACATTTTATTCGGAATACATATGATTTGAAGGAAAAGGAAATTTTAAGTGAAGTTAAAAGACAAATGTCTGAATTTGTTGATGACAGCAAATTATTTGGTGACAAATATGACAAAGACATTGAAAACAGGGAATATTTGAATTCCTATGTTGCTGGTAATAAAGATAAAAAGCAACTAATTTCTAATTTTCAAAAAAACTATACCGATCATTCAAGGAAAATTTCTCAACTGCTAAAAAAGAAATTTGGAAATAACGGCTATAATATTTCGATGAAGAAAAAAATTACAATTATCATGATGATTAGTGGTGATGTAGCAGACACCTTATACAATGGAGAAATTATACTTTATGAAACTAAAAAAAATTTAAAAAATCTAGTTCCATTTTCTGGATCAGCATCATCAGTATATTGTGATGACGATGAAAAAGAGCTTGAAGAGAGTTTAAAATGCAGGTTTTTCATGAAACTTGAAACTAGTTTTGGCATAGATAATATTAATACAATTATACTTTCTGAACTGATTGGATTGCTCACCATATCGCTCTTAATTTTGCTTTTCGTAGTTTTTTTATTTTATTTCTCTTTAAAAAACTTGATTAAGCAGAAAAAAATTGCAGAAATCCAGCGTGATTTTATCAATAATATTACTCATGAATTCAAAACACCGTTGGCGACGCTTACAATTGCTACAGAAACTTTACAGCGTAAAGATTTAGATAAAAAAACATTGAAAAATACAACCTCAATTATTCAAAGGCAAAATAACCGATTACAGAAAATTTTCAATCAAGCCAGTTTTGATTCGCTCTTATCTGACGAAAATGCAGATCTTGAGAAAGTTTTAAATCAAGCGAGTATTGAAAACTGCGTGAATGATTTTAAACTTTTAAATCCAAAAACTACTATTTTGAGTGAAATAGAAATCAATCAAAATATACAAACGAGCCGGTTTCATTTTAATACTATTTTGACAAATTTATTAGAAAATGCAGTAAAATATAAAGGAACCGAGGTAATTGTAAATGCAAAAATAGTTGATAACAAATTCATTTTCAGTGTTTCAGACAATGGAATAGGAATTCCAAAAAAGGAGCACAAAGCTATTTTTGACAAATTTTATAGAATTCAAAAAGGTGATATTCACACGACAAAAGGACTCGGTCTCGGCTTATTTTATACGAAACAAATAGTTGACAAGTATTCTGGAAAAATTAATGTAATATGCAATGAAAATAGTGGCGTAACGTTCGTAATTTCAATTCCAATTCAATGATACACATTTTATTAGTAGAAGATGATTTTGACTTTGCCACTATTTTAAAACAATATTTGGTGCTATCTGGATTTGAAATAACTTGGGCAAAAGATGGCAAAGAAGGTTTTTGTTTATTTAAGCAAAACAAAATAGACATCTGCATTCTTGATGTAATGATGCCTGAAATTGATGGTTTTATGTTGGCAGAAAAAATTCTCAATGTAAATCCTGAAATGCCTTTTCTTTTCTTGACAGCAAAAAGCTTAAAGGAAGATAAAATTAGGGGTTTAAAATTAGGTGCTGATGATTATATAGTAAAACCTTGCGAAGCTGACGAACTTGTGCTCAGAATTCATAACATTTTAAAAAGAACTCAAAGTTCAAATCAGAAATTAGCTGAGAAAACACCTATCGGAAAATATATTTTTGACTATTCAAATCTGCAATTGACTTATGAAGATCAAAGCCAGCGGATTACTGAAAAAGAAGCGCAATTGCTAATTTATCTATTAAAAAATAAAAATAGAGTTGTAAAAAGAGAGGCTATTTTAAATCAAATTTGGGGCAACGATGATTTCTTTTCAGGAAGAAGTATGGATGTTTTTATAAGCAGGCTCAGAAAATATTTTGCTGAAGACGAAGGTATTTCCATTGAATCAATTCGCGCTATCGGATTTGAGTTTAAAGTCTCTGAATAAAAAAAATGCAGACCTATAAGCCGGATTCTGTATTTCTAAAATTAGAAACCCTTATCATTTATCTAGATTCTGAATTGCTCCAGAACTCAATCTACCTACCCTTCGGCAACGGACGAGTAATCCTTAAATGCCGATATACTTGGTATTTCACCGCATAGAGTTTACCTGGTTTCACTACAGCATTACCTGTACATACTTTCTGTTGCACTTGTCCTCCCGAAATCGCTTCCGGTGACGGGCGTTACCCGCTATGCTACTCTTTGGTGCCCGGACTTTCCTCCCTTTAATAAATTAAACGGCGATAAGGCGGTCTGCGGTGCAAAAGTAACATAATAAATTTAAGATTTCAGATTTCAGATATAAGATTTCAGATTTTGCATACTGCTTAATGCTTTTGGCTTAAAGCATAAAACTATAACCTCTTCCCATAATCATATAAACTGAATTAACATTCTCTTGACACTTCCCCACATATAGAAATTGTAACTTAGAAATAATAAAACTAACTAATAAAAGAAAACATTATGGACCGTCAAATGTATCATTACGCTACTGTTTCCAAAGCTTTGGAAGAGTTGGCAGAAAAAGGATTTACTGTTGATTTTAATATTGAATCTGATCGAATTAAAGAATGTAGCGATTGTTTTGAAATCGTACATATTTACCGCTATGAAGGTGCTTCAGATCCTGGAGACGAAGCAACCGTGTATGGAATTAAATCTGATAAAGGAGAAAAAGGAGTTTATGTTTCTGGAGATTTGTCGTTTTCAGAAGATGATGCTGCAAAAACATTGCACGAATTAATCATCAAAGGAAGACAGGAACAAGACTAATATATGAACCGATTAGAAGCAAAACTTGAAAAAATAGGCAGTGATCCAAAGATAACCGCTAAAGCTGTTGGCTTGAGATACACACTTGCCAACGCAAAAGGTTATCATCGCATACGCAAAGGAAAAAATCTTTCTTATGTCGATGAAGATCAAAAACCTGTCACAGATAAGCTGATAATCGAAAGAATAAATAAGCTGGTGATTCCGCCAGCTTGGGAAAACGTATGGATTTGTCCGTATGAAAATGGGCATTTGCAAGTCACCGGAATTGATGCCAAAGGAAGAAAACAGTATCGTTATCATCCAAATTGGAACAAAATCCGTAATCAATCTAAATTTTACAGGTTGAGGCGATTTGCAAATGCCTTACCTATTATTAGAAAACAAGTCGATAAAGATTTGAATCGAAAAGGTTTGCCTTTTGAAAAAGTGGTCGCTTTGGTGGTAAAACTGATTGAAATGACTAATATTAGAATTGGAAACGATGCTTACAAAAAGCTTTATGGTTCTTTCGGATTGACAACTTTGCGCGACCGACATGTCAAATTTGATAAAAATGCAACTTCTATATTTTTCGAATTTAAGGGAAAAAAGGGCGTGCAACACAAAATCAATTTGCAAAGCAGAAAATTGGTCAATTTGGTTAAAAAGTGCAAAGAGATTCCGGGTCAGGATTTGTTCCAATATTATGATGACGACGGAAAAAGGCACACGATTGGTTCGGGTGACATCAACAATTATTTAAAAGAAATTACGCAGGAAGATTTTACGGCGAAAGACTTCAGAGTTTGGGCCGGAAGCGTAAACGCACTATTTGCTTTTCAAGAAATTGGACACTTTGAAAGCCAAACTGAATGCAAAAGGAAAATCGTGGAAGTCATTGATCAAGTTGCTTCAAAACTAGGAAACACTAGAACCGTTTGCCGTAAATATTATGTACATCCAACGGTTATCGCATCGTATGAAAAAGGAACAATCAACAATTATAAAATCAAAGCCAATATCAAAAACAATAAATTAAATCCTGAAGAAGAAGCGTTGGTTCGACTTTTAAAGAACGAAACGATCGCGGAGGTTTTGGGATAATTTATACCTTATATATATGAAGAAATTTGTACTCCTTTTAATCGGAATTTCTCTGGCTTCTTGTTCGGATAAAAAAACAAATTTTGAAACTGAAAATAAAGTCGTTTCTACAGATACAATTAAATATGTTCCACCAAAAATTACAGACAATACTTTTGAAATAATTCCGGGTGAACGAATTGGCTTGACCAAATTAGAAGAAAATACAGAAACACTTTCAGAACTCGGAAAACCAGATTTTTCAGATGCTGCTATGGGAAAATCGTGGTCAACTTGGATTTCAAAAGATGACGAAAAGAACGAATTGAATATTTATTCTACCTATAAAGATTCAGAAATGAAGGAAAAAGTGGTTCGACAAATCAGAATTACGTCGCCAAAATTTAAAACTCCAAATGAAATTTCTACCAGAAAATCGCTTCAAGAAATCCAAAAAGCTTTTCCAGATATCAAACTTGTGGCAAAATATACTGATGAGAAAACTAAAAATGGTGTCGAAATCTATGATTCTGGAACCAATGGAATTGCCTTTGAATTTACTCAAAATGAATGTGCTGCGATTATCGTTCACACAAAAGGCAAAAAAGTTACCGAAGAATACATCACGCTTCATCCAAATATGGAGAAATTTTAGCCTTCAACAATTTCTAGAAAATGAACTTTGCACCTTTGCGTCTTTGCGAGAATTATTTACACGCAAAGACGCAAGCAAATATCCCAAACTTACTTACCTGAAGTATTAGACTTTAAAATAAAAATCTAATTTTTCAACCCTAATTTTTTTACATCTTTAATTAAAAAACTATATTTGTCATCCAGTAAAAATCTATGGAGCATTTCGTTGTATCAGCCCGCAAATATCGTCCGCAAACATTTAAAGATGTTGTCGGCCAGCAAGCTATTACAAATACTTTACTGAATGCCATAGATAACAATCACCTCGCTCAAGCCTTGTTATTCACGGGTCCGCGTGGTGTTGGAAAGACAACTTGCGCCAGAATTTTGGCCAGAAAAATCAACCAAGAAGGTTATGACGATCCGACAGAAGATTTTGCTTTCAATGTTTTTGAATTAGATGCCGCGTCGAATAACTCGGTTGACGATATCAGAAATTTGATTGACCAAGTTCGAATCCCGCCACAAACTGGGCAATACAAAGTATATATTATTGACGAGGTTCACATGCTTTCTCAAGCGGCTTTCAATGCGTTTTTGAAAACTTTGGAAGAACCGCCAAAACATGCCATTTTTATTTTGGCTACAACCGAAAAGCACAAAATTATTCCTACTATTTTATCTCGCTGTCAAATATTTGATTTCAAGAGAATTACGGTAAAAGACGCTAAAAATCATTTGGCTGACGTTGCGAAAAGCGAAGGAATTACAGCTGAAGACGATGCCTTGCACATTATCGCTCAAAAAGCGGATGGCGCGATGCGTGATGCTTTGTCAATTTTTGATAGAGTCGTAAGTTTTTCTGGAAATAACCTTACACGTCAAGCAGTTACAGAAAATTTAAACGTATTAGATTACGAAACATACATCAATGTAACCGATTTGATTTTGGAAAATAAAATTCCAGAATTGTTAATTGCTTACAACGAAATCTTGGCAAAAGGTTTCGACGGACATCATTTTATTGCCGGTTTGGCTTCTCACTTTAGAGATTTGTTGGTTTCAAAAACGCCAAGCACTTTGGTTTTATTGGAAGCTGGCGAACAAGCACAAAAAATGTATGGAATGCAAGCCCAAAAAGCATCGCAAGATTTTCTTTTGAAAGGAATTGATTTGGCAAACGACTGTGATTTGAAATTCAAATCGAGCCAAAACCAACGACTTCTTGTGGAACTTTGCTTGATGCAATTGGCCTCTATCACTTTTGATGGAGAAAAAAAAAAGTTGACGGATATATAATTCCGCCTAATCATTTTTACGGAAGGGTTCTAGAAATTCCGGTAAAATCTCCTGAAATCATTCATGTTGAAACTGTTACGGTAACTCCTGAAGTTGCAGTTGTGGAAGAAAAACAGCCTGAAAAAGAAGCAACTGCTTCTACTCCAACTCAAAAAGTTGAAACTTCGATTGATCCAAATGTGCAGAAAGTTTCAGCTTTGTCGCTTTCGAGTATTCGCGCCAAACGTGAATTGGAAAAAGCCAATAGTTCGATAGTCAAAAATGTTGCTGATTTGCCAAAAGAGGCGTTCACGCACACCGATATGCTTTTGCATTGGAACAAATATGCACAGCGTTTGGGCGACAAAGGTTACAAAATCATGGAATCTCTTCTATTGATAAACGACCCAAAATTAAATGGCACTACGATTATACATGAACTCCCAAATGAAGGATCAAAAATTGATTTTGAATCTGAAAAACATGATTTATTAGGTTATTTGAGAGGAAAATTGCACAATCACGACATCCAAATTGAAGTGTTAGTAAATGAAACCGTTGAAAATAAATTTGCTTTTCTACCACAAGACAAGTATAATCGTCTAAACGAAATTAATCCTGCTCTTGATGTTTTAAGAAGGACTTTTGATTTAGAATTTTAAACATTTTTATCCAAGCTCTAATTCAAAAAATTAGAAAAGCAATAGCAACAGGCAGTAAAAGCAGTGTGTAAGTTCTGGTTATATTTATTTTTCGTAATAATTTCCGATTGTTTCAGTTTTAATATTTTTTACTGTCAAAATTCGATCTCCAGCCCAAAACCTATTCTCCAAATTTAGAACTATCCCAACAGGAACATTTCTAGCAAAAATGGTATCATTTCTAAAATTATTATCCTCCTTTGAAAGATGAAAAGCATCACCTATAACTGATTTTTCATCCGCTTTCCAAAATCCTTCTGGATTATTTAATGGCGATTTATTTGGAAATATATAAAGCAAAATCATGATGATAATTACAAATAAAATTGCTAACATGCTGTATTTTAGATTTTTATTTTTCATTGTAAATCATTATTAAATGACTAATTATTAATTCTAAAAACCAAAACTCCCAAACCTGCTAAATTCATAACACTTGAATAGCCTTTTCCATCCCAAGGAATTTCGTCAATTTGTAAGTTATTATGTTTCAAACCGCTTCCTCCATATTTCATATCATCGCTATTAAAAACGTTATCTAATTTTCCAAAAGACGGAATTCCAATACGATAATTTTCTCTATAAACTGGAGTCAGATTGCAAACAACAACTAAGTTTTCATAAGAATTATTTCCTTTTCGGATATAAGAAATCACGGAATTTTCGCTGTCGCTATAATTTATCCATTCAAAACCTTCACCAGAAAATTGCTTTTCGAATAGCGCAGGTTGACTTTTATATAAAGAATTTAAGTCGGTAATCAAGTTTTTTATCCCTTTATGAAAATCATATTCAAGCAAATGCCAATCTAAACTTTGCTGGAAATTCCATTCCGCACTTTGGCCAAATTCATTGCCCATAAAAAGCAATTTCGTTCCTGGATGCGTAAACATAAAACTGTAAAGCAAGCGCAGATTTGCAAATTTTTGCCATTCGTCGCCTGGCATTCTATTTAAGATGGATTGTTTTCCATAAACCACTTCGTCGTGCGATAATGGCAGCATAAAATTCTCTGAAAAAGCATAATTCAGGCTGAAAGTCAAATCATTCTGATGGTGTTTTCTATAAATAGGTTCTTTTTTGAAATATTCTAAAGTATCATTCATCCAGCCCATCATCCATTTCATTCCGAATCCCAAACCTCCAGCAAATACAGGTCTTGAAACCATTGGAAACGACGTACTTTCTTCTGCGATTGTTTGGATTCCTTCAAAACTTCCGTAAACTTCTACATTTAATTCTTTCAAAAAACTAATCGTATCTAGATTTTCTCTTCCTCCAAAAATATTAGGTTCCCACTCGCCTTCTTTCCGTGAATAATCCAAATAAAGCATTGAAGCAACGGCGTCAACTCGAAGTCCATCGATGTGATAATTTTGGAGCCAAAAAACGGCATTTGAAATCAAGAAAGAACGGACTTCATTTCTTCCGTAATTAAAAATCAAGCTTTTCCAATCTGGATGATAGCCTTTTCGGATGTCTGGATGTTCGTATAAATGCGTACCGTCAAAAAATCCCAATCCGTGTTCATCACTAGGAAAATGCGACGGAACCCAGTCTAAAATCACGCCGATTCCCGCTTGGTGAAAAGCATCAACCAAAGCCATGAAATCTTCAGGTTTTCCAAAACGCGATGTCGGCGCAAAATAACCGACCAATTGATAACCCCAAGAAGGTTCGTATGGATATTCCATAATTGGCATCAATTCGACGTGGGTAAAACCTGTTTCTTTGACGTAATTCACTAATTCTTCTGCCAATTCTCTATATGTCAGTGAACGATTCTCTTCGATTTTCTTTCGCCACGAACCCAAATGCACTTCATAAACAGAATAAGGTTTGTCCAAGCCATTGAAATCTTTCCTGTTTTGCATCCATTTTTCATCCTGCCAATTGTGCTGTAAATCCCAAACAACAGATGCCGTATTTGGCGGTGTTTCACAATAAAAAGCAAACGGATCTGCTTTTTCTGTCTTGATATCACTGTTGTGAGAATGAATTTTATATTTGTATTCGCTTCCTTTGTCAACTCTAGGAATGAAACCTTCCCAAATTCCTGATCCGTCCCAGCGAACGTTTAAATCATGCTCACCTTCTGTCCAATAATTGAAATCTCCGACTACGGAAACTGCTTTTGCTGATGGCGCCCAAACGGCAAAATAAGTGCCGCTTTGTCCGTCGACTTCTGCCAAATGCGCGCCTAGTTTTTCATAAAGCCGGAAATGTTTTCCTGCCTTGAAAAGATTGATATCAAAATCGGTAAAAAGCGAATATGGAATTGTTTTCATAGTTGTTTTTTTGTCCAGCTTAATTGTCTCATGCGCAAACCTGCTTCGCTGTCGGCTACTAAATCTTGAAATCGTTTGTTTCTTGTGGCTTCTAATTTCGCCGTCATGACATAATGCAAAGCTAATTTCTTGTAGCCTGCTGGTTGTAAATTAAAGAAATCCCAAGCTTTTTTGTTAGCTTTAAATTGCTTTTCAAAAGCTTCGTGGAGTTTCTGTTCTTCGTTTTCAAAAGCATAAACTCCTGATTTGTGCTCTTTTCTTTTATTGAAAGCTTCAATTCCGATTGGAAGCATTAATCCTTTGTCTCTAAGTTCATTTACTTTTTTAATGTTTACATTACTCCAGATGCTGTTTGGTTTTCTGGATGTAAATCTTATTTGGTAGCTTTCTTCGTCTATTGATTTTCTTACGCTGTCAATCCATCCAAAACACAAAGCTTGGTCAACGGACTCTGACCAAGATACGGTTTCTTTTCCAGTTCCTTTTTTATAATAGCCTAAAATCAGTTCTTGTTCTGAAAGATGATTTTTTTCAAACCATTTTCGGAGTTCGGATTGGTTCTTAAAGAATATTGGTTTCATTTTACATACCGTTTATCGACAATCTTGGTACTGACCTTTAAAGAATGCCTTTAGTTTTTAACTAGCCCCGATGTCAGCGACTATCCTTTTCTTTTTTTTCTTTAAAAAAAGAAAAGATTGTGCTGAACAGCGGGAATATGAATTATTTTCTCACTAACCTTTCGCTTCTAAAAATAAGGCAAGATGTTATTTTATGTTTAATTTATGATTCTTAAATTTAAGAAAATTTCGCATAAGTAATAACTTGCATAAAAATTTAGTGATATGTCAGAAAAAGGTACGCAGCATCAGCAATCTTTGAAGATTCCAAAGTCAATTTTGATTACTGCTAAGATATTGGAACTTACATCTTCGAAATTAGCAATGAAATTTGCTTCGAAATTGTTCACGAGTCCGATGAAATATAAGATTCCGAAGCGGGAAATTGAAATGGACAAAAATTCTGTTCAAGAAAACTTTGTTTTGGAAAGCGGGAAAGAAATCGTGGTTTATACTTATGGACAAGGTGCGAAAAAAGTGCTTTTGGTTCACGGCTGGTCTGGCAGAGGAACACAGCTGGTTAAAATTGCCGATGAAATGCTGAAATTGGGCTATTCGACGATTAGTTTTGACGCTCCAGCACATGGAAAAGCTTCGGGAAAAACGAGCAATATGACGGATTTTATTGCAGCAATTTTAGAAATGCAGGAGAAATTTGGTCCTTTTGAATATGCAATCGGGCATTCTTTGGGAGGCATGTCTATCTTGAATTCAATCAAAAGAGGATTGAAAGTAAAGAAGGCGGTAATCGTAGGAAGCGGTGATATTGTGGAGGATATTATGGATGATTTTATTGAAAAATTGGGCATGAATATTGCCATAAGTGAGAAGATGAAAGCTAGTTTTGAAAAGAAAATCGGCGAAACTATGGACAGTTATTCTGCGTATATAGTTGCAAGGGAAGTCACGATTCCTGTTTTGGTAATTCACGATATTGACGATACTGATGTTCCGGTAAAAGCGGCGCATCACATTCATCAGAATTTAGAAAATAGTGAGTTAATGATTACCAACGGATTGGGACACCGAAAAATCTTGGGAGATGCTAAAGTCATCAAAAAAATTGTTGCATTTTTAAATTAAAAACATGAAAAATATTATCGTAATTTTGGTTGCCATTTTCACTTTCACTTCTTGCCAAAGCCAGGAAAAAAAGGAAGTTTCAAGAAAGCAGACCACAACAAAAATTCAAAAAACAGATGCCGAATGGAAGAAGGAATTAACACCACAGCAATATGAAGTACTTCGTAATAAAGGTACAGAAAGAGCTTTTACTGGCGAATATTACAATCATTTTGAAAAGGGAGATTATGTTTGCGCAGCTTGCAATAATGTAATTTTTCACTCGAACATGAAATTTCATTCCGATTGCGGTTGGCCTTCTTTTGACCAAGCGATTAAGGATTCTGTAATTTATAAGGAAGATAACACTTTTGGGATGACTCGAACAGAAGTTATGTGCGCAAAATGTGGCGGGCACTTGGGTCACGTTTTTGATGATGGTCCGGAGGAAACTACCGGAAAAAGATTCTGTACTAATTCTGTTTCGATTAAATTTGTTCCAGCTAAAAAATTATAACTATGAAATATCCAGTAAATAAAACCGAAGAAGAGTGGAAAGCCGAATTGGGCTTAGAACGCTATAAAATTTTAAGACAAAAAGGAACAGAATTTCCACATTCAGGGAAATACAATCTGACTTTTGACCAAGGAACTTACTGCTGTGGCGCTTGTGGCGAATCGTTATTTAATAGCGATTCAAAATTTGACGCGCATTGTGGTTGGCCTTCTTTTGACGAATCGATTCCGGGAAAGGTGGAATATATTAAAGATGCCACACACGGAATGATTCGTACGGAAATTTTATGCGCTAATTGCGGAAGCCATTTGGGTCACGTTTTTGATGATGGTCCGACGAAAACGGGTCAGCGTTATTGCGTGAATTCGTTATCTGTCGATTTTAAGGACGAATAAATTTAAAAAAAAAGGCGATTTTTTAAATCGCCTTTTTTTTTAAATTTAAATTGTCTACTGCTTTAGAGTTTATTAAAAAATAACATTTTTTTCTTAATGTAGTTTATATTTCTTCATCTAGAAGAGACTACGATTTTAGAAATTGATGGTTTCAATACTTGCTCTAATTAAATTAAGTATTTGATTACAAATACTTTAATTCTTTATTTTTATACTCTTTTCTTTTACATCTGCATATTCTAGGAACATAGTAACAGAAAAATACGCATCTAATTGTTGAGAATTGCATAGAATTTCTTTCTACACAAATAAAGCTATCATCACAAGGATTACTAATATGGGATAAAGCAATTTTTCCATAATCGCATTTCTCATAAAGTATCTTATTCATTTTTGGCCAAAAAAAATCTTATCTACTTTAGGAAAAGTGGCTAATACCATTCTATTTCAAATACCACAGATAAAGTATTTTCACATTATCGCAAAAAAAAATCCCTTCATTTCTGAAGGGATTCTCTAAAGAAAGGCGGCGACATACTCTCCCACAGGATTGCAGTACCATCTGCGCAGGCGGGCTTAACTTCTCTGTTCGGGATGGGAAGAGGTGAGCCCCGCCGCAATAACCACCTTAGGCTATTCTTGTCGCGTCGGGCGACATGTCCGAGTTCTCTTGCGATGTGCTCGGCAATATCTTGGCATACTGGGATAAAAATTTCAATAAAAGAAAGAAAGTTTCCTCCCCCGACTTGCATCGGGGGAAAAGTGCGCATAAGCTTACGGGTTATTAGTACTACTCGGCTATGACATTACTGCCTTTA
>Ga0247809_1000050_pt1 | contig 82540 bp, 58 predicted proteins | sample UWRJL104311B1_FD_180951 | JGI IMG/M metagenome (GOLD analysis project Ga0247809, IMG submission 180951) | Plant litter microbial communities from Arlington Agricultural Research Station in Wisconsin, United States - UWRJ-L104-311B-1 | ecosystem: Environmental > Terrestrial > Plant litter >... | reverse complement strand
CATCGCGAAGGTGTCGCCGGTCTCACACACCGGCCCGGCGATGTTCGCGGTCATCCGTTCGCCGGTCGGCGCGACCGCGACGAAATCGTGATACGCATCGTACATCGCGACGCGCGCGAGGTCGTTCATCGCCGCGTCGACGATCACATAGGGGTTCACGACGCCGGGCTTCACCCAGATCACCTCGGTCAGCAGCACGCCGGCATTGCCCGCGATCACGCGGCCGGGCTCGAACATCAGTTCGACGTCCCAGCCCGCGGTCGCGCGCGCGACCATCGCGCCATAGTCGGCCGGGCTCGGCAATTCGTCGTCGGGCTTGTAGGGTACGCCGAGCCCACCGCCGAGATCGACGCGGCTGATGGTGTGACCCGCCGCACGCAGCTCCGCGACGAGTTCGCCGATCCGCGCATAGGCGGCCTCGAGCGGGGCGAGATCGGCAAGCTGGCTGCCGATGTGGATCGCGACGCCGCGCAGATCGAGCCCGTCATGCTTCGACAACCGGTCGAACATCGCGACGGCCTGGTCGATCGCCACGCCGAACTTGTTCTCCTTGCGACCCGTCGAGATCTTCGCGTGCGTACCCGCGTCCACGTCGGGGTTCACGCGCAGCACCGCCGGCGCGCGTTCGCCGCGGGCATGCGCCAGAGCGGCGAGGACTTCGCCTTCCTCCTCCAGCTCCAGGTTGAACTGGCCGATCCCGGCATCGAGCGCCTGCGCCAGCTCGCGCCGCGTCTTGCCGACGCCCGAGAACACGATGTCCGACGCGGGGATGCCCGCCGCCAGCGCGCGCTGCATCTCGCCCGCCGAGACCACGTCGGCGCCATAGCCTTCGTCGGCCAGCACGCGCAGCACCGCGACATTGGGGTTCGCCTTGATCGCATAGGCGAGATGGACGCGGCCCGCAGGCTTCAGCGCATCGCGGAACACCTGCGCGTGGCGGCGGAAGGTGGCGGTCGAATAGACGTAGACGGGCGTGCCGACGGCCTCGGCGATCGCCGGCAGGGCGACGTCCTCGGCGTGCATGACACCGTCACGATAGGCGAAATGATCCATGGTTCAGGTCTTCAATTCGGCGGCGGCAGGTCGAACTCGTCGCTGCGGCGCGGCTGGGACGTGGTGAGCAGCTCGTCGCTGCGCTGCGGGCGTTGCTGCGTCGTGGGAGTCAGCAACTGCTCGGGAGTCGGCGGCGTTTTCGCACCGTAAGGCGCAATCGGGAGCGTCTTGCCCTCCGCCGGGACGAGCCCGTCCGCTGCGCCGCAACCCGACAGGGCCAGTGCCAAACCCACGATTCCAAAAAGCCGTTTCATGCCGTCTCCCCCCGCGCCGTACGGATCGCAGCGCGCACATTTTCGGGCGCGGTGCCGCCGAAGCTGGTCCGGCTGGCGACCGACGCATCGACCGAGAGCACGCCGTACACGCGTTCGTCGATCCGCGCATCGATTGCCTTCAGGTCCTCGATCGGCAGCGCATCGAGCGCAACCTTGCGCTCCTCGGCCAGCTTCACCGCGCGCCCGGTAACATGATGCGCCTCGCGGAACGGGAGCCCCGCCTCGCGTACCAGCCAGTCGGCGAGATCGGTCGCGGTCGCGAAGCCGCTTTCGGCCAGCCCGCGCATCCGATCGGTGCGGAACGTCGCGCTCTCGACCATGCCCGTCATCGCCGCGATCGACAGCGCGAGCAGGTCGTGCGCCTCGAACACCGGCGGCTTGTCGTCCTGCATGTCCTTCGAATAGGCGAGCGGCAGGCCCTTCATCGTCACCATCAGCGCGGTCATGCAGCCGAGGATGCGTCCGGCATGCCCGCGCACCAGCTCGGCCGCATCGGGATTGCGCTTCTGCGGCATGATCGAGCTGCCGGTCGACCATTGATCGCTAAGCGCCACGAACCCGAACGGCTGCGACGCCCACAGCACGAACTCCTCGGCAAGCCGCGAGAGGTGGAGCGAGGTCTGCGTCGCGGCGGTGAGATACTCGATCGCGAAATCGCGGTCGCTGACGCCGTCGAGCGAATTGGTCATTGGTCCATCGAAACCGAGCGCTTCCGCGGTCATTGCCCGGTCGATCGGGAAGCCCGTCCCGGCCAGCGCGGCCGAACCCAGCGGCGACCGGTTCATTCTTGCGCGCGCATCGGCAAACCGCCCGACGTCGCGCGAGATCATCGCGTGATACGCCATCAGATGATGCCCCAGCGTCACCGGCTGCGCGGACTGCAAATGCGTAAAGCCCGGCATCACGCTCGCCGTATGCTCTTCCGCCCGCGCGAGCAGCGCCGCCTGGAACCCGGCGAGCGCCGCCAGCGCCTGGTCGATCGCATCGCGCACCCAGAGCCGGAAGTCGGTCGCGACCTGGTCGTTGCGCGACCGCGCAGTATGCAGCCGCCCGGCGACCGGCCCGATCGCATCGGCCAGCCGCGCCTCGGTCTGCATGTGGATATCCTCGAGGACCAGATCCTCCTCGACGCCGTGCTCGGCATAATGCGCCGCCACCGTATCGAGCCCGGCGGCGATCGTCGCGGCGTCCTCCGCCGAAACGATGCCCTGCTTGCCGAGCATCGCGACATGCGCCTTCGATCCGGCAATATCCTGCTGCCAGAGGCGCTTGTCGAAGGGAATGGAGGCGTTTATCTCGCGCATGACCGCTGCCGGCCCCTCGGCGAACCGCCCGCCCCACATCGAATTGGAACCGTCCATGTTCTCGCGTCCTGTGTTCAATTCGCGCCCAATCATCTGTTTCGTCGGGATGGGCCTGCTGGTCGCCGGCTGCGATAGGAAATCGCCCGCGCCGGAGCAAGCAAACGTCGTCGCCGCGAACACCGTGTCCGCCGACGAGGTCGCGTCCGGCCCCACGCCCGACGAAGCCACCGGCCCTGCCGCCAGCACCGAAAAGCTCGACCGCAGCCACAAGGGCGAGACCGGCCCGACGGTCGCCTTCACCGCGCCAGACGGCAAGTCCGTCACGCTCGCCTCGTTCAAGGGCAAGCCGTTGCTGCTCAACATGTGGGCGACCTGGTGTGCGCCGTGCGTTGCCGAGATGCCGACACTCGACGCCGCCGCCAAGTCGATGGAGGGCAAGGTTCAGGTGATCGCGGTCAGCCAGGACATGCAGGGCGCGGAGAAGGTGACGCCGTTCTTCGCCGAGAAGAAGTTCACGACGCTCAAGCCGTATCTCGATCCGAAACTCGGTCTCAGCCTCGCCTACCAGGCGAACCTGCCGACCACGATCCTGTACGATTCGGCGGGCAAGGAAGTCTGGCGGATGACCGGCGGCTATGAATGGAACACCCCCGCCGCCGCGAAACTGATCGCCGAGGCATCGTAACGCGTTGATCCGACGCACTGATCTTGAACAGGGTGTGCCGACCCGCCTTGGTGACGAGCCAAAGGTTGATGGCGAGCCGGCACACCCCTCTAACGCGTCCGGCTATGCCAAAGGTGTAAACAACATCGAAATGCGATGAACCGAGTAATGCCCATACTAGCGGGCGAGCGCATTCGGGTCGTCGTGCGGCGGCCTACCAGTAGCGGCTACCGGGCACGCCCTTGAACGGTCCGGCGAGATCGGCGGTGATCCAGCCGCCGTAAAACTCGCCGGGCTGCGGGATGACGCGTTCGCCATCGACGAGGCACCCGTCGAACGGGCCTGCATAGAACGCTATGTGGTCGCGCAAAGCTGCAAACGCGGGCGTCGGCGACGGATAGCTCCAGGCGAGATCGCGCAGGACATCGCCCGCGATCTCGACATCGTAATAGACCGCGTTGCCCTTCCATTCGCAGAAGGATTGCCGCGTGGAACGCCGGAGCGCCGACATCAGGATGTCGGAGGGCGGGATATAATAGCTGGGTGGATGGCTCGTCTCGATCGTGCGGACGCTGTGCCGCGTGTCGGCGAGCGTGACCCCGCGGTGCTCGATCAGGACATGACGATCGCTGCGCTGCGCGATCGCCGGACGCGGATAGTCCCAGACGCTTTCCTGGCCCGGTCGCACGGTATCGGGAACGACCGGCATCATGCGGTGCGATCCGCCTTCCGGGCGAACGACTGCAAGCGAGGCCGGACGTGGAGAAACGCCCGATACACCCGTTCGAGACCAGCCAGGACGACCGGGTTGCGCGCCGCCAGCCCCAGCGGTCGCAGCAGTGGGATGGCGCGCCACATCGCTGCGAAGGCCGCGGCGCCGGACAGCATCCGGTCCCCTTCACGCGCATGGAACCGCGCCAGCATCGCAGCTCGATCGATCGGGCAGCTCGTGTCGCCGTCGCTGGCATCGACGAAATCGATCGCACCCCGACGATCGAGGCGACGCATCAGCGCGATCTCGCGTCGACACAGCGGACATGCGCCATCATGCCAGACCGTCAGGCGAGTCATGCCTCGTCCGGGCCGTCGGACCGGTTCCGCTCCCAGATGCGCTCGGCAAGCAGAGTCGCGAATCCGAGCCAGGCGACGAACGGAACCGCAGTCGCCGCCGCGGTGCGATCGACCTTGGCCGCAGCCGCGACATAGCCGGCACCGCTGGCGATCATTGCACCCGACGCGACCGCGCTGGGGCCGAGCGCCTTGCGACGGAAGAACAACTCGGTCCAGCCGCCGACCATGCCGGTATTCAGCAACCAAAGTCCGACCGCGAGGTTGCGCGGCGCATCGGCGGGGCGGCGCAACAAGCGATAGCCGCCGACCGCAAGCCCGGTCTCGAGCACCGGCCATACCGCCCCGAAGGCGGCATCGGGCGGCGTGTAGGCTGGTTTGTCGAGCCGTTTGTACCAGCGGCGAATACCGGGATGCGACGGGTCGGGCGCGTTACGTCGCCCGAGCACCGCGCTGGCGCCGAGCACCCCCATGACGACCGCGAGCGCAGCTGGACGGGACAGGCCACCGCCACGTTCGTCCGTGATCGCATCGCTCGGTTTCTGGGTCATGCTCGCCGTCCTCATCCTCGGGCACGCCGCCCGCTGACATCACAGCGAAGCAGCGGCCGCGACGTTCCGTGGCCAGCGCGGCGATCCTTACCGCCGCAGCGTTAGAGTGCCCGTAGCTTGCTCCCCTCCCGTTCGGACCCGGTACGACCTAGGCTGCGAACTCTTCGGGCAGAAAGCGGTCGGCGACGATCTCGAAATGGTCGCCATCGACCAGAACCTGTGGGCTGAGCGGGCGGCAATTGTAGCTCGATGCCATCGCGGCCCCGTACGCCCCGGTCGCATGAAAGACCGCGAGATCGCCGCGGCGGACCCGGTCGATATCGCGGGCGAGCGCGAACACGTCGCCGCTTTCGCAGATCGGTCCGGCAATGTTCGCGACCATACGTTCGCCGTCCGGCGCGACGGCTTGGAAGCGGTGGAAGGCATCGTACAGCGCTGGTCGAGCTAGGTCGTTCATCGCGGCATCGACGATGACGAAGGGGCGGTCGGCCCCGGGCTTTACCCAGATCACCCGCGTCATCAGGACGCCGGCGAGTCCTGCGACGACCCGCCCCGGCTCGAAAATAAGGTCGACGTCCCAGTCGCGCGTCACCCTAGCGACCATGGCGGCATAGGCGTCGAGCGTCGGAACCACGTCGTCGACACGGTAGGGGATGCCGAGGCCGCCGCCGAGATCGACTCGGGTTATGCCGTGGCCCCGCGCGCGCAGGTCGATCACCAGCGAACCGATGCGCTCGTACGCGACCTCCAGCGGAGCAAGATCGTCGAGCTGGCTGCCGATGTGAAGCGCGACCCCGACCAGATCGAGACCATCGAGTCGTGACAGGCGATCGTACATCGCGGGCGCATCGGCGATCGCCACGCCGAACTTGTTCTCGCGCCGGCCGGTAGAGATCTTGGCATGCGTGCCGCCATCGACGTCGGGATTGACGCGCAATACCGCGACCGCCCGCTTGCCACGCGCATGGGCAAGCGCGGCGAGCACCCGCCCCTCCTCCTCGAGCTCGAGGTTGAACTGCCCTATGCCGGAGTCGAGTGCATCGGCGAGCTCCCGGTCGGTCTTGCCGACGCCGGAGAAGACGATGTCCGATGCGGCGATACCGGCTCCGAGCGCGCGGCGCATCTCTCCGCCCGAGACGATGTCGGCACCGAAGCCGCAGCCGGCCAACAGATGCAGCACCGCGCTGTTCGGGTTTGCCTTGACCGCGAACGCCGTACGCGTCCGCGGCAGGATCGACAGCGCCGCTGTGAAACGCCGGGCCGCGTCGCGCAGTGCAGCCGCCGAATAGACGTGGACGGGCGTACCGACGGCTTCGGCTATGGTCGGCAACGGCACGCCTTCGGCACACAGGACACCGTCCCGCCGATCGAAATACATCATGATGATCCTGAAGGCTCGAGGTCAGGGATGCGGTTGATCGAGTCGGCGGCGATAGCGACGGACGCGGACGGCATGGATCACTTCGGCGGTTCGTGCATGACCGTGGCGTTCGGCGCGAAGTGCGATGATGACCCGCTTGCCGTTTATCGCCAGTGTCAGGCCCAGCAATGCGAAGGGGAATACGAACATTGCGCGTGCCGAGCCGTCCATCGCAACCGCGACGCTGCACGCGCCCACGCACAATGCCAGGCCGATCCCGCGCCATAGAATGTCACGCTTGGTCATGCCTCGGTACCGACGGCATGCCACGTCACATCGTCGCCGATGACGATCCGCGCTGCATTCTCCAACGCCGACGCCACCTCCGGCCGCCGGCCTTTCGCCATGCCGTGACAGATCACGAGATCGGCTGGCAGGTCGTGCTCCTCCAGCATGGCGGTAACCATGTCCGCCACCTCGAACGTCGTGCCGATCGCAAGGTTGGTGCAACGGCTCGCCGCAGCTCGAGCGCGACCGATCAGCGCAGGCGATCCGTCGATCCCGCGCCCTTCAATCGCCGTGAAACCGAGCGTCCGGGCATGATGCACCGCTTGCAGGAGGAGCGAGCCCGCGCCGCAATCGGCATCGACTATGCGGACCGCGTGACGACCGTCTTCGCGCAACGTTGCAAGGGCGGCAGCGACGACCGGCCAACGCGGATCATGAATCGCGGCTTTCGACCCTGGCATCGCAGTCTTGCTCGCGATCTTGGGACTACGGGCGGCGCTAACGCGGTGCAGGCGAGTTTGCGCGTTCATTGCCATCGCTTCCGTCATGCTGCCCGCGGCAGTGCGCGCTCGTCGCGACCTACGGGGGCGAACGAGATGACCGGGACCAGCGGCGCCTTCGCGATCTCGACGCTCGCATGATAGATGTCGCACTCGGCCTGGGCGTAGCTCATCGCCGCGCCGTAGGAGATGAAACGCCCCTCGAGGTTGCGCCTGCTGTCCTGCACGAGCCAATGCCCTGCGCGGTCCTGACCGACATAGATGACGAGCCCAGTATAGAGCCCGGTAGGATCGGGTTCCGATATGGTTTCAGACGACATGTCGCCTCATTGCCTTTCGTATCACGAGCGTCGTGCCCGCGCTCATGATCTACGAGCCGCGACATAGCGCTGCGAGATCGATCCCCACGGATCGCATAGCGCGCGCATAGTGCTGCCCTCGCTTCACCGCGTTTCGGATGTCTCGAGGTACTTGAGCCTGATAGTTGGGCAGTGGCCTGCTGGTCCCGACGAGGGTTGGCTCAACCGCCGCGCGTCGCTTGGCGATCGACGCGATAGAGCCTGCCGACTGCGCGTTGCCGAGGGATCGCTACGCCATTGCACGCGCTACGTTTTCAGGCAGGCAATGCCGAAAAGCCAACTTCCAGCGACCTCGTTAAAGCGCGTCGCCCCGTCGATAGCCAACGCCCATGCCGTACGTGAACTGTCGTCCACGTCGGATTTCAGCTGCGCCCGCGATTGCCGCTGCCGGGTAGCGAAATCAGCAGTTCAACCAGATCCTGCTCCAGTCGCCCGGCGTCGTGCAGGACGGTTTCGGCAAGGCCCACGTCCGCCACGACCATAACGTCCCGCAATACCGCATCAACGGCAAGGACGATCGCCGGCCCCAGCCCCGACTGGATCATAGTCGGCCCACCTGTCCAGTTCAGTCGTGATTGGATTTGCGACGTCATGGTTTCTCACGACGGAGTCCACTCCGGATCTTCTCGCCACGAAAACACCTGCTCAGCCGTCGGGCTTCGCAGCGTCAATTGGCTACATACAAACAGGACCGTTCGGACACGTTACCCGCTCGAGCCGGTGCCTATAGGCCGCGCCATGCGAGCGGGTGTGGCGGGACGTCAGCGGAATAATCGACCTGGAGCACACGGCGTCGCCGCGGCTGTTCGGCAGGGAGCGATGCGTGGACGATAGGCGTAGCGTAGAGCCAGGGCGTGTCGATCGGAAGCGCGGCCAAAGCAGTCTCGAGGCGAACGAGCGCAGGTTCGTCCGGCGCCTGTGGGAAGAATTCGGCACCGTCTTGGTCGAGATTAAGATCGAAGGGTTGATCGAGCCTTTCAAACATGTCGATGCGGGTAGCCGAGGCCGCCGCCGCGGTCGACCTGACACCGCTTCTCGACAGCTGCTGCCCGAAAGTTCGCGTTTACGACACGTCCAGACGGTGCACTCTTGAGCGTACCCAAACAGATGATTTTGGAAAACGAGTTGATGGAGGGCGACATAGACATGCCAAGAGCTAGACAAGCGATATCGATCGCTCGGTAAAGCCCAGTAGCAGGGTGCTTGCGATGGCGCGTGCGTCGGGGCCGAGCGCCTCGTCAGGCAGTTCGCCGGCGCTCCAGAACGACAGGGCGCCGCGAAACCCTAGGGCGAGTTGCCTCGGCAGGCAGTCTAGCGCGTAGGTCCGGCAATTCTCCGGGATGCCCTCGCCCGCTCCCAGCGCGAGCGTCCACAATGCGGTAGAGCGCGCCCAGGCCTGACCCGCCGAACCACCGGTCGTGCCGATCCAGCTCATCACGGCGCGGTTCACACCGGGTTCCTCCAGCATCACCGCTACCGCCGTGTCGACAGCGAGCAGCACGCGGGATGCAGCGTCAGTCGGAAGCCGCGCCTCGGCGAAGCGCATTGCCATCGTGTCCGTCCGACGTTCGGAGAGGGCGTGCATGATCGCCCCCTTGCTTCCGAAATGATTGAACGGCGTGGCGAAGCTGACGCCGGCTTCGGCGGCGAGGTCGCGCATGGAGAAGTCGGCCTTGCCACTCCGCAGCAGTCGTTCCGCCGCGTCGATCACCCGTTGGCGCACGGGCTCACCCCGGATCGCAATGTTCTCCCGTGTCTTGTCCCGTGCCATATCGCTATCTATATCATGATATACAAACCCAGTATAATGGAGTTAGCCCGTGGCAACCATCACCGCCAAGACCTTCCTCATCACCGGCGTGAGTTCCGGCCTGGGCCGCGCGTTTGCCGAAGGTGCGTTGGGCGCCGGCCACCGGGTGATCGGCACCGTGCGCAACGAGGGCGACGCCGATACGTTCGCCGCGCTCGCAGCAGCGGGCCGTGCATATCCCCTGATCCTCGACGTGACCGACTTCGCAGCGATTCCAGCCGCCGTGGCCGAAGCGGAGCGGCACGCCGGTGCGGTCGAAGTGTTGGTGAACAATGCCGGATACGGTCACGAAGGCGTGTTGGAGGAATCGTCGATGGACGATCTTCAGCGCCAATTTGCGGCCAACGTGTATGGGCCGGTCGCGATGATGAAGGCCGTGCTTCCCGGCATGCGCAAGCGTCGTAGCGGCCACATCGTCAACGTGACCTCGATGGGTGGCTTTATCACGATGCCGGGGATCAGCTTCTACTGCGGTAGCAAGTTCGCGTTGGAAGGCATCTCCGAGGCGCTTGGCAAGGAGGTGGCGGATTTCGGCATTCGGGTGACGGCCTTGGCACCCGGCCAGTTCCGGACGGATTGGGCAGGACGCTCGATGGATCGCACCCCGCGCAGTATTTCCGACTACGACGCCGTGATGGACCCGATCCGGGCGGCGCGTCAGGCCAAGAGCGGCAATCAACCCGGGGATCCGGCCAAGGCCGCACAGGCTTTGCTCGCGATAGTCGATGCCGAGACCCCACCGGTACGCCTGTTCCTGGGCGAGGACGCGCTGGGCGTAGTCCATCAGAAGCTCGATGCGATGAAAGCCGAGATCGCCGCGTGGGATGCGCTCTCCCGTTCGACCAGCTTCGCATCGTGACCGCCTGAGCGCCGGTGGGCTAGTCGGAGGCGCTGCTTGAGGATCGAACTTCGGCAGAGCCACCCGCCTCAGCTGTCCGGCACCATCTTTCGGCAAATCCCGATCACGGTCTCTCGCAGCCACCGGTGAGCGGGATCGGCGTCCATCCGTGGATGCCAGATGGCCGACACGGCAATCTCGGGGGTAGGAACGGGAAGCGGGAACGTGCAGATTCCTTCTGCGCCCGGTGCTCTGCGACGAAAACCCAAACCGGGCACGAGCGCGATCAGGTCCGACTGCCTGGCGATCCGCAAGGCGTCGGAGAAGCCGGGAACGACCACCATCGTATCGCGGCTAAGCCCCAGGTCGGCCAGCGCCGCATCGACCGGGCCGGTGAACGCGCCACGGCGGGACGCAGCGACATGCCGGCAGGCTGCGTAGCGCTCGGGCGTGATCGCGCCCGAGAGCAGCGGATGCCCCGTTCTCGCCGCCCCGACAAACCGGTCGCGGAAGATGAGCCGCGTGCGCATTTCGGGCGCGGAAACACCGAGTACGCCGATTTCTAGGTCGATCTGCCCCGCGCGTAGCGGCTCGGCGTTCTTATCGGGCTTCGGCGCGAAGCGCAGGCGGACACGGGGCGCCACCGATGCGATGCCGGCCACCAGCGGACCGCAGAACATCTCGACGAAACCTTCGCTCGCGCGGATTGTGAAGACGCGGTCGAGCTCCGCCATGTCGATCTCGCCAGTTGGCGGCTTGAGGACCGTTCGAACGTCGCGCAAGAGTGCGTGAACGACATCGCGCAGCTCGATCGCCCGCGGCGTTGGCACCAGGCCACGTCCTGCTCTGACGAGGAGCGGATCGCCAGTAGCGTTGCGAAGCCGCGCCAAGGTCCGGCTCATCGCCGACGCGCTCAGTCCCAGCTTCCGCGCGGCCCCGGTCACGCTCCCCTCGGACAGAAGTGCGTCGAGTGCATCAAGCAGGTTCAAATCGAGGTCGGTCATAGCCGCGACCATGCTCGATCCAGCTGCAACACGATAGGCGTCTGGTGCAATGATACTATGCGTCCACTGCGTCTGGCGCATTGATTGCGGCCTATAGATATTGCCCCGACACACTTCGGAGCATCCCATGACCCAAGACATCTCCAATCCCGGCACGATCCTGCTGATCGGCGCATCGCGTGGGCTGGGCCTCGGTTTGGCCGGCGAGTTCGCGAAGCGCGGATGGCATGTCGTCGCCACCGTGCGCGCGGGCGCCCGAACCGAACTGCACGATCTGGCCGAGGCGCATCCCGATCGTATCGAGATCGAGACCGTCGATATCGCGCAACCGCAACAGATCGTCATGCTGCGCGACCGTCTCGCCAGCAGGGTGTTCGACCTGCTGTTCGTCAACGCCGGCACTGCGAACATGGAGGACGAAATCGCCGGCGAAATCGCGACCGAGGAATATGCGCGCGTGCTCGTAACGAATGCGCTCGGTCCCATGCGCGTGATCGAAGCCTGCCGGAATCTGGTCGCAGCCGACGGGCTGATCGGGGTCATGTCCTCGGGCCAGGGCAGCATCACCAACAACACCAACGGCCTTCACGAGGTCTATCGCAGCAGCAAGGCGGCGCTCAATCAACTCGTACGGAGCTACGCGGCGCGACATGCAGAGGATCGCCGCGCACTGGTGCTGATGGCACCCGGCTGGATACGAACCCGGCTCGGAGGACCAAAGGCGCCGTTCGGTGTGGACGATAGCGTGCCTCTGATCGTGGACGTACTGCTCGGCCGTCAGGGCAAGCCGGGTCTCGCCTTTCTCGATCGCGACGGGAACACGGTCCCATGGTGACCGAGCCAGCAACGAAGCTGATCGGCATCGAGGAACACTTCCTGACGCCGGCGATCGAACACGCATGGCATGCGATCGGGCTGGAAGCGGCCGATCCGAGCGTCGGCTACCATCAAGGCGCGTTCGGGCGACGCCTCATCGACCTCGCAGACGAAAGGCTCGCCCTGATGGACGAAACCGGCCTCGACGTTCAGGTGCTGTCGCTGACCACCCCCGCGCTGCACGATCTCGGCTCGGAAAGCGTGGAGTTGGCACGGCGCACCAACGACGCCTTGGCGCAGGCGGTCGCACAGCACCCGACCAGGTTCCAGGCGATGGCGACCCTGCCGGTGTCCATGCCTGACGAAGCCGCGATCGAGCTCGAGCGCTGCGTTTCGACGCTAGGCTTCACGGGCACGATGCTGTGCGGCCGGGTTGGCACGCGCCACCTCGACGACCCGGCATTCGCGCCCGTTCTCGATCGTGCCGCAGCACTGGGCGTGCCCGTGCTGTTGCACCCCCGCACACCACCGGCGCCAGTACGCGAGGCCTATTACTCGGGCTTCTCGCCAATCGTGGACGCCGCCTTCGCGACCGTGGGACTGGGCTGGCACTATGACGCCGGCATCCAGTTCCTACGCCTCGTTCTGGCGGGCACATTCGATCGCTTGCCGAACCTCCAGGTGATCCTCGGCCACTGGGGTGAACTTGTCCTCTTCTATGCGGAACGCCTGGCGGTCATGGACCGCGTCGCGGACCTGTCCAACCCGATCGCGCACTATCTGCGCCACAACCTGTACGTGACCGCCAGCGGCATGTTCCTGCCGCACTATCTGGAGCGAGCGATGGCGGTCGTCGGCCCGGACCGGCTGCTGTTCTCGACAGACTATCCCTACCAATACCGCGAAGACGGCGACGCACGTCGATTCTTGGCAGGCTGCGGTCTGAGCGATGCTGACAAGGCGGCGTTCGCGCATGGCAACTGGCTCCGGCTGACGGGCGATGCGGCTGCATAGCCGTTCGATGCCACCCATCGCGCAGATCAAGGATCACGACCCTGTGGCCGATTTTGCAGGTGCCCTAAGCCAGGTGTTCGCCCGCATGATCGCCCATCGCGCAACGGTCGTCTCGACAGAGAAGCTTGCAGATGATCTCTTATCGATAACGGTCGAGGCAACCGGATTTAGGCGTGACGTGGATACCCGGCGAGAAAGTAGCAATCGCGACGCACTCGGTATTCAAAACGCGCGCGTACAAACCATTCGAAAGAGATGGGAATCTGGACCGACTCCGAACTTTAGGCTTCCTGCATAGTTCCAAGCCAGGATGCGCCTGACCTCGCTCAGTAAGCGTCGGTAACACCTGGGACGTTCTTGGTGTCTTCCAGCGGTTCTGATTGCTTGCCACGGTATCGAGGTCTGGGCGCTAGCCGACCGACAACGGTCTGGTTACGAATACCCATAAGCGGGCGCTCGCAAGCTATCTAGTGAACCTGTCCGCAGTCCTTGTTCTTACGCTCTGACCGTCTGCGATCATCGTTTAGATATCCGCTCAAACGAACAAAAGGTGTCGAGGGGGCGCTTAGCCACCCTTGCGCTAGAGCAGGCATTCGACCCCTCTCGTGAGGCTACATCATAGCTTCATTATAGTGGCGTCACGCGTCCGAAACAAAGGTGACGCTCAGCCGTCATCGAGGATGCTCATAACGCCCCGGACAAATCGGTTACAATCCGATCCACTACAGGGGTTCATGTTCATGCGTACCATCACCATGCTGCGGGCGACCGCGGCATCGCTGGTCATTCTGACCTCTGCATCCGTCGCTCATGCACAGTCGACGCCCGCGCCCCAACCAGCGGTTAGTGAACCCGGCGGCGCCATGAACGAGAATGACGAAATCCTGGTCACGGGCCGCCTGGGCACGGTCGCGCAGAAGAAGGTCGATGCGAGCTATTCGATCACCACGATCAGCGAGAAGGACCTGCGCGAGCGCGCAATCGGCAACCTGGCGGAGGCGATGCAGCAGATTCCGGGCGTCTGGGCGGATTCCTCGGGCGGCGTCGGGGCGAACAACACCCGCGTCCGCGGCATCCCGCGCGGTGGATACGAGTCGCTCGCCGTGTACGAGGACGGCCTGCCGATCCAGCACGATCCGGGCATCAACTGGATCAACGTCGACCAGTTCCTCCGCATCGACGAGACCTATTCGGGGATCGAGGCGGTTCGCGGTGGCCCCTCCTCGATCTTCGCCGCCAACGCGCCCGGCGGCCTCGTCAACTTCATCCCGCGCAAGGGCACGCCACAACTTAGCGGCCTGCTCAAGCTGACGACGTCCGACTACGGCCAGATTCGCGGCGATGCGTGGCTCGGTGGACCGATCGCGGACGGGTGGCGCTTTTCGGCCGGTGGCTATTACAACAAGGACCAGGGCATCCGCGATCCGGGGCCGACGGCGAACAATGGCGGCCAGGGTCGCGTGCTGATCTCGAAGGACTTCGCGCGCGGGAGCATCTCGTTCGGCGTCAAATACATGGAAGACAACAACTTCTTCTTCGACGCCATCGCGCTGGTGCGCAACGGCGACGACCTGAAGCCGCTCGCGCCGTTCAACGGCCATGACGACACGCTCACCGGACCGCAGGACGGTCGCGTCCAGATCAAGACGCCCGACGGCATCCGCAAGGCGCAGTTCAACCTGTTCAACCAGACCAGCGACCTGCAGCTCACGCTGAAGGGCAATACCGAGTTCGACGATGGCACGACGGTCAGCGGCGGGTTCCGCTATCGCGACTCCACCACCGATCGCAACGCACGCGGACTGAACAGCCTCAATACGCAGGCCGCGCAACTCACCTTGGTCCGTGCCAACGCGGTCAAGGCGTTCGCAAGCCGCGGCGCTACCGACGTCCGGCTGATCTATAACGATGACGGCAGCGCGTACGGCGCCAATGCGAACGGCAACGGCCTGGTCGGGGTCAACACCTTCCAGTCGATCCAGAACCCGATCAAGGAAACCATGGGCCTGATCGAACTCGGTCATGTCTACGAAACCGGGATCGGGCGCCACGACGTGAAGCTCGGGCTGTACGGCACCACCGCCGACTGGGCACACGATCGGAACGACGGCGTCGGCCTGACCGAAGTCGCCCCGAACGCGCGCCTGCTCGATATCGTCGCAGTCAACGCGGGCGGGCAAGTCGTCGGACGCGTCACCGACACTGGCATCCAGCGCTACGAGGCCCGGTTCGCGCATTCGTTCGGCGGGTATGAGGACGTCGCCTTTTACATCTCCGACGAATGGCAGGTCACGCCGAAGCTCCGCGTCGATGGCGGTTTCCGCTACGAGACGATCTGGATCCATGGCTATTCGGAAGGCGTGAAGAGCTTCAATCTGGGCAATCCGGATACGCTGGCCGACGACAACGTGCTGTACGGCTCGGACGTGTTCAACCGCTTCGACCCGAAGTTCAGCGACCACAGCTACACGATCGGTGCCAACTGGCAGTTCATGCCCGAAGCCGGCATCTTCGGCCGCTACACCAGCACCTACCGGTTGCCGCAGATCGGCCAGTACCGCGACAACGTGCTGCCGACGGGCATCCGCAGCCAGTCGATCGAACAGGCCGAGGCGGGCGTGAAGTTCCAGAAGCCCTGGGGCAGCCTGTACGCCACGCTGTTCTACAATTCGTTCAAGGACGTGCAGTTCACCAACACGTATATCGACCCGGCGACGCTCCGGATCGTCCAGGAGATCAACTATGGCGACGTCAGCACGACTGGGGTCGAGCTGGAGGCGAACCTGAAGCCGGTGCCCTGGTTCGACGTCTCGGCGACCGCGACGTACCAGGATCCGAAGTTCAAGAACTATACCTACAACACCATCGTCGCTGGGGCGCCCGTCACCACCTCGTTCGACGGCAATCGGCCGTCGAGCATGCCTAAGGTGATGGCGAGCATCCGGCCGCGCGTATCGCTGATCGGTGGCCGCCTGCGCGTGCTGGGCGAATGGCGGTACGAGGGGGACAAGTTCAACGACGACTCCAACCTCGTGAAGCTGCCGGCGTTCTCGGTGTTCAATGCCAGCGCGGAGCTGGACGTGACCGAGAACATCACCGTGCAGGTGAAGGGCACCAATTTGTCGAACGCGCTCGGCCTCGGCCAGGGCGGCGGGCAGCAGCTCGTGCCGGGGGCGGCGGACGGTGCGGTGATCCTGGCGCGACCGATCTTCGGCCGCGCGGTGCAGGGTTCGGTGTTGTTCAAATTCTGATCGGGAGAGTATCCGTGAAGCGATCGATCGTTGCTGGGCTGAGCCTTGGCCTTCTCACCCAAACGGCAGTGGCGCGCGATACCGCGCCGCCGCTGCGGATAAACGACGTGGCGGTGATCGGCACGCATAACAGCTATAAGCAGCCGATGCCGGCAGCGACGATGGCGAAGGTGCGTGCGGCCGATCCGGCGATGGCCGATGCGCTCGACTACTCACATCGCAGTCTGACCGAGCAGCTCGATGCCGGCGCGCGGCAACTCGAGATCGACGTGAATTACGATCCGCAGGGCGGGCATTACGCGCGAGGCTCGGACGATCCGAAGCTCCAACGGCCGGGTTTCAAGGTGCTGCACATCCCCGGCATCGACAACGCCTCGAGCTGCGTCCTGCTGACCGAATGCCTGACGATCATCCGCGCCTGGTCGGCGAAGCATCCGCGGCATGTGCCGATCCTGCTGATGTTCAACGCGAAGGACGAGCAGAACGCGGCGCGTGGCGGGATCGATGCGCTACTGTTCGACGCGGCAGCGTATGATGCGCTCGATGCGGAGATCCGGTCTGTGATGGCGACCGGCAAGTTGATCGTGCCCGACGACGTGCAGGGCCGCTATCCGACGCTGCGGGAGGCGGTGCTCGCGGACAACTGGCCGTTGCTGGAGGCATCGCGCGGGAAATTCCTGTTCGCGCTGGACGAGCCCCCCGCCAAGGTCGCGGTGTATCGCGGCCAGCGGCGCTCGCTCGAAGGGCGGGTGTTCTTCATCAACACCGACGAAGCCTCGCCCGCCGCTGCCTATCTGACGCTCAACGATCCGGTCCGCGATGCCGATCGCATCCGCCGCGACGTCGCCGCCGGCTTCATCGTTCGCACGCGTGCCGATGCCAACACACGCGAAGCTCGCGGCAACGACATCGTCCCGCGCGACACCGCGCTGGCGGGGGGCGCGCAGTTTGTATCGACCGATTATCTCTGGCCCGATACGCGCCTGGCTGGAGGGTATCACGTCGCGCTACCCGGCGGTCTGATCGCTCGCTGCAATCCGGTTCGCCGTCCGGAGGGCTGCGGCGATCTCGACAAGGGTGGCAAGTGACGCGGACGCCCGCCCTCATCGCCGTGCTGGCGCTGGCCACCGGTGCGACTGCATCGACGGATTATCTGCGGAACCGGTCGATGCCGGACCTGATGCAGGTCCTCCCTGCGCCGCCCAAGCCCGGATCGCCGCAGGACCTCAATGACCGCGCGACCTTCCGCGAAACCCGGGCGCTGCTCGGCACCCCGCGTGGCGACATGGCGACGCGCGACGTCACCGACGATCGCTTCACCGTCTTCGCCTGTGCGATCGGCCGCAAGCTCGATGCGAAATCGTCCCCCGCCCTCACCCGCATCTTCGCGCGGATGAGCGACCAGAGCATGGTCGGTCGTGCCAAGGATGGCTTTGCCGTCAAGCGTCCGTATCTCAAGGACGACCTGCCGATCTGCGAACCGAAGACCGAGCATCTCGCAAGCAATGGCGATTACCCCTCAGGCCACACGACTTCGGGCTGGTCCGCCGCGCTGATCCTCGCCGAACTGATGCCCGACCGCGCTACGCAGATCCTGCGCAGCGGACGCCAATATGGCGAAAGCCGCTACATCTGCGGATCGCACAGTCGAAGTGCGGTCGAGGCGGGGTACATGGCGGGATCGGTGCTGGTCGCGATGCTGCACACGTCGCCGGACTTCAGGCGCGATATGGACGCGGCACGGGCGGAACTTCGGCATGGGGCCAGCTCCGCACCCAGCGCGGCGCAATGCACCGCCGAAGCAGAAGCCGCATAGCAGAGACATACCGCCCCTCCTCGTACGTATGGCAGCACGCCGTCCGCGCCGTTGCCGGCGCGGACGTGGGGTTCAGAAACTGGTCGTCACGCCGAAGGTGAAGATGCGGCCGCTCCGGGTGTAGACGAGCGTCCGGTCGGTCGAGAGATCGGTGAACTGCTCGATCGGCCGGTTGGTGACGTTGATCCCCTCGACGACGAAGCGCAGGTTCTTGACCGGGCTGTAGCGGACCTGGAAATCGACGTTGTTGGTCGGGCGGATGCCGTCGCCGACATTGGCATTGCCGCCTGCCCCCGTCAGATACCGGCTGCGATACGCGGTCGAGACACGCGCACCGAAGCGTTCGGTCTCGAAGTACAGCGTCGCGTTGGCCGCCCATTTCGACAGATTGTAGAGCGGGATGCTCTTGACGACACCGTTGTAGACCGCGGTCTGGTCGCCATCGATCCAGGTGCCGTTCGCGACGATGCCGAACCCGTCGAACGGCGCGGGCAGGAAGGTGAAGTCGTGCTGGAACGCCGCCTCGATACCCTTGATGCTGGCCCCGTCCCCGTTGATCGGGCGGGTGTAGTTGTACGGCGTCGTACCGTCCTGGCCCGGCAACAGCAGTGAAACCGGGAAGCCCGTCGCACTGTAGGGGACCTGCGACGTCTCCGAGGTGATGAAGCTGTTGAGGTCCTTCCAGAAGAAGCCGACCGACGCGAAGCCGTTGCGATCCATATAATATTCGAGCCCCGCCTCCGCCGAGGTCGACCGGAACGGCTGGAGATTGGGGTTGCCGACGGAGACGGACCCACCGAACGGCGCCACGGTCAGCGTCCCCGCCGCGGCAAGCTGCGGCAGGCCGGGACGGTTGACGTTGCGGCTGGCGGAGGCGCGTGCGATCAGCTTCGGCGTGATGTCGAGCGCCACGTTGAGCGCGGGCAGCCAATCGTCGTTGCTGGTGCCGACCGTCACCGGCTGAAGCGTGGTTACGCCGTTGGTCGCGGTGGCCAGCGAACCGCTCGAGACCAGGTCGGTATGATAGTAGCGGACGCCAGCATTACCGCGCAGCCGCATCGAGCCGATATCGGTGTCGAGATCGAGCTGCGTGAAGCCCGCCCAAGTCTTTTCTCGAATGCGAAAGTCGCTGCCCGCGGTCAGGTTGGCGGCGGTCAGATCCCGGTTGTTGCCAAGCAGCGCGTAGATTCCGGCGATGTCGCCGCCGATATACGGGAGAAGGCTGTCGCGGTTGATGACGTATTTCAGCGCGTCGGGTATCGCGCGGTCGCTGGTCGCCGCGGTGCCGTAGAAGATGTTGGTGAGATACTGATACCCGCTGTTGGTGAAGCGCTTATACTCGCCGCCGACCTCCAGTTTCAGGATCGGCGTGAGGTCGTAGACCGCCTGGAGCTGACCGTTGAGATAGTCGCTCTTGATCATGTTCTCCTGCGTCACCAGCCGCTGGACGTTCCAGTTCGCCGGGTTGGTGAGGTCGAAGCCGTAGGTGTTCACGGGGATGGTCGGCTGCATGTCGAAACTGAACGCGGTGTTGCGCGCCTGCAGGAAGATCTTGTCGAACGTCGGCTGGACGAAATTCGACTTCTGGTACCCGCCGAGTGCGGTCAGCTTCAGCCGATCGCCGACGTCCCAACTCACATTCGCCACCGCCTGATAGAAGTCGGTCTGATTCTCGACGCGGTGATGCTCGCTACGCTGATCGATGCCGGTATAGCTGGCGGCGACGAGCGAATTGCCCTGGATCGTCGCGGACCGGATGACCTGCGTACCGCTGACGTTGCCGGTCAGCGCGTTGTAGCCGCCGGCTGCGATCGCCCAGTCGTCGCGCTTGTCGGCGAGGTGTCCGTACAGCAGGTCGACGTCGATCTTGAAATTGTCGCCGGGATGATATTGCAGCGCGCTGGTGACGCCGATCCGCTCGCGATCGGTGTACCAGGTCGACGGGGATTGCGCCTGAGGTGCGAAGATCGTGCCGCCGCGCAGCAGCGCCCGCGTCGGCGCGTCGATCTCTGGGCCGATATTGTTGGCGCCGTAGGTGACCTTGCCCCAGTTCCAGTTGCGATAACCATATTCGTTGTTGCGAACCTTCGAATAGGCGACCGAGACGAGCGCACCGAAATCGCCCTGACGCTGCGAGAACAGGCCGACGAGCCGCGGGGTGACGCCGCTGGTCTGGTCGTTGGTCTGGCCCTTCGCAGACAGCACGATCTTTTGGCCGGCATAGTCGAACGGCTTGGCGGTGAAGAGCTGCACCGTGCCGGCGATGCCGCCCTCGTCCTGGTTGGCGGCATAGCTTTTCTGGACGCTCACGCGGTTGAAAAGCTCGGAGGCGAACAGGCTGAAATCGAAGCCGCGGCTGCGGCTGACGTTGCCGCGATTGTCCATGCCGGACGCGGTGTTGCCGAGCACTTCCATGCCGTTGAGCTGCGTGCGCGTGAAATCGGGGCCCAGACCGCGCAGTGCGATCTGGCGGCCCTCGCCCGCGTCGCGCGTGATCGCGACACCGGGCACGCGTTGCAGTGCCTCGGCGAGGTTCATGTCGGGAAAGGCGGCGATGTCGGACGCCACGATGTTGTCCTCGGTCCCGACTGCGCGACGTTTCAGGTCCTGCGCTGCCAGCAGGCTGCTACGATAGCCGTTGACGACGATTTCGTCAGTGGCCTCCGGCGTTTCGCGCGCGATCGTGGTCGCCTGAACCGCAGCCGCCGCTACGACTGGTACGCGTGTACCGAGCGTGATCGGCACCGGCTGTGCCTGGTCGCGGCGGAGGATCGTCACGCCGTTGCTCTCGACCGGACGCAGACCCGTCCCGCGTAGCAGCATGGTGAGTGCTGCCGATGTAGTAAGCCTTCCGCTGACGCCCTTGGTCCGTTGGCCGCGAATGAGCGCGGGGGCGGCGATAACCTGCATGCCGGTGACGCTCGAATAGGCCGACAGCGCCTGAGCGAGATCGCCCGCGGGAATGGTGAATATCCGCACGCCCGTCGATTGCGCATCCGCAACCGTGGGTGCGGCGAGAGCGAACGCTATCAAGGCCAGTGCCGACGTTCCGTGAAACCGCGTCATCATATTCCCCCGTCTTGGCGCCATCGGACGCCACCCGGTGGGAAGACGGTAAAGGCCGCCAAATCCGGACAGTGTTTTTCATCAGTCCGCAGTTTTAAGCGCCAACGCCCCCTGCCCCTCGACGACCGTGAAGCCGAACCCGCTGCCGATGGCCTTCAACAGCTGGTGCGGCTGATCCGTGCGGAACCGACCGAACACAGTCGTCGACGCCAGCGGTTCCGTCGGACGTGCGATCCTGACACCCCCCTGGCGGTCGAGGATCTCGACCAGATCGTCGAGGCGCATGCCCGCCGTGTCGATCCAACCGCTGCGCCAGTCGGGTAACACCGGATCGAACTTCGTCGGCGCTGCCGCCACGCCGCCGCGTACGGCGCTGCGGTACCCCGCCCGGACCACGACGCCGCGCGGCGACCCGACCGGATCGAAGCCGACCGCGCCGCGGTATACCGCCAATGCAACCTGAGTCCGGGTCAGGTCGAGGTCGAACGAGGTGCCGAGGACGCGTGTCTCGCTGGCGCCGGCGCGCACGACGAAGGGGCGCGTCACGTCGTGCCGCACGTCGAAGAACGCCTGGCCCGCGAGCAACTCGGCACGACGCTGTCCGTCGGCATAGAAAACCCGAAGCCGCGTCGCGCCATTGAGTGCGACAGTCGAGCCGTCCGCCAGTGTTACGGTCGAGCGTTCCCCCGCTCGAGTGGCGAACATGCGCGTCGCAACCCGCGGCGCGGTCGGCGTCCCGACGAAACCGTCACTGGCCATGAACAGCAGGGCGATGGCGACCGGGGCGGTCGCGACGGCCTCAATGGGCGATCGCCGCCGACGCCTGAGCGACCGAACCTGCTCGTCCGACAATCGGCCGCATCGCATCACCGCGGTTTGCAGTGCATCGGCAAGCGCGGCTTCGCTCACCGGTGTTGCGCCACCCGCTACGGTCACGCGCCCGCCTCCATCGTGAAGCCGCGCTTGGCCAGCGCGCCGCGGAGGTCCTGAAAGGCGCGGACGACGTGCTTCTCGACGGCCGCCATGCTCATGTCCAAACTCTTGGCGATCGCGTCGGTCCTCAATCCGTCGAGCCGTTTGCGCAGGAAAATCTCGCGCCGTAGCGGCGGCATACGCTCGAGCGCATCCGCCATGATCACCACGGCACGGCGAAAGGCCAGCACCCTGTCGGCCGTCGGCTGCTGGCAGACGATCGCGTCGTCCAGTTCGACATGCACAGATCGTCGCGCGGCGCGATGATTATCGAGCAGCAGGTTGCGCGCGATCGCGAAGCACAGCGCCTTCATGTCGTTGACCCGCGCGGTCGCCTGGTACGCGAACAGCCGCAAATAGGTCTCCTGCACCACGTCGTCGCCATCGGCATGGTGATCCAACCGACTGCGCACGAACCGACGCAACGCCCCCGCCAGCGCGGCATCCGGATATTCCAGCGTCAGGGCATGCGCAGGTGACGGCCCTTCGCCAAGAGATCCTCTGCTGCTCACCAAGCCCCCATGTGCCGTTCTGGAGCGTCTTATGAGGCGATCGTGAAGGCAGCATGACAGCACCGGGATGGTTCCGCATGATCGGACTTGGCGTCCAGATCGTCAGGCTGGTTGCGGACCAGGCTGCTTAGGATCCACGACGAATTTGGCGATCGTCGCAATCGTGCCACCCGGCCGATCGACCTGATCCATGACCTTCACTTCGGCGAGCCAGCGATCCGACGTCACGGTGAAGAGCTGGTAGCCGCGTTGGTTGTTGAGCAGACTGACGTTCGGATTATTGTCCAGCGCGCGGCTTTCTCCCGCATAATGCGCACCGCCTGTTCCGCCCGACGAAATCGACGTCGCCAGGAATTCCGTCGCGATCGCCGGGCCGCCAACGTCTTCCATTTTTCGCGGCACCGATCCGACGACATGCTGGTGCAGGTCGCCGCTGCCGATCACGACGTTGGTCAGGCCCCGGTGGGCGATGCCGTCGACGAGCCGTTGGCGCGACAGCGGATAGCCGTTCCAATTGTCCTTGCCGATGACGGGCGTGGGGGCGCCGTCCTTGCGGGCGTCGTACGGCATGAACAGCACCTGTTGCGCGATGAAGTTCCAGCGCGCGTCGTTGGCAAGTCCGCGATCCAGCCAGCTCTCCTGCGCTGCCCCCATCATCGTACGCTCTGGCCGATCGACGGGAATACAAGCGTCGAGTTCCGCGCGCCCTATACCGGGACGCTCGCAGAGCTGATCGCTGCGGAACGAGCGCGTGTCGAGCACGTGCATGCGAACGAGATTGCCGTAATCGAGCCGGCGATAGGCAACCCCCGCCCCGGGGCGTTGCGCGCGGCGAACGGGGACGTGTTCGTACCAGGCCTGCATCGCGGCCGCCTTGCGCAGCGCGAACACATCGGGCCGGTTGCCGTCCTTGTCGAATTCGCCCGCCCAATTGTCGTCGATCTCGTGATCGTCGAACGACATGATGAACGCGACCGCGGCGTGTGCCGCCTGGAGGTCGGGATCCGCTTTGTACTGAGCGTAACGGCGGCGATACTGATCCAGCGTATAGGTCTCGGCGCCGAGGTGCTTACGCGGGCTGGGTTCGGTGCGCGGGGCCATCTCGTAGATATAGTCGCCATAATGGAACACCGCATCGAGATCGGGCTCGCGCGCGACATGCGCATAGGCGGTGAAGAACCCCGTCTCGAAATCCTGGCAGCCCAGCATCGCCAGCCGCAGCCGGTCGAGCGATGCGCCCGCCGCAGGTGCGGTGCGCGCGGTGCCCACGGGGCTCGATCCGGCGCCCGCGACGAGGAAGCGATACCAATAGGGGCGATGCGGCCGCAGCCCGTCGATCTCGACATGGACCGAGTGTGCGAACTTGGCTTCGGCCATCGCCGGACCTGCACGAACGATTTTTTGAAAACCGGGATCTTCGGCGACTTCCCAGCGGACCGCGACATCGTGCGCCGGCATGCCGCCATCGGGCGTCTGCGGTTCGGGCGCCAGCCGCGTCCAGATCACGAACCCGTCGGGCAAGGGGTCCCCCGAGGCGACGCCGAGCGTGAACGGATCACGCGTGAACGTTGCACGCGCGAGCAGGCGGGGGGCGCTTCCCAGCAACGCGAGCGAGAAGCCAGCCTTGACCAGATTGCGGCGATCGAACTGAGGCACAAGGACACTCCCTCACGGCAGGCGCGGGTCGCGACCACGTATGCCGGGAAGACGGAGCAGCCGGGCGAAACCCGACAGGCAAAATAACGGGACTATCGGTCTTGCGCGTTGCCTGCGGGACGGATGGCGATCGTTTTCGGACCATAAGCGACGTCGACGTGATAGGCAGTCTCCACCGCCTTCAGCACGCGGTCGGTATCCGAAACATGGAAGCGTCCGCTGATCGGGAGCGCCTGTAGGGCGGCATCCTGCAACAGGATCGGCCGCGCCGAATACCGCTGCACCTTGCCGATCAACACGCCGAGCGGAATATCGGACGCCTCGAACCATCCGGACTTCCAGTCGGGCGCGCTGACCGCGATACGCGGTTGCGCCGTGACATGGCCGTCGACGACGCGGGCGCCGTCGCCCTTGCGCAACACGAGGTCGGCCTGATCGGCCACGCCGACCTCCACCGCCCCGCGATACACCGCGACGGCGGTCCGCGTCGGACCCTGGCGATCGACGTTGAACGCCGTGCCCAGGACGCGTACCGTGGTGGAGCCGCTCTCGACCCGGAACGCTCGGGCACTTTCATGGCGAACGTCGAAATACACCTCGCCTCGCACGAGCTCGGCGTTGCGTTTCCACGGCAAGATCTGCACGCGAAGCTCGGTATCGCCGCTCATGTCGACGCGAGATCCGTCCGCCAGGACAACGGATCTGCTCTTGCCGGCCAGGGTACGATAGGTCGTCGTCGACAACGCTGGCAAGATCAGTACGATCGCGAGCAACATCGCGCAGGCCGCGGCCGCGAACTGCGGGAGGGTGCGCCACGTCCGCGCGGATCGCGCGCCCGATGCCAGCGGCGCGAGCCCGGCGACGGGTGCGCCCTCAGCGTGGTTTAGCGCCTCGACTAGCGCCTCGGACTGCCACAATGCCTGCAGATCGGCAAAGACCTCCCGATGACGCGCCGACGCTGCCATCCAGGCATCGAAGGCAGGCCCCGCCGCGGCGTCGAATACCGGCTGGTTGATACGGTCGATCCAGGCGGCTGCTTCCTCCGCGATCTGGCTCTCACGATTCATCGCACATTCCCAGAAGCGCACGCCTCTCCCGGCATCGCCTTGTGGAGGTCTGCCAGGCCACGCGTTATGTGCTTCTCTACCGCCTTCGGGCTCAACCCCAGTTCCCTCGCTATCGCGGCACAACTCTGCCCCTGCAATCGCCGACGGACAAGCACGTCGCGGCGCAGCGGCGGCATCGCCGCCAGTGCTTGCCGCAAGATTGCGACCTCTTGCCGACCGACCAGCACCCGATCGGGCAACGGCGCATGGCTGACGGGCTCTTCCTCGCGTTCGGCGACATAGCGGCTGTCGCGGCGATGATGGTCGATCAGCAAGTTCGCAGCGATCCGGAAGCCCAACGCATAAACGCTCACCAGTGTCTGCACGCGACTCTGATGCACCAGCCGCGACAGTGTCTCCTGCACGACGTCCTCGACCACGTCGGTCCGGTTGGTGCGCGCCCTCACGTATCGGCTCAGCGTCGCAGCGATTGCGCGCCAATCCTCAGAAGGAGCTCCTTTACAGCTCTTAATCTGGTGCAGTATGGCGGGCATGGAGTATCCGGGTTGCTGGTCCCATCCGACCTAGACCGCGTTTGTGACAATCTCGGTGAGATCGGTAGAAGTGCGACAAGTACACAGTCGCGTTTGCAGATGCGCGAGCAAGCAACCGGATTGCAACATCCGTGTAACATAAATGAAACTAAATAGATTGTCGGGTTTATCGCCCGGGGTTCGTCTTTCCCGCAAACCATCTGGGGGAAGACATGTTCCACAAAATTCGACGCTCGCATCTTTTGCTTAGTTCCGTCGCGCTGTCCGTCTTCGTCAGCGCGCCTGCTGTCGCGCAGGCGGCGTCGGCGCCGCGCCAGTTCACGTTCGATGTGCCGGCGCAGGACCTCGGCAATGCGCTGTTGGCCTTTTCGCGCCGGACTGGTCTGCAGCTCGCCTCGTCGCCGTCGCTGTTGAAGGGCGTCCGTGGCCAGCGCCTGCGCGGGCGGATGACCGCCGAGGAAGCCCTCGCGCAGCTCACAGCGGGTAGCGACCTGGACGGCCGGATCGTCGACGGTACGGTAACGGTGGTCCGTCACATGCGCTTCGCCACGGCGGGGGCGTCCGTCCCTGCCGTGGCACTTGGCGGCGTGGCCCCACAGGTAACGAGCGCGTCGGACGTGCAGCTTGAGAACGACACCGATATCGTCGTTACGGGCTATCGCGAGAGCATCGCCAAGGCGCAGCAGATCAAGAAAGCGGCGACCGGATCGCAGGACGTCATCCTGGCGCAGGACATCTCCGCCTTTCCCGACCAGAACCTCGCGGAAGCGCTGCAGCGCATTCCCGGCGTCGCGATCACGCGAGACAGCGGCGAAGGCCGGCAAATCTCGCTGCGCGGGCTCGGCGCGGATTTCACGCGTACCCAGCTTAACGGCATGGAGGTGCTCACCAACACCTCGTCGGGGCTGGACAGCCGATCGTCGGTCAGCCGTTCGCGGTCGTTCGATTACAGCATATTCGCGTCCGAGCTCTTCAACAAAGTCGTGGTCGAGAAATCCTACGCGGCCGAGCAGGATGAGGGCGGCATCGGCGGTACCGTCGGGCTGCACACGGCCAAGCCGTTCGACTATGCCGGGCTTACCGTCGTCGCGTCCGCCAAGGGGCAGACGAACCAATATACCAAGGATGTCACGCCGCGGCTGGTAGGTCTGATATCGGACCGCTGGGGAGATTTCGGCTTCCTGGCATCGGTCGCGTACAGCACTGCGGACACGGTCGAATTCGGCTATCGCAACTGGAACTGGTCGCAGATCAATTTCGGTGCCCGCAATGTCGGGCCGACCGTCTCGGCGGCGGACCGCGCGCTGCTGGTCGGTGCGACCGGCGCCAACCGGGTCTGGAACAGCCGCGCGCAGACCTATGCGACCTTCTTCAACAAGCGCGAGCGACTGGGCCTGACCACGGCACTGCAATATCATCCCGACGACCGCACCGACGTGTCGCTCGACGTGCTGTACGGCAAGCTGAACAACGACCGTACCTCGGGCGTGATCGGCGCGGCGGGTACAAACGGCATCGCCGCCAACAACGTCACCGGCACGCAGGTGCTGACCGGTGTGACCTTCGACGATTACAACGACATCGTCGGCGCATCGTTCGATCATGTCGACATGCGGACCGAATCGAAGGTCACGCATGACCAGACGACCTTCTGGCAGGCGGCGCTGAACGGTCACACCGATCTCAGCAGCAACCTGACGGTCAATTTCCTCGGCGGCTGGTCGAAATCGACGTTCGATTCAGACTATGCCCAGGTGTTGCTGGAGTCCGTCGACAAGAGCTACTCCTTCTCAGGCCTGAACACGGGATCGCCGCGCACCAGCTACGGCTTCGACACGACCGACGCGTCACAATGGGACCTGCAGGGCCTCGAGACCCGCGCCGATCGCATCACGAGCGAATTCTACAACAGCAAGGCGGAACTCGCCTGGACCGTCGGCTCGGGTTCGACGATCAAGGCGGGAGCCGGGTTCAAGCGTTTCACGAACAGCGGCTGGCAGCGCAAGGTCAACCCGAACTACGAGGACAAGCCGGGCAACCCCGACGTACCGACCAGCGTCCTGTCGAACAGCACCCTCGCCCCTTACATTATCGGCGACGTGGCGGAGACCTACGCGCTGCTCGGCCAGAGCACGACCGTGGATGCGAGCCGCACCGTCACCGGCACCGCCTACGACCTGCTCGAGAAAACCTATGGCGCGTATCTGCAATACGACCTCAACACCCAGCTCGGCAGCGTCGGGCTGCGCGCCAATTTCGGTGTGCGCTATTACCATACGGACCTTGGTTCGTCGGGAACGGCGCTGGTCGGCGGCGTGCTCGTGCCCGTAGACGTGACCAACAGCTATGACGGCTTCCTGCCTGCGGCGAACCTAGCGTTCGACATCAGCCGGTCGCTGGTCTTCCGCCTGAGCGGCAACCGCAATTTGAGCCGCCCCGCGTTGAACGACATGCGCGCGGCGGGCACGCTTAACCTCGCCACGTTCGGCGGCACGGTCGCTGCCGGCAACCCCAACCTCGCGCCCTTCAAGGCGGACTCCGTCGAGACCTCGCTGGAATATTATGACGGGCAGCGCGGCTCGCTGGCGATAGGCGCCTTCTACAAGAAGATGGACTCGTACATCACCTCGGAGACGCGGCTCGTCGCCTACGACACCACGGGATACCCCGCCGCGCTGCTGCCCCCCGGCGTCAGCCCTTCCGTACTGGTGAACTACACCCGTCCGATCAACGGGCCAGGCGCGTCGATCAAGGGCATCGAGATCGCGGCGAAGCGCGACTTCGACTTCCTGCCCGCGCCGTTCGACAAGCTCGGCGTGCTCGGCAACGTGACCCTCGCCAGGGGATCGAGCGACGTGTTTTACTCGGGAGTCGCGGTCCGCCTGCCCTTGCCGACGCTGTCGAAATTCTCGTCCAACGCGACGCTCTATTACGATACCGATCACTGGGGGGTGCGCGGCTCCCTGGCGACGCGGTCGCGCTATCGCTGGGGCGATGGCGGCAACGGCAACATCGGCGAATACATCAAGGGCACGACGAACCTGGACGCGTCCGCCTATGTCAATCTGACGCGGCAGTTCAAGCTGTCGCTGGACGTGATCAACATCACCGACGAGCCCATCGTCCAATATGCCGACGGTGCAGCCAAGCGGGTAATGACCAATACGGTGAGCGGCCGCACGTTCGCGTTCGGCGGGACCATGCGGTTCTAGCGGAATACAGGAGGGGGCAAGCGCCGCCGCGCGCCGGCTTGTCCCCTCCAGCTGGCATTTAGTCCATCACTCCTTGGTGAAACTATCGCCTGGTGAGCCTTTCCGCTGCAGACGTCCCGTTCCTTCTCGTCAAAGGTTATGCATCGTTTTGTTGGGCAGCAATCGTTCGGGGCGAGTTCGACGAAGAAAATGCGATCCTACGCCTACAAAATCACTGAGAGTTTCATGACCCGGCCAGTATCCCTTATACCATTCGATGAAGAACATCGGTGTCACGCCCACTATCGAAAAAGCGATGTTTGACGACGCCCAATATATGCAGCGTGATTAGCGCTAGCATCGTGTAAGCCAGGGTCTTGTGTACCCACTCGAATATTGCAAAGGCATCGTCGTTCTTAGCCAAAATCTCTGGCAAATTGATGCCGAAAAACGGGACGCCGTCACTCTGAGTGAACGAACTCGACATTGCGTAACCCATCAGCGGAACGACCACTGCCAGCGTCAACATTGCATATTGGACAATGGTCGACAGCATATTCTCCCAGCCGCTCAGTTCGGCGGGATGCGGGGGCAGCGTCGAACGCGTTCGCACTACCAGCGCTGTGAGGCCAATGATGAACGCGAGGACCCCAAACTCCTTGTGAACGGGATACATCCAGTCGAATTTGACGGCGGTGCTGTCGGGTAGCGAGGTCATCAGCCATCCGAGCGCGATCAGCCCGATGATCAAGCCAGCGCGGGTCCAGTGCAAGGCCCGCATCGGCACGGTATAGCGATCGCGACCATTCATTGCTCAATCCTTGCAGCGTGGGGCCGAACGTTGTGCTGGACGAGGAGTGTCCTTTCTCACGCTGTTTTTTCCCTCAGCGAGGCGGCACGTTCGACATCGATCGGTAATTCGTTTTGCCCTGCGCCTAACACACACGATCCGTAATCCTATACCCGCAATCTGGAGCCAGGATATATGATGATAGAAACGGAGCGCTCGATCATCAGATCGTTTTGGATCTAAGCCACGGATGATCTGCTTGCCTATCTTCACAAGCCATCCGCACGATGTTTTCTGTCACTAGCTCTTTCTGACAGTATCGCAGCGAACGCCGAGGCATAAAAGAGATCTTACAGCGAGGACTGGTGGGTAGCGCACCGTAACCAGCCCCGACACGGCACGCGTGCGGGTCCAGCGACGGCCGAGGCTATGGTCGGGCATTGTGTAGTCCGTGGTTTGGACGTCGACCACGCCATCCTCATCGGATACCGACATTCCCGTAACGGTTTCCGCTAAGGGGACCATGCCGACGAACCGGATTGGCGCAACGAACGATAAAGTCTGTCGAGGTTTGCCGAGCATAATCCGCTGCTCGACTTCAACCCCGGTCACCTTATGATCGGTGCCCGTCTCTTACCACAGTATCACCGTTAATGAAGACAGGAATCCAGACCCGTTCTTGCTATTGTCGCGAGCGATCAAGGCCGGTGCCGGTAAAGCTGTCAGCAATCGCCAACCGCGGCAATGGAGTCAGTCCCAGTTTCGCGCGGCAGATCGTCCTGTTGAACGTTTCGGTGCGGTTGCCGCGCTCCAGCCTTTCGTTTCCGGGACAACCAAGGCAAAGCGGCCGCATGGAGACGATCGGCAAACCGGTTCGCGAATGGCACGGCGTCACGCGGCAGATTTTCGAGACTGAGGTCGTACCAATGGGTGAACCAGCGGTACTACGAGGGCTCGTTGCGGACTGGCCGGCAACCATCGCTGGCAGCCGTACGGGCCGTGAACTGGTTGCCTATCTGGCCTCCCATGACTCGGGCGCGCCGCTGTCGACCTATGTGGGCGCACCCACGATCGCTGGCAGGTTCTTCTACCGCGAGGACATGAACGGCTTCAACTTCGACCGCGGGACGGCACCCTTTCGCGCCGTAGCGAATATGTTGCTCGGCGATCTTGCGACGGGTGTCGGTCCAGCGATCTACAGTGGCGCTGCATCCGCGGTGGAACACTTCCCGACATTCGCCGCCGACAACCCCATGCCGTTGCTCGATCCCACGGCGACACCCCGGTTGTGGATCGGGAATGCGGTGACGGTATCGACGCATTACGACACTGCCGACAATATCGCCTGCGTGGCTGCAGGCCATCGCCACTTTACCCTGTTCCCCCCCGCACAGGTCGCCAACCTGTATGTCGGGCCTTTGGAAAACACGATTTCCGGTCAACCCGTCAGCATGGTCGACCCGTTGGCGCCTGACCTGGAGCGCTTTCCACGCTATGCCCTGGCGGTGGAGACTGCGCGGTCGGCGGTGCTTGCGCCCGGCGACGCGATCTATGTGCCGACGATGTGGTGGCATCACGTTCGCTCGACCGAACGCCTCAACCTGCTCGTCAATTACTGGTGGAGCCCGCCGAACGATGCGTCCGCGTTCGAAGCGCTGATCTATGCGATGCTGGCCGTTCGCAACCGGCCGGCAGTGGAACGCCAGAACTGGCGGGCGTTTTTCGATCACTATGTGTTCGATGCTGACGCTGCCGACGCGGAACATCTGCCCGAACATGCACGCGGTATCCTTGGCCCCAGCAGTCCGGAGAGAACGGCGCTCATGCGCGAGTTTCTCCAGCGTGGACTGGGACGAAGGTCTTGAACGACCGGCGACACGCCAGGCTGACGGTCAGTCTGTCAGGTACGAACCTCGAACGGGCAGCGGAGTATAATCAGCGGGTGGTATTGCAGGCGATCCGCTTGCGAGAGGTGACCACACGGCAGGAGCTCGTCGCGGTGACGGGTCTGACGCCGCCGACCATCGCGACGATCACGCGGCGCCTGATTGCCGCGGGCCTGGTCCAGATCGTCGGACGGCTGCAACAGGGACGCGGGCAGCCTGCCGTGCAATTGGGCATAGATCCCGACGGTGCGTTCGGCATCGGGGTCAATATCGACCGCGACCATTTGACCTTTGTCATTCTCGATCTGGCCGGAAATGTCCGCGCGCGCGTTTCCCAGGACATTGCCTATGCCCTCCCCGAACAGGTGCGAACATTCGTCGCCGGGGCGGTAAAGACCTGCTGCGACAACCCTCGCGTGATAGTCGATCGGATAGTCGGCGCGGGCATCGCGGTGCCCGAACCGTTCAGCAAGGCCGGCTTTCACGATCAACCGGCCGGCTATTCGGTATGGAATGATCTCGACGCCGCAGGCTTGCTGTCGGACCTGATGCCCTGGCCGCTGCATGTCGACAACGATGCCGCAACGGCCGCGCTGGGCGAGCTGGAGTTTGGGTCGGGCCGCAATTGCCACAATTTCTTCTACCTGCTGATCGGTGCGGGTCTTGGCGGCGGCCTGGTGATCGATGGAAGCTATTATAGGGGTGCGTCCGCAAGAAGCGGAGAAGTCGGCTATATCCTGAGCCGGGTTCCCGCTTCGAGCGGGAGGTCCATCGAAAGCCGCGTTTCGCTTTCCGCTCTGTACGATCGCCTGTCGGACGCTGGATGCGTTAGCGGGACACTCGCCGCGCTCGGCCTGGAGGACGCTCGTACCAAGAGCGTCATCGACGCGTGGATCGCCGAGGCTGCCGAGATGCTGGTCGATCCGATGATCGCGATCAATTGCCTCATCAATCCGCAGGCTGTGCTGGTGGGAGGCCGGTTGCCCGAACCGCTGATAGATGCCCTGGTCGTGGCCTTGACGTATGCGCTCGCCGCGCACGCCGCAGACATGCCGTCGATTGCGCCAATCCGGCGTGCGACCATGGCCGCCGACGCACCAGCGGTTGGTGCAGCGCTGTTACCGTTCAGCGATCTCATGCTGCCCTCTGACGCTATCCTGATGAACGTCGGACGTGACTGAGCGTATTTTTTGAAAATCAAAATCAATATTGATTGACGAGACCTCCCGAGTGGTTTGAAACGCTGCCAATCCCGCAACGCGGGAACCGGGGAGAGAATGATGAAGACGAAGCTTTCGGTTGCCAGCGTCCTGGCGTTGCTCGGTGGCGCCACGGCGATGGCGCAGACCGCGCCGGCCTCGCTTTCCCCCGTCGCGCATCCCGAGACATGGCCAAAGGTGGCTGCGAAGCCGGCGCTCGATCCAACGCTCGAAGCCAAAATCGGCAAGATCCTTGCTGCCATGTCGATCGAGGACAAGGTCGGGCAAATCATCCAGGCCGATATCGCGACCGTGAAGCCCGAGGACCTCAAGACATACAAGCTTGGCTCGGTACTGAACGGCGGGAATTCGGCGCCCAACAACGATGAACTGGCACCGCCGGCGGAATGGCTGAAGCTGGCCGACGCGTTCTACGACGCCTCGATGCAGCGCAACGATGGTCGGCCGAAGATCCCGACGATCTGGGGCACCGACGCGGTCCATGGCAACAACAACATCGTCGGGGCCACCCTGTTTCCGCACAACATCGGGTTGGGTGCGGCACGAGACCCCGCGCTGATGGAGAAGATCGGCCGCATTACGGCACGCGAGACGGCCGCCGCCGGTCTCGACTGGAGCTTCGCACCGACGCTAGCGGTCGTGCAGGACGATCGGTGGGGACGCACGTACGAGAGTTATTCGGAAGAGCCCTCCGTGGTGGCCAGCTATGCAGGTCCGGTCGTTACCGGAATCCAGGGCAAGGTGGGTTCGTCGGATTTCATGACGCCGGGGCACGTCATCGCGACTACCAAGCATTTCGTCGGGGACGGCGGCACGGGTGGACGAGATCAGGGCGATACCAAGGTGTCGGAGGTCGTGCTGCGCGACGTTCACGCGGCGGGATACCCGCCCGCGATCGAAGCTGGCACCCTGACCGTGATGGCCAGCTTTTCGAGCTGGAACGGCGAGAAGATGCACGGCAACAAGACATTGCTGACCGACGTGCTGAAGGGCCGGATGGGCTTCAACGGCTTCGTGGTCGGCGATTGGAACGCGCACGGCCAGATTGCCGGATGCAGCAACGAAAGCTGCGCCGCGGCGATCAATGCCGGCCTCGACATGTTCATGATGTCGGGCGATTGGAAGGCCCTGTATCGCAACACGCTGGCGCAGGCCAAGTCGGGCGAAATCGTACCTGCGCGTCTCGACGACGCGGTTCGTCGTATCCTGCGCGTGAAGATGCTGGCCGGTACCTTCACGGCGGGCAAGCCCTCGGCGCGACGCTATGCCGGGCAGTTCGGCCTGATCGGATCGCCGGAAGGCCATGCCATCGGACGTCAGGCGGTTCAGGAATCGCTCGTGCTACTCAAGAATAACGGGGGTGTTCTGCCGCTCAAGGCCAAGGCGAATATCCTCGTCGCGGGTATCGCTGCCGACGATGTCGCGCAGCAGGCCGGCGGCTGGTCGATTACCTGGCAGGGGACGGACGTGCCGAAGCGCGGCTTCCCCAATGCGACGTCGATCTGGAGCGGCATCGACCAGGCCGTGCGTGCCGGCGGCGGTACCGCCACCTACTCGCCAACGGGCGCGTATTCCGCGAAACCCGACGCCGCGATCGTCGTGTTCGGCGAGACCCCTTATGCCGAATTCATGGGCGACCGACCGACGCTGGAATACTCGCCGGGCGACAAGAACGATGTCGCGCTGCTCCGCAAACTGAAAGCGGCGGGAATCCCCGTCGTCGCCGTTTTCCTGTCGGGCCGCCCGATGTGGGTAAATGCCGAACTCAACGCTTCGGATGCCTTCGTCGCGGCGTTTCTGCCGGGGAGCGAAGGCGCGGGCGTCGCCGACGTGCTGTTTGCCGGCAAGGATGGCAAACCCGTTCATGACTTCCGGGGCAAGCTGTCCTTCTCATGGCCGAAGCGTCCCGACCAGTATGTCCTGAATGCCCGCGATCCGAATTACGACCCGCTGTTCAAGTTCGGTTACGGCCTCACCTATGCGGATCGCGCCGTGGTCGGGACGCTGGACGAGACCCGTCCCGCGGGGATGGCGGTAGACGCAGGTGGCGTCTTCTTCACGAAGGGGCGCGTACCCGAAGCGTGGAGCCTGTCGCTGGGCGAAGGCGACCGGGGATCGACCCGCATCGTCGGCAACAGCGGCCGGAGCCCGGGTGGCGCGCTGACGATCGCCGGTATCGATCGCAATGCCCAGGAAGACGCCCGACGCTTTACCTGGGCAGGCACGCGCGAGGCGGACGTCAGGATCGAGGCCAACGCACCGCTCGACATTGCCCGTGAGGCCAATGGCGAGCTGAGCATGATCGTCCAGTTCCGGATGGACGCGAAGCCCGTGTCCGCCGTCGCTCTCTCAATGGCCAGCCCCGGCAAAACTGCTGCGGTGCCGATCACCGGCATTTTACAGGCGGCACCGATCGGCGAGTGGAAGTCCCTGGCGATTCCGCTCAAATGCTTCGTCACCGCCGGAGTCGATCCGCACAAGGTCACCGAGCCGCTCATCATCTCGACCGCGGGGAAACTGACGCTCTCGATCTCCAACGTTCGTCTGGCGCATGCCGACGGACCGGTCGCCGCGTGCCCGACCAGCTGAGGTGACGATCGCGACGATCCTTCTCGTCCTGCCGATGCAGACCTTGGCGGCGACCAATTATCAGGTTGCCGCCCCCATGCCTGCGCCGTCGACAAAGCCGAGTTGGGCGGACGAGTTCACAACGAAAGCGATCGACCAGACGAAGTGGCGGTTCGATACGGCCAACAACAAGACCGGCTGGTTCAATCACGAACGGCAATATTATGCTGCCGATCGCCCTGAAAATGCTCGTATCGAAGACGGCGCGCTTGTGATCGAGGCACGGCGTGAAAGCCTGCCGGACAAGCCCGACTGGGGCGGTCAGACCTACACGTCCGCCAAGCTCGTGAGCCGCGTATCGCACGCCTATGGCTTCTACGAAGTCCGTGCGATGCTGCCGCGCGCGCGGGGTACCTGGCCCGCACTATGGCTGTTGCCGCGGACCGGGAAATGGCCGGACGCGGGCGAGATCGACGTCATGGAGATGGTTGGCTGGCAACCGAACATCGTCCACGCCACGCTCCACACCGCTGCATTCAATCACGCCAAGGGGACCCAGCGCGGCGGCCAGATCGACGTACCGACGGCGTGTACCGCCTATCACCGCTATCAACTCGACTGGCGCCAGGACTCGATCACCATCGGAGTCGACGACAAAGCCTACATGCGCGTTGCGAACGATCAGCCGGGTGGAGCCGATGCCTGGCCCTTCACCCGCCCCTATGACCTGATCCTCAACCTCGCCATCGGCGGCGACTGGGGCGGCGTGAAAGGTATCGACGACGCTGCCTTGCCCCAGCGAATGCGGATCGACTATGTCCGCTACTGGAAACCGGATCGGCGCATCAGATAGCGGCGCAGTGCGCGCGGATGTACTCCGATTGCGACGGCATCTGCGCGATCGTCTGGCGGATACCCAGCCGCATTCGCTCCACCGCCTCCACGAGTTTTCGTTCGTCGAGCCCGTCGACGATCGGGTCGTAGCCTTCGGGCGTAACCCCCTGACCCAACATCACCGCGACCCAGCTCGCGAGCGAGAACAGTTCGTCGTCATAGCGGAAGAAGCGGCCCTTCGCACGGAACAGCTCGGTCTTTCGACGCAGGCTGTCCGGCACGGTCATCGTCCGTACATGGTTCCAGAACGGTGAATCGTCCCTGGTCGTGGCGTGATAATGCAGGATGATGAAGTCGCGCACGCCGTCATATGCGCTGCCCATCAAGCGGTCATACTCGCCGGCTTCGACCTGAAGGAACCGTCGATCCGGAAACAGCGCGAGGAGCTTGGCGATCCCGGTCTGGATCAGGTGGATCGAGGTGGATTCGAGCGGTTCCAGAAAGCCGCCGGAAAGCCCAAGCGCGACCACGTTGCGGTTCCAGAACCGCTTTCGTCGCCCCGTCACGAATGACAGACGTCGCGGGTCGGCGAGCGGCAGTCCCTCGACGGTGGCGAGCAACGTCGCCTGCGCGTCTTCGTCGGAGATATGCGCGCTCGAATAGACATAGCCGTTGCCGGTGCGGTGTTGCAGCGGAATGCGCCACTGCCAGCCGGCGCTTCGGGCGGTCGCGCGGGTGAACGGCACGGGGTCGCCGATATTCGCCGTGGGCACCGCGACGGCGCGATCGCACGGCAGCCAATGGCGCCAATCCTCATACCCCGTCTTCAGCGCGCCTTCGATCAGAAGACCGCGGAATCCCGAGCAATCGACGAACAGCTCGCCTTCGATGCGACGTCCGTCCTCCAGCGTCAGGGCCTCGACGAATCCGTCTTCGCCGCGCAATCCGACATCGACGATCCGCCCCTCGATACGCTCGACGCCCCGCTCTTCGGCATAGGAGCGCAAATATCTCGCGTAGAGTCCGGCGTCGAAGTGGAATGCGTACGGCAATGTGCCGAACGGCGACCGGGGATCGGGCGATTGCCGCGCGAACCGCCCTGCCGCCGCCGCCACCGCACACGGCGCGTAATGCCAGATGTCGGCGCACTGTCCCTGCCGGGCGAGCTTGAGGAAGAACTGATGGAAGTTCAGCCCTTCGATATCGTGCCCGAACTGGCCGAAGGGGTGAAAATAGCGCTCGCCGATCCGTCGCCAGTCGACGAACTCGATGCCGAGTTTGAACGTGCCCTGGGTCTTCGCGACGAAGTCATCCTCGTCGATGCCCAGCATCTGATTGAACGTCGCGATCGTCGGAATCGTCGCCTCGCCGACGCCGACGGTCCCGATTTCCTCGCTCTCGATCAGGCGAATACGCGGCTGCCCCTGTCCTTGGCCGCCACCGAGGAACTTGGACAGCGCCGCCGCCGCCATCCAGCCGGCGGTGCCGCCGCCGACGATGACGACCTCGCGGATGGTATGTTCGCTCATGCGTTGGTCCTCAAGCTTGCCAGATACGCGCCGTGGGTCGGGGCGGCGGCGACCGCCTTCGACAACCGCGCTCGAAAATCCGCCATCGCGGCGCGCGCGCGCTTCGGATCGATAGCAGCGGCCAAAACGTCGCCGCGTCGTGGCAGGATACCCTGCCCGAGCAGCACGGCATGCCAGCTGTCCCGATCGAAGCTTTCGCCGTCGCGGATCGGCAGACGCCCACGTTCGCGAAATAGCGTCAACGTCTCGGCCAGCTCCGGCGGCAACGCAGCGTCTCGCGCCGCCCGCCAAAACGGCTCGGGACGATCGGACGTCGCGTAGTGCAGGATCAGGAAATCACGGAGCCGGTCCGCCTCCTGTCCCGTCTCGCGGTTATAATAAGCGAGTTCGACCTCGTCGAAATCGCGATCGGGCAGCGACGCGACCAGTCGGTCGATCTGCGTGTGCAACACGTGCAGCGGTGCGGCTTCGAGCGGTTCGACGACGCAATGCGCCTCGCCGATCGCCACGACGTTGCCGATCCAGGCGCGCGATCGCCTTCCGCTCCGGAACCGCCGAACGTCACCCGGCTCAGCGCGCACGCCGCTTGCATAGACGATGGCCGTATCGGTTCTGCCGGGCAGGCACGACGTCAGGCGCCACCCGCCATCGATCGCCTCGACACGCTCGAGAGGTGACAGGAACCGATCACCAGGCTCGGCATCCGATGTCCCGCGCCTCTGAACGAAACTGTCGCACGGCAACCACGGCGACCAATCCTGCCAATCGTCGCCGAACTGGGTGATAAGGTGCGCATCGGCGTTGGTCGCGTCGATGTAGAGGTCCGCCTCCAGACGCCCTCCATCGTCCAGGTGAAGTGCCGTTACGCGATCGCCGTTTGTCTCGGCGTATCGCATCCCGCTGGCAGTCACCACGACGCCCAGATGTCGGGCATAGGCTTCGATGAACCGGCGATAGACGGGCGGATCGAGCTGCAACCCATTGGCATAGCCACCGAGTATGTCCGCGCGAGGCGGTATGAACCGACCCGCTGCCGCCAACGCCGCCGACGGTGCGAAGCTGTCGAACGGCTCGGTTCCACCCGAACCCGCCCAGATCGTGGCAAAGGGCACTCCATCGACAGGCATTCCGGCGCGCCCATACGCATGGGTATAGTCGCCCCCGCCCCACCCTAAGAACCGGGTGCCGAGCCGTATGCTCGCGCCGGTCCGCGTCAGGACATCGCGCTCGTCCAAACCGATGTCCGTGTGGAACTCCCCGATCGACGGCGATGCGCCGCCGAACAGATCGACGAAGCCGGGACGCAGTTCCGCGACCGGTATCAAAGCGACCGAGATACCGGGGACACGCGCCTTCAACGCAGCCGCGGCGCTCCAGCCAGCAACGCCGTCACCGACCACCGCGATCGTCCTGATGCGCGTATCGCTCATGCAGCCGCCGCCCCCGATTGCGCGATATAGGCGGCGTGATCGGGCATGGTCATGACGGCGTCCCGCGTTTCGGTGCGCAACCGTGCTAGCGCCTGGACCAGCGCGGCATCGGACGGCCGGTCCGCACGCTGGTCATATCCCTTCGGCACCACGCCCTGCCCGAGATACACCGCAATCCAGCTCGGCTCGAGGAAGACGCCTTCACGGTAGGTCATCACGCGCCCCCGTTGGCGGAACAGCGTCATTTTCTCCGCGAGCGTGTCGGGTACGTCCATCGTCCGCACATGATCCCAGAACGGTGAATCGTCGCGCGTCGTCGCATGGTAATGCAGGATCAGGAAGTCGCGGATACGGTCGTATTCCAGATCGACCACCCGGTTGAACGCATCGCGGTCGATCGGCGAGATCGGCGTGGCGGGGAACAGCTCGAGCAGCTGCGTGATCGCCAGCTGGATGAGATAAATGCTCGTCGATTCCAGTGGCTCGAGAAAGCCGCCGGCGAGTCCGACGCCAATGACGTTCCCGACCCAGCTGCGCGCTCTCCGGCCCGCCTTGAAACGCAGCATGCGCGGGTCCGCCAGCGGCGCACTTTCGATCGATCGCAGCAAGGCGTCCTGCGCCGCGCCGTCGTCGATGTGCGCGGACGAGTAGACATAGCCGTTGCCGACCCGGTGCTGGAGCGGAATACGCCATCGCCAGCCGGCAGGCATCGCGGTTGCTGTGGTGTAGGGCTTCAGCGTTCCAGCGTCGGCGCAGGGCACTGCGACTGCACGGTCGCAAGGCAGCCAATGCGACCAGTCCTCGAACGGCTCGCCCATCGCCTGTCCCAGTAACAGCGATCGGAACCCCGAGCAGTCGATGAACAGGTCGCCCGTAATTCGTTGGCCGTCGTCGAGCACGACCGCCACGACATCACCCGTGGCGCTCTGTTCGACATCGACCACGCGTCCTTCGGTTCGCGTCACCCCCTGCCGCTCGGCCCGAGCGCGGAGAAACGGAGCGTAGCGCGTCGCGTCGAACTGATAGGCGTAGCCAAACGTCGACAGCAACGACCGCGGATCCTCCAGGGGCGGCGCGAACTTCGCGTGGCGGGCGGCGACGACCGGCAGCGAATATTCCGGAAGCGTGGCAATCTGTCCGGCACGGCTGAGATAATGGTGGAATCCTACCCCGTCGACATCGTGTCCGAAGGCGCCGAACGGATGGATATAGCTGTCGCCGATCCGCGCCCAGTCGCAGAACTCGATACCAAGCTTGAACGTCGCGCCGGTCGCTCGCATGAACTCCGCCTCGCCGATGCCCAGACGCGTGTTGAACGCGCGGATATGCGGCAGCGTAGCCTCGCCGACACCGACGATGCCGATCTCTTCGGACTCGACGAGGTGGACCTCCGCGACCGATCGTCCGGCAACGGCCGCAAGCGCAGCGGCAGTCATCCAGCCTGCGGTACCGCCGCCCACGACGACTACCTTGATAGGAGTGCGCGAAGCCGAATTGATAGCGATATCCTCTCCAGTTTGGCCGGTACGGTTATGCCGATCTCAGCGACTGTGACCTGTAGGCAACATATGAATGAAAATCAAAACAGTTATACCTCAAGACCACACGTCAACCATTGTCCCGCCGCCGGAACGCGAGCTACCGAGCACCATCACTCGCGTCTTTGCGAGAAAGAGAGTCGGCGCACATTCGCAGCTCGACCTCGGGGGAGAAACTGAATGCACGTCATTGCCTTGCGTAGCGCGCACCTATCTTTCGTCCGCTCGCTGGGTATCGGTGTGTCCGCATTGGCACTCACGTCCGGTGTGCAAGGCTTCGCGCAGACGGTGACTCAGCCGACCGCGCCCACGACCAATTCCCAGGACGGCGGCATATCGCGGTCGACCGATCCCGTAGTGTCCGGCGCCGCCGCACCCGACGCGCAGACGGGGACGCCGGCTACGGGGCAGGATCCCGTTGCGGCCCAGACCGACGCAGCAACCGGTGACGAAATCGTCGTTACCGGCATCCGCGCCAGCCTGGCGAACTCGCAGGGTATCAAGCGCGATGCCGACACCGTCGTGGACGCGATCACTGCCGAAGATATCGGCGCCCTGCCGGACCGCTCGGTAACGGAGGCGCTCCAGCGCGTTCCCGGCGTCTCGATCAGCCGCTTCGCAGCCGGCAACGACTCCGATCACTTCTCGGTCGAGGGTTCCGGGATCGTCATTCGCGGACTGAACTACGTCCGCTCCGAATTCAACGGTCGCGACAGTTTCTCGGTGAATGGCGGCCGCGCGCTCAACTTCCAGGACGTCTCGCCCGAATTGCTCGGCTCGGTCGAAGTCTACAAGAACATGACCGCCGACCAGATCGAGGGCGGGATCGCCGGAACGGTCGTCCTCAACACGCGCAAGCCTTTCGATAGCAAGGAACCGGTCGTCTACGTGTCCGCGGACATGAACTACGGCGATTTTTCCAAGAGGGGCTCACCCTCCATTTCAGGCCTTGCGTCGAAGAACTTCGACACGAGCATTGGTCGTTTTGGCGTGCTCGTCGGCGGGTCGTATTCGCAGCTCTTCAGCCGCGCAGACGGCCTGCAGGTCACGAACTACCAGGCCCGCTTCAACGGTTCGCAGGACATCAACGGCGACGGGGTAAACGAAACCGACACCCTGGCAGGGCTTGCCCCGGGCCAGGTGGCGTACGCGCCAGTGGGCGCCGGCGTACGGACGCAGGAGTTCAACCGCGAGCGCATCGGTGCGGCGGGCGCGCTGCAGTTCGAATCGAACGACAAGTCGCTGCTCGCTACGCTGCAGTTCGTGCGCAGCGACGCACGCCAGACCTGGGGCGAGCGCACCGTAGAAACCGTGTCCGACGGCATCGACCGCGCCACCGCGCCGCGGCCGGGGACCAACTATACCTTTGGCGACGACGGCCTTTTCGAAACTGGTACGATTTCGCTCGACCGCGGTTACGTACCGGCCGGTGGGCAGCAACGCGGCATGGTTACGCAGCTTTCGAATCGCGGCGTGAAGACGCGTGCAGTGACCAATGATTTTGGCGGCAACGTGAAGTGGCAGGCAACCGAAAAGCTCTCCTTCAACTTCGATGGCCAGTATGTAAAATCGACCACGAAGCAGACGGATCTGTCGGTCTATGGATCGACGTTCTCCGACGTCGCGCTCGACCTCACCGGCAATACGCCCGACATCAGCTTCCTCGCCCCTAACGGCGCCAACAGCCAGGCGTATTTCGCGGATCCGGCGAACAGCTATTATCGCGCTGCGATGGACCATTTCGAGGACAACAAGGGCCATGAATGGGCGTTCAAGGCGGACGCGACGTATGATTTCGGCGACGACAGCTTCCTGAAGAAGGCCAAGGTCGGTGCCCGCTATGCCGACCGCGACCAGACAGTGCGGTATTCGCTGTATAACTGGGGCGTTCTCAGCGAAGTCTGGGATGGGTCGGGTCCCGTCACCTTTGCGGACACCAACTCGAACGGCTACGGCCTGTTCAGCTTCGATAATGTGTTCCGCGGCGACGGTCCGTCCGGGCTCGGCGCAAATTACATCAACGGAAATCCGGCATCCAGCTACGATGCCATCACCGCACAGGCACAGGCGGTCAATGCGATCTGGCGCAACCAGAAGGGCGCGAATTCGGGCGGATGGACGCCTGCCGGACAGCGCGCCGGCGTGGTCGCCGGCACCAGCTTCCTGCCGAGCGAAGTTTACACCAATTCCGAAGAGACCAAAGCTGCATACGCCCGGCTCGACTTCGGTACGCAGGGCAACGACCTGTTCGGAGGCCTGAAGGTCTCGGGTAACGTCGGTCTCCGCTACATCCAGACGACGGACAAGGCGAACGGCTTCTTCACGTTCCCGACGCGCAACCAGATCATCGGCAGCGCTGCCAGCGTCGCGACCTTCTGTGGCCAGCCCGCACAGACGAGCCCGTTCTGCGGCCTTACATCGGCGCAGCAGCAGGACGTTCTGACGTTTTCCAATGGAACCGCGATCAACCAGACGACGCGCAACCGCTTCGATCACTTCCTGCCGAGCTTCAACCTCAAGGTTGGCATTACGCCGAACCTGATCTCGCGCTTCGCCTATTCGAAGGCGATCTCGCGGCCGGGCTTCGAGCAGTTGCAGAGCACGACCCTGATCGCACCGACCAGCGGACTTTCGGTGTTCCAGCTCGAAGGCGGCAGCCGGAATTCCAATCCGTTCCTGAAACCCGTCGAGGCGAACCAGTTCGATCTCACCGCGGAATGGTATTTCGCAAAGGTCGGGTCGTTGACCGCGGCGGCGTTTTACAAGGATCTGTCGAACGTCATCGTCGCGAACGTGGCGCAAACCCGCTCGATCACGAACAACGGCATCACCCAGAACGTGTTGTTCGTGGCGCCACAGAACGCGGACAGCCACAGCAACGTGAAGGGCTTCGAACTCGCCTATCAGCAGACCTATGATTTCCTTCCGGGGCTGCTGTCTGGGCTCGGCGTGCAGGCCAACTATACCTTTGTCGACCCGTCCAACATCCCGCAGGGCCGCGGCGCACAGGCCACTTCGCCGACCACGACGATCGACGTCTCTCGCCTGCCGCTCGAAGGGCTTTCGCGCCATACGATCAACGGCACGCTATTCTATGAAAAGGGACCATTGTCGTTGCGCGCCGCGTACAACTGGCGATCGAAGTATTTGCTGACGATCCGTGACGAGATCGCGCCATTCCTGCCGATCTATGCCAGTGCGTTCGGGCAGCTCGACGGGACGATCCTGTACTCGGTCAACGACAACTTCAAGATCGGCTTCCAGGGGGTAAATCTCCTCGACAGCACAACGAAGACGGAATCGGTCGTCAATGCCGAGGGGCTGCGCGCGCCGCGCAGTTACTTCAAGAACGATCGTCGATTCTCGCTGACCACACGGCTGAAGTTCTAACCCAGGCGCAGGCCTAACACCGTCGTCAATGCTGCAGCTTCCTGTCATTGCCTTCGCAACAGGGCGCTGCAGTTTGCGATACGTTATCGAAAGGAAGACATCCGTGCTCTTCAGATATGTGTTGGGTGCGGCTGTGGCCCTCGCCGCTCCGACGGTCGCTTACTCGCATGACGGCGTCGCAAAGGCATCGATACGGACATCCGACAGTCCGGCGACGGCGACCGGGCCGGCATGGCGCACCGCGTCGCGCCTGCACCGCGGCGTCAACATCATCGGATACGATCCGCTGTGGGACGATCCCCAGAAGGCACGGTTCAAGCCGCGTCATTTCCGGATCATCAAGCAGGGCGGGTTCGATTTCGTCCGGGTCGTGCTCCAGTCCTTCAAGCACATGGATGCCGGAAACCGCCTCGACCCGAAGTGGCTCGCAACGCTCGATGGTGTCGTCAAGGACGCGACCGCCGCCGGTTTGAGTGTCATTCTCGACGAGCACGACTTCAACCTGTGCTCGGAAGCGCCGGACGCGTGCGAACCCAGGCTGATCGCGTTCTGGCAGCAGATCGGGGCACGCTATCGCGACGCGCCGGACAGCGTTCTGTTCGAATTGCTGAACGAGCCGCACGCGCCTCTGGATGGTCCCCGGTGGAACGCGATGCTGAGCAGGCTCATCCCTGCTGTACGCGCGACAAATCCGGGCCGGACGCTCGTCGTGGGGCCAACCCGCTGGAACAATCTGGAAGAACTGCCCGGACTCGAACTGCCCAAATCCGACCGGAACATTCTCGTCACCTTCCACTCGTACGAGCCTTTCCGGTTCACCCACCAGGGGGCACCCTGGTCGCCGGAAACCGCCGGACTGAAGGACGTGCCCTTCACAGCCGCCGACGAGGCCAGGATCAAGGCCGATTACGACAAGGTCGGTGCATGGTCGCGCGCGAACGACCGTCCCGTACTGATGGGGGAGTTCGGCGCGTATGAGAAAAGCGGCACGCCAATCGAGGCACGTGCCCGTTACACGGCGACCGTCCGCCGCGAGGCCGAGGCGCATGGCTTCCCATGGGCGTATTGGCAGTTCGACAGCGACTTCATCCTGTACGACATCGACAAGGGTCGTTGGGTAGAGCCAATACGCAAGGCGCTTATACCCGAGCAACGGTAAAGCATCCGTCCGGAGCGGTATCAAGCCGACATGGGTCTGATCGGGAGCATGATCGTCCCGTTGCAGGTGCACGACGTAAGAATTATCGCGACGCACGGTTCTGGCAGGCGTGGGCGGCGCGGCCCGCATCTGCACGGTCAGCCTTTGCATGGCCCGCCTCTGCACGACAGCGCAGGGCTAGCATCTTTCTGCTCAGCGACTTCATCGACTAGGATGAGGGCCGCGATGGGTTAAAACTCGCGCGGAGCGATGACGGCTATGTATTTACGCCACTTGGGAGCGGGCGGGGCTTCCTAAATTCGAAGTGGGGCAGGACAAGCCGACGCGCGATCCGCAACGGTTGCAGGCCCGGACAGAGATTGGGGCAAAGATGTCGCGGTGCCAGGAAAAATGCATCGCACCTGATCGTGTCTATTGCCGCGCGTTGCAGTGATGTTACCGGTTGGTGACGCATCCGGGTCACACGGATCGACGCAGGAGGATGTTCGAAGCCCAAGGGGGGACCATCCATGATTCGCTTGCCCGTTCGTACGTCTGCCATCGCCCGACTGCTCGCCGCCAGCGCGCCGCTGCTCGTTTTCGCCGTGCCCGCCATCGCACAGGAACAGGTGCCGGCCGCACAAGCCGTGAGCGATCCGGCGAGCGACCAAGGCGTCGGTGAGATCGTCGTCACCGCGACCCGCCGCCGGGAATCCTCGAAGGACGTACCGCTCGCGGTCACCGCTATCAGCGGCGAAAAGCTCGACGTGCTCAATTCGAGCGGCCTCGACATTCGCTTCCTCGCAGGGCGTACGCCGAGCCTTCAGGTCGAATCGTCGTTCGGACGCACCTTCCCGCGTTTCTACATCCGCGGCCTCGGCAACACCGATTTCGATCCCAACGCCGCGCAGCCGGTGTCGGTGGTGTATGACGACGTCGCGCTCGAAAATCCGATGCTGAAGTCGTTCCCCGTCTTCGATCTGCAGAGCGTGGAAGTGCTGCGGGGTCCGCAGGGTACGTTGTTCGGGCGCAACACGCCGGCCGGCGTCGTGAAGATCGATTCCGCCAAGCCGAACCCGGACAAGGTCTCGGGCTATGCGACCGGATCCTGGGCGACCTACAACACGATCAATGGCGAGGCGGCGCTGAACCTGCCGATCGGCAACGGTTTCGCGTTCCGCGCCTCGGGCATCATCCAGTCGCGCGACGATTGGGTGAAGAACGACTCCACGACGGGCAACGCCGACCGCAAGCTCGAAGGCTATCGCGATGTCGCCGGCCGCTTCCAGCTCGGCTATACCAGCAGCGACTTCAACGCCTTGCTGAACGTCCATGTCCGCGACCTGACGGGCTCACCGCGCATCTTCCGCGCCGGACTGTTCAAGCCGGGCACCAACGACTTCAACACCGGGTTCGACCCCAAGCACGTCACGCTCGACGGCTATACCAGCCAGAGCCTGACGCAATGGGGCACCAACCTGCGGCTCGACTATCACCTCGACGGCATCGGCACCTTCTATTCGGTGACCGGCTACGAGCAGGCCAAGGTCGAGAGCACTGGCGATGTCGACGGCGGCAACAACTACACGTTCCTCGGCGGAACGATCGGCGCGATCGGCGTCGGCCTGTTCCCGTCGAACACCGGTGGCCTGACCAAGCCCAAGGAGTTCAGCCAGGAACTCCGGTATGCGAGCGAGGACATGAACGGCATCCGCCTCCAGGGCGGGCTGTATTATTTCCACCAGACGTTGCGGTATCACCAGTACGACTATGCGTTCGGCGGTACCGGTTCGCGCGCGACCGACCTCGACCAGGATATCTACCACGACAATCGCAACGAGAATTATGGCGCGTTCGCCTCGATCGAGGCCAAGCCCGTCGACCTGCTGACGCTCCGCGCGGGCGTCCGCTATTCGCACGACTATCGCAACGACCTCGTCACCGCGCCGATCCCCGGCACCGGGATCAGCGACACGCTGCCCGCGCGCGCGGTCGTCCGTGGCTCGAACGTGACCTGGGACGCGAGCGCGACCTATGAACTGACGCCCGCGATCAACGTCTACACGCGGCTGGCAACCGGCTATCAGGGCCCCGCGATCCAGGACCGCGTAACCTTCGGCAGCGTCCAGAGCACCGCACCTAAGCAGACCACGTTCTCAGGCGAGAGCGGCTTCAAGGGCACGCTGCTCGATCGGAAGGTGAACTTCTCGCTCGACGCCTATTGGTACAGCACCAAGGACCTGCAGATCACCGCGGTCGGCGGCAGCAGCAATTCGGCACGCCTGATCAGCGCGAACAAGGCGATCGGCTACGGCGTCGAGGGAGAGTTCGAGGCGCGGCCATTGCCGGAACTGACGCTGACCGCGAGCGGCAGCTACAACTTCACCGAGATTCGCGATCGAAATATCGGCGTCGGGGTATGCGCGACCTGCACCGTGCTGGATCCGATCGTCAACGGGTTCGCGGTGATCGACGGCAACGATCTTCCCCAGGCGCCGCGCTGGATCGCCAACTGGACCGCACGCTACGGAATCCCGCTCGCCAATGGCGGCGAGGTCTACGCGTACACCGACTGGGTCTATCGCAGCCGCATCAACTTCTTCCTGTACGAAGCGGTCGAGTTCACCGGCAAGTCGTCGCTCGAAGGCGGTCTCAAGGTCGGCTACAAATCGCCGCAAGGGTATGAGGTCGGCGCGTTCGTCCGCAACATCACCAACCAGTATCGCAGCATCAGCGCGATCGACTTCAACAACCTGACGGGCATGATCAACGAACCGCGGATCATCGGCGGTCAGTTCAAGGTCGCATTTTGAGATAAGACGCGGGACTCAGCGCCTTACGGTCAATCTTGGTTCGCAAGCGAGCCAAAGGCACTGTCGTCTGACGTAACACCGTGGTGGGCCGGTGCTTCGGCACTGGCCCTAACCTTGGATCCACTGTCGACAAGGGCGTTCCTGGAAAAAAGCTTCCAGTCGGACTTGATCACGGACATCTTACAAAGATTTCCGGCGTTCTGACTTCTGCCATTCGTTCATTGGGCGAATCGCGCTTCGCAGCCCCCGCCCAGCACTGGCTCCAACTCAACAAAATGCGGCAAAAATGCAACATTGTTGCAGATGCGTGACGACGTACGAAGTTTTCGATTGCTAGAACACGTCCGTTGTGGCCGTTTGGTGCACGATGACGATGCAGTGAAATGACACCGTCACGACATTCGCAGGGCTGGTCAAAAAGCGTTTCGATACGCCGAACACAATCGACGATCGAGAACGGGAACATCTGGAGAAGACTTTTGAAGAGCTAGGTTTTCCAAGGGGGCTTTAGATGATCAGATACACGACTTCGACCGTCGCACTGGCGGTTGCACTACTATCGTGCCCCGCCGCCTTCGCAGCCGAACGAGATACCATACAGGACGCGGCTACAGGCTCCCCTCAGGACACCACTCCCCAAGGGGTTGCGCCCGTGGAGGCCGAACAAACGAGTGAGATCCTCGTACTCGGTACGCGACGTACCGACCGTACGCTGGCCAACTCGCCCTCGCCCGTCGACATCATCAGTGCGGATGACCTGACGACGCAGCCTGCCGCCAACATGATCGATGCGCTCAAGAACATCGTACCGTCCTTCTATGCCGGCCAGAACTCGATCTCGGACGCGTCGACCTTCGTTCGCTCGCCATCGCTTCGTGGCCTGTCGGGTGACCAGGTCCTCGTGATGCTGAACGGCAAGCGCTACAATCGGTCGGCACTGGTGCAGGTCTACGGCGGCAGCGATACCGGGCTTGGTCGCGGCGCCCAGGGCCCCGACATCTCGGCAATTCCGTCGCTCGCGATCGGCAATCTCCAGGTGCTGCGCGAAGGTGCCACCGCGCAATATGGCTCGGACGCGATCGCCGGCGTTCTGAACTACGGCCTGCGCCAGGATCAGGGCATCGAATTGGTCGGTCGCGCCGGGCAATATTATGCGGGAGACGGCGAAAGTTACCAGATCGCGGGCAATGCGGGCCTGAAGGGCGACTGGGGCTTCATCAACGCGACCGGCGAATATGTCGACGAGGGGCAGACCAGCCGTGGTCGAACCCGCCCATCCGCGGCGAACTTCGCACAGAACTTCCCGGCGCTCGCGACGCAGCTGCCCAATTTCCCCGGCCCCGTGCAGATCTGGGGAAATTCGCCTTCGCACGGCTTCAAGTCGGTGCTCAACACGGCGATCAACGTCACCCCCGACAGCAAACTCTATTTCTTCGGCAACTTCGCGCAGAGCAAGGGCAACCAGAGCTTCAACTACCGTGCGCCCGTGAGCAGCACCGCAGTCGATTCAGCCGGGGTCGTCCGCAATCAGGGTGCGAACGGCGCGTTCAACAACACGTTCTTCCTGACCCCCTGCCCGACCGGCAACGCGACCTGCCCGACCGGGGGCTTCGTACGGGACGGCAACACCTTCAAGTTCAACCAGCTCTACCCGGCCGGCTTCACGCCGCGCTTCGTCGGCAAGAGCCAGGAACTCTACGGCGTGCTCGGCTACAAGGGCACCAGCGGCGATTTCAGCTATGACCTATCGGGCACTCTGGCCCGCAACAAGCTGTCGCTGTCGATGTATAACTCGGCCAACTTTTCCTACGGGCCGGCGACCCAGACGAGCTTCGATTTCGGCGACCTGATCCAGAAGGAAGTAAACTTCAACGCCGACTTCACCTACGCGGCGGACCTCGGGCTCGCGGCGCCGCTGACGATCTCGGCCGGTGGTGAATTCCGAAAGGAAACCTACGAGCAAACCGCGGGCGATACACAGTCCTATGCGGCCGGTCCCTACGCCGTCGCGCAACGGCTCTACACGCTGACCGCGCCGGGCGTGTATACCGCCTCCGGTACGACCGCGGCGCAGGGCGTCGGCGCGAGTGGCTATGCCGGCACCAGCCCGGCCACCGCGGGCAAGTTCGACCAGAAAGCCTATGCCGCCTATGTAGGTCTCGAAACCGATATCACCGACGCGCTAACGGTCGGCGCGGCAGGGCGGTACGAGCATTACAACACGTTCGGCGATGCCTGGGTCGGCAAGGTCAACGCACTCTACAAGTTCGTCGAAGGGTTCTCGGTTCGCGGCAGCTTCGGCACCGGCTTCCATGCGCCTTCCCCGGGCCAGTCGAACGTCTCGATCGTCACGACCTCGTTCAACGGCGGCAATGCGTTCCAGGCGGGCACCTATCCGGTCAACAGCGCGCCCGCACAATATTACGGCGCCGAACCTCTGACGCCCGAAAAGTCGACCAACTACGGCTTGGGCGTCATCCTGGAGCCTGTCCGGGGCATGACGATCACGGTCGACGGCTACCAGATCGACCTGCGCAACCGCATCGGCCTGACCTCGCCCTTTATCGTCACCGCAGCGGCGGTCGCGGCGCAACCGGCATTGCAAGCCGTTGGCGTCGATGGCCAGGTGCAGTATTTCACCAATGGCTTCAAGACGCAGACCCGCGGCATCGACGTCGTCGGCACCTACCGCACGAAGCTCAGCGATGCGCAGTTGAACTTCTCGCTGGCGTACAACTACAACAAGACCAAGGTTACCGACTACGATTCTCGCGTGATCAATTTCCCCATCCTCATCGATGCGGAAAACCTGGCACCGAAGCACCGTATCGTCTTCAACGCCAATTGGTCGCTGGATAATCTGAGCTTCAATGTCCGCGAAAATTACTACAGCTCGTTCACCGCGGCGCAGGATTACGGCGTCACCAACATCCTGACCAACGGCATCGTGACCGGGGCGACGCCCAACCAGGTTTTCGGCGGCAAGTTCGTCACCGATCTCGAAGTAAGCTATGTCTTCGCCGAGCATTTCACCCTGTCGATCGGCGCGCAGAACTTTACCGACGAACATCCCGATCGTCTCGCGGCGAACGGAACGGTGCAGATCTATCCCCTGACCGGCGGCACGTCCGACGGCCAGGTCTACCCGCGCGGTGGTGGCCCGTTCGGCTTCAACGGCGGCTTCTACTACACGCGTCTTCGTGTAAAATATTGAAATGGACATGGGGGCGCGAGTGCGTCCCCACGTTTGCGTTTAGCGGCGTAACGAACAAACAAAACTAAAACTTCAAGTCGTTACATCCATTCCACATGAAGCCCTCGGCGCCCATGCCTGCGAACTGCTGTTTCAAGACGAGAAGCCGCAAACACCCCTTTAGAAACACCAGCCTTCATCGCTGACTGAGCCTCACGATACGAAATCTGCAACCGCGAGGTCTTTGCCGACGACACGACGTGACGGTGGAAAAACCTCCGTTCTACCTTCGCGCTTGACGCCGAGATGGCGGGCACTGAAAGTTGGAGCAATGGCAGCCACCCCGAACCATCGTTGGCCGAGCGACCTGATGCAGGCCGCGCTCGCGCTCCACGACAACCAGCTTCACGTCGCCGAACCGCTGCTGAAAGCGTATCTCAAGCGCGATCCGTTCGATGCGCGGGCGATCCGGATGCTGGCCGAACTGGCCGGGCGGATCGGGCGGTACGGCGATGCAGAGGCATTGCTGCGCCGCGCGGTCGAACTGGCGCCGGGCTTTACCGCGGCGCGCGCGAACCTCGCTCTCGTGTTGTACCGTCAGAACCGCGCGCCCGAAGCACTGACCTTGCTCGACGCGGTGATCGCCGACGAGCCGGACAATCCCGGGCATGCGAACCTGAAGGCGGCTGCTCTCGGGCGGCTCGGCGGGTTCGAGGATGCGATCGCGCTGTATGAAAAAGTGCTGCGCGATGCGCCGGGCCAGCCGCGCGTGTGGCTGAGCTACGGTCACATGCTCAAGACGGTGGGGCGTCGCGACGACGGTATTGCCGCCTATCGCCGCGCGCTGGCGCTGTTGCCGACGCTCGGCGATGCGTGGTGGAGCCTCGCCAATCTCAAGACGGTACGGTTCGACGATGCCGATATCGCATCGATGGAGGCTGGCCTCGCTCGGGATGATCTGGATGACGAGGACCGCTTCCATCTCGATTTCGCGCTCGGCAAGGCATTCGAGGATCGCCGAGAACCGGTGCAGTCGTTCGCGCATTACGCGGCGGGTAACGCACTCCGCCGGACCCGGATCGTGTACGACGCCGACGAAACGCGCGTATTCGTCGACCGCAGCATCGCGCTGCTGACGCCTGATTTCCTAAACGCGCGCCGCGGCCAGGGATGCGAGGCACCCGACCCGATCTTCGTCCTTGGCATGCCGCGTGCGGGTTCGACCTTGATCGAGCAGATCCTCGCCAGCCATAGCCGCGTCGAGGGCACCACCGAACTACCCGACATGCCCGCGCTCGCCCGCCGCATCGCCGACTATCCGCAGGGCATCGCCACCCTATCTGCGGATGCACTGCGCGAAATCGGCGAGGAGTATCTGCGTCGTGCCGCGATCCAGCGGCGCACCGATCGCCCGTTCTTCATCGACAAGCTACCCAACAATTGGGCGCATACCGCGTTGATTCATCTCGCGTTGCCCAATGCGCGGATCATCGACGCGCGGCGCGACCCGCTCGACTGCTGCTTCTCGAACTTCAAGCAGCATTACGCGCGGGGGCAGACGTTCAGCTATTCGCTCGACGATCTCGGCCGCTATTACCGCGACTATGTCCGGCTAATGACGCATGTCGACGCGGTGCTGCCGGGCCGCGTCCACCGCGTCGATCACGAAGCCCTGCTCGAAAACACTGAGGTCGAAGTACGCGCCTTGCTTACGGCTTGTGGACTTGAGTTCGAGCCCGCCTGCCTCGCCTTCCACGAGACCGAGCGCGCGGTTCGCACCGCCAGTTCCGAACAGGTCCGACGACCGATCAACCGCGACGGCGTCGATGCCTGGCGGCCGTACGAAATGTGGCTCGACCCGCTGAAAACCGCACTTGGCGACCTGCTACGCGCATGATCCGTGGCAAAAACGTCACGCTTACGTAATAAAGCTGCAAAATACGCCAGCTTCGTTTGACGTTCGCTGCACTGCACCACAGTCTCTGCGCATAATCGCTTGGGGGCTCGCGCATGCACATATTCGATCGCCGGTTGTTGATCGGCACGCTTTTGGCCTCTTCGGCGATAGTGTCTTCCGCTCACGCTCAGACCGGCCCTGCCGCGGCACCAGCCCCTGCCGAGCAAACCACCCCTGCCGCGCAGACCGCTGGCGAATATGAGGGCGACATCGTCGTCACCGCGCAGAAGCGCGACCAGAACATCCAGAACGTCCCGATCAGCATCCAGGCGATCGGCACCAAACGGCTCGACGATCTCAACATCTCGAACTTCAACCAATATACGCAGCTACTGCCGTCGGTATCGTTCCAGACGACGCAGCCCGGCTCGACCGTCGTCTACATGCGCGGCGTCGCATCGGGCGGCGACGGCAATCATTCGGGCCCCCTGCCCTCGGTCGGCACCTACCTGGATGAGCAGCCGGTGACGACGATCGGCGGGACGCTCGACGTCCACATCTACGATATCGCCCGGATCGAGAGCCTCGCCGGGCCGCAGGGCACGCTGTACGGCGCGTCGTCCGAAGCAGGCACGATCCGGATCATCACCAACAAGCCCGACACGAGCGACGTTTACGGCCGCGTCGATGGCGAGGTGAACAGCGTCAAGTCGGGCGGGATAGGCAGCAAGATCGAGGGCATGTTCAACATGCCGCTGTCGCAGTCCGCGGCACTACGCGTGGTCGGCTTCTATCAGCGCGATGCGGGGTACATCGACAACGTCGCCGGGTGCCGCAGCTACCTTCCAGAGCCGACCCCGACCTCGTGCACGTCGGCGAATGGCGGGGTCGTCGTCGACAACGCAGCGTTCGTGAAGAAGAACTACAACGATACCGAGACCTATGGCGGCCGCGCGGCGCTGAAGGTCGATCTCGACAGCAACTGGACCGTGACGCCGACCGTGCTGTACCAGGAACAGCGCAACCACGGCACCTATGGCTACGACCCCAAGGTCGGCGATCTCCAGGTCCAGCATTTCTTCCCCGAGTTCCGCCGCGACCGGTTCATCCAGGGCGCGCTGACGATCGAGGGCAAGGTCGGCAACTGGGACGTCACCTATGCCGGCGCGTATCTCGACCGGAAGACGTACACGTCGAGCGACTATACCGATTACGCCGAAGCCTATGACTCGGCCTATTCCTCGGTCGGTGGGCTCGCAGGCTATTTCTATTATCAGGACAATGCCGGCCGGACGATCGATCCGCGGCAGAAGATCATCGGCACCGATCATTTCAAGAAGACCAGCCAGGAACTGCGCGTCGCGTCGCCGGTCGAGGACCGGTTCCGGATCGTCGCCGGTGCCTTCTACCAGCGCCAGACCAACGCGATCTTCCAGGATTACCAGATCGCCAATCTCGGCACCGCGGTGTCGGTCAACGGCTCGCCGGGCACGCTGTGGCTGACTAAACAGAAGCGCGTCGACAAAGATTACGCGATGTTCGGCGAGGCGAGCTTCGACATCCTGCCGAACCTGACCGCGACCGCCGGTGGCCGGGCGTACATCTACGACAATTCGCTGATCGGCTTCTACGGGTTCGGGCGTAATCCTGGGGTCGATCCGGACGATGGCCGGCCCTACACCGCGACGCCGTTCAACGCGGCGGGCAGCAGCCTGACGGGCGTTGCGGGCTGTTATCTGGCCAACGGCCAGACCCTCCGCGAGGCGTATAGGAGCGGCGGCGATACCTCCACGCTGCTGCCGGCGGCGGTGGCCGGATCGCCCTGCACCAATCTCGCGACCTACACGACCACCGGATTGGTCCCCAAGAAGACGCAGGGACAAGGCGCCACGTATCGCTTCAACCTGACCTTCAAGCCAAGTGACAAGGTACTGGCCTATGCCACCTTCTCGCGCGGTTTCCGGCCGGGCGGGATCAACCGTCGCGGCGACGTTGCGCCGTATGACGCGGATTTCCTGACCAATTACGAGCTGGGCCTGAAGACGACGCTGTTCGATCGGCTACGCTTCAATGCCGCGATCTATCAGCAGGCGTGGGACAAGTTCCAGTTCTCGTTCCTCGGGTTGAACAGCTTCACGATCATCCAGAACGGCCCGAACGCGCGGATCAGGGGCGCGGAGGCGGATGCGAACTTCTCGGCCGGCGGCCTGTCGCTGACCGCAGCGGCCTCTTACACCGATGCGAAGACGCGCAACGATCTGTGCGCGAAGCCAGTCTGTGCCGTCGGGGAAAAGCCGCTCGCCGACAAAGGCACGCGCCTGCCGATCACGCCGCGCTTCAAAGCGAGCGGAACGGCGCGCTACAGCGTCCCGGTCGGCACCGCGAAGGCGTATATCCAGGGGCTGGTCGCGCATCAAAGTTCGGCGTCAGCGGACATCCGCACGTTCCAGGCGGGTACGCTGGGACGGCTCAAGGCTTATACGACGGCGAATGCGTCGATCGGCGCGGACCTGTCCGGCTACACGCTCGAATTGTTCGTCCAGAATCTGTGGGACGAACGCGCGCAACTGTCGCGGTTCCAGCAGTGCGGGACGTGTTCGCAACGCACCTACATCGTCAGCAGTACGCCGCGGACGATCGGCCTGCGCGCGGGAGCGAAGTTCTAGGGATTGGTTCGTCGCGATCCTCCCCCGCAATGGGGAGGATAAGAATTCTCCGAGGAAAGATGATGATGACGTCCAAGCTCAAGCTTCTACTAGCCTGCACCGCCGCAATGGTCGGCATCCCGGCCTCCTCGCAGACTCCAGCCGCCACTAACGGTCTCGAAATCGCGAAGAAGATGATCGCGTTTCGCAGCGTGCGCGGCCCCGGCAACCAGACCCCGCAGCTTGCCGCCTATCTGAAGCAGATATTGGTCGCGGGCGGCTTTGCGGCTGCAGACGTGACGATCACCCCGGTCGACGACACCGCCTATCTGATCGCAACGTGGAACGGCAGCGATCCAGCGCTGAAGCCGATCGTCGTCTCCGGACATATCGACGTCGTCGAGGCCAAGCCCGCCGACTGGCAGCGCGATCCGTTCACCGCGGTGGTCGAGAACGGCTATCTCTATGGACGCGGCGCTACCGACATGAAGCTCGACGCGGCGCTCGCGATCGCCACGCTGCTCGACATGAAGAAGGCGGGCTACACGCCAAAGCGCGGCATCGTCCTCGCGCTGTCCGGCGACGAGGAAACGGTGATGAAGACCTCGTCGCTGATCGCCGAAAAGCTCAAGGCCAGCGAGATGGCGCTCAACATCGACGGCGGCGGCGGACTGTACGACGAGGCCGGCAAACCCGAGTATTTCACGATCGGTGCGGCCGAAAAGACCTATGCCGACTTCCAGCTCGAGGTGACGAACCCCGGCGGTCATTCGTCCGCCCCGCGGAAGGTCAACGCGATCAACGAGTTGTCGGCGGCGCTGGTAAAGATCGGCGCCTATCGCTTCACGCCACAGTTGTCGCCGATCACCAAGGGCTATTTCGAGGGCGTCGCACCGCGTCAGACCTCCGAACTCGGCGCCGCGATGCGCGCGTTCGTCGCCAATCCTGCCGACCAGAAGGCGATCGAGACGCTCGCCGCCAACACCGGCTATGTCGGCCAGATCGGCACGACCTGCGTCACGACTATGGTCAGTGGTGGCCACGCCCTGAACGCGCTGCCGCAGCGCGCGACCGCCAACATCAACTGCCGCATCTTCCCGGGCGTGAACCCCGCTGGGGTCATGGCCGAACTCGCCAGGGTCGCCGCCGATCCGGGTGTGAAGTTCAGCGACGTCACCGAAGGATCGAACCCGACCGACGCCTCGCCGCTACGCGCGGACCTGACCGGCGCAGTCAAGACGGCGATGGGCAAGATCCGTCCAGGCGTGCCGATCTTCCCGAGCATGTCGGCGGGTGCGAGCGATTCGATGTGGTATCGCTCGGTCGGCGTGCCGAGCTACGGCGTCAGCCCGATCTTCATCAAGCAGTCCGACGATTTCAGCCACGGCCTCAACGAGCGCACCCCGATCGACAACATCCCGCTGGCGATCACCTATTATCGCTCGCTCTTCACAGATCTGACGAAATAGCGCTTAGGGCACTGGGGTCGGCCGTTGCGCTGCACGACCGATCCCATTTTAGCGTCGCAAGTTTGGCATGAATATACGCCCGATCTTACGGGTTTCGGCTTCCCAATCCGATCCTAATGGCATCGCTCGGCTGCTAGTTTTTGGTTGATTTTATATTTTGGGTTCTGATCTTTGCAGGACACTGCCGCTGTTCCGTCTTAATTTATTGGTCGGCTTCTGCTGAGGGTTGTGATGAAATCTCCATGAGTGCGGAGTTTCTAGTTGGCGCCCCGGACACGTGGTAAGGTTGCTTCGAGCGTCACCTAGCTGTTTGCAGCGGAGCCAGGTGTGAAACTAGCAGCCGGGAAAATGTGGTGGCGGGACACAATGGGCTCGCGCAACCTGGGATCTTGAGCGCGGCGAGCGAAGCGGATTGCCCGAGCCCCCGGAGGGTCTCGGGCGACTGGGTGCGGTACGACACCCGCACGAACCGGGCACCGGTGCTTGCGTCACGCAGGCGTTCGATCAATAGCGCCCCGCCCGGCGGAACGTCGTTGGTAGCATAGCCCGGCGCTTTCAGATCGACCCGAAGCGCGGCGGCGAGCGCCGTGACGTTGGTGTCATGCCCCATGAATACCGTCAGCCGCGGTCCCGTCGAGGACAGGGATGCCAGCACCTCGCGGCCGAGCACGGCGGCTTGATGCGCGGCCATATAGGCCGGATGCGTGTACACGGCGAACAAGGCGGCATGCAGCGCGCCGAGTTGCTCGATAGTCGCAGGATTCGCGCGGCCCCAGCCGACGCTCTCGCGTGGCAGACCCTCGACCTCCTGCAGCAGAAGTACCTGCGCAATACCGGAGGCGGCGCGGATCGGCCCCGCCAGCACGAGATCGTGGCCATCGGCGCTTGCGCTGACCTCAAGTGCGCCCGCAGGGACGCAGCCCCGCTCCACCGACTTACAGGCAAGCACCTGATCGAGCCGCGCGAGCGCAGCGCCGTGACGTCGGGCGAGTGCCGCCATGCCGCCCGTCTCACGGTTGATGGATGCAATCGCTGCGCGCGCGTCGAAGGCCGTCGCCCGTGCACGCAACGGCTCGAAGATCGCGTCGGCGGTGCCGAGCGATTTATGTTCGATGGCGAGATCGCAGCCGGGCGCAAGACCCTCCGCATAGGCCTGCCCGCTCGCGATCGTCCGATCGGAACTGTTCGATCTGATCCGGACGACACCCGCCGGACACCCGTTTGGCGTAATCAACCCGCGCGCTGCTAGCAACCGTCGGTCGTACGCCGCCACCCGTTCGAGGGCCCGCACGCCATGCGGGGTAATCCGGCTCTCAGCCACCGGCCAGGTCGGCCACGGCGCGCCGGTGCGGGTGTCCAACGGCACCTCTCCGTCGAGCGGCGCGCGGATGCCGTGGCGCATGACCAGCACTGCCCGCTCGACCACCAAGACGCGTTTCGGCGCGGCGCCAGCGATCGTGCCGATCAGCAGCGCGGCGATGGCACACGCGGTCCCGAAACCACGCGACGTCAAGTTGCACCTCATGGTTGCAGGCTGCAATCGCCACGCACACGCACACGCACCGGACTGCAGCGCGCCATCGCCTTGCCCGGCAACGTTACCGCGAAGCCGACGTGCAGCGGGTCGGGTGCGCCAGGGTAATAGTCGGTGCTGACCGCCTGCGCGCCACTCGCCATCGCCGCACTCGCCTTGGCATAGTCGCGGCTGCGGGCTTCCACCGTGCCGGCGTCGGTGCGGGTGCGAACGATCACGCCGTCGCCGACCCAGCGCCGGATCCGCTCGCCATCGACTAGCGGGTCCTGGACGATCTGGATGACGGACTCGGGCTGGTCGTCCGGGTACCAACCGAACATCGCCCGACCGGCAAGCGAAGGATGGCCGGCACGGTAGACATCCGACACCACCTTGCGTACGTCGAGCAGGACGTAGATCCGTCCCCTCGCCGCCGCCAATGTCGGCCATCCCCGCGTATGTACCGCTTCGCGCAGGCTCGCTGCCGTACCGCGGACCTCGTCCGGCGTGATCAGACGCTTACCCGGCAGCACGGATCGAATCTCCACGTCGAGCGCATTGAGCAGCGTCTTGTCATCGAGCGGTATCGGGCTGCTGATCTCCGACCGCTGCGACGGCGTGTCGGCGGCGTTGATGGTGATCATGATCGGCAGATGCCGCGGGTGCGCGCGCGACCAGCGGTTCACTTCGCCGAGGCACCGGACCAGCGTCACGCAGGTGCTGATATAATCCACGTCGGGGATGTGGAAGACCTTGTACCCAGGTTTGAGCATCGCCGCACGATCGAAGCTCGTCGTTTCGCCTGCCGCCTTTGCCCACGCCTCGCCCTTGGGCGACGCATAGCGCCCGCCCTGGGGGTCGGCGAAGACGTCGATCTCGATCTGGCGCACCCCGCGGTCGAGTTGCCGAGCGAGCGGCAGGTGGTAATAATCCAGCCCTTCCGCCATCCGCGGCTCGGCGGCACGGATCTTCGCCATCACCGCCGTCGGTATCCGTGCCTTGAAGCTGTTGTGCGAGCCGATCACCTGAATGTCGTTCATCGCCCGCTGTGCCGTCGCGCCGGTCGAAACCAGTGCGGCGGCGGCAAGTAGCATCGACCTGAGCATCAGAACTGCGCCCGCACGCCGAACAGGATGGTGCGGCCGTAATTGTTGGTCTCGCCGAACTGGATTTCCTTGTCGTTGTAGCTGTAGCTGTTGGCGTTGGCGATGTTGATCGCCTCGACGCTGAAGGTCAGCGCGTTGGTGGCGCGCACCGATATGTTGCCGTCCAGCGTACCGAATGCCGCGACGAAGGTCGGCACCTGCGTCGTGCTGCCGACGCCCGACAGATATTTGTCGCGCCAGGTATAGGAGATGCGCGCCGCCAGCGGCCCCTTGTCGTAGAAGCCGACGACGTTGAAGCTGTTCTTCGACAGGCCGATCAGCTGGTCCTTGATCGGGCGCGCACCCGCCGTGTAGTTCGCCTGCACCGAGGTGTGGGTGTAGGACGCCTGGACGCCAAGCCCGTCGAACGGTGCCGGCAGGAAGGTGAAGACCTGGTTGTACGCCGCTTCGGCACCATAGACCTTGGCGCTGCCGCCGTTGACCTGCGTGCTGAGCAGCACCGTGCCGCGGCCTGGAATCTCGACGTTGATGTTCTGCGCGGTGATGTAGTCGTCCATCGCCTTGTAGAACAGCGCGCCGGTCAGCGATCCGGAGCGGTTGAAATACCATTCGAGCGAGCCGTCGAACTGGGTGGCGAGGAACGGCTGCAAGGCCGGGTTGCCACCGCTTGCCGTGGCCTGATCGGTCGAGACGGTGATCTGCGGTGCGCTCTGCGTGACGTTCGGCCGCGTGAGCACGCGACTGGCGGCGAGGCGCCCGACCAGATCACGGGTCAACTCGGCGCGCAGGTTGAAGCTCGGCAACCAGTTGCTGAACGTCTGCGGGAAGCGTGCCGGGGTGACGACGTTACCCGCAGTGAGATTGCCGCTCGCCACCTGATCGGTGTGGACGTAGCGCACGCCGACATTGCCGGTGACCGCCACGCTGCCGACCGGAAACGCATAATCCGCACGGACATAACCGCCCGCCGTCTTCTCCGTCACGACGTAGGAGGCGCGCAGGTCGCCCGCCGACAGCGGGCTGTTGGCGATCGCATCGGTGAACAGCTTGTCGTAGAACACGCTGGTGATCGGCACGAGCCATGTCCGCGGGATGTTGCCGCCGACGCCCGACAGGAAATCATCGAACGGGAGCTGCTCGAAGCCATTGGGTGCAAAACCGGTCAGCGAAGTGTTCGCCGCCGGGTTCACCGTGAAGTCGCGACGGCTATAGTCTCGCTTGCGCCAGTGATATTCACCACCGGCCGCCAGCTTGGTGATCAGGCCGTCCATGTCGTGATCGACATCGAGCCGGCCGTAGGTGTCCCAATCCTTGCTGTTCTTCGGCGCGATGTTGAACGGGTAGAGCGTGTAATTGGCGGGATCCAGGACGTTGACCGGCGTGGAGATCGTCGGAGCCACCTTGTAGCCGCCCGACGAGTCATAGGTCAGCGGCGCGAAGAACTGGATACGGCTGCGCACCGTGCCCTCGGCGTAGCTGGGGTGGTAGCTGTGCGCGAACGACCAGTTGGCATTGGCGACGACGTGCCAGCCCTCGGGCGTCCAGGCCTGCTTCAGCCCCACCGTGATCAGGTCGTGCCGGTTGAGGCTGTATTCGCGCGTGCCCATGAAGCGCACGTCGTTGATCGTCGCCGCGACCACGCTATTGCCGTCGAGCTTGACCGAACCAGGCACCAGCACTGGTTTGTGACCCGCAACGCTGGCGTCGTCGGGATAGATGTCGAGGCCATATTCGTCATAGGCAATGTCGAGCCGGGTCGCGAGCACGTCGAGCGTCGTCTCCAGCTCCGGGCTGGGCTTCCACTGCGCCGAGATCATGCCCGACAGACGCTTGCGGTCCTCGGTCTCGACGGTCGGCCGAGTGCGTCCTGGCGTGTAGAAGCCCTTCCCCAGCGCCGACGCGAACTTATCGAGATACCAGCCGGTGTTGTAGGAGCGGTCGTTGCGGACCTCCTTGCCCCAATATTGTGCGCCGGCGAGAATGCCGAACGTGCCGTCGTCGGTCTTGGCGCTGATCAACGCGGTGGCGTTGGGCTTCACCTTGTCGGTCAGCGTCGTGTAGGTGCCGCGCAGGTTCAGCGTGGTCTTGTTGCCGACGTCGAGCGGACGGAAGGTCTTGACGTCGATGTTGCCGCCCAGCGCGCCCTCGGTCATGTCCGACGTCGGCGTCTTGACCACGTCGATCTGCGACACGAACTCGGCGGGCAGCATCTCGAAACGGAACTGACGACCGTTCGCGCCGCCATTCTCGATCAGATCGTTGATCGCCACCGGGCGCCCGTTGAGCAGCGTGCTCTGGAACTGCGGCCCAAGACCACGGACGCTGACGTACAGCCCCTCGCCGCGGGGGCGCGTGATGGTGACGCCTGGAATGAGCTGGAGCGCTTCCGCCACGTTCTGCGCGGGAAACTTGCCGATGTCGGTCGCGTTGATCGCGTCCACGCCGTAGCCTGCCTGCCGCTTGGTCTCGGTCGCCGCGGCGAGGCTTCGCGCGTAGGAACCGGTAACGACGATATCCCCAATGGCGTCGGCTTCGGGATTTCCCGCGGTATCAGCGGCGCGGGTTTGCTCCGTGTCGGACGCGCTAGCGCTGGTCTGCGCGCTAGCCGATTGCGTTGGGCCCAGAGCCGCAAGCGTAAGCGGTAGCGTCGCCCAAAGCAGGCGCGAATGATGCAACATGTCGAGTATTCTCCCCCCGGACCGACCGGTCCGACCCAGCGGAGCACTAGAACGCGCATGTTGCGGGCTGGCGGCACTAAAGTTTCACTGCCGTTACGGTTCTATTTCGGGCACGTTGCATGGCAATTTTAAAGGCGCCTGAGGACACCGAGGCCGCCCACCCGACGACGTGGTCACAAGGGTTCAATTAGAACGCTTCTTTCGAATAGTGCGTTACGGCGTTGCGTTCTGCTGCGTTGTCTCAAGCACTTTGCCGGCGAGTACCAGACCAGATGCGCTGTGCGTGATCTGAACCATTAGCAGCGATCCAGAACGGCCTGCCCACCTCCCGACTTCCGCCATTCGTTCATGCGGTTCTGAACAGATCCACGACGCTGGTCGGCGCGTCCGATCCGAAGAAGCGGGACAGGTTTCTCGCGCTGAGTTGTGCCATCGGTTGGCTCCGTGCGAACAGATCATGCTCGTAGATGGCTAGGGCCCGTTCGTTATCGCCGTGATGGTCGATCAACGCACGCGCGAGTTCCGCTCCATCCAGCATTGCCAGATTGGCGCCTTCCCCCGCGAACGGCGACATGAGGTGGGCGGCGTCGCCCAGCAGCGTCGCGCCCTTTACGCGGGGCCAGGTCAGTAAAGGCGGCAACGCGTAAATGGGGCGCACAACCGGGACCTTCTCGCCGTCGGTGATCAGGGCACGTAGCGATCGCGACCAGCCGTCGAACAAGACCTCGATTTGGGCGGCCGTGATCGGCAAAGTTGCGGCCAGCCACTCCGCGGGCCGATTGACAGCTACATAGGTATGGATGCTGCCGTCGGCGTTACGGTGCGCGAGGATGCCCTGGCCAGGCGACACCGCCATCAACGTGCCCGAGCCGATGACCGCCGCGGCGGGCGCCGCGCGCGGATCGTCCGCGTCGACGTGAAGCTCGACAAAGCAGGTGCCGGTATAGGCAGGCTGGGCGTCGGTCACGAGTGGGCGTACGCGCGACCAGGCACCATCCGCCCCGATCAGCAGTGTCGTTTCGACCACAGAGCCGTCGGCGAATGCGACCGTGTGGCGACCACGTCCCACACCCTGCACCGACGCGACCTTGCGGCCCCACTGCACAATCTCTGGCGGCAAGGCATTCAGCAGCAACCGGCGCAGGTCACCACGGTCCACCTCGGGGCTAGCGGTGGCGGCATCGCCCGGTCGATCGAGCAACACCGTGCCATGCCGGTCGACGACCCGCTTGGCATCCTCGCCCGGCCGGACCAGATTCAGGAATGCATGGTACAGTCCGAGCGTATGCAGTGCCTGCTGACCGCTGTGCTCATGCAGGTCGAGCAAGCCGCCCTGGGCCCGCGCGCCCGGCGACGGCTCGCCTTCATAGACAACGACCCCGATGCCGCTGCGATGCAAGGCGCCGGCGAGCACCAAGCCGCCGAGGCCCGCGCCAATGATGGTAACGTCTTCTCGCATTTGTCCGCGCTCCTAGCCGGCGCAGGTCAAGCCTGCGTTGCCGTTGATGGAGCCGCTAACCAGCTATCAGCCGGCGTGCGCGCGATGGGGGTGTTGACCACGCCATCGTTTTTCGCAGCACGCGTTGTCTATGATAAGATCGTTTGTCACGCAACATCGGGGCCACGTGACGCCCCGCCCACCTCCCGACATTCGGCTGCCCTACCCGACGTTTCGACGTCGACGCTCCTTCACTTCGTAATATGATCGCTTTGCCTCGATCTGTCGAAAGTCTGACGCGAGCACCCTGGTTGAAGTGTGGGCCTTTTGATTGAGGCCATCATAAGATTCACATTTACCTCGGCGCTGTCACATGAATCGTACACTGTATGCCTACGCGTTGGTTGTCGGCCTTATACGGGACGCATCGCGATAGCTTTGGGGTAGCAGAATGGCGATTGGTCGAAGAGCCTTCCTAATCGGTGCATCAGGCGCCGCTGCTACGCCACCAGGGGCAGCCAGCACTTTACGGCGTTCGGTTGCGCGTGGCTCGATCATGGACGTCGAGCACGTCGTGATCCTGATGCAGGAAAACCGGTCGTTCGATCATTATTTCGGTACGTTGCGCGGCGTACGCGGCTTTGCGGATCCACGGCCTGTGACGTTGCCCGGCGGCCGATCGGTCTGGGCGCAACGCGGCGCCGACCGCGATGGCGGGCGGATCACCTGGCCGTTCCGGCTCGACTACAACAGCAGCAACGCCCGCTGTTTCACCGGGCTCGACCATAGCTGGAAGGACAGCCAGGCGCGCTGGCGCAACTGGGACGTCTGGGCGGAGCAGAAGGGCCCGCTGACCATGGCGCACCTGACCCGCGCCGACATTCCGTACTACCATGCGCTGGCGGACCAGTTCACGATCTGCGACGGCTATCACTGCTCGCTGCAAGGCCCGACCGGCCCCAACCGACTCTATCACTTCAGCGGCACGAACGGCCTGAGCGTCGGGCAGGAAGGCGCCTATTGCGTCACCAACGGCGGCACGGATGGCAATCCCGGCGCCAACATGGCCAAGGACGACGCGACGCAGGGCCTGCCGTGGCGCACCTATGCCGGCCGGCTCGAGGAGGCGGGCGTTCCCTGGCGCGTGTACCAGGAGCTTGCCAATTATTCGGATAATCCGCTCGGCTACTTCAGCGAGTTCCGAAAGCTGGACCGGTCGTCGCCACACTATCGGCGCGGGCGGGCCTATGTCGACTGGATCGACGGCGTGGCACCAGAAGATCCCGAGAAGACACAGGCCAAGCACCTCATCGCCGCGTTCACCGCCGACGTCGCCGCCGACCGGCTGCCGGCGGTGTCGTGGATCGTGCCGATGATGCAGATGAGCGAGCATCCCGACGCGCCCGTGCCGTTCGGCGAGGTGCTGATCAGCAGCGTGGTCGCAGCGCTCGCGTCCAATCCGAAGGTCTGGGCGAAAACCGCGCTGATCCTCAACTATGACGAGAATGACGGCTTCTTCGATCACGTTCCGGCCCCCGTACCGGGAATCGCGCCGCGTTATGGGGCGAGCAACGTCGACGTCCGAAGCGAGACCTATCAGGGCGAGCCGGTCGGTCTGGGGCCGCGCGTGCCGATGACGGTGATCTCGCCGTGGACGCGCGGCGGATGGGTCAATTCGCAGTTGTTCGACCATACCTCGGTGCTACGGTTCCTGGAGAAGCGCTTCGGCGTTGCCGAGCCGAACATCTCGCCGTGGCGGCGCGCGGTGTGCGGCGACCTCACCTCGATCTTCGACTTCGACGTGCCGCACAGCGCACGCCTCGACACGGGCTGGGCGGCGGCGCTTCCGTCGGTCGCCGGCTATGTCGAGGAAACCGAGCGACTGTGCGCGACCGCGCCCGCCCCGATCATCGCCAAGGGGGAAGGCGTGCCCGTGCAGGAACCCGGAACCCGGCCGGCGCGGGCATTGCCCTACCGCTTCGCTGTCGAGCCGGCCTGGTCCGACGCTGCGGTGACGCTTAACTTCGTCAATCAAGGCGCCGTCGGGGTCGTGTTCGGCGTGCAGGACGAGGTGAATTTTCCCGGTTGGCGCTACTTCACCGTCGCAGCGAACTCCCGTCTGAGCGAGACATGGCCGATCCAAGCGGACCAGCCGCATGCGCTGGTCGTTCGAGGACCCAACGGGTTCCAGCGCGACTATCGGGGGTCAGCAGGCAGCGCGGGGATCGAGGCGGTGCTGGTGTGGCGCGAGGACGGCACGGCCGGCATGATGCAGTTGCGCAACCGCGGCAGCGTGCCGGTGACGATGGCGCTGCATTGCGCGCATAGCGGCGAGCGACGCAAGATCGCGGTCGCTGCCGACGCCACGGCAAAGGTTCCGATCATCTTGGCCGACCATCGCTGGTACGACCTGTTGCTGACTTCCGCGAATGGCGTGCGGCTGCGGCTGGCGGGGCATGTCGAGACTGGGCGGCCCGGCATCAGCGAGCCCGCTGCGGCGTTTCCGCACCCCGCCTAAGCCGCTCTTACTGTCATGGCCGTGTCGCGAAGCCTGCCTAGTTGCGGCGCTTGGCGAGGGCGGACGCAATGCAAAGAGACGGCGCGGTAGAAGGCGAGCGCTTGCTGAGCGCGAGCTTTCTGTCGCTTGCGACGATGGAGTTTCTCGAACGCTTCGCCGTCTCGGGCATGAAGTCGCTCCTGGTGCTGATCTTCCTGGACCGGGTGCTCGTCGGCGACGCGTCGCGCGTCGTCGGCGTGACTGCCTTCAGCGAGACCAGCGCAGCGATGTTCGGGCCCTTGTCCGCCACGGGGCTTGCCTCGCAGCTTTACGGCTATGCCAATGCGCTGATCTATTTGGCGATACCGGTCGGCGGGCTCATCGGCGACCTGGTCGGAAACCGGCGAGCGATGGTCGCGGCGGGCGGTATCGGCATGCTGCTCGGCCTGACGCTGATGCTCGGCGATCCGACATTCCTCCTCGGGCTGGTCCCCTTCGCGATCGGCGCGGGGGTGCTGAAGGGCAATCTGTCCGCACAGTTGGGCGCGCTGTTCCAGGACGAGGCTCAGCGCCGACGGGGCTACGCGGCCTATCTCGGTTTTCTCAACGCGGGGGTGATCTGCGGGCCGCTGGTCTGCGGTGCGTTGGCCGCGTTTGCCGGTCAAGACTATGCGATCGGCGCAGCGGCGGCGGCCGTCGCGCTGGGGCTGGCGATCTACGCGGTGACCGGCCGTGCGGCGCCAGCAGCCCCTCCCGCGGACTTGGCGGCGTCAACACCCGACCCGGCTCGATCGACTGCGTTGCTCGTCGTCGCCCTGGCTGCCGTGTACCTCTGCTATTCGGCCTATGATCAGCTCGGCAACATCTTTCTGGTCTGGGCGCGGACGCGAGCCGACCGGCATGTCTTCGGCTGGACCATGCCGGTGGCGTGGTTCCTTTCGCTAGACGGCGTCTTCACGCTGGCGCTGATCGCGGTGTCGCAGGTCGCATCGCGGTCGCTGCAACGGCGTGGCATCGAAATCGGTGCGGTGACGCAGATTTTCCTCGGCGGAATGCTGTGTTCGGCGGGCTATCTCGTCCTCGCGCTGGGCGACGCGACCAGTGGCGGCGCGCCGCTCGCGCTACCCTGGACGCTCGCCTATCTGGTCCTCATCGATGGGGCGATCGTGCTGATTTGGCCGTCTGCGCTGAGCCTGATCGCGGGCAGCGCGCCGCGTCATCTCGTCGGCTTCTGGATGGGGCTGTTCTACCTTCACGGCGTTTTCGCGAGCTTGTGGGCCGGGTTCAGCGGCGTCTTCTACGAACGGATCGCGAGCCCGCAGTTCTGGTTGCTCCACGCCGCCGTGGCAGGCGCCGGCGCGCTGCTGATCCTCGTCGCCGCGCCACCGCTGATCCGCGCGGCGCGGCGACGTCAGGCGATCACCACCTCCGCGTGAGCAAAGGCGCGGGCGTAATCCTCTTCGAGCGGCTTGTCGGTCACCAATATGCCGACATCGCTCAGTGCAGCCGTCTGGATCAAGGCGTACCGTCCGAACTTCGAAGCATCCGCCGCGAGCAGCACCTGCTTCGACGTTGCATAGGCGATCCGGCTCATCGCCGCCTCGCCGGGATGAAAGTCCATTAGCCCGCGCTCCAGGCTGATGCCGCCGACCGACAGGATCGCCAGATGCGGGGTAAAACCGCGGACATAATCCTGCGCGACGTGATCGGAGAATGCGCGGTAATCATAGTCCATCTGACCCCCTGCGAGGAACAGGCGGTTGTTGTTGATCCCGCCCAGATCGCTCGCAACGCGCAGCGAGTTGGTGATGACGGTGAGCGAACGCCGGTCGGCAAGATGCCTTGCGATGAAGCAGCTCGTCGTGCCGGAATCGATAAACACGATCGCGCCGTCCTGCACGAACTCGGCCGCCGCGCGTGCGACGCGGATCTTCGCGTCGGCATTCTCCTCCATGCGCTGGTGGAGCGGCCCCTCGTGCACGGGCGTCGTCATCCGCGCGCCGCCATGCTCGCGAATGATGACGCCGTGATCCTCGAGCGCGCGCAACTCGCGGCGGATCGTCTCGTCGGACACTGCGAGATCGGCGGCCAGCGCGGTCACCGACAGGGTCCGGCCGCCGCGTAGCCGCGCCATGATCTCGCTTTGCCGCTGTGATCGTTTCTCTATCGTTCCCTCCATCAATCTCTTCGCCGGCAAACCCGCGTGGGCGAGACATGCTCCACGCCTCGCTCCACGCGCAAGCTATGGCTAGAAGCCGACCACCGCCGTCAACCGCACGGAGCGCGGCGTCTGGTAGTTCACCGGTGCGCGGTAGTCGGAATTGGCCGACCCGTCGCTCAACTCGCCAAAATTGTTGAACGACGTGACCGCCGAGCTGGCGAAGAGATTGAACACGTCCATTCGCAGCGACGCCTGGAGATGCGGGATCGGCAGGTGGACGACCGCGCTGACATCGACCTGCGCCAACCAGTCGCCGGTGAACGCCGTACCGCGCGGGATCAGCTGACCTTGGCAGTAATAGCCATAGCCGTGATAGGTGTTCGCATAGGCATCCACCGCCAGCGGCACCGCGCCGATGCAGCTGTAATGCGGGGCCGATTGCACGAGCATGTTGGCGCCGAGATCCAGAGCCTCGAACAGACGGTAGCTGCCATAAGCCTTGAAGCTGTGGCGCCGATCGTTGGGCAGATACCCGTAAGCCCCGTTGACGAAACCTGGCGAGTCGAAGTCCGCGGTGCGATTGATCGCGAGCTGTCCGTTCTCCGATCGCACGCCGCCTTCGTAATTCCCCTTGTCGAACGCGAGCGTGTAGGAGGCGGACAGGCTCCACTTCTCATCGAAGCTGCGATCGAAGGTGAGCGTCAGCGCGTTGTAGTTGCGGCTCGGTTTGGGATAGCCGAGGTCATCCTTCTTCAGCGTCACGGTCGGGGTCGAGCCGTCGGGCAGCTTGTTGATCTGCGTGGTGATGTCCTTGCCCGGGTTACCGATGACGAACTGGCTGCCGCCCGGATACGCCGATAGACACGCCGCCGCGGTGAAGCCCTTGCCGACGCAATAGGCGCGCGCGCCGGCGTCGATCGAGACGTCCTCGATCACGTTGGTCAGTTCGCGGTGCGTGTAATAGGCGCCGATCCGGATGCGCTCGCTGAACTGGTGCTCGGCACCAATGATGAACTCCCGATCCGACTGGGGCTTGATGTTGCTCGCGATCGCGCCCGCCGGGTTGAACGCCGAGCCGTCCGCAGAGACTTCGCAATTCTTGATGCCGGTGTCCGGGCAGTTCGTGGTGTTGACGACCGACAGAAGCGGTGTGCCGGCGACGGGGACGCTGCCCGCGCCGCTGACGCCGTTGAAAAGGTTATAGCGCGTGTACGTGACCAAGCTGCCGGCGACGTTCAGGTTGATGTCCCCCGCCATCGGCAGGAAATATTTCGAGTAGGATCCGAAGATCTTGGTGCGCCCGTCGCCGACCGGATCGAACGCGGCACCGAGGCGCGGCGCCCATTGGTTGCCCGATTTGAAGAACGACTTCCCGTTCACGCCCTGGTTGCTGAAGCGATCGTTGCGCACGCCCAGATCGAGGCGGAGGCGGTTGTCGAGCAGCGACCACTGGTCCTGCACGTAGAAGGCTTCGTTGCGGACATGCGCGACGCCGCTCTGCTCGTAAACGCGCGTCGTGTAATATTGCGTGCCGACCGGCGCACCGATCCTTGCGGCGGACTGCGCCGTGACGTTGAAGATCTTGTAGGCGCCGCCGCCGATCGTCTCGAACGTCTGCGACTGGGTGTTCTTCTCGTGATCATAGCCGAAACGCACATGGTGTGCGCCGAGCAACTGGAACTGGAGATCGGCGTCGACGCGGTAGAATTCGCGCTGGTTGTCAGTGCTACTGAACGCGTCCGTCACCTTGTTGGCGCCGATCTGGATGCCCGCCGGGTCGGTACGGTAATCGATCACCTGCGGGTTGGTGACGTCGAGCGGGACATTGCCCGAGCGCAGCTTGTTCACGCCGTACGCACCCGACAGCGTCAGCCACGACGTGAACGTCCCGGTGTAGCGACCGACATAGTTGATCCCGCCCGCCCGCGCATTGGTGCCGCCGGTCTTGTCACCGAGTTTGTGGTCGGTGCGATCCCAGTTGTAGCTGCGGTTGCGCGTCTCGTTCGTGGTGTCGAAATAGGTGAATTCGAAATGGTGGTCGCCATTGATATAGCCATCGACCTTGCCACCCCAGAACGGGCTCGTGTTCGCCACGCCCGTCGCGTTGTTCTGGTTGGCCTGCGGCGTCAGCGTACGGATTTCGCGCATGTTGTAGAGGCCGTAGACGAACAGATGGTCCCTGATGATCGGGCCGCTCGCCTGGAACACCAGTTCCTTGCGGCTTGCGGTCGCATTGCGATAATCGACGGTGCGCGTCGACGGCGCGCTGCCACGGAGATCGTCTGGCTCCCAGATGCCGGTGACGCTCGCATGATAGTCGTTGGTGCCGGACTTGGTCGTGGCGACGACATAGCCGCCGGTCGCGCGACCAAATTCCGCGGGGGCGCCGCCGGTCTTCACTTCGACCGTCTGGTAGAAGTCGAACGGCACTTCGGCCGGCTGCCCGCCCGACACGAAATCGGTCACGTTCAGACCGTTGATATAGAAAGCGTTCTCGGTGAACGCCGCGCCGCCGATCGACACCTGGTTGGAGAAGCCGCCATTCGACGGCGACGAGCCCTGGACCGCGCCGGGAGTCAGCAACATCACGTCGCGCAATGTGCGCCCGATCGGCACGCGTGTCGTCAGCGAGCCGAGATTGATCGTGCTGCCGACCGTGGTGTCCTGGAAGTCGGCCGTGCGCTGACGCGTGCCGACGACGACGATGTCGCCGCTCTGCTCCGCTGGAACCAGGCGGAAGCTGTTGGCACCGCCGGATTCGCGAGTAAGCGGAATGCCGCGTTCGTCATAGGTTGCGAAGCCCGGCGCGGTGATGGCAACGTCGTAATTACCGGGCGGAAGCTGCGGGATGGTATAGCTGCCCGTCGAGTCCGTCGCGGCGAGCCGGCTGACGCCTCGGTCCGATGAGGTGATCTTGACCTGCGCACCGACGATCGCGGTCCCGTCCTGCCCTGTCACGCGACCGGACGCGGCGATGTTCGTATAGTCCTGGGCTTCGACCGAAGTCACACCGATCATCAAGGCCGGGGCGGTGGAGCCGAGCATCAACAGCGCGCGCAGAACTGCGCGCGACGAAAGTCGCATGGAACGAAGCATCGAAACCCCTTTTAAGAGCGCGGCATGCACAGCCGCGTCGCTAAAAGACGTCCTATCTTCGTCATGTGGATGTTCTGTGACACACCCACAGAATATCAACTTTTATCGAAGCCGAATTTGGTTGCGAAGCCGGAGGTCGCGTCTGCTATCTGAGTCCACCTTAAGACCCATTCCCGGTCGCTCGGGGGCTCGTCCCCACATCTCAACTTCAGACACTCATGCACAATCCGTTTTGACAGTCATCGCTGACGTTCGAATTGCCCTCCGACGTGTACCATTAAACAGGCAGCCACGCATGAGGTGACCCGCGCCACCTCAACGCCACCCAAGCGCTGGCGCGACGTGGGTCAGGACGGACTCGAGTACATGCGCGTTGTAGTCGACGCCCAGTTGGTTCGGCACCGTCAGCAACACCGTATCGGCTTCGGCAATGCCCTCGTCGGTGCGGAGCTGCTCGATCAGCTGGTCCGGCTCGGCCGCATAGGACCGGCCGAACACGGCACGCATGTTGTCGATCACGCCGATCTGGTCGCTGCTTTCGCCGCGCCCGAAATAGGCACGGTCGCGATCGTTCATCAGCGCGAATATCGACCGCGATACCGACACGCGCGGCGCCCAATCATGCCCCGCATCCTTCCAGGCCTGGCGATAGAGCCGGATCTGCTTGGCTTGCTGGACGTGGAGCGGTTCTCCGCTCTCGTCCGCCTTTAGCGTGGAGCTTTGCAGGTTCATGCCGTTTTGCGCTGCCCAGACCGCGGTGGCGTTCGACGACGAACCCCACCAGATGCGCCGCCGCAAGCCTGGCGCATGCGGTTCGAGACGCAACAACCCTGGTGGATTGGGGAACATCGGGTTCGGGCTGGGCTGCGCGAACCCCTCGCCCTTGAGCAGATCGAGCAGCACCTCGGCATGCCGGCGGCCCATGTCGGCGTCGGTCTCACCTTCGGCGGGCGCGTAGCCGAAGTGACGCCACCCTTCGACCACCTGCTCGGGGGAGCCGCGGCTGATCCCGAGCTGCAAGCGGCCACCGCTGATTAGATCGGCCGACCCTGCATCCTCGGCCATGTAGAACGGATTTTCGTAGCGCATGTCGATTACGCCGGTGCCGATCTCGATCCGGCTGGTCCTGGTGCCGACCGCGGCCAGCAACGGGAAAGGCGATGCGAGTTGCTGGGCAAAATGATGCACGCGGAAATACGCGCCGTCGGCACCCAACTCCTCGGCCGCGACGGCCAGATCGATCGACTGCAGCAACACGTCCGATGCGGACCGCGTCGCGGATTGGGCCGATGATGACCAATGGCCGAACGAAAGGAACCCGATCTTCTTCATGGCGCAATCCTGATGTTCATCGCCGTCGAGGCTGGTCGCGGCGAGCTGGCTTCGTACCGTTTAGATAGGGTGTCGAGGACGCCGCGTCGCGGCAACGGCGAGAAACGGAGCTATTCTGGTTTGGCGGCGACCTGCAACCACGCCGCAAGACCATCCCCGCTCATTTGCCGTACGCGGGGTCCATCACGGCAAACACACGCGCGCCGCCATCGCCAGGTCACCGCGAGCCGTGCAAGGCCAGCCCCGCCGCCCGCATCGAACAGAGACGATCGGGCGAGGACATCGACAAGCCGTTCCACGCGAACGCGGAACGGGATGCCGCGCCATCGGACCAGATGTGCTGCGCGACGATCATCATCTCCTCATGCGTTGGCGCCCTCCCCTCGCCCATGCAATCGATCACGGCATCCACGAACAAGGGACTGGTCGATCGCGACATGCTGAGGCACCTCAATGGGACTGGTATCCGATGTAGGCCTTGCGGACGTCACCAACATGGCCGGCCGCTCGATACGCGGCAGACGGACCATTGCGCGAGCCAGACGGCGCGACCGCTGTATCTCCCCAAGCCGCATCGGCGTATGCTGTGACATCGCCATCACCCTTGCCGCGAGCACGGTGACGATAGAGAGCTGGAACCAGCTTCCGCCCGCAGTGCCGAGTGCCTGCCATGCCCAACGTTCAAGATTACGACCTCGCCTATAGCAAGAGGCGCGAACAAGCCGAGCGGCAGGCGTCGGCCTTAGCGAACGACAGGTGCGCCAAAGCCGTCCATCGATCCTTGGCAATACTCTATGGTGATCGCGTTATCTCTGCCCGGCGCGCGATCAATGCGAGCGGTTTGAAGTCATAGCGTAAGCATTGGGCCACACGCGCGCACGCTAGACGCCGACATCGATATTACGAGCCTTGCGCTTCATTTGCAGGCAATGTTGCACGGAGGCTTCGTCGTCACGGAGGCTGCCGGCTACCCGCAAGCCGCCCGCAAGCCGCCCGCGATAGCGGGCAGCACTGAAGCGATATGGGATACTAACGTGTAAAGGAGACGAGCGATGAGCACTAGCCGCGAACTCAGCGTCGAGCGACGCATTGCCGCCCCCGTGGAGGCGGTCTGGCGGACTATGACGAACCGCTTCGAGGAGTGGTTCTGTCCGCGACCTTGGCGCGCAGAAGCACGCGATATCGAGTGGCGCCCAGGCGGTCGCAGTCTGGTGGTTATGCATGGACCCAATGGCGAGGAGATTCCCAACGAGGGCCTGATCCTCGAATATGAGCCAAACCGTCGCTTCGTGTTCACCGACGCCTTCACGGCCGGCTGGAAGCCCAGCGGGCCGTTCATGGTCGGCCTGTTCGAGATCGCGCCGGACGGCGGCGACACCCTCTTCACCGCCACGGCGCGCCACTGGACCGACGAGGCGCTGGAGCAGCATCGCTCGATGGGCTTTGAAGGCGGCTGGGGCGCGATGGCTGATCAACTCAAGACGCTCGCCGAAGGAGGCACGTTATAACCGCCACCACTATGGAGGTGGTTTCTCTGGCCTGAAGACCGTCGGGCATCAATCGCCCGATACTGACATTCCCGCGAGAAGCGGAGCGTAGGCGGCTAGCCTGCCCGAGACGTGCTCCGCGAACAGCCGCACACGCTTCGTCTTGCGCGTTTCCCCTTGCGTGAGAACCCAGAGCATTCCGTACAGGTGCAGATCGGTGCCCGGAACCCTCGCCAGCAAGGGATCGGCATCGCCGACGAAGCATGGCAGCGTCGTCAACCCGAGCCCCTGCCGGACGGCGGCGATCTCTGCTGCTGCGTCTGTAACCCTGAAGGGAACCGCGGTGGTATGGACATCGCCTCCGCTCGCCCAATCCGGAATGCCGTGCGTGCTGATGACGATCCAGCGGAGGGGGCCGGACGCGCCCGCGCGCCATGCAGCCAGCTGATCACGGGCGATGTAGACGCCGCCGAACAGCTCCGGTCCCTTCAATCCGTGCAGATTGAGCGGCAGGGTCTTGCGGTCGTAGACGACGCGGATCGCGACGTCGGCCTCCCGGTTGGTAAGGTTTGCGAGGTCGCCGGAGGACTGGATTTCCATTTCGATGTCCGGATGCCGGCGCGCGAAATCGGCTAGATCCGGCAGCAGAAGGTGCGTTGCGAGGATCGGGGTCAGCGTCACCCGCAAGAGCCCGCGCACGCTCTGATCGCGTCCGAAGACCCTCGTCTCCAGTTGGTGCGACGAGGATTCCATTTGCAGCGCGAATTCGAGAACCTCCTCGCCCGCCGTCGTCAGGCGGTAGCCCGAGGGCAGCTTTTCGAACATCTGCGCGCCGAGCCGCTGTTCGAGGTGCGCGATACGCCGCAGCACAGTCGCATGGTTCACCGCGAGACGCTTGGCGGCAGCGCGCACCGACCCCTCGCGTGCGGCGGCAAGAAAGTAGCGAACGTCGTCCCAGTCGATCATGGTGCATTCCCGCGCCGCAAGCTGCATCCTCTTAATAGCACGAGGTGTCGGGATCTGCGCATGACGTGTTCGGCGGATCGTTTCCGCACCACCGAAGTGCGGAATTCTACAATCCCTGACTGACTTTGCCAAGCCCATGTTGAGCCTCGCGGGGGGAACATCCCCGGACGGCCGGACACCCGGTCGACGAACAAGGATGCACGACATGACCAGATTAGACGGAAAGACCGCCGTGATCACCGGCGGCGCGACCGGTATCGGCCTCGCCTCGGCAAAGCGGTTCATCGAGGAAGGCGCGTTCGTCTTCGTCTATGGGCGGCGACAGGATTCGCTCGATGCCGCGGTGGCAGAACTCGGGTCGAATGCCCGCGCGGTGAAGGGCTCGGTCTCCGACGAGTCCGACCTCGACCGGCTCTACGCCGCAGTGAAGGCCGAGCGCGGAACGCTCGACATCGTCTTTGCCAATGCAGGCGCAGGAAGTCCGCTTCTGCTTGGCCAGATCACCGCCGAACACATCGACGAGACCTTCGACACCAACGTGAAGGGGACGATCTTCACCGTCCAGAAGGCGTTGCCGCTGATGCGCGAGGGCGGTTCGATCATCCTGACCGGATCGAGCGCGGGCACCACGGGTGCCCCGGGGTTCACCGCCTACAGCGCCAGCAAGGCGGCCGTGCGCAACCTCGCGCGAAGCTGGGCGGAAGACCTGAAGGGTACCGGGATCCGCGTGAACGTCCTGTCCCCTGGCGCGACGGCGACCGAACTCGCCAAGGCCGCGCTCGGCGAGGAAGGCCAGAAGGCCTACGGCGCGATGACCCCGCTGCTGCGCATGGCCGACCCGGCCGAGATCGCGGCAGCCGCGGCCTTTCTCGCATCGTCGGACAGCAGCTTCATGACCGCCAGCGAACTCGCCGTCGACGGTGGCCTCGCGCAGCTCTGACGCATCCCACCCGCCGATCGCTCGCGTGATCGGCACCCGCACCCAAGTACGAAGGAAAATACTGTGGACCATCCTCTCAAGGGAAAGACCGCGCTCGTTACCGGGGCATCGCGTGGCATCGGCCGCGCGATCGCCGAGCGTCTCGCACGCGACGGTGCGACGGTCGCGCTGACCTACAACGCCAGCAAATCCGGCGTCGACGAAGCGGTCGCGGCCATCGAGAACGCCGGAGGCACTGCGTTCGCGATTCCTGCAGACCTGGTGGATCCGGCAACCGTGCCGGTCCTGTTCGACACGCTCGACCACGAGTTCACCAAGCGGAACGGCAGCAACACACTCGACATCCTGGTCAACAATGCGGGCAATGCCGGCTGGATCGGCTTCAAGGACGCGACGCCAGCAAGCTGGGACACGCTGATGGCGGTCTACCTGCGCGCACCGTTCTTCATCGTCCAGGCTGCGATGGATCGCCTCGCCGATGACGGACGGATCATCAACATCTCGTCCGCCGCCGCGACGAAGCCGGTAACGACGGCGCCGATCTACTCGATGGCCAAGGCGGCGATCAACACGCTGACGCATGCGCTCGCGTCCGAACTGGGGCCGCGCGGGATCACCGCGAACGCCGTCGCGCCAGGCTTCACGCGAACGGATGCAAACGCGGCCTTCCGGGAGAACCCAGAACTCGTGAAGGCGGTCGAGGCCGACATCGCGCTCGGACGCTTTGGCGAGCCCTCGGAAATCGCCGCCGTCGTGGCGTTCCTCGCGTCCGATGACGGCCACTGGGTGACCGGCCAGACGATCGAAGCAAGCGGCGGCTACAAGTTGTGACCGCCCGAAACCCCAAGGAGACTATCATGACCTACGCAATCATCGGGTTCGGCGAGATCGGCCAGACTCTCGCCAAGACGTTCGCCCGCAAGGGGATCGCGGTATCCGTCGCGACGACGCGCGATCCGGAAAGCTTCGCATCGACCGCGGTAGCGATCGGTCCCGGCATCACGCCCACGACGCTCGCCGAGGCGGTCGAGGCGGATATCATCTTCCTGGCCGTCCGTTTCCAATCGCACCCGGATGTCGCGAAGGTGCTGCCGGACTGGCAGGGCAAGATCATCGTCGATGTGACCAATGCGTACGGCGTGTCCTCGGAGGACATAGGCGGACGGCCATCGGCCCAGGTCGTCGCGGACGCCTTCGCCGGCGGCAGGGTGGTCAAGGGCTTCAACCATCTGGTCGCCGCCGTGCTCGACCAGGACCCGGCCGTACAGGGTGGCAGGCGCGTCGTGTTCCTGTCGGGCGACGACGACGATGCGGCAGCACGGGTCGGCGCGCTGGCGGAATATCTCGGCTTCGCGCCGATCCAGCTTGGCGGGCTTTCGGAAGGTGGGCTGCTCGTTCAGGCGCACGACACGAGCTGGGGCCGGCTGATCTTCAAGGATCTGGTCAGGTTCGGCTGACGGACGCTGCAACCGTGAAGGACTTCTTCGCCGCGATCGGTCGCGGCGACAAGAAGAGCCTGCTGGCACTGGTCGCCGAGGAAATCGAGTGGATCATCCCGGGAAAGGACTGGCCGCTGGCCGGCACCTAACGGGGACATGCGGGATAGGCGGATCTGCTCGAGACGGCAGCAAGGTCGATCGAGACGTCTACGGAGCCGCGGGAGTTCATCGCGCAGGGCGACCGGGTCCTGGTCGTCGGCTTTGCGACGGGAGGATCAAGGCCACGAACAAGACGTTCGAGGAAGACTGGGTTTTCGCAATCACTGTCCGGTGCGACAAACTGACCAGCATCCGGGAGCATGCAAGTTCCGCCTTGCCGATTTCGGCCCTGCGTGTCGGCACAATGTTACGCAATATGTTACAAACCTGCTTTAGTTTTTGAAAATCCGCGCCCCGATCAAGTCACTGTTGCTAAGGTCCGCGATCGATAAAGCTGGACTAAGACTGGAGCAATAACGTCAGTCACTTACGATCCACAGCCGACGAAACCCAGGCAAGACCCATCGCCGGACATCCGGAACTGGGTCGCTACTTCCCAAGTTCGGCCATCTTGCTCAGCAACCGCCGGACGCTGAATAATTATTCGTTCAATTCCGACAGATATTAGACAGAATAGATGATTATCTGCACTTACTAAAAGCTCCAGATTTCGCTTATTTCTGAATTCGAGCGCCCTAGATTGATTGCAGCCTAAGCGATCGCCTTCATACAGGTGTTAATTTAAAAAAAAAGATCGAACCACGATGGATCATGTTTTTCTCGGAATTATTCCGGAAATGATATCATTCACCTCAAGTCGTGAAAGAGTTCTACTGGGGGGAAAGATCATGGGCAGCGCCAAAATATATCTCCAAAATAATACTGACTCTTACGCCGTTCTTTCGCTCTATCACTATAGTACGAGCCATGGCTCGACGGGAATCACACAGGGTGCCGTGCCGCCCGGGGGCAAGATTGGACCAGTCACGGTCGACTGGACTACCGCGACGCCGGCCGATTTTTGGTATGCGTCGATCGCACCTTCAGGCGGCAGCCGTCCCGGTGTCTATGTCAGCAACGTTCCCGATGATGTGTTGCTGCCCTATTGGAAGGAATGCATGCTGATCGGCGAATGGGGGCTCAAGGACGACAGATCATCACCAACCTTCACCGTCGATTGGGACAATTTCGCGATCAACCTCAAATCGGGGTATTGCGGCGCGAGCATGATCCACACCGGCGATTACTCGGCCATACAACATGTATTCGTGCTGATGTTAGAGAATCACTCCTATGACAACATGTTCGCCGCGCTCGGTGGGGCACCGGCGGCGAACAGCAATAGCTACAACGGGCAGACCTACACCGTCAGTGACACCTCGACCCCGACCGGCATGCCGACCGATCCCGGCCACGAGTTCGCTGACGTCCTTGAACAGCTTGGCGGTGAGGGGGCGACCTACACCGCGCCCAATTATCCGAAACCACAGATGTCGGGATTTGCGGCGAATTACGCTTACAGCACTTCGGAGAAGACAGGCACGCCGACCGCCGACGAGATCGGCGACATCATGAAGTGCCTTGCCCCGGCACAGGTTCCCGTCATCACGCAGCTAGCCAATCACTATGCGCTGTGCACCAATTGGTTCTCGTCGTTGCCCGGTCCGACTTGGCCCAACCGCTTCTACGTCCACGGCGCCTCCTCGGCGTATCAGGACGGCGGCGGCTATACGAGCCTAGACAGTAGCCCATCGAATTTGCAGATTGCCCAATGGGAGACGGTGAGCGGCTTTACCTATCGCAACGGATCGATCTTCGACGCACTTGACGCCAACGGCATCCCCTGGCGAATCTATCACGACGACACCCTCGATGTCGGGGGTTCGATTCCCCAAGTCACCGCGCTCAAGGGCATCTCGCTCGCGCAGCCCTTGGCGGTGAAGAGCATTACCGCGTTCGCCAGCGACGTAGCCAGCGGCTATCCCTACCGTTATACCTTCATCGAGCCGAATTACGGCGACGTCACCGGCAACACCTACAAAGGCGGCTCCTCACAACATCCTGAGGACGACGTGTCGGGCGGCGAGAACCTGATCGCTAGGGCCTTTAACGCGATCGCGTCGTCGCCGCTCTGGCCCTATAGCATGTTGGTTATCACTTATGACGAGCATGGCGGCTTCTATGATTCCGTCGCCCCCGGCGGCACGGTCGAACCCGACACGCAGGACGGCCCGGGAGACAACGGCTTCGTCTTCAACCAGTTGGGCGTGCGCGTGCCGGCGGTTATCGTGTCCCCGATGGTGAAGTTCGGGGTCGACCCGACGCCATACGACCATAGTTCGGTTCCCGCGACGCTCGAGCGGTTGCTGGGATTCGGCGCGTTAACCGCGCGCGACGCGGCGGCGAACGATTTCATGCATCTATTCGACGGCGGCGACGCCGAGGCGCGCCCGGCGCCCACGCTTGCAACCGGACGCACTCCCCTACCAGTGTCGCCATCCGCCGTCGCCAAGCGCGCCGCGCTGATGAAGACACCGATCCAGGAAAAGGGTAATCTACCCGGCTTCCTGCACTGCGCGCGCAAGACCGACATAGAATTGTCCGCTGCGGCTCCCATCACGACGATAGCCCCCGAGGAACTCATCACACCCCTCCCCGCGCCTTCCGTGAGTGCGCCAATGCCTTCCTACGGCGAGGTGGACAGCTATTTCCGCAACGTCATGGCCCGGGTTCAGCAGCGCCGCGCCGGGCATGAGGCGGCTCTTCGCATGCGGCTAGCGACGCCGGGCGCGAAGAGTCGTGACGCCGAGGTCTGAATGTTTGGTCTCGACATCTAGTGGATCGATTTGCCGCCCCGGCTAGCGTCCATATCCGGACGGAAAGGAATGGCGGGGATTGGGCACGAATGTACTCCGCCCCCGCTTCCGGTGCGATCCACAATCAGACACTGGCGGTCAGCTTGTCGCCCCCCAACTCCGACCGTTTGTGATGTAGATAAATCGTCGCTAACGGCGCCGCATGGATGTCAAGAAGTGGGACGAAGCCACCTTCCAGCGAGACGGCCGTGACTGTCCGGCTTCTGATGAACGGACGTTCGCAACACTAGGATATCGGCTCAGCAAGCTCACAAGAAAGCAATTGTGCTGGTTTCAAACCAAGGACATGCCCAATTTTAAGCCATCAACATGGCTAAGGGGGCTCAGTGTCTGCGTCAGTCCTTTACATGGTCGACCATCGCCCGCAGCTTGGTGCGGGATCACGCCCGTTTGGGTAGAACACAAAGTCCGGGAGTGACGGACAGAACGGGTCGAATGCCGTTCGCAACCAACTTCGCAACCGCGGCGCGAACGTCTCTTCCATACCGACCGTCGGGCATGCGCCAGCAAGGGCCATCCCGACCATCAAATCTATGCCGTCGGTGGTTACTTCCCGGTCGACAGCGACGGCGAGTTCACGCACTTCCTTCGAGAATTCCCAGCGGTAAGGCGCAGCATCGGCGGAGGATCGCCAGCCGATACACGGGCGCTGCGTTAAATCGCGTGAGTGAAGCGGCGTTTCCGCTGCCGCCATATAGGCCCGTGCGGCGACGACGATCTGGCGTTGATCGAAGCCGACCTAAACCGCGATTATGTCCGTGCTCGACCACTTCGCCCAGGCGGGCGCCAGCGTTTCAGGCGCCTGCGACGATATCGAAGTCTTCATCGGTCACGAGAATGTCAAGCCGGAGACACGGGTGCGCGCAGCGGAACGATGCAAGCAGTTCGCCTGACAGAAAATCTTCAGTGATGGGAGACACTGCAAGGCGCAGCACACCAGTCGGCCGGCAATGACTATGCGACGCCGCTTCTATGCCGCGTGTATCTCGGCAAGCGCAGGTCGAGCCGCTCCAGGAACGCGTCGCCTCCCTCGTTCTTGGCTTCGTACATCAGCCGGTCGGCAAGGCTGCCATGGTCCTTGCGGATTGCATTGTTCAACCGTCTCAGGTTTAGCGGCATCCTCTTGGCGACGCGCGAGGAAGGCATAGTCACGCCGCTGCACATCGGCATGATCGGTACGATCAACGCCGAGCAGTTGAGCGCCACCAGCAACAAGACGCACGATGCGCTGGTGCGTCGTCACGCGATGGGAAAGAACCCCGGCGGCTCTGCGTACGGCTATGAAAAGCGCATCGAGTCCCCGGCGCTCGGCATCGTGCCTCTAGAGCTGTGGGACCGGGTCAAATTCCGCCAGGCTACGCTCGCCCGCACAGCGAAACCGCGTACCGAGATGGCTGGCCTGCCCTTCTTCGCGGAGCAGCGCCCGCGGTATCTGCTGACTGGCAAGATAACCTGCGGCAGCTGCGGCGCGAGCTATGCGAAATCGGGCAAGACCAGGTTCGGCTGCCAGGGCGCCGCCAAGAAAGGACCGACTTGGTGCGGCAACCGCCTGACGATCCGCCAGGACGAACTCGACGCACGCGTGCTGGCAGGCCTGGCGACCGAGATGCTGCGTGACGATGTCGTTGCAGCGTTCCTCCTGGAATATGAGGCAGAGACCCGTC